>Ga0209431_10000328_pt1 | contig 38823 bp, 41 predicted proteins | sample RifCSP13_3_FD_184021 | JGI IMG/M metagenome (GOLD analysis project Ga0209431, IMG submission 184021) | Soil microbial communities from Rifle, Colorado - Rifle CSP2_sed 13_3 (SPAdes) (version 2) | ecosystem: Environmental > Terrestrial > Deep subsurface > Rock core/Sediment | place: Rifle... | reverse complement strand
ATCGAACGCCCTAGGTTCGTCGTGGATGTTTGTCGCCAATGTTCTGTTGATCCTGATCTGGCTCATTGCTGGACCTTTCTTCAACTATTCTGACTCATGGCAGTTGGTAGTGAATACCGGAACGACCGTGCTTACTTTTCTGGCTGTCTTCCTGATTCAAAACACCCAGAACCGCGACGCCAAAGCGATTCACCTGAAGTTGGACGAACTCATCAAAGGCGTGGAGGGGGCGCGCACGCACCTCGTGGATCTAGAAAATCTGTCAGATGACGAACTGGACGACCTTCAGAAAGAATTTACACGCCTTAGAAAAATAGGGAAGTGAAGAATCCGGGAATATCGAAGTTTACGAAGACAGCGTCGCGGGGCCAGACGGAAAATCGGATAACTATACAACGGTAAAGTTGCGACCGGGCGTTGCGATCCTTGCTTTGGACGATGACGGCTTTGTTTATCTGGTGCGTGAATTTCGGTATGCCCTGGGACGCCAGAGCATTGAAGTTGTGAGCGGAACGATCGACAAAGGTGAAGCCTCGTTGAGCGCGGCGCGGCGTGAATTGCACGAGGAGTTGGGTATTAAGGCGCAGGAGTTTGTAGAGCTGGGCCGCCTGGATCCGATTACCTCCGTCCTGGATGCGCCGACGTATCTGTTCCTCGCGCGCGGGCTGGAGTTCGGCAAGAAGTCACCTGACGGAGCGGAACAGATTGAGACTCTAAAGTTTCGGTTGGCTGACGCACTGAGGATGGTCGACTCAAACGAGATCACACACGCGCAGAGTTGTGCACTAATCTGTATGGCAAGTCGGTGGCTTTCCGCGCCCGCTGAAAATTGTAGATAGTGAATCGGTCACCGGCACTCTCCAAAACGAATTCTCTTAAGATCAAATTGATTGCCCAAAAGGTGATAGGAATTCAGGTCCCGCCTCTGGAAATTCGGCTTTATTAGTACTGCTTAATAATTACCGTGAGAGAATTTGCTCAAAAGAGGTGGCTTCCGCTAGCTTTGATGACCCCCCAGCGTGCGCCGGCGGAAGATCCCTTCGATGTCAGCCCGCAACTCCTGAAAGAGTCGTTTGATGGTTGGGTGTCGGGCGCTGGGCCATCCGGCCACTGGCACGAACTGCAACCCTTGCGAACGGAAGAGTTTATGCAAGTTGAACTCGTGACTGTTCGCGAAGGATGTACTCATCGCCGATGGCCACCACAAGTAGTGATGAAGTTCTTTGTTGCTGAAGTAATCAGGCCTAGCCGAAACCGCAGACCAGCAGATCATTCGTATGACGATCTTCCTGAGCTACGACGTGTGAGTTCCTACTAGTTCGACCTTCATCACTGGCAGTCGGGCCGGCTGGACAACCTTCGCCTCTTCTTCGCTTCGCGCAAATTTTACCTTGAGACGGTTGAACGGCTGTTCGACTAAATAAAAAGAGAGCGCCGCTACTCCCAGCGCTACGACGAATCTGGCCCAGGGATCCCATTCTCCAACCAGCCAATAAAAACTGGTCGCTTTCAATAACAACCAGTGCCACAGATACAGTCCATAGGAAATCTTGCCCAGCCAGCGAAGCGGGTGTAGCTCGAGTGCTCTTGTAAGTAAGTGAGAAGGTGAGTTGGCCGCGCCCCAAACCAGAACTCCCGAGGTCATTGCCACTGCTGTATACCCTCCCAGATAAAGGAAGTGGTCCGTGAACGTGGTGGTCAGCAGCAGATACGACAGGCAGACCGCCGATAGAGGCATCACCGCATTCGCGCTGATCGTGAACACTAGCTGCTGCTTCCTGCTGGTCACCCGGAAGGGAAGTAGCCCGATTAAACAGCCGATCAGAAGCGCGTCGGCTCGCGTATCGGTGCCGTAGTAAAGTCGGTGAAGCTCAGCACCCTCCCGAAACAGCATAGAGCGATGGACCATGATTGCCATAATGACCAGCACGAGTCCTGCGAACATAACTGACTTCCTAACTTTGAGTCCCAGAACGGCTGAGAATACAATTGGCCACAGCAAGTAAAATTGCTCCTCAATCGAAAGTGACCAGATGATTGCTGTCGGATCGAGTGAAAGATCCCAGCCAAGAGCCATGCGCCAGTTGGTCGAGTAACAGAGGGCCATTGCTATCAATTTTATTTCTTGCAGCAGTTGGTCGAACTGCAAATGGTAGGTGACCAAAAGGCAAGCGAGGAGGAAGACTACCAGCGCTGGTCCCAGACGTAGCACCCGGCGCATATAAAAATTACGGAATGAGATAGTCCCGGTCGCATCAAATTCAGCCAGCAGAAGGCTGGTGATGAGAAATCCACTGAGAACAAAAAACAGGTCCACCCCCAGAAACCCCCCGGCAAATGAGACGGGAATTAGCTGATGATGAGCAATCACCAGGACTATTGCTATTCCCCGCAAGCCGTCCAAGGCCGGAACGTGTTTTGAACGCATTTCGTGCATTTGGGTTTGAAAGAGGACTTCTAACGCAAGTGTAACGCTGAGGCAACTGGGCGCAGGCCTGGGAGTCCCAGGGCGAAAATGGATAAGAGGAGAACAATAAGTATCAGCGCGGCGCTCATTGTATTGATCTGCTTCTTCCTACCCTGGGTGCAGGTGAGTTGCGGCGGCAGCAAAGACACGTTCGCAGGCGTTGACCTCGCACGTGATGGCCATAATGCCCTCTGGCTGATTCCGGTACTAATGCTGGTAGTGCTAGCGCTGACGACCAGACGCAGGGAAACACGAGCCCTCGCACCGAATTCTCTTACAAGTTTGGTGGCAGGACTTGTCAGTGCCTATCTCATGAATCGAGAGCGAGTGAGGGCAGAGGACACCGAGTTGCTTAACGTTCGCGTAACGGGATGGTTTTGGCTTGGGTTTGGCTGTTCGTTTTTGATTGCAGCAATCGCCGTGTTGCAACTGTTGCAGCGCTCTAAAAAGGAGACTTGATAGTTGCGTTGCGTGAGGCTCAGGCAGATCAATTAATGTGTTTAGAGGACGAGCGCGTAGCGTTGCTCAAACTACACCGGAAGCAGGGGTGATGGAAACCGAACGCTTTCACGTCAACTCTTCTTGTGTTGATTGGCCATTACGCCAGAATCTACAGTTGACCCGGTGCGGGAGATGACCTGGAAATACATGTTATCGTCGACAACTTCGAAGAGCATGAAATGCATATCGCTGTCAAAAGACTTGTCAGTCAAGGGGGACCCTGCCAGCATAATGTCGGCGAGTTGTTGCTGTTTCTGGGTGCCGGTGCCTGTGTCGCCAATCACGGCGAAACGGACCGAACCATCTTTTACAGGTAAGGCAAGTTTGACGGGAAGACTTGCCCTGGATTCTGGCTTAGCGTTGTTAGAAGAGAGACTCTGACAATAGTTATGGTTCAGGAGTCCGTTAATCAGTAGCAGAGCGATCGTGAAAACCAGAGCAACAATCTGTCGCATACAGCCTCCCGAGTTCTAGAAAATTTAGGGCAGGGTGTTGAGCATGTAGTCAACAATAATGCCGTAATCGGTATCTACGAGGAGCATGTGCCGTCCGACAAAACGATACTTCACCTCTTTTGGTAATTGCGGAAGTTCGAGTAAGAGCGTTGCGGGCACTTCAGCTATTTCCTTTGTTTCGGGATACGGATAATTCACCTTAAGCGGAACTCCCTGGTGTCGGCTTCCAGTATTGTCTCTTTCACATCTCGCCGATCCTTTCCTTTGAACTCACTCCGAACAATACTCCGGATGTAATTGACAACTTCCTCACTAAAGATGGCTCCGGATTTGGCGTTGGTGCGGGCGGCCCGCAGGGCTGCAACAAAGGCGCTCTCGTTTGCCTGTATCTGTTCAGGAGTGCTGTCCTTTGAGAGTTTGGGTAGCTTCTCCTTAACCTGGTTCCGCTGCTTCACATAATTCTTAATACTCTGATCGAATCGGGCCAAGAGCTGCTTGTCGAGCTGCTTGTCTTGGGCTTTGACCGCAGTCTGGGAATTTTGTCTTTGAGACGTTTGCGCGCCACATGTCCACTGTCCGGCAAACGAAATTAAGGCCATGGCAGCGACGAGAGGTGATAATATCAGTCGTTTCCTTTCCATCATGTCCGGCGAATTTGCAAACTTGATGCCATCTTGAGGCTAACCTTGGGTGCCGCCGATAGAGTTCGTCAACACGATCAATCGGCCGGAATGTCCTCATCGGCGACACTGCCTGTACGATTTCGCTTCTCTATTTGCGTTACCCGATGAGAGGGCTAAGACAAGCGGGTTTGATCCAGCTTTAGAACTGTATGAAGCAACACATTGGTGCCGTTCACGATATCTTTAGGTCGTGAGAACTCGCGGGGAGAGTGGCTGATGCCAGCAACACTTGGGATGAAGATCATTCCGACGGGTGCCAGGCGAGCGATATCTTGCGCATCATGGCCGGCGCCACTCGGCATTAACTTCGTACTTAATCCCAGCTCTTCTGCAGATGCCGCAATCAACTTCCTTATTCTCGCATCCGTAGGTGCCGGAATGTTGGTATTGATCTCCTCAAAGCGAAATGAGGTTTGATGTGTGCGCGCTATACGCTGTGCTTCTTCCGAGATTTGTCCGTAAAGCATGCTAATCTTCGAGCGGTCGAGATCCCGCAACTCTAAACTTACAACTACTGTTCCTGGAATCACATTAGGCGCACCCGGCAAAGCCTGAATCCTGCCGACCGTACCGACCTGTCTGCCCGGCACGTTCGTGACAATCTTGTTTACAGCCTGAATGAATGCCGCTGCGGCCAAAAGCGCGTCTTGCCTCTTGTTCATGGGAGTGGTTCCTGCATGATTGGCAAACCCTTCGATCGTGACGTCCCACCAATTAATGCCGACAATTCCTTCGACTATGCCGATATCGATCTTTTCCGAATCCAGTATGCCTCCCTGCTCGATGTGTAATTCCAGATAGGCTGCAATGTCGCCGCGCTTCCGTCTAACGTCAGCAAGGTTTTTCGAGTCCCCACCTAAATACTCAATGCCTTCGCGGATAGTCTTCCCACTGCGACTTACTAGAGCCAACTCCTTTTCTGTTAGTTCTCCATCTATAGCCCGGCTTCCTATTAGGCCACCTTCCTCGTTTTGAAAGATGATTACTTCGAGTCCATGACGAGTAGCAATTTTGTTCTCGGTGAGAGTTTGGGCCACCTCAATTGCCCCGAGGGAACCCACAACTCCATCATAGTTCCCACCTTCCGGAACTGTATCCGTGTGCGACCCGAACAGAATCGGCGGAAGACTGGGCTCGCTCCCGGCCCTACGGCCGATGATATTCGCTGCTGCGTCGATTGTTGGATTGAGTTGTGCGCCGCGCATCAGGCCAATGACATAATCACGGCCGCGGCGATCAGCGTCGCTATAGGCCAGCCGACTAACGCCGCCCTCCGAATTCTTGCCAAATTCGGAAAGGGCGTCTATATGATTGATTAGCCGCGTTCCGTTGATAGAGGGAGGAGCCGGATTAGCAGCTTGCCTGAGCGCAAGACTGCCAAGCATCGTTAAGCCTCGCAGGTTAAACTCTCGCCTGTTCATCCCTGACGGCTTATTCCTCAGGACGAATCATGAAGTTACTTTGACCAGAACCTCGAACGCGATTGCGGCCATCATCAACTGTTCTGGATTCGAGTCCAAGCAGAGCGCGGACGATTGCCAGCCGCACAATTATGCGTGGCTCGGAAAACTGGAACCTGTTAGCCAGCGCCTCAGCGCGCTCACCATCGCTCCTGGCAAGAGACCCTATCACTTGCCCATAACGAGCTACCATTCCATTCAGATTGCTGCCTCCCTGCAATGGCAACTCACCATCACGAAACACGTTGACTTCAAAGCCGCTGAGCGTAGCCGCTGCCGACAGCAATTCATTCAGTTGCGAGATGCCGGGTTCAAGAGTTTCAAAACTACGAGCTGGCTCCAGAAGGCGAAATGCTTCCGCTACCTTTAGTTGTCGTTCAAACTGCTGATAACTGGTTGCGCGCCGGGCTGTATATTGCCGCGCCTCATTCAGGAGTTTTAATGCCACGTCCGGATCTTTCGGTTGGGCATCTGCCGCGAGCCGTAGCAACAGATCGACGCGCTCATCGTCGGAGGCGAGACTTGCAAGCTTCTGCTGCAGTACCTCGAGCCTCTCGCTGGAAAACTGCTCCGAGATTTTGCGAAACTCAATCCGTTGCAAGACCCGATTGCGTGCCGCGGTGTCCAGATGATCGTTAGCAATCTGTCCAGCGCGCTCGGGGTTACCGTCGTCCAGCGCTTTGAGCGCTGCCTGCTCGTACACCCGAGCTTGAAATCGCGGCGGCATCTTCGGTGCTGCAGCCAACAGATTATCGACGTTTGCCTGTTGAGAGCCTGTGAGTAGTTGGCGAAAGGCACTGCGCTGATTGTCGCCGATTGAGAGTTCTGTCAGTTTCTGTCGCACTGCCTGTGCGCGGGAAGGGACATACTGATCGATCATTGGTAACAATGATTGCAATCCATTTAGAAGCCTGCGGGCATTGCTCTGTTCACTCTGTGCGTCAGTCGGCGAAGTATTTATCTGGCGGTTGGCACCGGCTCTGCGAGTATTGTTAGACCCGCGCTGATTGGTGCTGGCGGATTGTGGTGTAGCCTTGAGAGCAGCTTCGATTAGCGTGGCCATTAACTCCTGGTATGCCGACAGGGCCAACAGAGGTGTTCGCTGATTAGAGTCTGTGCCTGGCACAGGTTCACTTAACCGCGGCCCGGGAGCCAGGAGACTTAAAGCCAGACCACTGGCATCCCGATTTCCAAGCATGTTCGCGGACTTAAGGCTTCGAAGTATCTTCTCTTCCAGCTTAGTGGCAGCCTCCGGGTCCTTCGATTGAAGTTCCCCAAGTACGTTGGCAAGACTACGCGGAAGCTCGCCTTTGGCAAGCAACTGTTCAGCATTTTGCAATGCCACCTTCGGATCCAGTGCCGCGATCTGAGCGAGCAAGTCTTGCTCAAGGTTTTCGTCCGCATTCGCACCGCGAGAACCGCCTGTTGTAGGCGCAAAGGTGCGTGTAGCGGCCAAAAGCTGATAAGCCAAAGATGCATCGTGACGGGCGGCCGCAAACACAAGCTCGCGGCGGAGCTGATTCACTGATCGACCAGAGTTTCGACCACGGCCCTGTTCGGTTGAGGGATTGCGCAGAACCTCAGCTACTGAGTCAGCAGCGAGAGAAAGGAGTGAGCGCGCCCGTCCTTGATTGTGGTCCCAGAGGAGATCGGCCGCGGAGATCTGAATCCGAATGCGGTTCTCCGGCAGCTTGAGCATCTGGACGTCCGTCAGCAGCTGCTCCAGCAGGGCAAAAGCCTTCTGCTCCGCAACCTCTTTTTGCTTTTGCAGCTCTTCCTGAGTCGGCTGCGTCTCCTGGGTAAGCGCCGTCGCGGTGCTCACATTTTCCTGGGCGCGGACGTGCAATGCGGCCACGCAGATTATCAAAAAAGCTACTGAAACAATCTTCCGGGAGTTCCTGGACATCTTTTCAACCTCAAGGGCAAATTCAAGTCTTAGACGGTCTGACGGGTTTAATAGTCTGACCATTTCTTGACATTATACGGTTGTAGGTGGAATAAAGCCTAAAAATCCTCGAAAAAGGTCAGACGCAACATGAATCTTAAGGGAAGGGTGGCAATCGTCACGGGCGGCAGCCGCGGCATTGGTCGTGGTATCGCAGACGCTCTGTTAAAGAGTGGCACAACAGTCTGCATCAGCGCCCGCAACCAGGCAGAACTCGAGCAAGCCGCCGCCGACCTGACTTCGAAGAGTGGCGGCAGCGCCGTAGGCCTTGCTTGCGACGTGCGTGACTACGAGCAAGTCAAGGCCTTATTCCGGCAGGTCGCGTCACAATTTGGTGGCGTTGATATTCTCATCAACAATGCTGGCATCGGAATATTTGGCTCTGTAGAAACAATGACACCCGCAGATTTTCGGGCCGTGCTCGAAACTAACTTGAGCGGCGTTTTCCATTGCTGTCACGAGGCTATTCCGTTGTTGAAGCAGCGCGGTGGTGGTTACATAATCAACATCTCATCACTGGCGGGGACCAATGCGCACCCGCAAATGGCCGCCTACAACGCGTCCAAGTTTGGCCTCAACGGCTTCAGCGAAGCTCTGATGCAAGAGGTCCGGCACGATGGAATCAAAGTGAGTTACATCATGCCGGGATCTGTAAATACAGAGTTTGGAGGTGATGTCCCAGACGCAGGAAAGGCCTGGCAGTTGCAGCCGGCAGATATCGCGCGCGTCGTCCTTGATCTGCTGGCACAGGACGAGCGCAGCTTGGCAAGCCGCGTGGAGATCAGACCCAGTAAACCACCGCGACGGTAATGGGGCCAGAAGTTATGCGAGCCGTGGTTCAGCGTGTCACCCGGGCCAGCGTCAAGGTTGAGGATGAGGTAGTCGGTGAAATTGGAAGAGGCCTCGTCGTTTTCGTGGGTGTGGCCCGAAACGACGATCAGTCGGACGCAGCATATCTGGCGGCAAAGATTGCCGCCCTACGAATTTTTGATGATCCGGACGGACGAATGAACCTGTCGCTGAGAGACATCGGTGGCGGTGTCCTCGTGGTATCGCAGTTTACGCTCTATGGTGACGTGCGGCGAGGATTGCGTCCCTCCTGGACTGAGGCAGCGCCGCCTGGGGTCGCTGAGCCACTTTATGAGCTGGTGGTTACGGAGTTACAGAGGCTGGGTTGTCAGGTTGCAACGGGTGGCTTTCGCCGTACCATGTTGGTTGAGTTAAGCAACGATGGCCCTGTCACCATTCTGCTGGATAGCCATAAGGTGTTTTGAGTCAGATCATGTCGTCGCCAGTTTTTGAGCGTGGGTCTAATTCAAACCGTTCACGATCCCGACGCTCGATTTTGTCAAGGAAATCCAGTTCCTCGTTATCTTCAAAACTAATTCCCACGGCATTGGCGTTCTCTTCCACCAGCGACTGATCCGGCGTTGGATTATCACCTGCTACTGTCTCCGAGCCACTATCATTTACGTCTTCCCAAACGGCGTCAAGATCGCCTCCCGCATCTTTAGGAGAAGCTGCCGTGTTATTGCGCAGGCGATGGGCCAGCAGTTCGGGGTCTTTGGGAGCGCGAGAAATCTCCTCTTCCATAAACTCCTCAATCTCCGGATCAGGAATGTAGTCGGGATTGTTGCTCAGGTATGCAAAATCGTCCGCCTGTTTTTTGGTCATTGTGAAATCTCCTTAGAATCCGGTTTCATCGATCTGACATCGAAGGGTAGCTCTGTGCTCGCGCATTACGGGGCATAACGTTTTCGTAACTATAACAAACGGCTGGATGCACAGCAATAATCAGAGTGGAATCAAAGCCCTTTGGCGGCATTGGCGGCAAGGACAGCTTGACGATTGGTTACTGCCACCTTAAACTTAAATTTGCTACCAAAAACATTTCGTTAACATTCCACACTAGCGTGAAGCCCGATTGCTTCGCGCCTGCAAACGTTCGGTTTCTATGCCTGCACCACTCTTTAATTCACTTCAGACTTTTAGTCCTACCTCCGGAAAAACAGGCCAGTTCTTCTCGTTGCCGCAATTGGAGAAAGAAGCTGTCGGTCCAGTTTCTCGACTCCCAGTTTGCCTGCGCATCGTATTGGAGTCAGTGCTCCGCAATTACGATGGAAAAAAGATTACGGAAGAAGACGTGCGAATGCTGGCAAACTGGCAGCCAAACGGCGCCAGAACCGAAGAGATTCCCTTTTTGGTCGCCCGGGTGCTGCTCCAGGATTTCACCGGCGTGCCACTGCTGGTTGATCTTGCGGCAATGCGTTCGGCCGTTCGCCGGTTGGGAAAAAACACCGGAATAATCGAACCTTTGGTGACGGTCGACCTTGTTATCGATCACTCTGTGCAGGTCGACTTTGCCAGCACCAAAGACGCATTTGAGAAGAACATGATAATGGAGTTTAAGCGCAACAACTCCCGTTATCAGTTTCTGAAATGGGGCACCCAGGCCTTTGAGGGCTTCCGTGTTATACCTCCCGGCATCGGCATCTGCCACCAGGTAAACCTCGAGTACTTGGCCAAAAACGTTTGGGAAAGGAATGGAGTGTATTTCCCGGACACACTCGTCGGTACGGATTCACATACGACTATGATCAATGGCTTGGGGATTGTCGGTTGGGGAGTTGGTGGCATCGAGGCCGAAGCGGCAATGCTGGGCCAGCCGGTCTATTTTCTGATGCCGGATGTCGTTGGTGTGCACCTGTCGGGAAGTTTGCGTGAAGGAGTAACTGCGACCGATCTCGTCCTCCGAGTGACGGAAATGCTGCGTCAGGCGAAAGTGGTCGGCAAGTTTGTTGAGTTTCATGGTGATGGTGCTGCCAGTCTTTCAGTTCCGGACCGAGCGACAATCGCCAATATGGCTCCCGAGTATGGCGCCACCATGGGTTTCTTCCCGATTGATAGAGAGACTTGCGGTTACTTAAGCGTCACGGGCCGGTCTGAAGAGCACGTGCAATCGGTGGCCAACTATTACAAGGCACAAGGGCTTTTCGGAATGCCGAAAGAAGGTGAATGCGAGTACAGCAAGGTTCTGGAACTGGACCTTGGCTCAATCGAACCGAGTGTGGCAGGTCCAAAGCGGCCTCAGGACCGCATCGAATTGTCGCGCTTGAGAGAACAGTTCCGTGATCTGCTACAGAAGCCAACCACAGCAGGCGGCTACGGAAAAGGTAAAGAGGAGACTGTGGCCCGCTACTTTACGCGCGTAGGGACACCGGCAATCGCCCTAACTGCAATTGCGGGCGGCGGTGAACAGGCGCCCATTCCGGTATCTGCTGGCGGGGGCGTAAGTCCGGCAAACACCAGCGTGTGGACGGAGACGGAGATGGTAAATAACCGTCCCACCCCCGACCGCGTTGAGGAGATAAACCCGGAAGAATTTCCCCATGCCGAAGTTGATTTGGGCCATGGCGACATTCTAATCGCGGCGATTACATCATGCACAAATACTTCTAACCCGAGCGTCATGCTGGCAGCCGGCTTGTTGGCCCGAAAGGCGGTGGAACGGGGGCTTGGACCAAGGCCCGCCGTGAAGAGTTCGTTGGCGCCCGGTTCCAGAGTCGTTACTCACTATCTTGAGAAGACAGGTTTGCAGCCCTACTTGAATCAGCTTGGCTTTAATCTAGTGGGATACGGTTGCACCACCTGCATCGGTAATTCCGGGCCATTAGATCCGTCCATCGAAGACGTCGTGATTGAGCATGACCTGGTCGCCGCCAGTGTGCTTTCCGGAAACAGAAACTTTGAAGCGCGTGTGCACCAAAGCATCAAGGCCAACTTCTTGATGAGTCCCCCACTGGTTGTAGCATTCGCGCTAGCCGGCAGAATCGATATCGATCTGGCAAACGAACCGCTTGGCACCGCAAAGAATGGTGAGGACGTCTATCTTCGCGACATTTGGCCCACGCTCGAGGAGGTCAACAACCTGTTGCGCGCTGCCTTTGACCCGGAAACCTATCGCAGTTTATACAGCGACTTCGCTGAACAGAACCCACTTTGGAACGAGATTCCAGCCAGCACTGGAAGTGTGTACGACTGGGATCCGCAATCCACTTATATTCAAGAACCTCCGTATTTCGAAGGCTTCAGTAATGAGGTCGAAAAATGGTGTGATCTGCGAGGAGCTCGCCCACTAGCTATCTTTGGCGATTCTGTGACCACAGACCATATCAGTCCTGCAGGCGCCATTAAAGCCAGCAGTCCCGCTGGTCTGTATCTGCAGGCGCAGGGAGTTACTATCGAAGACTTTAACAGCTATGGATCGCGTCGCGGCAACCATCAGGTAATGCTGCGAGGCACTTTTGCGAATGTACGAATCAAGAACTTGATGGTGCCTGGCGTTGAGGGTGGAGTAACCACTCACCAACCGGACGGCGAACGTCTCAGCATATACGATGCTGCGATGAAGTATCAGGAGGAAGGTGTTCCACTGGTGGTCATAGCTGGCCAGGAGTATGGCACAGGTAGCTCACGCGACTGGGCGGCCAAAGGAACGCGGCTGCTGGGAGTAAAGGCAGTTATCGCTCAGAGTTTTGAACGCATTCACCGGAGCAATCTCGTGGGCATGGGGGTGTTGCCCTGCCAATTCGCAGAAGGGGTGAATGCGATGTCGCTCGGTCTGGAGGGAACGGAAGTCTTCGATTTAATAGGCCTGGGGAACGGAGTCAAGCCGGGACAAGAGTTAACGCTAATCATTCGGCGAGCGCACGGCGGAACGGAAGAAGTGCCCCTTACCCTGCGCATCGATACAGCTGTGGAGATTGACTACTATCAGCACGGGGGGATTCTACCCTTTGTGCTGAGACAGCTCTTGGCCGGCACCACAGGCTTTTAGACCAAAATCGCGTTAAGGTCACTGGAGAAAGTAGGATAGTTCGATGTCAAGCGCACAACCGGCAGAATCCAATACGCCGCGTAACTACCAACTGTTCATTAATGGACAATGGGTCGATGCGGAATCGGGCAAGACCTTTGCCACGCCCAATCCGGCCACGGGCCAGACGTTGGCCGAAGTCGCGGAAGCTGATAAAGCAGACGTCGATAAGGCGGTGCGCGCGGCGCGCGTAGCGTTTGAAGGAAAGTGGTCACGATTGAGCGCGCGGGACCGTGGGCGTTTACTCTACAAACTCGCGCAGCTCATCGAAGAACGATCCCAGGAGTTGGGTGAGTTGGAGACGGCCGATAATGGCAAGCCAATTCGTGAGTCACTTTATGTTGACTTGCCGCAGGTGGTAGAGAACTTCGAATACTTTGCCGGATGGGCCACCAAGATCGAAGGTGAGACGATTCCTGTACCCGGCCGCATGTTTAATTACACGCTCAGAGAACCGGTCGGGGTTTGTGGACAGATCATTCCCTGGAACTTTCCATTATTGATGGCGGCTTGGAAACTCGCACCCGCCCTGGCTGCTGGAAACACCATAGTCCTCAAGCCCGCTGAGCAGACACCCGTGACCGCAATGGAACTGGGAAAGCTAATACAGGAGGCAGGGTTCCCTGAAGGGGTCGTGAACATTGTTCCCGGGTTTGGTGAAACTGCGGGCGCTGCGCTCGCGGCTCATCCCGGTATCGACAAGGTCGCATTCACCGGCTCTACTGAGGTTGGTAAGTTAATTGCCAGGGCCGCTGCCGAAAACCTAACCAAGGTTTCACTCGAATTGGGCGGCAAGGCGCCAAATATCATCTTTGCCGACGCGGATCTGGAACAAGCGGTTAACGGCGCGATGATGGGAATTTTTTTCAATCAAGGACAGGTATGCTGCGCAGGCTCACGTCTGTTTGTCGAAGAGCGCGTCAAGGACGAGTTCCTGGATCGGTTCAAAACGGGCGCCCAGAAAATCAAGGTTGGCGATCCGATGGAAAAGAGCACTTCAATGGGACCACAGGTGTCCGCGGAACAGCTCAACCGGATTAAGAGCTACGTGGATATTGCTCGGGAGGAAGGGGCCACAGTTCTTACGGGCGGACAGCCTCCGGCACTCGAGGGACCGCTCGCCCAGGGGTTCTTTTTTCAACCAACGATCTTTTCTGAGGTTCGCAATGAGATGCGCGTTGCTCAGGAAGAGATCTTCGGTCCGGTCGTTTCGGTTATCACTTTCAAAGACGAAGACGATCTACTCAGACAGGCAAATCAGACCATCTACGGCCTTTCCGCAGGCATCTGGACGCGCGACATTACGCGGGCCCATCGGTTCGCAAAGGAGATCAAAGCCGGCGTGGTGTGGATTAATACCTTCAATATGTTTAACGCAGCGTCTCCCTTTGGTGGTTATAAACAATCAGGCTATGGTCGCGAGATGGGCAAACATGCGCTAGAACTCTATACCCAGGTAAAGAGCGTTTGGGTTGACCTTTCAGGCAAACCGATAGGCTGGTTTGGAAAGTAGGTAAACGGCGGAAAACGATTTTCCTCTGTCTTGCATCTCTAGATGGCCGCACATTCTCTCCGGGTTGCGTTTTAATGCGGCCCTCTCCCGAACTGAAATTCGAGCTTAGAAGGAGCGAAAAAATGCAGCTAGCGAGGAAAGTCGGTTTGGGGTCACTTATTCTCAGCGGAACATTACTTCTTACAGCGTGTCCCAAAGAAGTAACCATTTCTCGAATTAATGCCGACCCGGGCCGTTACCGAAACAAAGAGGTAGCAATTAAGGGCAACGTCACCGACAGCTACGGAGTCCTCGGCAACGGCGCTTATGAACTGGATGACGGCACCGGCCGCATCTGGGTTGTAACCAGACGCGGTGTGCCGTCGCGTGGCGCGCGTGTGGGAGCAAAGGGGCACGTTTATACGGGCTTCAGTTTCGGTGGCCGTAGCTTCGGCACGGTGCTGGAGGAAACTGACCGGAAGGCCAAAGACAGGTAAGCGAGGGCTGTCCAACCTGCATCCACAGCTTTCGGCGTAACTCCGGTCGCGAAGGGCCGGCGGGATGGGTGAAGTCGTAAACGCTCGCGCTGGCGGCGAACGCATCATCATAGAGACCTTCGACAGGGAGTTTGCTCACCTGGACTCCCGCTCGCGCCGGATTTTGGAGGCCACGCCTGCCGCCCTTCTCTATATCAATCAGCAGACAACGGCGGGATCGTCGGTTGGCGAGAGTCTGATTCGAGCGGCGGGCGTCGTCGAACAGACCTTTGGTGGCTTGACCGCGAGCTTGTGGGACAATCCCTTTGAGTGGACGTTACCGGAAACTCTCTCCAATGTTAATCGCATCCTGGAATATCTCAGCGAAGTCGAGGAAACTCGCAAACGCGCATTCTCAACATTTCTCACAGATGCTGACCTTCGAAAGGAGATCTCGTTTCCCGCAGGGAATTTAGAGCCACTCATCCATCTGCTTTTGACCACACTTGTCAGGGCTGCTGATTACCAGGGTCAAGCACTAGCGACGCTCAAATCACATTCCACTCCTAGCGCCCCTGGGTTTATTATCTAACCGTTCGAGCTAATTGCCGGGTTTGGGAGAGAAACCTCCATGTTTTGTCCGCATTGCGGCCAGCAGCAGGTCTCAGATGTAGTGAGATTCTGTTCGCGCTGTGGTTTCTTGCTCGAGGGAATTAATCAGGTCCTGGCTCTGGGCGGGAACCTTCCGACCCGCGTTATCCAGCCTGACGCTGGCCAAATGTCCCCCCGACGAAAGGGCGTGAGACAGGGAGCGATGTTGATGCTCAGCACGCTTCTTGCAGTGCCTATTATCGCGATTCTCGGCGTCACTTTTCTTCCGCATCCCGAAGTTGTGGTTCCGATTGCCGCTTTACTCTGTTTCGTCGGCGGTCTACTTCGTATTCTTTACGCTTTGTTGTTGGAAGAAAATACCCCTCAAATCGTACCGGTTCAGGAAACTTCAGACTCTGCTTCGCAAATGGCCCAGATTGGTCCAGGGTTGCGCGGAACGGCACTCCCTCCACCGCCGGCGAACGCGGCGTTGGGGTGGAGGCCGCGGGCCGACACAGCAGAATTTGCTCAACCACCGAGCGTCACGGAAAACACAACACGGCTATTGGGAAGAGATGAGCCAAAAGACGTCGAGCCACAGTAATCAGTGACCGCCCTAATTTCATCGAGCTGCGGGGAGAGACTCATAACCGACAAGACGGATAGTGAGACGTCGCTTAGTTACCGGCTCGCTTCGCGAATAAGACAAGTTGGACCAATGCCCTGGCGTCACTGGATGGAGGCCGCGCTCTACGACGAGGCAGAAGGTTACTACGCCAGACAAGATCGCGTGCGCTGGGGCAGAGCAGGGGATTATCGCACTAGTCCGGAGTGGAGCGCTCTTTTCCCGGCTACTTTTGCTCGCTGCTTTGCCCGGCTCTACGATGAATCAGGCACGCCCGCCACATGGACCATATTGGAGGTTGGCACCGGCTCCGGCGATTTCGCGCGGGATCTGCTTGAGACGTGTGAGCGGCGTTTTCCGCAGATGTTCTCGCGTATGCACTACATCATCGATGAGCGGAGCGCTGATGCGAGAGTGCTTGCAAGGAAGCGGTTGCAAACCTTCAGTGAGCGCACTCAATTTGCCCGACTCGACGAGCTCCACACGCTGCAAGCCGGGATCATTTTTGCCAATGAGGTTCTCGATGCCTTTCCTGTACACCGCGTTACCATGCGCGGAGGCCAATTACTGGAGCTATATGTTGCGCTGAATCAGCAGGGAGAGTTTTGCTGGACCACGGGTCAACTATCGACGCCACGCCTTGCCGAATTCTTTCGCGAGCGCAGAATCACGCTCCCCGACGGTCACATTGCTGACGTTAATCTGGAGCTGGAAGGTTGGCTCAAGCGCGCGTCAAACAAACTGCACACCGGATACCTGATCCTGGTGGACTATGGCGCTGAAACGGAAGAACTCTATTATTCGCCAGAACGCCGTGGCGGCACACTTCGCGGATTCTTTCGGCACCGGTTCGCCGACGTGCTGGCAAATCCGGGTGAACACGATCTCACCACAACTGTTGATTGGAGTTTTCTCCGGCAGACGGCTGAAAACCTGGACCTTCAGGTAGTGCAGTTTGAGCGGCAGGATCGCTTTTTGCTCGAGGCCGGCATTCTTCAAGAGCTGGAGCTGCGGACTAACGAAACTCTCGATGAAGGTGAGAGAGCGCGCCTGCGCGTTAAGGCTAGGGACATGGTTCTTCCAGGTGGAATGGCCGAGAGCTTTCAAGTGCTGATACTACGGAAGAAGTAGCAGCTCGGGCCGGCGCTGTTTACAAAAGCAATAGCGCTCTGGACAGCTTGCTCACGTTTTGAAGAGTTAATGAAGCCCTGGAAGCTGCTGGCCGGCGGCAAGGAAATATTCACCTTGTCAAAGATTGCCGTGCTGCGCAGCTTTGTTATAAGTCATGGAATCCACCATCGTGGCCAGCTCAGTGTGTACCTCCGACTGAATGACCTCCCCGTGCCATCCATTTACGGGCCTTCTGCGGACGAAGGAGGCTTCTAGCTGTGCGCTTCAGAACAGCTCAAACTTTATGGTGAGATACTTCTTTGGGTTCTGGCGAAAATCGTACATGAGCTTCACCCCCTCAGAGGAGAGCTGATTGACGTTTGAATAAAGTGCCTCATCTGTTAGCAATTTGCCGATCGTGCCCTCGCCACGTTGCGCTGCCGTGACCACATTGTCGATTCGTTCGGCAGTTGTATTAAAGCGAGCAATCGCAGTTCTGGCGTCATTGTAAATCTGTTCGTCTTTGATCAGCCTTCCTAGAGTCCCGCGACCGGCATTAACATCTGCAATCATCGAGTTGATCTGATCAACTGATCGATCGAGACGATCGGCGGTGCGATTAATGCGATTATAAAGTTGATCATCAGTAAGCAGCTTTCCAGCGCTGCCGCGTCCGGCACGCAGGTCTTCGGCGATCTTCCTGAGCTGTAGAGTGACCTCACTCGCGTTGTTATAGAGTGTCGGGTCGTTGATGAATCTTCCGGCCGAACCTGAGCCCGAGCGGATCTGTTGCATCACGTCTTCCGTTTCGCGGATTGTGGCGTTGAGATTATTGTAAAGAGCTTCGTCACTGAACAGTCGTCCGACTGTCCCTTTACCCCCCTTAACGTCGCGTACAATATTGCTGATCTCATCTGAGAGCCGGCTGAGTCGCTGCGCCAGATCAGTCCCCGAGGTGGCAAAATCGTTGACCGTGTTGGAGGAGGATGAGGGCAGGATAGCGTAATCCTGGACGGGTTGGCCCACTGCAGTACCGGGAGTGATGTTTATTAGCATCTCATTCCCCAAAAGGCTGGGGGAACCCTGCTGCGCCGTAGAGTCAGTTCGGATACGCTCATTTGCCGGGCGTCCATCGATCCTTGAGTCGATCGTCATTAACGCCTCCACTCTAGGCGCATTAGGCACATCGGACGGTGCCAGCAGAGTGATCTTTTCGACCTTCCCGACCCGCACGCCGGCGAGACGAACTTCCGAGCCCTGGCGTAAGCCATTGGCGTCGGCAAAACGTGCCTTAAGATGGAGCTTGGTCGCGAAAGGGTTCAAGTCGCCCGAGGCATTCAAGATGAGGAATATGAGAATGATAATCGCCACGAGGACGAATATACCAACGCGCAACTCACGAAATGAGACGGTCTTTTTTGATCTCGGCATATGATTAATTCCTTTTAGTGTCCACGAAGGAATCTCTGAATGTATGGATCCTCAGCATGGCGGAGGCTTTCGTCAGTGCCGCTGAAGATTATCTTGCCCTCGCGCATCATCATAACCTTACTGTTGATTAGACACAGACGCTCACCTTCACGCTCAAACACCACCTGACCTTTGTGGTCGACGACCGCATATTCCGAGCAGATGTATTGGAGGTTGTTCATCTCATGCGTTACAAAGATCGAGGAAACATCCTCCAGATCTCGTAATTTCATCGCGAGTTCGCAAATTGTTCGCGCGGTCGGCGGATCAAGACCGGCGGTCGGCTCATCGAAGAGGACGATTTTAGGATCGCCAACGAGCGCGCGCGCGATACCTACGCGTCGCCGCATACCGCCCGACAGTTCCACAGGCATCTTGTCGATCGCATCTTCAAGGTTGACGAAGCGAAGCATTCGGCGAACTTCCGGTTCGACTTCGTCCTCAGGCACACCCTGTTCGTGCAGGCGATAGGCAACGTTATCGTAAACAGAAAGCGAGTCGAAGAGCGCGCCTTCCTGAAAAACCATGCCGATCTTCTTGCGCACCGACATCATCTGCACTTCGTTATGGTCGGTAATATCTTCGCCGTCCACCAGGACACGGCCTGAGTCAGGCTTCAAAAGTCCCAGTACAAGCTTGATGATTGTAGACTTACCCCCACCCGAGCCTCCCAGGATGATCTTGGTCTCACCCTTCATCACCTTGAAACTCAAATTGTTTAAGACAACGCGATCGTCAAATGCCAGGAGCACGTTGCGAAACTCAATGGCCGGAATGGCGCGATCGGAATCGTCTATTTCGGCAAAAGTGGACCCGGCGGCATGAGTGAGCGATTCGAAATTTATCGAGGAGTCCCTGTTTAATAAAGCCATTTCTATTTGGGCATTCCCAGCAAATATTGTAAGGCACGGGCCAGGAAAAAGTCGGCGATGATGACTACTATAGACGCTGTAACCACTGCCCGCGTTGTGGAACGACCAACCCCTACTGTGCCTCCCTCAGTGCTCAGGCCCCGGTAACAGGCGATCGAACCGATCAGTAGGCCGAAACAGATGGGCTTGATGACGCCACCAATAATATCATCTGTGGTGATGCCATCGCGAACAGAAGACCAAAACTGATTGAAAGAGAGCCCGTATAGAGTCGTCGCGGCGATGCCCCCGCCGCCAATGCCAACCACATCCGCAACCACGGTTAGCAACGGCAACGTGATAATGAGAGCCACAAGGCGCGGAGCCACCAACTTACGAATGGGATCAGTTCCCAGCGCTCGCATGGCATCAATCTGTTGCGAAACAGTCATTGACCCCAATTCCGCGGCGATGGCCGAGCCGACGCGGCCGGTTACCATCAATGCCGTAAGCACAGGTCCCAGCTCACGGACAAGCGAAATTGCCACTAGCTTGCCGGTTTGTGATTGGGCGCCATAAAACTGAAGCGTGGGAAAGGTTTGCAGCGTAAGGACGCCACCCGTGAAGAATCCGGTAAGCAAAATGATAGTTAACGAGCCGACGCCAATTATATCCATTTGGGTGAGAGTTTCCGGGATGTAGCGGGGACGTTTGAAGAGACCGCGACCGGCACGTGCGGTCATCAACGTGGTCTCCTGCAGCTCTAGAAGAGCGCGCGTGGCAAAGTTCATCTGAGGGTATTGAGATCCAGTCTTTAGCAGGGCACGGACATCGGGTCTGACAGCCCTTTATAGTGCAGAAAGCCAACAGCTGCTCCCACCCGAACCACTCTAAGCGGTTGCCCCTAGACGGTTTGCTTTAGTCCGACGACTGATGCACTGAAAGAGCGGCCTATCATGCGCAAATTGTGAGTGAGGCGTCAAGGAAGAAATCTGTCGCCGGGTGTGAAAAGAATCTCCGCGAAGACTCGACTGGATATCTCACGCGAATTGGGCCGGGTAAAACGTTAATCCGCGGCTTATTGATTCAAGGATTGGGGGGGCGTTTGTCGGCCGGACGGTGTAACAGGGGGTCACGATCTCTGCGCTCGTCAGCGCGATGGGGGCGCTGCTCTTTGCCCTCACGCTGACGAAGACGCCTCATAAGAGGCCGCTCCCGGTTAAGCTCACCGGCTCGAATACGCATCTTGTGCAACACTGCCTGCTGCTCGGGAGTCAGGACGCGACGAATTCTGACTTCTGTCATGACTCGCATGCGCATCTGTGCTGTCTGGGCGGCTGCAAGGTCTTGCAGCCGTTGCTCGACCGCGGCTTCGTCAGGACTATCAGCATCAAGTGCATCCTCCAGCGCGCGATTTGTTTCCCGGAGCCGCCGGCCAATCGCGGCCCTGTCGTCCTTTGTCTGCTCTCTGATTGTGCGAATCTTCTCTCGCTGCTCTGGCGTCAGATTAAGTGGGCTGATTAGATCCCTGCCTTGGGTCTTCTCCCTGTTCTGGGGCGACTCCGACACTTCACTCTTTTCTGGCTCCTGGGCCAAAATCTGCGGTCCAGCTGAATAAGCCGGTAGAAATAGTACGCCGAGTGCAGCAAGAGCTATCAATCTGGAGCGATGGCTGTGTGTTCTTAAACTGTTGTTCCCCAAATCGTTCCTCATAAACACCTCCCGAAGCTAAATTGCGGCGTAAACGACTCGTCGACTGATCAATCTTGTGGAGTTAGCCTGTCGCCCAGAAGATCTAAGTCTGCATCGTCAGCAGGCGAGATAAGACGCAGATCCGCAGCTAACTGCTCGCGCTCTGCTTCGCTTAAGGGACTGCGCCTTGCTCTGGCAACGTTCCTCAGGTCACGTCCAACTGATGGTTTGTTCGCCGATCTGAAACTCTGCCTCTTCGGTACGGAGGAAACCACGACTGCCTCTTGCTTTTGCGGCGGTTCTAAATTTCCGGCTCCAATCTGATTACTCTCTCTTGAGCTGTCGTTGGTATCGTGGGAACCCGTGACTACCAGTTTCGGAGTATCGGTAGTGCGCAGCTGGGCCAAAGCCAGAAAGGCCAGTAAGCAAAAGAGCAGGGTGGCAAAGGCAACAGCACCTTTCAGCCAGACTGGCGACCAGTCAAGGAACTGGCGGATCGCAGCGATAGCTGAAGGCTTTTTCGGTTTAGCTGCTTCGAGTTGCGTCGTGTTTCCGGCCGCCCGTGAAAGGGCCCCTAGCGAGTCCTGGCGCCATTGAGAAATTGAGCACCGGATTTGGGTAAAGTTGGCAAACTCTGATGCGCAGGAACCACATGTTTCCATGTGTCGCCGTAAATCCTCGGTTTCTGCGTCCGTCGCTTCGCCATAGAGCAAGGCCACCAGTTCAGTTCCACGCTCGCAACTGGGGACTCCCACCTTTTCTTCCATTTTATTCTCCGACTTCTCAGGCTGCGCCGGCCCCAAAGCGTTGCAGGCGCATCTCTAGTTGTTTAAGCGCTGTGTAGAGACGGCTCTTCACTGTACTTAACGGTAATTCCAGTACATCGGCAATCTCGCGAAACGTCAGTTCCTCAAATTCCTTCATTACGACGATCTGGCGTAACTCCAGAGGCAAACTTCTAACGGCGCGTCTGACCGCCTCCTTTGCTTCAAGGCCTTCAAGGATCTGCGCCGGCGAGTACTCCAACGGCGCCGAGAAACTTGCCGCATGTTTCTCCTCTTCCTCATCCAGCGCCGCCTCGTTCCTGGTCTTTGCGCGCCTTTGGCGCGTGATGCACTGGTTAACTGCAATCCGATGTAGCCACGACGAGACTTTTGCTTCGCCTCGGAATCCTCTCAGGTTCCGAAAAGCCGAAAGAAAGGTCTCCTGGGTAGCATCTCGCGCGTCGTCCTCACGGCCGAGCATGCCGTAGGCAAGCGAAAATATCTTCCTCTCCCAGCGAGATACAATCTCGCCGAAGGCTTCAGCGTCCCCGGTAAGTGCGCGTTCTACGATTTGCTCGTCGCTCGTAGCCGTGTCCATCCAGTTGTCTTTTGCGAGGCCGATGGCCCCGCACAGTCGATGATGCGCCCCCCGGGGCTTTGTTCCCAAATCTTTAGACGCCGCGAATGGGCAGCAAGTTGAGAAATCCGTTTAACGCAACTCCAATGGATGCCGGGCAGTTTAGCCCGGAAGTCAAACGTGGTATAAAGAAGATTAAACCGTTGACACGCGTATGTTTGCTCCCCAATAATGAAGAGGCCACGCGGGTATCCGCCGGAATGGTCAATCTTATTACAGATCCTTGCAGGAAGAGCCCCACGCCGCTGTCCCCTAAAGTCGATAAATGCTGAAGTATATTGGACGTATTCGACTCCTGTACATTGTTTCAGGAGTTCTTCTATTGGTAGGCCTCTTGCCGCTGGGCTTTGCCGGTACGCTGCTCTCGCGGCGTAGCGCCGAGGAATTGCGCTCAGTTGAGGGGAGATACCAGGCGCAATTGGTACAGGACAAAGCTCGTCAGATTGAGCTTTATGGACAGCGGTACCGAGACGTTGTTACCGGCCTGGCTCGGGCCTTCGAAATTGCCGGCGGCATTCAAGCCCTAAAAGATGAAGGCTATGATCAGCGTTTGCAAAAGACGCTCCAGGAGGATCCCAACCTAATTGCTTTAGCCATTTGGCCAGTTAATGGCGAACTCCATCGTGCATTCCAGTTTGATGTCATCAAGCGTGAAGAAGTGGATGACCGGGTAAGCGAAGTCTTGGCGCGTATGAGCGGCCGTGGGCTCGTAGTCAGCAGGCCACAAATCATCCGGTCGGGACAGGAGATGGCCTTGACGATCGCGGCCCCGGTAATGGGCGGAGAAAATAGTCAGGATTTGGTGGCAGCCGTGGTGGCAATCGTCTCTTTCCAGGAAGTCTTTCATGCCGTCCAGCAACCAACTTCGAAGAGCGAGCGTGAGCTACTGGACGCGGGCTTGCCGGTAGTTTTCGTAGTAGACCAAAACGGGCGCGCGGTGGCCCATCCGGAGGCCAGCGTGGCCTTTTCAGAAAAACCGATGACTGATCTGAAAGTAGTGCAGGACTGGCAGGAGTCCGGCAGTCAGGTGCAGTCGGCTCTTGCGCCTTTCTCAGCCGTGCGGGATGGTCGCAACGTGGAAATGCTTGGCTCCTACGCTACGGCGGAACTGGACAAGAACTCCCGACTGGGCGTAATCGCGATTCAGGATGAGTCGGCGGCGCTCGCCTCAGTGGCTGATATGCGCTGGCAGACGCTCTGGATCAGTTTCGTAGCCGCAATGATCACTGTGGCACTAGGATTCTTTTTTGCGAAGAAGCTGAGTCTGCCGGTCCAGGAGCTGGCAGCGGCCGCGCATCGCATCGCTTATGGCGACTTCTCACAAAGGATTCTAGTCAAGAGTAGGACCGAACTCGGTGATCTGGGAGACTCCTTCAATGTGATGACCGATCAGATTGAGAGGTACATCAATGATCTTCAACGGTCAGCAGACGAAAACAGGGAACTCTTCCTGGGAACTGTAAAGAGCCTGGCGGCAGCAATCGATGGCAAGGATCCCTACACGCGTGGCCACTCGGAGCGCGTGTCCAGAATGTCCATGGCAATCGCCCAACGCCTGGGACTTTCGGATGAGGAGTGTGAAAAGATTCGGATCAGCGCGCTCTTGCACGACGTGGGCAAAATCGGAATTGATGACAGCATATTGAAGAAGCCGGCAGCTTTGACGGATGCGGAATTCGAGATCATGAAACAGCATCCGCAGAAGGGCTACAAGATCATGTCGCAAATTCCGGCCATGAAGGAGTTTTTGCCCGGAATGTATATGCACCACGAGATGGTCAATGGTGAGGGTTATCCGCAGGGATTGAAAGGTGACGAAATACCCATAATGGGCAAGGTAGTGGCGGTTGCCGATACCTTTGATGCAATGACGACGGACCGGCCCTATCAGCGAGCCATGAAATTCGAGGATGCTGTCGCGCGAATCCAATATTTCGTGGGCACGCGCTACGATGAAAAGGTTGTAGCAGCCTTTACTGAAGCGTGCGCCGAGGGTCAAATTCGTCCAGGATCCGTCCGACTAAAAAAGCGTCCCCCGCCTGGCCAGAATCTCTCACAAGCTTCCATTGAAGAACAGCCGGAACCTGTAGCGGTCGGTTGAAGAGTCATAGCCTAATCGGCAATCGATCGAGGCTATGCCTTCCCGTCCTCCCGCACATCAATTAAACCCGAGACAGACTCTATGATGTCTATTCCTCAGCAAGCGGATTCGTGATGTCTAGTGTCGGGAACCGGGAGAAATCAAGGTCGGTCGTAGCCAGACGCGCCCCATGCTCAATGGCTAAAGCTGCCAGGTGAGCATCCATGACCAGCGCACCAGTCGCCTGACCGCTGGTCAAAAGACTCGCGAAAATTGTCCAATGTCTTTCCCCTGGATTTAGTATGACTACTTGTGGCTGTTGCAGCCACGAGGAGACCACAGCTACCGCCTCCTTGCTCGAGAACGGTTGAGGAAAGGCTCGCGGATTCGTGCTGATACGGAGAAACGCCGTGAGGGTCTGCCAACCGAAACAGAAAAGATCCGGAGCTGACAGCTGTTCTTCGAGCCAGCGACGCGCCTGCTGATGTTGTACTGCATCGGCGTTATACGCATAGAGCAACAGGTTAGCGTCCGTAAGGATCATCTATGACTTACGCCTTCTAATTGCTCTAGCACGTCGCCCGTATTGTCATAGTTTAGGCCTGGCCTATTACCCATGTGGCGCGCTCGTATTTTGAAGGGTTTGATGGAGGAAAGTTCGCGACGAGATCGCAGACCTTGTCGCAGCAGGTCATTGACGGTTTTTTTGAAGTTATTTGTGCGCCGGCGGCGCATCTCGGCTTGAAGCTTCTCTGCTACGTCGGCATCTAAGGTAATAGTAGTCCGCATGTTATGATGCTACGCCTTTAGCATCATGACGTCAACGTCAAAGGGATGTTCGTCTTTAGCCCGTTCACTCCAGATGTGTTTGGTTCGCGCAGACTTTACAGCCCGCGGTCTGACGTTCTTCCAATTGGGTCGCCGGCCAAGGCACTCGCATTCTTTTGAAGCAGTCAGTTGTTGCCCTTATAATCAATCATTTGAGGATTCCAGCCATTGTAGTGAGATGAAACCAGGAGAGTATGGGATTGTTCTGGAAACGCAAAAAGAGGGACCAGTTCGTATCGCTCGGACTGACTAAGCAAGGCACTCAGCCGGAAGCGCAGAAGCTTGGGCCCCAAACGACAACCACGGCAGAGGAGATGCCACCCGCGCCACAGTCTTCGATACTAGAGCCCGTGCCTACAGGTGGTGGACCAACACCTCTTCCTGTAGAGAGGGAGTCAAGCCGACAGTTGCAGGGAGCTGCGGCTAAAACTGCACCTGCGGGACCGCAGCAGCCTGTTCCTTCCCGCTCACCCTTTGCTACCTCTGTACTGGGACTCAACCTGACGATGGAGGAGTTACAGGCGCAGGAGGCTGCCCTGGAGCAGGAGTTTTCCAACCGGTTTAGGCGTGCTGTAGCAGCGACACGAGAATCGTTATCCGAGAAGCTCGATACGGTCTTCCAGGGTCGGCGAGAGATTGATGAGGAATTGCTGGACCATCTTGAGGAGGCCTTGATTGCTGCGGACATCGGCGTGTCTACGACACTACACATTCTGGAGAATGTCAGGCAGGGCATCGCCCGACAGCAGATCAACGATCTGGACGCTTTGAAGCAGGCCATAAAAGCCGAACTACTTAATATTTTGCACGCGTCTGACAATGAGGGTGTTGCTTCCGAGACCAGCGTACCGCCCGATGTCACGCCGTATGTCATGATGATTGTGGGTGTAAACGGCGTCGGCAAAACTACCACTATCGGCAAGCTTGCACAACGCATTAAGGCGGAAGGGAACGATGTATTGATTTGCGCCGCCGATACGTTTCGCGCGGCAGCTTCAGATCAGTTGGCGATATGGGCTGAGCGCACGGGAGTGCCTCTTATTCAACAGAAGCAGGGAACTGATCCGGCTGCGGTACTCTTTGACTCGTTAAAAGCCGCGAAGGCGCGAAACTCCGACGTGCTAATCGTCGATACTGCCGGACGGCTGCATACCAAGGCCAATCTGATGGCTGAGTTGGAAAAGATGAAGCGCGTCGCGGCTCGGGAAGTGCCGGGAGCGCCACATGAAACCCTTCTGGTTGTCGATGCCGTTACCGGTCAAAACGGTCTCGAGCAGGCGCGGCAATTCCTGAGAGTCGCTGGCGTTACGGGCATCGTACTGACAAAGCTGGACGGGACGGCTAAGGGTGGTATAGCGCTGGCCATCGCCAAAGAACTTAACCTACCCATTCGCTATGCCGGCATCGGTGAGAAGGTCGATGACCTGGTAGTGTTTGATGCCCATTCGTACGTCAACGACCTGTTTGAGTAACGCTTCTTACCTGGGAGCGCAAGCATCCTTGCCTGGTACGCTTCGAGTCTGCGAGACGGCAGGCAAGGATGCCTGCGCTCCAAGGACGAGAAGCGAGGTGTTAATGAGATAAAGCATGAGTAGCGAAACCGATCTGCGCCTCATGGCTCGAGCGCTGGACCTTGCCGCCAGAGGCGTCGGCCAGGTCAGTCCTGGCCCATTGGTGGGCTGCGTAATCGCCAGCGCAACGGGCGAAGTTCTGGGCGAAGGATTCTACGTTTATGAAGACCTAAAACACGCCGAGACTTTCGCGTTGGAGCAAGCCGGGGAACGAGCGGTAGGTAGTACTGCGTATGTCTCTCTGGAACCGCACGCTCATCACGGTCGCACGCCTCCTTGTACCACCGCGCTAATCTCAGCCGGTATCAAACGTGTGGTAGCGCCAATTGAAGACCCGAATCCCGAGGTTTCTGGCCGCGGCTTCAAGAGCCTTCGCGCAATGGGTGTTGAGGTTTGTGTAGGAGTGATGGCGAGAGAGGCAGAACGGCTCAATGAGAAATACCTGCACTTCATACGCACGGGAAGGCCGTTTGTTCATCTCAAGCTTGCAGCTTCTCTTGACGGAAAGATCGCCACGCGAACTCATGAATCTCGTTGGATTACGGGGGAAAAATCACGTGCGCGTGTTCATCAGATGCGCCATGAGTACGACGCAATAATGATCGGAGCCGGTACGGTAATCGCCGACAATCCTTTGCTAACGGACCGTTCTGGCCGTCCAAGAAGAAGGCCTCTGACTCGAGTTGTACTTGATGACCGGCTACAGTTGTTGGTTGAGTCCAACTTGGCGCAAACCGCCAAAGAAGGCCCAGTGTTGCTTTGCGCCGGTGATGGCGACCGGGCAAAGAAAAGAGTGCTGGAGTCCTTCGGCATCGAAGTGCTGGCGTTGAGCGGAAGAGACCTCGATAGTGTACTGGCTGAATTGGCCAACCGCTCGCTGCAATCAGTGCTGGTCGAAGGAGGAGCAGAATTGGCGGGCTCCTTCGTTGATCAGGAGCTCGTCAACAAGGTTACGTTCTTTATCTCTCCATTGATCATTGGTGGTCGAGACGCCCCTAATGCCGTAGGCGGCACTGGCGCAGAAAAGATCTCGAATGCTCTAAGGCTGAAAGACATTGAGGTTGCCCACCACGGCCCCGACTTGGAGGTGACCGGATATCCAGCGCCACCAGCCCTACAAGAGCCAAAAGAATGAAGCGGAATGCTGGCATAAGCTTCGACTTCCGGCCAGAGTTTCCTCACCCGTCCAAACGCTTCGGTCAGCACTTCCTAACTGACAAGCACATCATCGACCGTATCATCAGGTCACTAGCGCCGGGGCAGGAGGAAACCATCATTGAAATTGGACCGGGCCGTGGAGCACTCACTGCACCGCTCCTCGAGAAAGCGTGTAAGGTGATCGCGGTGGAGTTTGATAAAAAATTGATCCCGGTACTGGAAGAGAGATTTGGCGCCTGCGAAAACTTCAGATTGCTTCAACAGGACGTTCTTAATACGGATTTCTGTGCCGAAATCTTGCCGGCTAGCAATGCGCGAGTCGTTGGCAATCTCCCGTACAACATATCAACCGCAATCATTCAGCGGATGATTGAGCAACGGCATTGTCTAGTTGAGGCAGTTGTGATGTTGCAACGCGAAGTTGTGGATCGCATTACCGCAAGAGCGGGTTCAAAGGACCGCGGCTATCTTTCAGTCCTCGTCGAAGCATATTGCGAAGCGGAGCAGTTGTTTGATGTTGCGCCAGGAGCATTTCGCCCGGCGCCCAAAGTCTGGAGCAGCGTGATCAAACTAAAGTTTCGTTCGACCATCGCTGCACGGGTAAACGACGAAGCGCTACTCCGGCAGGTTGTAAGTGCCGGGTTTCGGCAACGACGCAAGACCATCTTAAATAACTTAAGGCAGGCGCCCGGCGAGCTACAGGAACTTATTAAGCGTCATGGTGGCGCCAGCATCGTACTTTGCCGAGCGGAAGTCGAGCTCAACCGGCGGGCAGAGACTCTCACGCTCAACGAGTGGGCGAGGATCTCCAACGTCCTGGAATGACTTCTGTTTGCTGCCAGGATTAGCGCCGGTGAACCACTACCTTCATCCCTTCGGCCGGTCGGAGTGACATTGCAGGCAACAACTTGACGGGAGCGCGCGAAACGAGGGGCAATCTAAACTGCTGACCAATAGTTGCCATTACCAGAATGATTTCCATCATTGCGAAGTAGTTCCCTATGCATATGCGTGGCCCGCCGCCAAAAGGGAAGTATGCATATTTCGGCAAGCTGTTACTGAAGTCTTCAGTCCAACGTTCAGGATAGAACCGATCAGGCTCGGGATAGAAGCGTTCGTCGCGTTGAGTGGCCCATTGAAACATGAACACCTGAGTTTTTGGCGCTACTCTAAAACCGCCAATCTCACACTCTTCAATAGCTTCACGACCGACACCATAAGCTGGTGGATAAAGTCTCATTGACTCTTTGGCAATCATCTCTGTGTACTTAAGCCGTGAAACATCTGCCAGTGTTGGAGGGCTGTCGCCGAGCACGTCGCCAAGTTCCGCATGAAACTTCTTTTCCACCTCGGGATTTCGGGCCATTAAGTACCAGGCCCAGGAAAGGGTCAGGGCTGTGGTTTCATGTCCTGCCAGAAACAGTGTCATCACTTCGTCGCGCAACTGGCGATCAGTCATTTGCGTGCCGTCATCCTCGTCATGGGCTGCCAGCAGCATAGAAAGCAGATCTCCCTGGTCGGACCCGCTGGCACGACGCTCGGCAATGATCCGGTAGACAATTTCGTCAATCTCTCTTGCTGCCTTATGAAACCGCCTATGCGTGGGTGTTGGCAGACGGTTATCGGCGATCCATTTGAGTGTGGCTTGCGACGCGAAAGGCTTTACCATTTTCCCAAGTGCACTTCCAACACGATCGGCATCGTTCCTGATGTCCGTATTAAAGAGTGTCTTGACGACAATGCCGAGCGTTAGTCGCATCATGTCGCGGTAAATATCTCTCGTTTCACCGTCGCGCCAGGAGGAACACATGCGCTGGGTGTATTCCACCATCACCTGGGCATAGCTGCTGATACGTTGCCGGTGAAAGGCAGGTTGAGCAAGACGGCGCTGTCGGCGCCAGAAGTCGCCTTCACTGGTCAACAGGCCGTTGCCAACCAGGCGTTGAAAAAAGTTGGAGCGCAGCGAGCGCGACTTGATGAAGTTTTTGGCGTTAGTTGAGAGTACAAACTCGATGTGCTCGGGATGATAAAGAAAATAGACAGTGATATAGAAAAAACGCATGCGCACGACGTCGCCATAAGAGCGGCACCGAGTGATGAAAGAGAGTGTGTCGCGATTAAACTCTGGCATCACTCCGAGAAACAGTCCGCCTTTAGGGCCAGGCGCTACTTCTGATGTTGTAGGCTTCGGCATTCAGATTTCACGGGAACGAGACGAGATTAATCGGAGTAGTTCCTGGCGACTCAGTTTTCGTTCATTGTAGCCGCGTTCCCCATAAGGCTGTAGCATTACCCAGTAATTTGCTGTGCGCTGATATCCTGGCGGCTGCGCCTGGAAAAAGGCCCATGCCTTCCGGTTTGCTTTGAATTTCTGCTCATAGTCAGGATGCAATTTGCGCTCGGCGTTTTCAAATGAGTAGATGCCCGATTTGCGAGGATCGCGCCCATCAAAGCCTTTTAAACCGGAGGCCTTCATACGTCCCATAGTTTTCAGCTCTTTGGCACGCTTAACATTTACCAGACTCCACGTGCTCTTAGATTTACGCGGCGAAAAACGAATGATGTAACTATTTTCATCCCGGCTTTTCCTTACACCATCAATCCAGCCGAAACATAACGCCTCATCCAACGCCTGCTGGTAAGTGAAGGTGGCTTTACCCGAACTCTTTTTATAGAAGCCCAGCCAGAGTTCAGTAGTCTTATCGTGCTGCTCCCCAAGCCATTTTCGAAACTCACTTGAAGATTTGAAGAATTTTACAGTCATTCGCCCTTAAGTTTTTGCCGAACTCGTGTACAGTTTACGTCACAAACTGAACGCCCGTGGTGTTAGAAACAATAAAGCTCTTGGTGTGTTCAAAAGGTTTCTCATTCCGTATTTTTATAATGCCCACGATTGCACACGTGCAATGACCCGTAGTTAAACCTTCCATGACCCCTATTTGCAGTTCTGAACGTTGGCTGCCTCGCAGAGACTGGCAAAGGAGAGCAATCATGAGAAAGCTAGCACAAATTACGGCCCTTACGCTGGTCCTGCAATTTCTGATCGTCGTCGAACCACTAACGCTGGCGCAAAAACCCAAGGCTGCACCTCCGCGTTCTAAGTCGCAATATGCGGCACAGATTGCTCTTTTTGAAGAGTTTGTCAAAAAGCAGATGGCCCTGAACACTGTTGGCTATCAGCTTGGAGGCGCCGGCATGATCACAGAGGCTATTGAAGTCTTGAACGCGGCTATCCGACTCTACCCACAAGAAGCAAACCTTTAGGATAGACTGGGAGAGTTTCAGTTGAAAAAGGGAGACAAAACCAAGGCCCTGGAGTCTTACAAGAAGGCACTGGAGATTAACCCAAACTTTCCAAATGCCACAGCAGCTCGCGAGATTGTCAAGAAGTTGAGCGGCGAACCGGGAGGCCAGTAGTTTGGCTGTCGAATGAGGCCAGGCTTTTGGCCGGGCCTACCAGACTGTCAATCCCGGGCCGAAAACGCCTGGAACAAGTACAGAGCGGCCAATGGTGGCTGACTTGTCGCATGGTCAGCCACTGGTAGGGTCCATGCTATACTGCCTGCCTTGAACCTGGATCTTACTTTCTTGAGCAAACAGCACCCCACAGTAACTTTCCGCAGAATTGAGCAAAGTGGCTAGTGTGTTAGAGATAATCCCGCTCGGTGGAATCGGCGAGTTTGGGATGAACTGCATGGCGGTGCGGTTCGACGACGAAATGCTCATCCTCGATGTAGGGATGGGCTTTCCTGAAGAGAGCGCCTATGGCGTCGACGTCTGCATTCCTGATTTCGATTTCCTCGAAGAATACCGGGATTTCATCACTGCGATTGTCCTGACCCATGGTCATGAAGATCATCTAGGCGCGCTGCCCTACTTCCTCAAGAGATTCAATGTGCCCGTCTATTGTTCGCATTTCACCGCTGGTCTGGCCGAAAGCAAACTTGAAGAACACGAGCTCCTGGGAGACGTGCTGCTGCACCGAGTGGAACCTCGAGACGTGGTGGATATCGGTGTATTCAGCGTCGAGTTCATAAGGGTTTCGCATTCACTGGTGGACTGCTTTTCACTGGCGATCAGGACGCCAGTGGGCACAATCATTCACACCGGAGATTACAAGGTTGACGAAACGCCCGTGATTGGTGAGCCGATCGATCTGCGCTCCTTCCGCAGATATGGCCAGGAAGGTGTGCTGGCACTGCTATCCGATTCAACCAACGCCACCGTGCCTGGTCGTACCCCTTCTGAGCGGGCTGTAATTCCGGCATTTGAAGAGATCTTCTCGGAGGCCAAGGGGCGCATCATTGTTACTGCATTTTCGTCATCAATTCATCGTCTGCAGATCGTGTTGGATGTAGCTCAACAGTTTGGTCGCAAAGTTTGCGTGCTTGGTCGCTCGATGCAAAAGAATGTCGAGGTGGCGGAGCGACTCGGATATCTGGATATCCCTGAGGGGCTGCTACTTTCGTTGAACCAGATCAAGCAGATGGACGACGATGAGATAGTGTTTTTGGTGACCGGGTCTCAGGGTGAATCCCGGGCAGCGCTTTCGCAGATGGCCGTGCAAAGTTACAAAGGATTGACTATTGAAGAAGGTGATACGGTTGTACTTTCTGCGCGCATAATTCCCGGAAATGAGCGTCTGATCTCACGCATGATCGGGTTCCTTTACAAGCGTGGCGCCAATATCATCGAAGAGAAGCGTCGCCTGGTTCATGTAAGCGGGCATGCTTCGCAAGAAGATATACGCATAATGACTGAGGCCACAAAGCCCAAATTCGTCGTTCCGATTCACGGTGAGTATCGCATGCTCTTTCGGCACAAAGAGTTTATCAAGAACCACCTGGGTTATCCGGAAGAGAATATCATCCTCGTGGAAAACGGCGACGTGTTGGAACTTGATGGCGGACGAGCCGCTATAATCAACAAGCGGGAGATCAGGCGCACATTCATCGATGAGACGGGTTTTGAGGAAATACTCAGCGAAACAGTGAGAGAGCGGAAGCAGCTGGCTTATGAAGGAACGATAACGTTAATCATCGCAATCGATGGCACGACTGGAGAGCTAAAAGCCCGACCGGAAATTGTGATGCGTGGCGTACGGGGTTTGGATCCTGCCAATGGCTCACTAAGGGAAGCACAGCAGATTGTGGCGGCCGCTGTGGCCGGTGCTTCGCGCGAAACACTCCTTGATGAGAGCCTCTTGAAGGAACATGTGCGGCTGGAGTTGAAGCGATTCATACAGAAACTTACCGGGGCTAAGCCTGTCATCCTGCCGGTAGTAGTGCAGCTCTAATCCACAGTTAGCAAAACATAACTCCACAGATTCCGCGATTAGGACTGAAAGTCTCCAATAGTTATCCCGGCAAACGCATTTGATATCGCATTCCGGTGCCAACTCAGCTAAGAGAGATAATCAGGTGTTAGTGTGAATTACTGGGAAGAGAAAGTAGTTATGATTACGGGGGCTTCGTCCGGTATCGGACGGACGCTGGCGATGAAGCTGGCGCGACGTGGCGCCAATGTCGGTCTGGTGGCCCGAGGAACTGAGGCTCTTAAGGAGATTGAGAGGGAGATTGCGTCAAGGCAGGGAAAGGCCCTCGCATTGCCCGCAGATGTTCAGGACGCCGGCGGGCTTGCAGGTGCAACTGCGCGATTGCGAGCTACATTCGGGCCGATCGATGTTTTAGTTGCTAACGCAGGAGTTGGGGGCACAACCGACCCTGCACAGCTGGACGCTGAGCAAATTGCCCGAGTGATTAACGTGAACGTTATCGGGGCAGCGAATAGCGTCACCGCAGTGATGCCTGAGATGCTCGAGCGGGGCAAGGGTCACCTGGTCGTGATTTCCAGCCTGGCCGCGTATCGAGGCTTGCCAAAGTCGGCTGCTTACTGTGCGAGCAAGGCTGCAGTTTCTGCGTTCTTTGAGAGTTTGCGTCTGGAGCTTCAGCCCAGAGGAATTGATGTGACAGTGATCCATCCGGGGTTTATCAAGACACCGCTAACGGCGGGTCGCGACGCAAAGATGCCTTTTCTAATGGAATTGGAAGACGCAGTCGACAAGATTGTCTGGGCTATCGAGCGGCGCCGAAAATCATATGCCTTTCCCTGGCAACTGGCAGGTATTGTGCGCGCCGGCATGATAATGCCGAATTTTATGTATGATTGGGTCGCGAGAAGAAACTCATTCAGAGAATAGGAGATTGCGGCTCCACAAATTCAGATGACCCTTTTTCAAGCGATCGTTCTGGGCATTGTTCAAGGCCTTACAGAATTCATACCGATCAGTTCAACCGCCCACCTGGTTTTTGCCGCCCGCGCTGCGGGACTTTATGAGGGTGTTGAGGCAACTCTAAGAGCGGAACAGACTACGGCCACCATTGCCGTGGTCCAACTCGGCACATTGCTCGCAGTCCTTGCCTATTTTTGGCGCGACATCCTGCACATATCAGAGTCTTTTCTGCGGGACCATCTAGCACTTATCAACGGTCAACGCGCGCGAAGCGTTTCGAAAGGCAGTTCTCTATATCAATCAGGCGAGCCGATTCGGGACAACTCCGGCCGCTGGCTTTCTCCTGAGGCCTGGCTGGGTTGGCTGGTCATCATAGGTTCTATACCGGTGGCCGTGTTTGGCTTGGTTTTCCGAAAACAGATTGAGGGAACTCTAACAAAGAACTTATGGGTAATCGCCACGATGATGATCGTGGTAGCCATATTGTTGGGTATTGCGGAATTGGTTGGAAAGCGAACCCGATCCCTAGCCGAACTTGGTGCGGGAGACGCTCTTGCGGTTGGATTTGCGCAGGCGCTGGCGTTGTTGCCGGGCGCCAGCCGATCAGGTTCAACGATCATGGCGGGACTCTTTGCTGGCCAGCTGAGAGAAACAGCAGCGCGCTTTTCGTTCCTGTTATCTATCCCGGCCATCGCCGCCAGCGGCATCTTTGAACTGAGGGCAGCCATCGTAAAGCTGCCGTCGGACAGTTATCTCTCGCTGGCTGTGGCGACGATGGTTTCAGGTATCGTCGGTTATGCATCGATCTGGTTCTTGCTCCGGTTTTTGCGCGCTCACTCCACCGGAATCTTCATATTCTATAGGCTGATTGTCGGTGGGCTAATTCTTGTGGCGCTGTCTGCCGGTTACCTTTCAGCCTCAGTTTAACTGAGAAAATCCGGGTGAGTTGAGCTCACAGGCCGAGGCAATTCGTTGAATCTTTTCGGCAGATCCAGCCTAAATTGGCGCCAGGGCACTTGCATTCGTTCAGATCCTGAGCGTTCGCCCGTGGCGCCTGCGGGGATTCAAATTGACCACCTCGTAGAAAATGCTGACAACCATAGCGAACATGGGTAAACTACATATGCCCACCTCACCTCACTGGGGTCGAGTCAACACTCTTCCGAATTCAATAGTTCAAAAGGTTGGTGAAATTAATGAATGAGAAAGACCCGCGAGAGGCTATGGCGCGCTCACAGCGGCCGCGGAGCCCGCGAGTACCGGTGGAATTTGAACTGACGGTAGAAGGTGAAACCCAGGCGGGTGAGCCCTTTCGAGTTGCAGCCCAGGCTATAAAGATCAGCCGCGGCGGTGCAACGATCGTTCTTGACGTCGATGTGGCTCTCGGCGCGATCGTAAAGTTGACGCCTCCTTTCGGTCGTCAACTCGACGCGGAGATAAACGGCGTTTGGAACGATCAGATAGATGGTCGCAGCCGGATAGGAGTTAAGTTACTTGACGAGGATGGATGGTTTGCCGAATAGAATCTTCTCCAGGTTCTGGCCAATGGAGCTGAGTCGCCGGAGTGTATACCAGGAGCCCCATCGCTATTGCGTCGCCTTCCGCTAATAAAAATTCCCAAACACTCTCCGGTCACCTCACTACACATGGCTGTATCAGTAGTCAGTTGCAAGTTCGTGGTAGTGTCCGGGTAGGCCCAGCGGTTACCCAACCAGGCCCCCCACAGATCCGGACGTGCACAATTCGTGCATCCGGTTCCTCGGTTCGCCAGCGCGTCGGCACGCGCACTAGCGCAGAACGTTAGCTGCCCTACAGACGACTTCAGATTTGATGGACGATCCGGGGTGGTGGCAACGGGAAGACCGCGAGCAACTCGGCAAAGCGGTGCCGCGTCAGCCGCCGCGTGCCGCCTCGACGAGCCAGCCAACTCCGCCACGCCCGTTGCACCTGCTGATAGTACGCATGCAGGTAGGCGTAGTTGCTCCGGATACCGTAGTACTGATAGTGACCCCGCAGCTTCGAGCTTAAAATCTTATGTTGCTCAGGCAGCGGGTCGTGTCGACGATGCTGACACCACTGCCAGACTCGTTTTCCGGCGCGCCGCAGTCGCTTCGCCGCCGTCTTTCGTTTCACTACCCAAGTTCCCTTCCGCCCTCGCGTCCAGTAGTGGGTGAAGCCCAGGAAATCGAACGTGCCGTTACCCGTGCCATCGTCATGCAACTTTGGCCTACTGAACTTGACCAGCTTCGTCTTCGTCGGGTGAATCGTCAGGCCGTACCGCCCGAACCGCTTGGGCAGCACCGCCATGAGGCGCTGTGCATCACTTTCCAATTCGCAGCCTATTACAAAGTCATCTGCGAACCGGATCAGAAAACACTGCCCCTTCATGCGCGGCTTTACGTCCCGTTCGAACCACTTGTCCAACACCTCATGGAGGTAGATATTCGCTAACAGTGGGCTGATGACTCCTCTTACGCAAAAGGTAACTTCGCGTTTGAGAGGTCTGTGAGGTACCGATAGATGTCAGTTAGAGTGTGGCAAATCGGCGGGGTTTCAGGAGTGGCCGCAAGGCACGCTTGTGAAGAATCAACACTCTTGACGCGTGACATAGATGGTTGTATATATGTGACATATGGGCCGGGCCAGCGACGCACAGAAAGCCGAGCGTCTCAACCACGCCCGCGACTTGCTGCGGCGGTTCAAGCAACTGCCCGAAGCGGTCGAGCGGTTGGCCCAGGAGTGTGCGATATCACCACGACAGGCCTATCGTTATCTGCAACAAGCGCAGCGGTTGAAAAAGCCGGTACCGGTGCCAGTGAGCGAAGCGAAGACAGCATTTACCGTCAAGCTGTCGCACAGTTTAATTCAGCGGGTGAGGCAGTACGCGACGGCGCGGGGATTGTCGCTCAGCGAAGTAGTCAGTCAGGCCTTGCTGGCACTGTTAGCGAGGGGGCGCGGGCGTGGCTGAGCCGAAGCCCAGTTGGAATATCGCTTCGATCGTTTGCTGCCAGACAAGCTGGCTCAGGTCTACCAGGCACTGGTACCCGACAAACGCTGGTCCACTGGAGGAGTGCTTCCCGCAAGGGCGAAGCCCCGCTTGGAGGTAATCGATGAACAAGACAGCGGCGATCTACGCGCGCGTCTCTTCCGACCGCCAGAAGGAGAATCACACGATCGCGAGCCAGACGGCGGCGTTGAAAGAGTACGCCGAAGGAAACGGTTATAGTGTGCCGCCGGAATGGGTGTTCGAAGATGAAGGCTATAGTGGCGCCATCATGCTGCGGCCAGGTTTGGAGGCTCTGCGTGATCTAGCCGCTGAAGGTCAGATCGCGGCAGTGTTGGTCTACTCGCCGGACCGGCTGAGTCGCAAATATGCTTACCAGGTGCTACTAGCAGAAGAGCTATCGCGTTGTGGCGTAGAGTTGATCTTTTTGCAGTCGCCGGCTGGAACCACACCAGAAGATCGGCTCTTGCTGCAGTTCCAAGGAATGATCGCCGAGTACGAACGGGCGCAGATTGTCGAACGCACGCGCCGGGGAAAACGACACAAGGCACAACAGGGAGTGGTGAGCGTGCTTTCCGGAGCTCCTTATGGCTATCGATATGTGCGCAAAAGTGATACTTCGGCCGCTTACTACGCGGTGCTCGAAGCTGAGGCTCAGGTGGTGCGGTTGGTGTTTGAAACTTACACACAGCAAGGGTTGAGCATCAATGCTATTGCCCGCTTATTAAATGAACGCCAGATTCCGACACGCACCGAAAAGACGCGGTGGGAGCGGTCCACGGTTTGGGGGATGTTGCGCAATCCGGCTTACCAGGGAAGAGCTTGCTATGGCAAAACTGAACTGCGTCCGCGGCAGCGCATCACGCGACCATTACGCCAGCGCCAAGGAATGCCGAGCCGCAACAGCGCAAACCATGAGCGGCCGCGCGCGGATTGGATTGAAGTTCCAGTACCGCCTTTGGTGAGTGAAGAGATGTTCGCCTTGGCGCAAGAACAGTTGGAGCAAAATAAGCATCATTCGCCCCGACACACGATAGAGCCGACCTTGCTGCAAGGGATGCTGGTGTGCCAACTATGCGGCTATGCTTTGTACCGGACCTCGACGCGCACGGCTAAACAAAAGTTATATTACTATCGCTGTCTTGGCTCTGACGGTTATCGGCGGCTCAAAGGACCAGTGTGCACGAACCGGCCCATTCGGCAGGATGCTCTGGATGAAGTTGTCTGGAGCGAGATCATGCACTTGCTGGAAGATCCAACGCTCGTTCAATCCGAGATCGATCGGCGCCGGGAGTTGGCCCGCAATGCAGATCCGCTCCGCAAACGAGACGCGGAGTTGCGTCGCGAACAGGTGCGGCTAGAAAAGAATATCGAGCGTATGGTCACGGCTTATCAAGAAGAGTTAGTGACGCTGCCACAATTGCGCCAGCGGATGCCACAGTTACGCAAGCAAGCGCAGGCGCTCGAGTCGGAACTAAAATCGCTAGAGCTGGCGGCGGTGGACGAAGCAAAGTACTTACAGCTGGCCGAAAGCTTGGCGGGGTTTCGCACCAAGCTACGCGCGCGAGCCGAGACCCTGCAGGTGCGGGAGCGTCAACAAGTGCTCCGGCTTGTGTTGAAAGAAGTGCTTGTTGGCTACGATACGATCACGCTGCGCCACTCGATTCCCGTGCCCCAATCTGGCTCCGCACCTAACGGCTCGCCGGCACCAACCTCCGGCCCTTCCGCGGCGGTGCCCAATCCAGATTACCTTTTGCGTAAGAGGAGTCATGACCGCCCCTTGCGGGGTACCCCTTTCGGGTTCCCAGTACCGCATTGCTTCCAGCACTCCTTGATGCAAGTATGCTTCAATCAT
>Ga0209431_10000326_pt1 | contig 38927 bp, 35 predicted proteins | sample RifCSP13_3_FD_184021 | JGI IMG/M metagenome (GOLD analysis project Ga0209431, IMG submission 184021) | Soil microbial communities from Rifle, Colorado - Rifle CSP2_sed 13_3 (SPAdes) (version 2) | ecosystem: Environmental > Terrestrial > Deep subsurface > Rock core/Sediment | place: Rifle... | reverse complement strand
GGTGGTTGTTTCCTTCCATTCGTTGGAGGACCGGGAGGTAAAACGGTTTTTCCAACAGATGGAGGAGCAGGGGCGAGGGGTGGTGTTGACTGAAAAGCCCCAAACCCCCGCCTCGGCCGAACTGGCCCAAAATCCTCAATCGCGTTCGGCGAAATTGCGAGCTATTGAAAGGACGGCCGAAGAAACGACCTAGCATTTTTTAAGAAATGAAAATGATTGGAAAAATACTATCTGCCTTAATACTCTTGCTTCTTATCGGTGCCAATGTATTTTTGAATAATTCCGTTGTCAATAAAGGTCGAGATTTGGAGGGCCTCCGGGTTGAAAAAGTTTCTTTGGAATCACGGCTGCGAGAGCTCGAAAACGAGATCTCCCAAGCTTCTTCAATTAACACAATTCGAGAAGAGGCACTCCAAATGGGAATGGTCGTCGGAAAGATTTATTTTCTCCCCCCTGTTCCGGTGGCTCTAGCTCCCCAACGTTGATGGACGGTTTGCTTCGCAAACCTAGATTTCTCACTAGTGCTCGAAAGAACGGCTCGCGGAGTGGACCTAGTAGTTCCCCTAAGGGAATGTTTCGGTTGCGGTTTGCTTTCCTTTTAGCTTTAACAGGGTTTATGGCGCTGATCGGGAGGTTATTTTATCTGCAGGTCATTCAGGGAGAGAGTTATCGGATCAAGGCCGAGGCCCAGCGGAACATTACGTTCACGATTCCCGCCGAACGCGGCCGCATTTTTGCGTCGGGGGGGTTGCTAGTTACGAGTGAAGAAGCTTACCGCGTTGTCGCTGATCCGAGGTTGATCGAGGACTCTAAGAAAACTGCTGAAAAGATTGGAGAGATTTTTTTTGAGGACCCCCGTTTTTTAAGCTATAACCCAGTCCCCTCAAATTCAAAAGACCCTCGGGCCGATTATACCGCCAAGATCGTGGAGTTTCTCTCCCTTAAAGAACGATTGGGAGTGGATCTGGCTCGCAAGGTCCCGATTGCCCAGATCGTAAAACTTAAAGCTTTAGCGGTACCCGGGTTAAGTTTTTTACCCGATAACCGCCGTTTCTATCCGGAGGGAAAAATGGCCGCTTCTCTATTGGGATTTGTCGCTTTTGGTGAGGATGGGGAAAGCGGCTACAACGGTTTGGAGGGATACTACGATGGGGATCTAAAAGGAAAATCCGGAAGCATGCAGCAGGAATACAATGAGCAAAAAACCGAACCGATCTTGGTGGGGGAATCGACCGAGGTTGAGCCCCAAGACGGGGCTGATCTGTATCTCACCATCAATCGCGGTGTGCAGGCGATCCTGGAACGCAAGGTTGCTGAAGGAGTAAAGCGCTACGGAGCCAAGAGCGGGTCCTTTGTTGTGCTGGAACCAAAGAGCGGTTATGTGCTGGCGATGGGAAATTATCCCAGCTTTGATCCTGGAAATTTCAATGCCTGGGTGGCGCCCCAAAATCGCAAATCCTTGAAAAAGGAAACCCGCAATTTGGGGTTGGCGACGACCTACGAACCGGGTTCGATTATGAAGCCGGTTACGATTTCGGCCGGCCTCGATTCGGGGAAGATTACTCCTTCTTGGAAGTTTGATGATGATGGTGTACTTAGAATTGGGATTTACAAGATTAATACTTGGGATAATCGGCACTGGGGGACTATGAATCTTGCTCAACTGTTACAGAAATCTGACAACGTAGGAGCGGCGAAATTAGCCCTGAAAATCGGGCGGGATACGCTTCGAAGCTATTTTTTGAATTTCGGTTTTGGATCGAGGTTGGGAATCGACTTGGACGGGGAAGAAATCGGATTGGTGAAGAAAATTAAGGATTGGCGGCAGATTGATCTCGCTAACGCCGGGTTTGGGCAGGGGATCGGGGTGACCGCCCTTCAGATGACCTCCGCTTATGCAGCGATCGCCAATGGCGGAATCTTAATGAAACCAAAGGTGGTCGAGCGGTTGGTGGATCGGAATGGCCGGCAGGTTTCTTTTCCGGCGGAGCCGATCCGGCGGGTAATCTCCTTGGAAACTTCGGAACGGGTGGCGCAGCTTTTGCGGTTGGCAGTCGAGGGGGGAGAGTCCTCCTCACTCCAAAATCTCAAATATCAAGTGGCGGGGAAGACCGGAACGGCGGAGATCGCGGCCGGGGTGAAGTACTCCAACAAAACTAATGCCACCTTCGTCGGCTTCCCCTTCAAGGATCGCTCCTTCGTGATGCTGATTCGGCTGGAGGAGCCCTCCTCATCTCCCTATGCGGGACTTACCGCCGTTCCCCTCTGGGCCGAGGTATTTAGAGAAATCGCACCACTTTTCGGCATCAGTCCGGATCGTTGATGCCGAAAAGCTAGGGAGGTTCTTCGCCCGTCCTTTCAATATCAGCCCTGATAGGTAGCCATTAGCCACAAGGCAGTAGACAGTGCTGTCCTCGCTACGCTCGGTTGCAATTTTCGCTTCGCGAAAAGTAGTTGACGAGCTGTTAGAATTCTCTTTACATTGTCCAAAACTTATCTTATTGAGGGCGGCATTCCCCTCAAAGGCGAGGCAAAAATTTCCGGAGCCAAGAATGCCGTGACCAAAGAAACCGCGGCGGCTTTGCTAACCCTCGACAAACTCGTGCTGGAAAACGTTCCGGATATTTCGGATGTCGAGGTGGACTTGGAGATCGTTAAAGCTCTGGGAGTGGAGGTATCCCGTTCTTCAGAAACTCTGGTCCTTCACCCCCGCATCACCCTTAAAACCGAGGTCCCGGCCGACCTTTCCGGCCGGAGCCGGGGTTCCATTATTGTGATGGGACCGCTCTTGGCCCGGGCGGGCCGGGTGGTCTTGCCGGCTCCCGGCGGCTGTGCGATCGGGGAGCGGCCGCTCGATCGGCACCTGGCCGGTTTGGAATCTCTGGGGGCGAAGTTTGAGGTGAAAAAAGAAAAGATCGTCGGCACCGCCAAAAAACTACGGGGTGGGCGAGTGGTCTTTAAGAAAAATACCGTGATGGGCACGGAGAACATTGTCCTGGCGGCGGTGCTGGCCGAAGGCGAAACCGAGATTCTGGGGGCGGCCCAGGAGCCCGAAGTAGATGACCTGATCCTGCTTCTCAACAAAATGGGAGCGCAGATCGAGCGCGATTCCCGCGATCCCCGGATCCTGCGCATCCAGGGTGTCCAATCTCTTAAGGGAACAAAACACCGCGTTCTGTCGGATCGAAACGAAGCGGTGACATTCGCCGTGGCGGCAGCGGTGACGCGGGGAGATGTTCTTCTCACCAATCTCAATCCGGCGGATCTCACTTCTTTTCTGGCCAAACTCCGGAGAATCGGTGTTTCCTGGGAGATCGTCGGCAAGGATCTTCGCGTTTACGTGAAGGAATCGGCTAATTTTGAGCCGGTTGAGGTTGAAACCTCTCCCCACCCCGGCTTTATGACCGATTGGCAGCAGCCGCTGACTGTTCTTTTAACTCAAGCAAAGGGCAAATCCCTGGTTCATGAGACTGTCTATGAAGACCGTTGGAGGTATCTGAGCGAGTTAAAAAAGTTTGGGGCGCAGATCGAACTTTTTACCCCTACCCAACTGGGCCGGGAATTTGCGCCGGGTGATTATGAATTCAATTGGAAGGGAAACGGGGAGCCGAAAACTTTCGCCCAGGTTTCTGGTCCAGTTTCTCTCAAGGGAGCCAGTGTCCAAATCACGGACCTGCGGGCCGGTGCCGCCCTGGTTCTTGCCGCCCTAGCGGCCCAAGGAAAGAGTGAAGTTTCCGGGGTGGAACACATTGAGCGGGGGTATGAGAATTTTGAGCAAAAGTTGAGAGCGTTGGGAGCCCGGATCGAACTGGCGCAAAAATAAAAGGGCTAGGAATTGCTTCCTAACCCTGCCTGACTTCAAAACACTCGGGATGGTAGCGAACCCTCACAATGATCCAGCGGTCGTTTCCCCATTGGTTTGGCGATGAGGTTGAAACGGGCACTTCCCAGACCTGTGACCCGGCCGGCATGACTTCCCGACATCGGCCGCAAGGGTGGTCTTTTTGAGTGACCACCAGCTGACCTTCCATGATGACCTCCCGGGAATGCTATTAGATTGATTCTACACCTTAACTATAGGTTTGGCAATAAGCACCCGCAGCGGAGCGAGGAGCTTATTCGACTCACATTTTAGTGTGAGACAAGTCCTCTCTCAATTTCCGCAGAGTACGGTAGAGAATTGTGCCGACGTTGGTTTCGGAAAGTTTGGTAATCTCGGCAATAACTCGATTGGTGTGACCTTCATAGAATTTGAGATAAACAATTTCTTTTTCCCGGCCCGGCAGTTTTGCCAGAGCTTGCCAAAGAAGTTCGTTTTCCTGCAGCTGTTCCAATTCCTCGAATTGGGTCGGCAAATCTCCTTTGAGGGTGGGGGCTTTCTCCAGAGAAACCATCTTTTTGTCTTTCCCGGCGCGGAGATGATCAAAGAGAACATTTCGGGCAATCCGAAAGAGCCAGGCCGAAAAGGGAACGCCCTGCCATTGGAATTTCTCCAGTCCATGAAGGGCTTTCTCAAAGGTTTTGGAGGAGAGATCATCGGCGAGATCTTCATCCGCCATTCGCTTGAGAAAAAATTTTCTGACTCTGAGCGCGTAGTTTTGGTAGAGTTCACCGAAGGGAGCGTTTGGTCCGCTTTTAACCCGTTGGGCGGCGCGGACGAGCTTTTCCTCCTCTTTTAAGTCCATGGCGATTTGGCGAGCTTGGCGGGATAGGTCCACATCTTGCGGTGCGGCCCGGTTATCACCGCAATCTCACCCCGCCGGACCTTGATGTTTTCGGGCATGTCTTTCTGGGGGGAGAGAATTATTTTCCGTCCCGGAAGGGCTTCCAAAACTTCTTCCAAAGCGATGTCGCTGGGAGGAAGATAGTGGTAGGTGGCGTCCACGATCATGCCGCCGTCCTTAGCCGGAAGAATGTTGATCCGGGCTTTGGGCAGACGGAAATCTCTCAAATCTTCCTGTACCTCTTTCTTGGAAATGCCAAAGCTTTGGGCGACTTTGAGAGCGACCTCCAGGTATCCGGAAAGGTCGTCCGTTTCTTTGGTGCGGAACACCTTTCCGGCGGTCTGTCCGCGGGAGAGGAAAGGAGTTTCTCCGCAGACCACCAGTACCCTCGGTTCGGTGATGTTCCAAAAGTAATCGAAAGTCTCTTTGCGGGTGTACTCGATCTCCAGGACCAGGGTGTGGCGGTAGGGCGGGCGGAGCAGCAGCCTTCCCAGGCTTCGGACGAGGATGCGGAGCCAACCGGCGCCGGTGAGCGGGTACTCCTGGGCTCCCAGGACGGCGAGGGGTAGAACGAATTCGGCGTTCGGCGCCTCCAAGTTGCGGCGGGTCGGGAAGTGCCTCTTGAGGACGGTGTAAATCGCTTCCCGCACGATGCCGGTTTTTCCTTCCCCGACGATCGCAATCACCGTCGGTCGGTGTTTTTGGAGAGCGGCCCGAGCGAGGAAGAAGAGGACTACCCGGAGAATTCGGCGGAGGGGTTTTTTGAGCATGGTTTGATTATTATAACTCCTGCGCGCGAGAGTTATCTCACTTTCTCCCGTGATAACCGAGCCGCAATCCCGTTTCCTTAAATACAGAGGATTTTGTTAAACAACAAATTTTTTGGAAAATCATGAAGAAGAAAATTGCCGTTCTCATGGGAGGTCCCTCCCCGGAGTATGAAGTTTCTCTCCAGTCGGGAGAGAATGTGATTCGGAACTTGGATCGAAAAAACTTTGACGTTTCCGGGATTGTTATCAATAAGGATGGGAAGTTTTCTATTCCTCCCAAATCTATTAGGAAGTTTGATTTGGCATTTATTGCGATGCACGGCCCGTTCGGGGAGGATGGGACAATCCAAGCGATCTTGGACGAGATTGGGGTGGCCTACACCGGTTCGGAAGCGACCGCCTCTCGGTTGGGAATGGATAAGATTGCTTCCAAGAATTTGTTCATCAAGGAAGGGATCCCGACGCCGGATTTTAGGGTAGTTGAGAGCGCGTACGGAATTAAAGATGCAGCCGAATCTTTCGGCCTCCCCCTAATGGTCAAACCTTCCAATCAGGGCTCGTCGGTGGGAGTGAATGTCGTTCGGACTCCGGCCGAATTTTCCAAGGCTTTTGCCGAGGCGGCCCGCTTTGGGCCGGTGATTGCTGAAAAGTTTGTCCAAGGAAAGGAAATTCAAGCCGGAATATTGGGGAAGAATTCTCTTCCTTTGATCGAGATTCGCCCTCAAAATGAATTCTTCGACTATGAAGCCAAATACACCCCTGGCCTCTCGGAGGAGATCACTCCGGCCCCTTTAGATGAAAAAACGACGAAGCGGATCCAACAGTTGGCCCTGGACGCCTTCCAAATTTTAGGGGGCCGCCATTTCGGACGGGTGGATCTTTTTCTGACCGAGGAGGGAACGGTTCTGGTTTCCGAGATAAATACCATTCCTGGTCTCACCAAAAACTCTCTTTTCCCAAAGGAAGCCGCAGCGACCGGGATTACCGCGCCGGAACTTTTCGAAAGGATTATTGATCTGGCTTTAAACGATGCGCGTTAATCAAGACTCGAGAACAATAAAAAAGGGTGAATGGTTTGTTGCCATCAAGGGAGGTAATTTCGATGGTCATGAGTTCATCGTAGAAGCGCTAAAAAAAGGAGCGGTGGGCGTTCTTGAAATTAACGAGCTCTACGAACTGGCTCGCAGGAAGTTGGCAAAAATTAATCCGAAAGTGATTGCCGTTACGGGAAGTTACGGGAAGACGACTACTAAAGAAGCAGTTTACAAAGTATTAAGCAAAAAATATTCGGTGTTGAGAACGCAGGGCAATCTCAACACACCGTTAGGGGTAGCGATGGAAGTTGTAAACAATCTCAAATCTCACCATCGAGTGCTGGTGGCCGAGGTGGGAATGGACCGGGCCGGGGAAATAAGGGAAACATGCTCTATAATCCTGCCGCGAATCGCGGTGATTACCGCGATTGGGGAAATGCATCTGGAAAAGCTGGGAACTCTCGAAAAAATCCGCCGTGCCAAAGCCGAAATTTTGGAGTCCCTGCCGAAGAACGGGATCGCAGTACTAAACTCGGACGACCCCAGTGTTGTAAGGGTGGCAGAGGTATTCGGCGGCAAGAAGGTATGGTACGGCTTCTCAAAGAATTCCCAGGTCAGATTGGATACCCTACCGAAGTTCAGAATTAAGCTTTTAGGAAAAGCGAGCATTTCCAATGCTTTGGCGGCAGCAGCCGTGGGTAGGGTAATGGGGTTGCCGGATTCCGGGATCGTTAAATCCTTGTCTGGGTTGCGGCCCAAGAAGGGGAGATTGTTTCTGATTAAGGGGAGAAAGGGAATTACCGTCATCGATGACACTTACAACGCCGGTCCAAGATCCGTGGCAAATGCTCTGGAGGTTCTTCGCAGTTTACCTGCGAAACGGAGGATTGCGGTTTTTGGTGATATGTTGGAACTTGGTCGCTTGGAGAAACAGGCTCACGAACGGATCGTTTCGGATGCCGCTAGGGTTGTCGATATTTTTGTTCCGGTTGGAGAAAGGATGAACCGCGCTGTGTCAAAAACAGGTGTGAGTTTTGTGCCAATCGATTTGCTTTCCTTGGAGGTCGGAGATTTGGTGTTGGTAAAGGGATCGCGCGGGATGCGGATGGAAGAGATTGTCGATGACATCCTGAAAAATGCTTATTGAACGAATATTCGATGTACTGTTACTATTAGTAAGACAATGCCTGCCTTAGGATTTTTGCTTATTTCTGCCGTCGCTACCTTTCTTCTCTATCCGCCATTTATTAATTTTCTCTACCGTTTTCAGATGAAAGAGGCGATCAACCCGGATGTGCCGCGGACCCATTTTGCCAAGCAGGGGACGCCGACGGCGGCGGGGCTTCTGCCGATCGGGATTTTTCTGATTTTGAACCTCCTTTTTAACCTCACTCCCCAAATCTGGGTGCTGGTGGGAATAGTAGGGGCAATGGCGGCGCTGGGTTTGGCGGAGGATTTTCTTAAGGTCTATCGGAGTTCCCGCTTGCAGAAAACGATTCGGGAAAAAATTGTCCCAATCGTGACCATGTCCGATCTCTCTTGGGATCTGTACAAGATCCTGCTCTTCCCTTGGAACGCCTTTCGGGAGGTTTTCCGAGCGCTAGGGTCCCAAAACGTGGGTGGAATTATGACCTATCAAAAAATTCTTTACCAAACGGCGGTCGCGGCGCTGCTGGCGCTTTGGCTGTCAACCGTCGGCGGAACGCAGGTGTGGCTGCCAATTATTGGCACCGTCGAGTTTGGCCTGGCTTATTTCCCGATGATAATCATAATTTTCCTCTTCCTGGTGAACAGCATCAGCATCACGGATGGATTGGACGGGCTGGCGGGAGGGCTTCTCATGGTCTCTTTTGCGGCGGTTCTCTCTTTGGCTTTGATGTTCGGCAAGAACGACCTGGCGATTGCGACCGGCATCCTCCTGGGTGGACTCCTGCCTTTTCTCTATTTCAATGTTTTTCCGGCGCGGTTTTTTGCCGGTAATGTGGGAGCGCTGGGGTGGGCGGCCGCGTTTGTGACGCTGGCGATGCTGTTGGAGCGCTCTTTTCTGATTCTGGTGATTGGGGGAGTGTTTATTGCGGAAGGCCTTTCCGTGGTTTTGCAGGTGGGGGCCGTCAAACTGGGAAGAAGGAAGCCATTCTTGATGGCGCCGATCCATCACCACTTTGAGATAAAGGGTTGGGCCGAGACTAAGGTGACCATGCGGTTTTGGCTGGTCGGAGTTTTCCTCGCTTTCCTTGGTCTCTTCCTCGCTTCGCTTTAAGAGATGCTGAAAAAAATCAAACACTCTGCCCAACACAGCCTCGATTGGTATTTCTTTGGCGGGGTGATTTTCCTGGTCCTTCTGGGGCTGCTGGCGGTCTATGACTCCTCCTCCGTGAAGGCCTTGGAGATCTACGGCAACCAGTTTCACTTTCTGATTAATCAGTTGATTTGGGTCGCTTTGGGGACCGCGGGGGGATCAGTTCTTTATCTGGTGGGTTATCGCCGGCTCAAGGGATTGGCGTTGCCGTTTTTTGCTTTATCTATTTTGCTTTTGACTCTTGTTCTCCTGCCAACCCCCGTCAGTTTGGAGGTCCGCGGATCGCGGAGCTGGTTCGCCATCCCGTTGCCTAACTCTTTCCCGGTGTTAGATGAAATCAGATTTCAGCCATCGGAGCTTTCAAAGCTGGCGTTGGTAATCTATCTCGCAACCCTTTTGGTCAGTTCGCGGTCCGATCGGCGTCAGACGAACCCGCCTTTCCGGTCCTTTTTTATTCCGACAGGGTTAGTTGCAGGTCTGGTTATTGCCGAGAAAGACTTGGGATCTGCCAGTGTGATTATTGCCATTGGTCTGGCTTGTTTCTTCTTCGCTCGAGCAAACCTGCGCCAGATTTTCATTGCCCTGCTTATTTTTGGAGTGGGAGGATTGGCGCTGGCACTCCAGAGTTCAACTTTTCTGGAGCGCTGGGAGACCTTTTTGCATCCGGACAGTGATCCGCAAGGAGCGGGGTACCAGACACGGCAAATAAGGATCACACTGGGGTCGGGAGGGCTGTGGGGTGTAGGGATCGGCCGTTCGCTACAGAAGTACGGCTACATTCCGGATGTGCAGACGGATGCCATCTTTGCGATCGTCGGCGAGGAGTTCGGTTTCTTGGGGGCCTCGCTGGTTGTCGCCGTCTTTGCGTTTTTGGTTTACCGAGGTTTCCGGATTGCCGAGCGCTCTCCTGATGAGTTTGGTCGGATCCTGGTTGCGGGAATTACGGCTTGGGTTGCGGTTCAGACCACTCTGATCTTAGGAGGGATGGTCGGGCTGCTTCCCTTGACCGGTGTTACTCTTCCCTTCGTATCCTACGGGGGGTCATCGTTGTTGGCGTTGTTGTTGGCAGTTGGTATCCTTCTAAGTGTGAGCCGAAAGACGATCTCGTTGCGTTCCGCAATAAACCGGCACGCGGTGGTGCTGCGTTCTGCACGATGAACAAGAGTCAAGAAAAACGGATCCCGATCCTTATTACCGGTGGCCATCATGATCCGGCTGTGGCAGTAATTGAGGCTCTCCAAGAGCGCGGAAATTTCCAGTTCTTCTGGGTTGGCCATCGTTACTCCTTGAGCGGGGAACAGACGGAGTCGGCCGAGTTCAAAACCATTACGCGCTTGGGGATTCCGTTTTTCCATTTGCAGACCGGGAAGTTCTACCGGGCTTCTTGGCAGAATTTAGTGAGAGTTCCTTTGGGTTTCCTCCACGCCCTTTACCTCTTGATTCGGACCCGTCCTAAGCTGGTGATCTCTTTCGGGGGATATTTGGCAGCTCCAGTGGTTTTGGCGGCTTACCTCTTGCGGATCCCGGCGGTGACTCACGAGCAAACGGTGGTTTTCGGTTGGGCGAACCGATTTATTTCCCTTTTTGCGAAGCGAATTTTCGTTTCTTGGAGAAGTTCCTTAAAATACTTCCCATCGGGAAAAACCGTTCTTACCGGCAATCCGGTCCGGCCGGAGGTTTTTGAAGAGCGCACCAAGCGCTTCCGTTTTGAAAATGACCTGCCGGTGGTCTATGTCACCGGAGGAAAACAGGGATCGCACGTCATCAACGAGGCAGTGCGAGGGGTGCTCTCGCAGTTTTTGGAAAACTACAACCTGATCCATCAAACTGGCTCGTCAGCCAGATTTCAGGACTATCAGAAGCTTTCCATTCTTAGGAGTCAGTTGCCGAGAAAGCTTCAGAATCGCTACATTCTGCAGGAGTACTTCGGGTTGGATGAGATTGGCGCCGTCTATCGGGCGGCGGCGGTGGTGATCGGGAGAGCGGGTGCCAATACCGTTACGGAACTCGCCGCTTTGGGCAAACCGGCGATTCTTATTCCAATTTCCTGGGTGTCGCGGCGGGAACAGTTTCTGAACGCCCGGATTTTGGAGGAGATCGGCGCGGCCGTGGTTTTGGAGGAGGAACAGCTCTCCTCCCGGTCACTCAAACAGAATTTGGATGATATTTTCGCCAATCTGCGAAAGTACCAGAAAGCCGCGGAGAAAGCCCGCCAACTCATTAATCCCCGGGCGGCCTCTCAAATAGCTTCCGAGATTATTCGACTGATTCGATGATTAATTTTTTTCCTCGCCGGCGTTTGCAGGTGCTGCGCCGCTCGCCCCGGGTTTCCGTTCCTTTCGGTCCCCGGCAGTTGGTGATTCCTTACCGGCCGATCTCGACGATTCTGATCATATTCCTGTCGCTTCTTTCCCTTTTCCTTTTTCTGAGGACGGATACCTTTCAGGTGAAAGCGCTGGAATTCGAATTTGAGCAGCTGGCCGACGAGGCCCTGGTTCGGCAGAGAATTTCGGAAGAAGTTATCGCCCGCAGTATCTTTTTTCTCAACACCGGGAAGGTAGAACAGGAAATAAAAGAAAACTTTTTGACGGTCAATGCAGTCTCGATCGAAAAAAAGCTTCCGGACCGCCTCCTGATCAAAGTTTCCGTGAGGAAACCACTGGCGATTGTGGCGGACAAGAACAAAAATCAATTTCTGGTTGATCACGAGGGCCTGCTTTTCCGGCCGGCGGCCGGAGAGACGCTTCCGGTGATCACAATTTCGGAAGATTTCGAGGGGGCGGTGGGAACAGTGATCGATGGGCAAGGAATATCCGGTTATTTGCAGACCTTGGATCTGGTATCACAGAAGGGATTAGAAACGAAAGCCATCTATCTGCGTTCGGAAACGATCGAACTGCGATTAAAAAGGACCGTCGTTTGGCTGAGCGCCGATCGGGCGATTGACGAGCAGTTGGAACTGCTGACCCAAATTCTGCAGCGCCTCAAATTGGGAGGTCGGACCCCGAAAAGTGTCGACCTACGCTTTTCGCGGCCCGTAGTTAAACTGTGATATCATCACAGTGATTGTATGGCTAAAGAGCACATTGTTACCGGCATTGATGTCGGTTCTTCAAAGGTTTCGACCGTAATCGCTTCGATCTCACCCGAAAAGAAAATTTCGGTGATCGGTGTTTCTACTATTCCCTCCCGCGGCATCAAAAAGGGAGTGGTGGTGGATATTGATGAAGCGGTGGCGGCCATTTCCGAAAGTCTGGAGGGAGCGGAGCGGATGGCGGGATATCCCGTCCGATCGGCTTTTGTCTCCGTGGATGGCAAGCACATTTCTTCTCTGAATTCGCACGGGGTGGTCGCCGTCGGCGGGGAGGGATCCGAGATTACCGAGGAGGATGTGGAGCGGGTAACCGAAGCAGCCCGGGCGGTTTCTCTACCTTCTTCCCGAGAAATCGTTCACGTTTTGCCGCGCGGTTTTACCGTGGATTCCCAGGAGGGAGTTAAGGATCCGATGGGAATGAGCGGAGTGCGGATGGAGGTTGAAACCAACATCATTTCCGGAGCAACCACGGTGATGCGCAACCTTGTGAAATGCGTTTCGCAGGTGGGGGTGGAGGTGGAAGACCTGGTGTTTTGCGGACTAGCTTCGGCCGAAGCAGTTCTTTCCGATACCGAGAAAGAGCTCGGCTGTACCTTGGTTGATATCGGGGGAGAAACGACCCAGGTGGTTGTTTTTACCAGCGGCAGCCCGGTCTACTCTTCGGTTCTTCCCATCGGCGGTCAGAACATCACCAATGACCTGGCGGTCGGTCTGCGGGTTTCTCTAGAGGACGCCGAGCGGATTAAGGTCAAGCTATCGGAGGGGTCGCTAAAGCCCAGTGAGGGCGATCACGAAGAAGCAGATATTTCGGAGCTGGGCCTGGAGGTCCAGTCGGTCCCTCTTGCGTTGGTGACCAATATTGTCGAAGCCCGATTATCCGAAATTTTCAGTATGGTCGGGCTCGAAATCAAGAACTCCGGCCAGCAAGGGAACCTGCCGGCAGGGTTGGTGGTGACGGGAGGGGCGGTCCAAACAGTTGGGCTAAAGGACTTGGCGAAGAAAGTTTTGCGCCTGCCGATACGGGTGGGAACTCCCACCGGCGTGTCCGGGTTAATCGAGGAGGTTTCCACTCCCGCCCATGCGACCACGATCGGGTTGGTAATTTACGGATCGGAATTCGAGCCTCGGGAAGGGATCAGCTTTCCAGTGATCAACACCAAAAAAATCTCCCAGCTATTTGGTCGGGTGATAGAATGGGGGAAATCGTTCCTACCTTAAGATGGACGGCCGGAGAAACGACCTAGATTCGGCGCACGAGCCGAATAACGGCCGAAGAAACGACCTAGCATTTTTTAGAAAAGCCAAAAAATGAGAGTCAAACCGGAAATAGAGAAAGTTGCCGATATCAAAGTGGTTGGTTTGGGCGGTGCCGGAGGCAACGCCCTCAATTCAATGGTGCGCTCCCAGAAAATTGTCGGAGTTGAATTTCTCGCGGTCAACACCGATTCCCAAGCCCTCTCCACCCTGGAAGTTCCCAACAAAATTCAGATCGGAGAAAAACTAACTCGAGGGTTGGGTTCCGGCGGTGACCCCGAAATTGGCCAAAAAGCGGCAGAGGAATCTGTCGACCTGATTCGGACCCGCTTGGATGGAGCGGACATGGTTTTCGTAACCTGCGGAATGGGCGGGGGAACCGGGACCGGAGCCGCACCGATTATCGCGGAAATTTCCAAATCGATCGGAGCCCTCACCGTCGGGGTGGTGACCAAACCCTTCGGTTTCGAGGGAGCCAAGCGGATGGAGAATGCGGTGCGGGGGATTCAGGCCCTTCACGATAAGGTGGATGCCCTGATTGTTGTTCCCAACCAGAAGCTTTTAGAGATTGTGGAGCGGGAGACATCGATCCTGGAGGCTTTTCGGCTGGCGGATTCGATCCTGGGAAGAGCTGTTCAGGGCATCTCGGATCTGATCGTGATTCCGGGATTGGTGAATGTTGATTTTGCCGATGTCCGGGCCGTGATGACCAACGCCGGCTCGGCGCTGATGGGGATTGGCGAAGCCAGCGGCCAGGAGAAGGCTCCGACCGCCGCCAAATCGGCCGTGACCTCACCGTTGCTAGAGTTCTCGGTGCGGGGAGCGACCGGCATTCTGATGAACATTGTCGGGGGACCGGATCTGTCGATGCATGAAGTCGACGAAGCGGCGCGGGTTATCTCGCAGGAGGCTGATCCCAACGCCAATATCATCTTTGGCGCTTCGATTAGTGACGAGATGAAGGATGAGATTCGGATTACCGTGATCGCCACCGGATTTTCCCTGTCCTCGCCTGAAACGATGACGGGAGACAAGGACAAAGAGGAGATCAAGCAGCTGCAGGAGGAGGGAGACGAGTACGACGCCCCCGCATTTTTGCGCCGCAAGCGCGGCTGATTCTTTCTGGAACACCTCTCTTTAATTTTCCTATTGTTTTTTCTTTTTGATTTTTGTTAAACGATATATACACACTGCCGGCCGTTTTTTCGTTATGCCTTCACAAGAATCGTTAGACCTAAAATCTGCTATTTCTCTGGCGCAGCGGGATTTTGGAATGTCGGAAAACGCCGCCGAGGTCTTTGTCCGCCGTTATGTGCGGAAAGGCGAGGATGGCAACCCGATCGAAACTCCCCGACAGACTTTCGAGAGGGTCGCGTCCGGGATCGCAGTGCCCGAGAAGAAGTTCGGGAATGATCCGAGAAAAGTTTCTAAAGTTTTCTTCAAACTTCTGGCCGATTTCCTCTTCGTACCCAATTCTCCAACCTGGACGGGAGCGGGAACTCCCTTGGGACAGCTGGCGGCCTGTTTCGTCCTGCCCATCAAGGATGACCTGGGGCGGGAGTCGGGGGGAATTTTCTCGACTCTTCGGGTGGCGGCCCTGATCCAACAAACCGGCGGCGGAAATGGTTTTTCTTTTTCCAGCCTCCGGCCGCGGGGCGATTTTGTGAAGCGCTCCGGGGGGCGTTCCACCGGCCCGGTCGGCTTTTTGAAAGCGTATGATTCCTCTTTTGGAGTGATCGCCCAGGGAGGCGTCCGCCGTGGGGCCAACATGGCCGTTCTCAAGGTTTCCCATCCCGATGTGCGGCTTTTCATCCACTGCAAAGAGAAGGAGGGAGATATCTCCAACTTCAACATCTCGGTTGGAGCAACGGATGAGTTCATGCGGGCGGTGGATGATGACGGGAAATTTGAATTGATAAACCCTCACGGTGATAAGGTTTGGCAAGAAGTGGATGCGCCGGAACTGTTCAACGAAATTATTACTGCCGCTCACCACAACGGTGAGCCGGGGATCCTGTTTTTGGATACGGCCAACCGCGACAACCCCGTTCCCCATCTCTATGAGCTGGAGGCCACCAACCCCTGCGGGGAGCAGTGGCTTGGCCCGTATGAAAACTGCTGCCTGGGTTCGATCAACCTGGCCCGACATCTCACTCCGCGCGGCAAGATCGATTGGGAAAAGTTGGCCGAAACCATTCGGCTCTCGACCATCTTTTTGGACGATGTGGTGGAGGCGAACGCCTACGTTCCGGAAGTTCCCGAGCTCAGGGAGGCGGCGCTGGCGGTGCGGCGGATCGGACTAGGGATCATGGGACTGGCCGATGCGATGTACGCTCTCGGAGTTTCCTATGGCGGGGAGGATGGGTTGGAGCTGGCGGCGCAGATCATGGAATTCGTCCGCTACCATGCGATGCGCACCTCGATCGAACTCGCTCGGGAGCGCAAACCCTTCTTGGCGATCAAGGGTTCGATCTATGATCCAAAGAAGCTGGTTTGGCAACCGCCTTCTCCCCTCTATCCCTACGAACGGGATTTCGGGCGGCCGAAGATCGATTGGCAAACTGTGGTGGCCGGAATCAAAAAGTACGGTATTCGGAACGGGGCGCAGACAACGGTCGCCCCCACCGGAACGATTTCCACCGTTGCCGGGGCGGAAGGGTACGGCTGCGAACCGGTGTTCGCCCTCTCCTATGTGAGAAAGCTCTTCCAAGCGGCGGGGGAGGATCAAGGGAAGCGGGAACTCTCCTACACCAGCCCGATGTTTGACCAGGTGTTGGAGAAATCGGGCCTGGACCACACCCATCGAGACAGCGTCTATGAAGAGGTGCGGCGGAAGGGAACCGTCCAGGGAATCAAAAAGGTTCCGGAAGAGATCCGCCGCGTTTTTGTGGTTTCCCAGGATATCACTCCCGAACAGCACATCAAGATGCAGGCGGTGCTGCAGCGCTTTGTCGACAACTCCATCTCCAAGACCTGCAACTTCCCCCCGAACGCCACCGTCGAGGACGTCCGGAAGGCCTATCTGGAGGCGTGGAAGCTGGGCTGCAAGGGATTGACCGTTTACGTTACCGGAACGCGCAAGGAAGTGGTGCTGGAGACCGAGGAAACCAAGCAAAAAAGAGAAGGGGAGCTGGCGGTGAAGCCTCGGCCGGCGCGGACGGTCGGCTCAACCTATCGGGTGGACACGCCGGTCGGGAGCGCCTTTGTAACGGTTAATGAGAATGGGAACAGCAATCCGCTGGAAGTCTTTGTCAACGTGGGAAAGGCCGGTTCGGATATCGCCGCCGACGCCGAAGCGATCGGGCGGCTTTCCTCTCTTGTCTTGCGGATCGATCCGACGATGAGTCCGAAGGAGCGGGTGGCGGCAATTATTGATCAGCTAACGGGAATCGGGGGATCACGGGCGGTGGGATTTGGGGCCCAGAAGGTCCGTTCTTTGGCCGACGGGATCGCCAAAATTCTCAAAGAATACCTTGGTTGGAAGAAGGAAGAGGAGAAAATTGAGGAGATCCAGCCCCAGCTTCCGGTCGGGAAGCTCCAGAAAGTGGGGGATATCTGCCCGACCTGCGGCCAGGCGACCCTCGTTAATGAAGAAGGCTGCCGGAAGTGCTATTCCTGCGGGTATTCGGAGTGTTAACAAAAAAGGCTAAGCTGGTTGCTTAGCCTAAAGGAACCGAATCGGCATCCTCCCGTACTTTCCGAGAATCAACTGGTCCGCTTCATCTGGGTTTGGGATCGGTGGTTCGAACACCTTCACCTGTTGTCTGATCAGATCCTTCCAAACCCTCTTTCCACCTCGAGCGATGGAGAGGTGGTCTGCCTCTGTTGCCCGAGATAGCAGAGTCATCCAAGGACACTCGACGAAGACGATCACCACATGGTAGCCGTAGCGCTTGGCCAGCCGGTAGCGGGCCAGCCTCTTTTTCCGCGTGAGGTGGCAGGAATCCAGCACGATGGGTATTCCCCGCTGGAGAGCTCGCCGGAGAACCTCCTCGCGGACCCTCTCCGTCAGGAACTGGCGGACCCAGTAGGCCCGGCCGCGGACGGAGTTGTCGTCTCGGAGGAAATCCAGGTAGCGGTTGAGCAGGTTGTGGATGTCGCGGGTTCGGATCTGCCAGCACCACCTCAGCTGGGGATGGCGGTCCACCAGAGTGGTCTTGCCGGAGAGGCTCATCCCCACCATCACCACCAGGACCCGTTTCTCAGGATAAAGCCACATCCCGTCCCTGATCTCCCGGACAACTGCGGTGATGATGTGCTGAACCATCGGGGAACGCAGGTAGAAAAACGCTTTCACCGCCCCCTCGATCTGACGGATGTTCATATCTCTCCCTTCCGTTCCGAGTTGTTCAATTATAAGACCATCTCGCTGTAATCTCAATGGTCATGTCAATCTCTCGATTGATACCTCCTAAAAAAGTTAAACTTCACTTGTGGAAGAAAAAGGTTTGATCTACGTTTTTACCGGCGATGGCAAAGGAAAAACCACCGCCGCCATTGGCCAGGCGGTGCGGGCAGTTGGGCAGGGTTGTCATGTTCTGATGGTCCAATTCATTAAGCAAGTTGTCTCCGGAGAGGTTGAAACATTGCGAAAGTTGGGGGTCGAGATTTATCCGATGGGAGAAGGGTTTGTGGGAATTATGGGAGACCGTAAGCCGCGGGAGGTCCATGTTCAAGCCGCCTCAAAAGCATTGAAGTTTGCCGAAGACAAGATCAGAAATGGTGATTACCGCCTTTTGATTTTGGACGAAATCAATGTGGCGGTTCACCTCGGATTAGTGGATGTCGAAGAGATGTTGGCGTTCCTCAAGAACAAGCCCAAAGATCTCGATGTGATTCTCACGGGACGGGATGCTCCCAAAGAATTTATTGAAATTGCCGATCTCGTTTCGGAAGTAAAGGACCTAAAGCACCCCTTTTCAAAAGGAGTTTCTGCAAAAAGGGGAATCGAGTTCTGATCCTCCTTCGCTGAAGCTACGGGAGGACAACACGGGCGGGTACTTAGTCTGATAAACTTTTCCTGATATGGCGTTCAAGAAGGTAGAAGCAATGCCGGATTTTCCGGATTTGGAGCGAAAAATCCTGAAGGGATGGTATTCCTCCGGTTTGGTCAAAAAATATTTAAAGAAGAACCAGCGTTCCCCTAAGAGATTTAGTTTCCTGGACGGTCCGATCACCGCCAATAATCCGATGGGAGTGCACCATGCCTGGGGACGGACCTACAAAGACCTATTCCAGCGTTACAAGAACATGCGGGGGTTTCGCCAGCGCTTCCAGAACGGTTTCGACGCCCAAGGCCTTTGGGTAGAGGTCGAAGTGGAGAAAGAGCTGGGGTTGAAAAGCAAAAAAGACATCGAAAACCTGGTTCCGGGAGACCGGAAAGCCTCAATCGCCCGCTTTGTGGATCTTTGCAAGAAGAGAGTCCAAAAATATGCCGATATCCAAACCGAGCAGTCTAAGCGGCTGGGTTATTTTATGGATTGGGACCATTCCTACTACACTCTCTCCGACGAGAACAACTATATGATCTGGCATTTTCTGAAAAAGTGCCATGAGATGGAGTTGATCTACAAGGGCCATGATTCGGTTCCCTGGTGCCCGCGCTGCGGAACCGCCATTTCCCAGCATGAGATGCTGACCGAAGACTACAAGGAAACCACTCACGATTCGATCTATATTCGGTACCCGATCAAGGGGAAGAAAAATGAATTTCTGCTGGTTTGGACGACCACTCCCTGGACTCTACCGGGCAACGTGGCCGTCGCCGTGGATGCTAAGAAGGATTACGTGTCGGCCACGGATGGGGAAAGCGTTTACTACCTGGCGGAGATGGCAGCAAAAAGACTGGGATTAAAAATCGATAAGAAGATTTCGGGGAAAGATTTAGCTGGATTAAACTACTCTTCCCCTTTTGATAATCTTCCCAGAATCAAGAAATCTTTTGCCGATTATTCCCACCGGGTGGTGGCGACCGATGAAAAAATCCTTCCGATCAGCGAGGAAGAAGGAACCGGGCTGGTGCATGTGGCTCCGGGCGCCGGGACCGAAGACTTTCAGTTGGGTAAGAAATTAAACCTTCCCGTAGTGGAGTTGATCGATGAAGAGGCCGTTTACATTCCAGATTTGGGGGAATTTTCTGGAGAAAATGCGAAAAATCATCCCGAAGTCATTCTGGATTTTGTGAGGATGGCTGAGGACGGAAAGTATCTTTTCAAGATCGCCCCCTACACCCACCGCTACCCGGCTTGCTGGCGGTGCAAGACCGAGTTGGTCTGGCGAGTGGTGGATGAGTGGTACATCGCAATGGGCCCGCTTCGGGAAAAGATGAAGGCGGCGGCCAAGAAAATAACTTGGATCCCAGAGTTCGGCCTTAAGCGGGAATTGGATTGGCTCTCCAATATGCAGGATTGGCTGATCTCCAAGAGCCGTTACTGGGGGTTGGCCCTCCCGATTTGGGTCTGCACCAAGTGCGGAAATTTCGAGGTGATCGGCAGCAAGGAAGAGCTCCAACAAAAATCGATCGGGGGATGGGACAAATTTGATGGGCACAGTCCCCACCGGCCTTGGGTGGATGAGCTGAAGATTGAATGCGGGAAGTGTGCCGGAGTGATGGAGAGGATTTCGGACGTGGGAAACCCTTGGTTGGATGCCGGGATCGTTTCTTTTTCAACCGTTTCAAAAGAAAACCAAAGTGCTCCTCTTTATCTAACCGATCGAAAGGAGTTTGAAAAATGGTACCCGGCCGACTTCATTACCGAGAGTTTTCCGGGACAGTTTAAAAACTGGTTCTATTCTCTGCTGGCGATGAGCACGGTTCTGGAGGGGCGGGAGCCTTTTCGAACGGTTCTGGGGTTTGCCACCCTTTTCGGCGAGGATGGGCGGCCGATGCACAAATCCTGGGGAAACGCGATCGAATTCAACGATGGGGCGGAAAAGATGGGGGTGGACGTAATGCGCTGGCTTTACTGTACTCACGATCCGGCGATCAACATCAATTTTGGCTACGGTCCTGCCGAGAAGATCCGCCGCCGGTTTTTCTTGATTTTCTGGAATGTTTATAAGTTTTTTGGGGATTACGCGCTGGTGGATAATTTGAAGCAAAATTCGAAATTCGAAATTATAAATTCGAAATTAACGGTTCTGGACCGGTGGGTGTTGTCAAAGCTAAATTCACTCATCAAGTTGGTGACGGAATCTCTGGACCGTTACGATCCGGCCACCGCTGCCAATGCGATTGAGCGTTTTATCGTGGACGATCTCTCTCAGTGGTATCTCCGGCGGAGCCGTTCTCGAGTCGGACCAACCGCTCCGGATGATAGAGACAAATCTGTTTTCTATCACGTGATGGGGAAGATTTTGGTTTCAGTTTCCCAACTCTTAGCTCCCTTCACACCTTTCGTCAGCGAGGAGATTTACCGCAATCTGACCGGAGATGTATCCGTTCACCTCTCCGATTGGCCGGCGATGGGAAAGATTGATAAAAAACTTGAGGAGGCGATGGAGGGGTTGATGGAGATTGTCGAGCTGGGACACTCCTTCCGAAAAACTTCCGGAATTCCCCTCCGCCAACCGCTGGCGAAATTGAGCGTTCTGGGTTCGAAAGAAGACTGGAGCAAAGACATGATCCCGGTTCTGGCCGATGAACTCAATGTCAAAGAGGTTGAATTCTGTCCGGGGAAGGAATTGAAGGTTGAGTTTGATACCGTTCTCACCTCGGAATTAAAAGCAGAGCGGGCCGCGCGGGAGTTGATCCGTGCCATCCAAAATCTTCGCCGGGAAAAGAATCTAAAGCTAACGGACCGGATTAAGGTGGGTTATCCCGTCACCGGTGAAAACCGGGCTGCGGTGGCGTTGTTCTCCCAGATGATTAGGCAGCAAACCCTTGCGGTTGGACTGGAACCTGATAAAATCTTGAAGATATGGAAAGCAAGAAAGTAAACAGGACGCGATCTAAGATCGCTACTCCCGCCGAAGGCGGGATAAAGGCAGTAAAGTCAGTAAAAGCTGATGGCGGGAAGCTAGCGGTTTTGACACTCGGCGGAAGCCAGCACTTGGTTCGGGAGGGCAGCGAGCTGACCGTGAACCACCTCGATCTCAAGGATGGCAAGAGTGCCAAGGCGGAGGCCGTCATCCTGGAACCGGCCTTTGGCAAGGGATCGGTCACCTATAAGCTATTGGAGCAAAAGAAAGGCCTCAAGATTGTGGTGATGAAGTACAAGGCCAAGTCCCGTTATCGCAAAAAGCGGGGTTACCGTTCGAAATTGAGTAAAATTTTGGTGGAGAAGATCGAGGTTTAGGAAGTAAAATGGTTCCTAATGCGTAAGCATTACGTGACGGCTTTGTAAAACAAAGATGGCACACAAGAAAGCAGGCGGTTCAAAAGCAAGACAAAAACCCAGAGTTTCCGGAAAACGGTTGGGAGTGAAAGTCGGGTCGGGACAGAAAGTTCCGGCGGGATCGATTATTATTCGTCAGCGCGGCCGGAATGTAGCGCCGGGGCGGGGAGCCGGAATCGGTCGGGATTTCACGATTTTTGCTAACAAGGAAGGTAAAGTTTCATTCTCCACCAAGCAAGGGAAAAAGCACGTTTCGGTGAATTAATACTGCGTCATTAATAAAAAGCGGGCTTAATCAACGCGACCGCCTCGGGCGGCCAATACCGCAACCAAACTTTTCCAATCATGCTTTCATTACCAATGACTCCCCATTCGCGAGAGTCCGAGGAGCGTTCTCGATTATCTCCCATCACCACATACCCGCTATCACCGGTTGAAAAAACTTCCCCGTCTTTGATCGTGCGGCGGCCTTCGGTGGCGGTCCCTTCCTCCAGATAATCCTCTTCCAGGAGAAATCCTTCCGGATGTTCTTGGTTGATGATAAAAACCTTGCCGTTTTCCAGTTTAACTTTTTCATTGGGGAGAGCAATGATCCGTTTGATAAAGTCCAGATTGGGTTGTTCGGGGGAACGGAAGACAACCACCTCGCCGCGCTGGGGCTCTTTCTTGAGCAGATTGTAGCTCACCATTTCGGTGAGAAGGTATTCCCCGTTGCGGAAATTGGGCAACATTGAGTCGCCGCGAATTTGGTGAGGCCGCACCAAGAATAGATATAGCGCCAGAAAGATAAGAATTGCCAAAATGGCCGTCTCGGCGATCTCAAAGAAAAAAGTTACGACCGAACGCAGAAGTCGGATAATCATCAGAAAATCAACGTCCCATTATAAAACATCTCAATTAAGCCAGTATAATGGAACTTGGTTTGGGCGGTTAGCTCAGCGGTAGAGCGCTACATTCACATTGTAGAAGTCAGAGGTTCGAATCCTCTACCGCCCACCAAAATAAAAATGAAATGAGCTGGAGAAAAATTGCCGCTAACACCATCTATCAGCTGATCGGAAAAGGAGTCGGCGTTGTTTCGACCGTGGTCACAGTCGCCCTGGTTACCCGTGCCTTGGGTGTTTCCCAATTCGGGGAGTACGTGCTGATTACGACCGTCCCCGCCTTTCTCTATCTCCTGGCCGATTTTGGTCTGAATGCGGTTTTTCTCCGGCAGGTTGCGCAGGATAACCACCACGTCCAGAAGTTTGGGAGCCTTTTGTTTCTGCGTTTGGGGCTCTCGGCAGCCACTTTTCTTCTGGCCCTCTCTTTCGCTCTCCTTTCGCCGTATGCGGCGATAGTCAAATGGGGAGTCATGATTGCTTCCTCTACCGTTTTTGCCCAGGGGGTTTATACGAGCCTCAATGCCCTGTTTCAGCATAATCTCAGGTACGACCTTTCGGTCCTGGCCGGAATTGCTTCCTCGGTCTTTGCGGTTTTGGTTTTTGTTTGGGGATTCATCAATCATGCGGGTCTGCTCTTCTTCGTTTCGGCTTGGGCGGTCACTACCCTGACTCTGGCGGTTCTGGCTCTGGTTTTATCTTTTCTCTTGGCGGAAAAGCCCCGTTTCTCGAACAATCCCGCCTTTGCACGTGGCTTGTTTATCGCGGCGATCCCGTTGGGTTTGACGTTGATTTTTTCCCAAATAAATTGGATGGCGGATGTGTTCTTGCTCCGCTCCTTGGCTTCGGCGGAGGCGGTGGGGATCTACCGGCTCGGTTACAAGGTTTTTGAAAATATTGTACCGATCCCGATATTTTTTGTGAACGCTCTTTATCCGGTGATGCTGGCCGATTATCATCAGGGACTGCACTTTCTGATCGACCGGTTGAAGAAGAGCCTGGGGTTGCTGATCGCAGCGGCGATTATTTTGACGGGGTTGGGGTTTGCTTTTGCTCCTTTGGTGATTTCGATTCTGGGAGGGACGGAGTTTTCGGCCTCCGTTATTGTGATGCGGCTGTTAGTCTTGTCTCTCCCGATTTTCTTTGTGACCGCCCCGTTGCAATGGTTCCTGATTACGGTCGGAAAAGAGAAAGTCCTTCCCTTGATCTATGCCGCTGCGGCTGTGCTAAACGTTGGTCTCAATGTCGTTTTTATCCCGAGATATTCTTATTTTGCTTCGATCTGGGCCACCATCGGAGCGGAACTGATGATTCTTGTCCTTCTTTTGTTTCAGGTGCTTCGATTTAAGAGGGTAACTGTTAAGGGGAATAGGTAATTGAAAGTTCGACTTTCTTTTCGTTTCCGGCTTTGTCGGTGGCGACAACCGTGATTTTGTTATCACCTTCTTTGGCAACCAGAGTGGATTTAAAAATTCCATCCGCCAGGACCGTGGCTTGGATTTCATTAACTTTAACGGTGGTACCGGCCTCGGTTTTTCCTTCCACATGAATCTGGGTGTCGGTGCCGGAAAAGGCCTGACCGTCTTTGGGTTTGGTAATCGTTAGGGTGGGCGGTTTTTTGTCAAGGGTCACGATCAGCTCGGCCGATTTTTGGCTGATGTTGCTGGCGCGATCGGTGGCGGTGGCGGTGATGACATTCTTTCCTTCGGTTGGCAAAACCACACCGGAAAAGCTGAAGGTCCCCCCGGCTTCCGTAGTCGCTTTTGATTTTTCTATTCCGTTGATGTAGAGAGTGATCTCCGCGGCGGGTTCGGCAAAACCAGTGATTGTGACGGTACTGTTTTTGGTGTAGGGCGAGACCGGGTTGAAGGTGGGAGGAGGTGGAGCCGTTTCATCACCGATGGTGGGGCCGGTTTCTCCAGTGAAGAGATTCCAGAACCCGCCGATGTAGGTGAGGCCTTTGATCCCGACAAAATACAGAGCCGCAATCACGGCGATTGTAATTCCGAGAACTTTGAGAAGGTTAACCAACTCGTTCCGGTCATCCCGGCCTAATGTTTTCCAACTCTGGCTCAACCGGAGTCGTTTTCTGTTTATGGCGTATTTTCCTCTTGGTCGGTAATACATTTTGTTTCTTCAAAATGCTAGGTTCGCGAAGCGGGCCGTCCATGATAGTTATGGAGCCGAGGGTGGGATTTGGACCCACGACACCTGCTTTACGAAAGCAGTGCTCTACCGCTGAGCTACCTCGGCCCAAATCACGTCCACCGGCACTCCTGCTTCAAATATTATATCTTAGCCAGGATGGCAGCTCCGATCGCTCCCGCGGAATTTCCCAGGGCGGCTTTTTTGATCTCAATATTCTTACGGCTGGGATTAACGATTAGCCCCGCCGCCGCCTTTTTGGTTTCTTCGATAAAAAAATCGTAAGCGCCGGCGATTCCTCCTCCCAAGACGATTACCTCCGGATCAAGCAGATTCACAAGATTAGCGATGATCGTCCCCAGATTTTTTCCAAACTCGTTAAAAGCTTGTTTGGCGGTTTGATCCCCATCCTCAGCTAGTTGGCGAAGTTCGTCCGGGCTTTTCCCGAACTTTTGGAAGAACTTGGCGGAGGCAAAGTCTTCCGCCTCGCGGCGATTGGGTAGGTCGACAATCTCGTGCCCGACTTCGCCGGCGGTTCCTTTTCCCAGGTAGAGAGCGCCATTAAAGACGATTCCTCCTCCCAAACCGCTTCCCAGGGTAAGACCGACCACATTTTGTTTTCCTTTGGCCGCGCCGGCTTGGACTTCGGCGAAGACAAAAGCTTTGGCGTCGTTGAAGAGCCTAACGGGTGCGTTGAGGAGTTTTTCCAGTTCGGGTTTGAAATCCCATTCCAGGAGGGTGGGGAAGTTTGGAGCATAGGTAACCATTTCTTCTTCGACGGTTCCTGGAAGACCCACGCCGACGGTGGATACTTTGGTTTCTTTGATTTTTTGGGAGATTTCTTGAAAAACGCGACCGAGTTCTTCCCGGCCGGGGGCGGGGAGTTTTACTTCTTCGTCGAGGAGGGCTTGGTTACCTTCCCAGATAACGTAACGAACTTTGCTGGCTCCGACATCAATTCCTAGAGTTGGCATCACCTTAATTATGGTAGCAATTCGAGGTTGTTATAATTTAGTCGGTGTTCGTGGTCCCGTGGTGCAGTCTGGCCTAGCACGCTTCCTTGTCAAGGAAGAGATCACGGGTTCAAATCCCGTCGGGACCGCCAGGCGAGGGTAGTTCAGTGGGACGACTCCTCACGGAGTTCTAGCCACTTCACTACCTCACTCACAGGAGAATTCGCGAGGGTAGTTCAGTGGTAGAACGCTTCCTTCCCAAGGAAGAGGTCGCGGGTTCAAATCCCGTCCCTCGCTCCACCTTCCAAACTGCTAACCTATTTTTGATGGAGCCCACTCGTCTTTCCAATACTGCCATTACCCACCTCCTTCGTGAGATTGCGGCGGCTTACGAGGTCAAAAACGAAAATCGTTTTAAGATCCGCGCTTACGACACGGCGGCGGATTCGATCGAACACGCTACTTCCGAAATCAAAGATTTGTGGGAAGAGGGTCGATTGGGTGAGCTGTCCGGAGTAGGCGAGAGCATTTCCTCTCATTTGGACGAATACTTCCGGACCGGAAAAGTTAAACACTTCGAAGATGTCAAGAAAGGACTACCGGCCGGAATGTTCGCCTTTTTCGGATTGGAGGGGGTTGGGCCCAAGCGGGCTTATCGTCTGGCGAAGGAGCTCAAGGTTAAGACGGTTGAAGATCTTCACCGGGCGGTGAGGGAGAAAAAGATCGAGAAGATGGAAGGATTCGGCCGCCGGAGCCAGGAGCTGATTCTGAAAGCGATCGAGGGGCGGGAGCAGCACAAGGAGAGAATCCTTCTGCCGGTGGCATCTTCGATCGCGGGGCGGTTGATTGAGCAGATTAAACTTTTACCAGGTGTGGTGCGGGCCGATCCTTTGGGCTCCCTGCGGCGGATGGTTTCCACCGTGGGGGATATCGACATTGGCATCGCGACGACGGAACCCCAGAGGGTTGTCAAAGAATTTACCTCTCTCCCCGATGTCGCGCGGGTAGTTGGCGCGGGTGAGGCCAAAGCCACCGTGATTCTTAAGACCGGCCGGCAGGTGGACATCCGCGTCCAAGATCCCCGGAGCTACGGAGCCCTGCTGCAGTATTTCACCGGTTCAAAATCCCACAATATTCACACTCGCAAAATCGCCAATGAGCTGGGGTTATCCCTCTCCGAGTATGGTGTTTCGAAGTTTGCCGGCGGTAAGAAAATCGGCCAACCATTACCGGTCGGTACCGAAGAGGAATTCTACCGGCTTTTGGGATTGCCTTTTATCCCTCCCGAGATCCGAGAGGATGCCGGAGAAATTGAAGCGGCGCAGAAAGGCAAATTGCCAAAACTGGTTGAAGTTTCGGAAATAATTGGTGAGACTCACGTGCACACAACCCACTCGGATGGAGAGGAAACGACCGAATCCATGATTGAGGAGGCGCTTCGGCTCGGACGGCAGTACGTCGGGATCTCCGACCATGCTCCCTCGGCGGTGACGCGAGGAGTGGCGGGGGCCCGCGCCGAGATCCTGAAACGCCGGAAAGAAGTGGAGGAGTTACGGGATAAATTCCGGGGAAAGATTACGATTTTCTTCGGAGCCGAGGTCAATATTGATGCGGCGGCCAAGATGGCATTGCCCGATGAACTCCTGGCACTCTACGAGTATGTGATTGGCTCGATCCATACCTCCTTTGACCAACCCAAGGAACTGACCACCCGGCGTCTTGTCACCGCGTTGGAGAACCCCTACGTGAATGCCCTGGGCCATCCCACCGGCCGCTTGCTGGGTGAGCGGGAGGCCTACGAGGCCGATTGGGAGGCCGTTTTTGCGGCGGCCGAGAAGTACCGGAAGATTCTGGAGATAAATTCCTATCCTTCCCGCTTGGATCTGCCGGATGATCTGGTTCGCTCCGCTCGCCAGCGGGGAATAAAGTTCATCATCTCGACCGATGCCCACCGCCACGAACACTTTGAAAATCTGCGGTTTGGAGTGGCAGTGGCGCGGCGAGGCTGGTGCGAGGCGGTGGATGTCGTCAACACTTCCGAAGCGGCTAGTTTTGTTAAAATGTTTAACACAAGGGGGTGATTTGATTGAACACTACTTATATTTTGATCGGACTGTTGGTTTTGATCGGAATCTACCTTTTTCTGCTTTACAACTCGCTGGTGCGGGTCAAAACCCGATTGCAGGAGGCTTGGAGTCACATCGATGTCCAACTCAAGCGGCGGATTGATCTGATTCCTAATCTGCTGGAGACCGTGAAGGGTTACGCCAAACACGAGAAGGGTATTTTTGAGAACGTCGCGAAAGCCCGTTCGGCGATGCTCGAGGCCAAAACCGTTAAGGATTCCGAATCGGCCGACAACATGTTGACGGGAGCGCTAAAAACACTTTTCGCCGTTGCGGAAAACTATCCTGAATTGAAGGCCTCCGACAACTTTAAGGATTTGCAGGGTGAGTTGGCCGACACCGAGAACAAGATTGCCTACGCACGGCAGTTCTACAACGGCAACGTTCGGGATTTCAACATCATGATCAAGTCCTTTCCGAACGTCCTGATCGCATCTGTGCTGGGTTTCACCGAGGCGGAGTTCTTTAAAGCCGAGGCCGGCGAAAGGGAAAAGCCCGAGGTCAAATTCTAATCCGTTAACGGATGTGATAACTTTTAAGAGATGGCCAAATCTCCAAGGTTGGACGGCCGTTTTCAGCGACCTAGCAATCTCGCCACGGCTCAATTGAATATTAATTACATTGCCCGTTTAGCTCGTCTCACCCTCACGCCCCAAGAAAAAAAGAGCTTCTCCCAGCAGCTCTCCGACGTTTTGGCGCAAATTGAGGAACTCAAAAAAGTGGATCTGGCCGGAGTTGCTCCCACCTTCCAGACCACCGGCGCCACCGATGTCCTGCGTCGGGATGAGGTTCAGAAAGAGCGGATTCTCACGTCCCAAGAGGCCCTGGCAAACACTAAGGAAAAGGCGCGGGGTCATTTCCGGGTCCCGAAGATGCTATGAGTGATATCACCGAACTTTCATTGGTCAAAATTGCCGAAGGAGTCCGAGAGGGGAATTTTTCCGCGGTCGAGGTTCTCCAGTCTTTTCTAAAGAAGATTGCCGAGAAGGAGGACGATCTCAACGCCTTTATCACCGTTAACTCCGCCGGCGCCCTCGCCCAAGCCAAGAAGATCAAAAAAGGTCAGAAGGGACGGCTCCTGGGTGTTCCCATTGCCCTCAAGGACAACATCTCCACCCAAGGTCTGCGGACCACTGCCGGGTCAAAGATCATCGAAGACTACATCCCGCCCTATAATGCGACGGTGGTCGCCAAACTTCTGATCGAGGGCGCCGTCATTCTGGGAAAAACCAACATGGACGAATTTGCGATGGGATCTTCGACCGAAAACTCGGCCTACGGCGTTACCCACAACCCTCACGACCTGACCCGCGTTCCGGGCGGGTCCTCAGGTGGTTCGGCGGCCGCGGTCTCGGCTCGGCTCGCTCCGGCCGCGCTGGGGACCGACACCGGAGGTTCCATCAAACAGCCGGCCGCTTTCTGCGGAGTGGTGGGCCTGCGCCCCACCTACGGAGCGGTCTCCCGCTACGGGGTGATTGCCCTGACTTCCTCCCTTGACCAGGTCGGTTCGCTGGCGAAGACGGTGGCGGATGTTCGCACCGTTTTTGAGGTCATTGCCGGCCGGGATCCGTACGACGCCACCAGCGTCGAAACGGTGAGCAAGGAACCCAAGGAATTGAAGAGTTTGAGAATCGGGATTCCCAAGGAATATTTTAGTGAAGGTCTTGATCCCGAGATCGCAGCACGGGTCAAAAAAGTGGGGGAGTTTCTGGAGAAGCAAGGGGCGACGGTGCAGGAAGTTTCTTTGCCTCACACCGGCTACGGTTTGGCGGTTTATTACATCATCACTCCTTCCGAAGCTTCCTCCAATCTGGCCCGTTTTGATGGGATCAGGTACGGCGTGCGGGTGGAGAATTCCTCCATTGAGGAGTTGGTAAGCCGGTCGCGGGGCAAGGGCTTTGGCTCCGAGCCGAAGCGCCGAATTATCCTCGGGACCTTTGCTCTTTCAAGCGGCTACGCCGATCAGTACTACCTCCGGGCGGTGAAGGTGCGCAGCCTTATTGCCCAGGATTTTGAGAGGGCCTTTGAAAAAGTGGATCTGCTGCTCACCCCCACGGCTCCTACAGTCGCTTTCAAGATTGGGGAGAAGAAGGATCCTCTCTCGATGTACCTTTCGGATATTTTTACGATTCCGGCCAATCTCGCGGGCCTGCCGGGGCTCTCGGTTCCGGCGGGGACGGTCAAGAATCTCCCGGTGGGAGTGCAGCTCCTTGGTCCCAAATTTTCCGAAAACATGCTGTTTGAGGTGGGAGAAGCGATTGAAAAAGAAAAATGGTTCTAGACTTCCTTTTTGGCAAAAAACCGGCTTTCGGGCGGGGGAGGACCGCGGTCGGATTTTTGAAGCCCTACGATAAGGAGAAAGTGGCTCAGGATTGGGAGCGGATTGCCCAGCTGGCGGGGACCAATCGCCCCAGTGCCTACAAGGAAGCGGTTATTGTAGCCGACAAGTTGTTGGACTATGTTCTTACCCAAATATCTTCAGGTGAATCAATGGGAGAGCGGCTCAAAAATGCCGGTGAAGCTTTTCCCCGCGACATCTACCAGGGCGTCTGGGACGCCCACAAGATGCGGAATGCGCTGGTGCACGAACCCAATTTTGATTTAACCGTTCTGGTTGCCAAAGAGGTCCTAGAGAAGTTCAAGAAAGGCTTTGTGTCTCTAGGAGTTAGCCTATGAACTAATGATTAAATACGAACCGGTTATTGGATTAGAAGTACACGCCCAGGTCAAGACCGCGTCCAAGATGTTCTGCGGTTGCTCAGCCGATTCCTTTGGTCTTGAGCCTAACAGCAACACCTGCCCGGTTTGTCTGGCGTTGCCGGGGGCGCTGCCGGTGCCGAATGAGGTTGCGGTTAAAAAAACCGTCCAACTTGCCCAGGCCCTGGGTTGCCGTTTGGCGGAGTTTTCCCAGTTCGAGCGCAAGAACTATTTTTATCCCGATCTTCCCAAGGGTTTTCAGATCAGCCAATATGCTCACCCGGTAGGAGAGATGGGGGAGTTTGAAGGGATCACGGTTCGCCGGGTTCACCTGGAAGAGGACACCGGGAAACTCATCCACGAAGGAGGAGAATCGCTGGTGGATTTCAACCGCTCGGGAGTCCCGCTGATCGAGATTGTGACCGAGCCGGAGTTTTCCGATCCGACGGTTGTCACCAAATTCCTCAAAGAGCTCCGAAAGCACTTGGTTTTTATGGACATTTCCACCGCCGATATGGAGAAGGGATCGCTGCGGCTGGAGGCAAACATTTCTCTGCGGCGGATAGGGGAGAAGGGTCTACCGCCGTATAAGGTTGAGCTCAAAAACATCAATTCCTTTGCCTTTTTGGAGAAAGCGCTGGGAGTGGAGATCAAGCGGCAGCAGGAACTTTTGGAAAAGGGGGAAGAGGTTGCTCAAGAAACTCGCGGCTACAATGAGAAGCAGGGCGTCACCGTTTCCCAGCGCCGCAAGGAAGAGGCTTTCGACTACCGCTATTTCCCCGAGCCCGATCTGCCTCCTCTGACGAAATCGGTCTTGATGGCGGGGGAGAAATCCGCCACTCCCCAAGAAAAAAGAGAGAGTTACCTGGCTCTGGGGGTTCCTTCCCAATACCTGGAAGTCCTGATTGAAGATCGGGAGCTATCGGCCCTCTTTGAATCTCTGCGGTCGGAGATTCCAACGGCGGAACTGGGTAACATTCTGGTCAACGAGAGGTTTGGTGATCCGTTGGAATTGGGTAAAGAGAAGATTCTTTCCCTCTATCGAGCAAAACACAAGATAGAAGTTCTCTCTGGGAAGGATCTCGCTTCCAGTACTGAGAAAATCTTGCTTGACAACCAGACCGCAGTTGCGGATTATGTTCAAGGAAAAGAAAACGCCCTGCAGTTTCTTTTGGGCCAGTTGATGAAGGAAACCGGCGGAAAAGTTGCGCCTAAAGAAGCGCTCGATCTCTTGAAAAAAGCAATCCATGCCCGAACTTCAGCTTGAGCAAAAAACTAATTATGAGCTGGTCGAGGAGCAATCCCGTTTGAATGAGATTGCGAAAGCGTTGGAAAGCGCCCCGATCGTTTCGCTCGATACCGAGGCCACTAGTTTGGACCCTCACGATGCCAAGCTTTTGCTTTTCCAGATTGCCACCCCCGGCGAGGCCTACCTGTTTGACGCGCGCCATCTCGATCTGCGTCCTTTTCAATCGATCCTTGGCAGCGAAAAAATTCTGAAGCTGGCCCAAAATGCCAAGTTCGATTACGGGATGTTGAAAGAGTTGGCAGGAGTGGAAATCGTCAACATCTTCGACACCATGCTTGCGGAAAGAATCCTGACCTGCGGGATGACAAAGCTGGGAGACCTTTCTCTGGCGGCGCTCTCGCGGAAATATCTGGGAATAGAACTGGCCAAAGAAGTCCGGGAGACCTTCTTCGGGGGACACCTGCGCGACTTCACCAAAAAGCAGCTGGACTACGCGGCGAAGGACGTTCTGGTTTTGTTTCCGATCTACGAAGCTCAGCGGGATCGTTTGCAGAAAGAACAGCTCGAGAAGATTGCCTCTCTGGAGTTTGAACTCGTTCCGGTGGTGTCCGAAATGGAACTCCGGGGTTTCTTGATCGATGTGGAAAAGTGGCGGCAAGTGATCGCCGATTATCGAAAGAAAGCTCAGGAGATCGACCGGAAAATGCAGGAAGAGCTGCGACCCTATTCTCGCTCTACCCAAAAAGATCTCTTTGGCAATCACGCCAATGTGGTCAACCTCAACTCGCCTTCCCAAATCATGGAAGCGTTTCGCCGGGTTGGTTTGGATCTTCCTTCGACCGGAGAGGAGATCCTGGCGCGCTACGACCATCCGCTGGCGAAGCTTCTTTTGGAGTACCGCGAGTCCGAAAAAATCATCAGCGCTTTTGGGGAAAATCTTCTGGAGAAAATCAATCCCAAAACCGGCCGCATCCATCCGGATTACATGCAGATCGGCGCCGACACCGGAAGATTTGCTTGTTCCAATCCCAACCTTCAACAGATCCCAACCGATTCAATGTTTCGAAGCTGTTTCATTGCTTCCCCCGGTCACAAGTTGGTTGTGGCGGATTATTCTCAGATCGAGTTGCGGATCATGGCCGAGCTGTCCGAGGACCCGGTTTTTATGAAGGCGTTCAAAGAGGATCAAGATTTGCACGCTCTAACCGCTTCGCAGATGTTTAACATCCCGATCGATCAGGTTTCCAAAGAAAAGCGCTTTCAGGCCAAATCAATCAACTTCGGGTTGATGTACGGGCGGGGAGCAAGATCGTTGGCGGTCCAGCTTGGGGTTTCGGAAGATGAGTCGCGAAGACTTCTGGACAAATATTTTAGGCAGTACCATCGGGTGAAAACATGGTTGGACAATATTTCACGAGATGCCATCCGTCGAGGTTACAGCACCACCTTGGGAGGTCGCAAGCGCTACTACGAGAAGGTGGCTTCGGATGACCCGAGCTACGACCGACAAGTCTCTTATATTGAGCGGCAGGGAAAAAATACCCCAATTCAAGGAACCTCGGCCGATATCACCAAAATGGCTTTGGTAAACCTCCGCCAAAGGATTCGGAAGGAGGGGTTAGCGGCGGTCCCGATCCACACTGTTCACGATGAAATTGTCGTCGAGGCTCCGGTTTCGGAAGCGGAGCAAACTGCTAAAATTGTCAAAGAAGAGATGGTCCGGGCCGGCGAAGCCCTCTTGAAGAAGGTTCCCGTTAAAGTCGATGTGGTGGTTTCGGACATCTGGGAACACTAATGACGCAGCGCCAGCGAGTAATTAGTGCGCCCGAGCGAAGCGAGGAAAGCACTGATGCGCTAGTTAGCAGATGTATATTGACATTGCTAAAAGGTAAATTAGACTTAATTTTGAGATGATTTGCGAAAACTGTGGAAAAAGGCAAGCGGTTTTTCAGACCCACCAGCTGATTGACGGCCAGGCGACTGTTATCTATCTCTGCGAGGTCTGCGCGGAGGAATTTCAAAGCGGCGGCCGCCGCACCTCCTTTTTGGACCAATACGGCCGGGACATCACCGAGCTGGCGCGGCAGGGCAAGTTGGACCCGGTGATCGGCCGAAAGGGCGAGATCGAGCGCGTCATCCACATCCTCTCTCGTCGCACCAAGAACAATCCCGTTTTGATCGGCGATCCGGGAGTAGGCAAAACCGCCATTGTCGAGGGTTTGGCTCAACGGATCATTGACGAATCCGTCCCCGAAGCTCTGCGAGGCAAGCGGATTGTCTCCGTAGATCTGGCGCTGATGTTGGCCGGAGCTTCTCATCGGGGAGAGTTCGAGGAGCGCTTGAAGAAAACTCTGGAAGAAGTAACCCGCGCGAAGGGTGAGATCATTCTCTTCATCGACGAGCTACACACGGTGGTGGGAGCGGGAGCGGCCCAGGGAGCAATTGATGCTTCCAACATGCTCAAGCCGGCTCTGGGGCGGGGAGAGTTGCAGTGCGTCGGCGCTACCACGCTGGACGAATACCGCCGCTACATCGAAAAAGATGGGGCGCTGGAACGGCGTTTCCAGCCGGTGATGGTGGTGGAACCGACCCGCGATGAATCGCTGGAGATTCTCAAGGGGTTGCGTCCGCGCTACGAGGAACACCACCGGGTTCGCGTTTCGGATGAGGCTTTGAAAGCTGCCGTCGAATTTTCCGACCGTTTCATTTCCGACCGATTTCTTCCCGACAAAGCGATCGATCTCGTGGATGAGGCCTGTGCCAAAAAGAGGTTGGAAGCGGTCATTCCGGCTTCCTCCGGGAGCATCTCCCAGGTCTCGCGGGAAATGGAACGCCTGCAGGAAAAACCCCGCAAAACGCTGGCGGAGATGGATCGAATTGAAGAACTTTCCCGTCTCTACTCCAAGAAGCTGGAGGAAATCGGCGGAACCCATCAGGTTGAAAATATTCCGGAAGTGGGGGAACAGGATATTGCCAAAGTTGTTGCCGCGATTACAAGGATTCCGGTGGAAGATATCTCCGAGGATGAACGCTCCCGCCTCACCAAATTGGAGAAACGGTTGCACGAGCGAATTGTCGGCCAAGATGAAGCGGTTTCGGTGGTTTCTTCCGCGATCCGCCGGTCGCGCGCCGGGTTGAAGGACCCGGACCGGCCGATCGGTTCTTTCATCTTCCTCGGTCCGACCGGGGTCGGCAAGACCGAACTGGCCAAGGCCCTGGCGGAGGCCCTCTGGGGCGACGAGAACTTGATGATCCGTTTGGATATGTCCGAGTATGGAGAACGGCATACGGTTTCCCGGCTGGTCGGTTCCCCTCCCGGTTATGTGGGTTACGAAGAGGGTGGTCAGTTGACCGAAGTGGTGCGGCGCAAGCCCTTCTCGGTGATTCTTTTCGACGAAATTGAAAAAGCACACCCGGATGTGTTCAACATTCTTCTGCAGATCCTGGAGGATGGGAGACTGACCGATGCCCACGGCAAGACCGTTGATTTCAAAAATACGGTCATCATCCTGACCGCTAATATCGGCACCAGCCTCATCTCCCAAGCTCGGGTGGGATTTGGCGGCGATAAAGAGAGCCGGCGCAGCTTTGAGGAAATCAAAGAGGAGCTGATGTCCCATCTCCAGAAAAGTTTTCGGCCGGAATTTCTCAACCGGATCGACGATGTGGTGGTTTTCCGTCCTCTCACCGAGTTGGATATTCGCAAGATCACCGACCTTTTGATTGAGAACAGCGGAAAGCTGATGGTTTCCCAGGGAATAAAAATGGAGGTTTCGGCGAAGGCTCGGAACTTCTTGGCGAAGAAGGGTTTTGACCCCGATTTTGGCGCTCGGCCCTTGCGCCGACTGATCCAGCGAGAGTTGGAGAACCCGATTTCTAACTCGATTGTTTCCGGTGAATACAAGGAAGGGCAAGTTGTGGCGGTGGATCTGGTGGGGGAGAAGCTCACCTTCCAACCCTTGAAAAAGCGTGTTATCCTCAAGGTCTGATGGATTCGACAAGCTCACCACAGGTATCTGAAGAAAAAACTCCCGAAATTCCGGAAATCCGGACCGGCGACACGGTCAAGGTTTCCTACAAGATCAAAGAGGAAGGCAAGGAGAGGATTCAGCCTTTCGAAGGAATTGTGATCGCTCGAAAGGGGGCGGGGAATTCGAAAACGATCACCGTCCGCAAGCTGGCTTCGTTGGGAATCGGGGTGGAGAGGATTTTCCCGATCTTTTCTCCGAATATCGGGAAAATTGAAGTCACCAAGCACGGCAAGTTCCGCCGCTCCAAGCTCTACTTTCTGCGGGAGCAGAAAACTAGGTTGGCGTAAGCCAGCCGTCCTTTCTGCGGGAGCAGAAAACTAGGTTGGCATAGCTAACCGTCCTACATCATAGTGAGGTTCGCCGATTTTTCATCTTGTGTGCGTAATAGTATACTATTCTAGACTTGATTTCCTGATTATACTGAGGGGGAATGGATATTGGTAGCTACGGCGAAAATCTAGCGCGGAAGTTTCTCGAGAAGAAGGGTTTTAAGCTGATCGAAAAGAATTTCAAGACTCCCCGGTGGGGCGAGATCGATCTGGTGATGCGGGACGGGGATACGCTGGTTTTTGTGGAGGTCAAAACCCGGAGTGGGTCGGCGGCGATGCTCTACGGAGGACCTTTGGGGTCCATTAACTACCATAAGATGAAGTCCATTCAGCGAGCCGCCCAGTTCTTCATTTCTTCAAAGAATCTTAATCAAGAAGCGGCGCGCCTTGATGCCGTTTCGATCATTGTTCCCGATACGGGAGAACCAGAGATCGAGCATTTCCCCAGTATCTCTAAACTCTGATCACCGTCTGCTAAAATTACCAAGTAGCGGCCTTTGATGCGATGCCAAGCGCGGGCCCGTAGCTTAGTGGTAAAGCAACGGCCTTTTAAGCCGTGTACCAGGGTTCGATTCCCTGCGGGCCTACCATCGTGGCCCTGTCGTCTACCGGTAGGACATTGGCTCTTCAAGCCAGTAAAACGGGTTCAATTCCCGTCGGGGCCACCAGCTTTCCTCCTGCAGTTGTTTAAATTTACCAAGATTAAAAAGAAAAACGCCCGGGCGAAAGTCGCCAAGGCGTTGAAAGTATTTGTCTCATCCCGTAGGAATGGAGTAGCTCTCCAGCTCGCTGAACAGAGAGCTCACGTAACCATCCTCGCCGGGTATGTCCGCATGTCCTTCGTCGTACACGAGACCCACGCCCTCGGCGAAACAAGACACTCCGGAGGTAACGTAGTTGGGCCTGACTTCTTGGGGGTAACTAAAAGAGACGCACAGTACGTCGAAGGTCCCCGCCGGCACTGTGATCTCCTGCCAGTCACTCACTTGGTAGTCGGTGAGTTGACCTTGCCCCGTCCATGATTGGTAGATGGAGTTTGGTGAGAGAACGTGTGGCAAGATGTAGGCGATACTTGGAAAGCTCCACACTTCTTCGTTGTTACACCATATCGGATATTCTTGATACCAATTCTCAGGTCCGGCATCAACGCCAATTCTGGTGTACCCAATAATCATGGCTTGAGTATCTGAGAGTTCAACTACCTCCAATACCTCGCCACCAGATTCCCATCCCCGATCCACCCCTATTTCCCCACTTACGCTCCTAGTATAGATGCTCCTAGTGCGGTACTCCCAAATTGCCCCAAGACGAATGGGAAAGAAGGGGTGATCGATAGTGCAGGGTGCAGATGAGGGAAGTGGTTCGGCAGCCATCGGCAACGCCGTGGGTTCAGCACCCACTGACGCGATCTCCGTCGATTGCGCAACGGCTGGCTGCAACTGTCCTTGTTCCGAGGACACACCCGAGAATTCTTTCCGCGAGCAGAATCCCAGCAGGAGCAACAGGATCAGAACCAAGAGCGCCAGCAGAATCCAGCGCTTAGAGTCTTTCTTTTCTCTCTTCATCTCGCCCTCCTTCGGCGAAACAGGTTAGGAAAGTGCTTTCTAGCTCTAGATTATAGCCCATAATCTTGGAAGGGCAACAAAAGACATCTCTAAGCTTGTTCTACTAACCTTTGGTGGTCACTACCGAAGAAGCCGGATAATCGCTAACCTGTCCCAGAGCCGCCCAGCTCCTCAGGTCAAGGATAATTTGGTTCCAATGGCGAACTACCTGTGCCACCACCAAGCCAACTCCCTTCGATTTGACCTTTTCTCTCTCACTGCTATACTTATCCTATAATATCCGACAGTTCGTGGTTCAGAGAAGGAGGATGAGCAGATGAGTTTTCTGTACCAAGGAACCGTGATCCAGGAGGCACCGAAAAGTACCTGGGGCCCGTTGGACCTGAACGTGAGCAAGCGGTGGTCAACCACCCAGGTTCCTTTTGGCCCGGTCTCGCTGATCCAGGGCTGGATCCACCACTCCGGCGGGTTTCTGCGGGAGGCGAGCTTCTTCGTCCCCATCGACACCAAGGTGTTTTCGCTCGAGTTGGAGGGGGAGCCCGCCAACCCGAGGTTTGTTCTGGTTGACGGAGAGGGTCATCGGTTCAAGGAGGCCCGTACCCTCTAGCGGTCGCACTCCGGCGGCGTGATCCACATCATGCCGCCTCTTTTTATTGCTAAAATTGGCTCGAATGGCAAAGGCTTCTGGCTTGGTTCGGGCGCATGTCAGGGTTCACGGAAAAGTGCAGAATGTCGGTTTTCGATTTCACACCCACCGCAAGGCGGCCGCGGCCGGCTTGACCGGTTGGATTAGGAACGCTAACGATACTCAGGTTGAGATCATGTTCGAGGGGGACAAGAAGAAGATCGAGGAGTGTATCGAGAGTTGCCGGCGGGGACCGCTGTTCTCCAAGGTGGAAAAAATTGAAGTGGACTGGCAGAAGCCGACCGGAGAGTTCAAGTTTTTTGAAGTTCGTTAGTCTTAATCGCAACATGCCTGATTCTCGGCTTATTTTTGAACAAAGTGAAAAAAGATGACTGACTCCAGTCAGGCTTACGTTTTTCGAAAAGAGGAATTAAAGCTTAACCCCTACATTTTCCGGACCAATGATATTCGGGGAATTTTCGAAAAGGATTTTGATGAGGAGGACGTGGTTACCATCGGCCGGGCCTACGGTACCTGGCTGCAGGATAAGGGCAAAGACAGCGTCTGTTTGGGAATGGACAACCGCCTTACCTCTCCCAAAATTCACGACGCGGCTTTAGAAGGGCTGCTCTCAACCGGGATCAAAGTTTTCGATCTTGGTCTGGTGACAACCCCGATGACTTATCTCGCCCCGGTTCTGCACAACTCCGGCGGTTCGGTGATGGTGACGGCTTCCCATCTCGCCTTGGAGTGGAATGGATTAAAACTCTCTTTTGAGGACCGGACCATCTTCGGAGATGAGATCCAGGAGGTTC
>Ga0209431_10000325_pt1 | contig 38935 bp, 42 predicted proteins | sample RifCSP13_3_FD_184021 | JGI IMG/M metagenome (GOLD analysis project Ga0209431, IMG submission 184021) | Soil microbial communities from Rifle, Colorado - Rifle CSP2_sed 13_3 (SPAdes) (version 2) | ecosystem: Environmental > Terrestrial > Deep subsurface > Rock core/Sediment | place: Rifle... | reverse complement strand
GACGAGCCCCGCCAATGCAATGCCGATGCCGAGATAGAAGGGCTCCGGGCGGAGGGAGTAGGCGGCGGCGATCTCACCCGTGACGTATGCCATGGTGCCGACGGCAAGATAACCTGCGAACTCGTTCAGGCCGAGGGCAAGTCCGCGCCGCTTGGGGCCCACCAGGTCCACCTTCATAATCACCGTCATGGACCAGGTCAGGGCCTGGTTGATGCCGAGCAAGATGTTGGCAACATCGAACCAGATCCAGCGGTTGGCGTAAATGATAATGAAAGGGACCGGCAGTCCGATGATCCAGCCCAGGACTAGCACGCGCTTGCGTCCCCAGGATTCGGAGATCCGGGCGGCGAAGAAGTTGCAGATGGCCTTGACGATGCCGAAGCTGATGATGAAGGAGACGATGGCGGTCTTCGAGGCGAGGCCGAACTCCTGCTCACCGATCAACGGGACGACGGTCCGCTCGAGCCCGACCATGGACCCCACGAAGGCCGTGATCAGGACGAGGAGTGAGAACTGGCCGAGGTTCTCGCGGAGGCCGAGACGGATCTCACCCGCAAGGGGCTGTACGCGGTCCCGGTGACGATCCATGCGTCAGGCGTCTCCCTGGTTCTTGCGGCGGATGGTGGCGAACTCGGGGGGCTGCGGGGGCAGGTTCTCGAGCATGAATCGCACGAACTCGGCCTTTGATCGGGGCTTCAGCGCCGGATTGAACCGCCGCTCGAATCCCAGTGTGGAGCTGGGATTGCCGCTCATCGCGCGACCGCAGGCCGAGCCGGCGAAGTGGGTCGGATAGAGCGCCAGCGCGTCATCAAGTGGAGCGAGCTTGATGAAGAGGCTGTCGTAGAGCTGTTCGGCGAGTCGTTTGGACTCCTCGGGACCGTGCAGGTCTGGGCGGCCGGCGTCCCCGACGAAGAGCGTGTCTCCGGTCAAGAGGAGCCAAGGTTCGGGACCTCTGGTCTTGTCGGTCACGAGCAGGCAGATGCTGTCAGAGGAATGACCCGGCGTGTGGAGGACCCGCACCTTGACGTTGCCCAGCTCAAGCTGGTCCCCATCTTTCAACGGTTGGAAGGGAAAATGCGCCTGCGCAGCCCCGTGGAGGTAAATAGGGGCGCCCGTCTTCGCCGCCAGCTCGCGGCAGCCGGAGAGGTGATCCGCGTGAATGTGGGTCTCGATGATATGCGTGATCCGCATTCGGCTTCTCTCGCTGGCCTCGAGATACTGATCGATCTCCTGCTGTGGATCCACCACAGCTGCAGAGGCTCTTCCGCCTCACCCGAAGAGATATGAGGCACAGCCGGTCTCTGGTCTGAGGAATTGCCTGAAAATCATTGTGGCCTCCTGTGCCGTCTGCCTCGGGGCCACTGAAATTCAGTGTCCCTTCTGTCGTCATTTTCAACAGCCACATACTATTGGTCAAATCAATAATATAAACATTTCTGATTGCTTTTACGAATACATATTTAACTATTTGGAATAAAAGATTTTTATTATCATAAAGGCTCTGTTGCAGAAGGAATTTTGGCGAGCCTGGCCTGGTGGAGGAGGGGAAAGTAAAGAGCAAGGGACCCAGAGCGACGCGAAGAGTGCTTATAAACCACTTACCGAAAGCATTGTCGTTTTAGCGGCGTGGTTTGCGGGAAAGGGGCGATTCACGCATCCCTCGGGTTAAAAGAGGGGAATCATACATCAGTTGTCGTCCGTCTAATACGGTGAGGCACAATTGGACCCAAGAACCTTCGGTTGGCACGCCGCTTGCTAACTTGGCATGATGAAGCGTGGCACAAGGAGGCTGACGGAAATGCTATTCTGCGCTTCATGCAAAATCTGGGTTCAGCCGATCCAATGGGTCGCCTACATGCTGAATGGCTTGTTGGATATACACCAGGCGTGCCCTTGCTGCCACGATAAACTCCAGCAGCGCGAACCCGCCACTGTATAAACCACCTACGTCTGTCCTCCACACCGTCCTGTATCATTCCCAGCCACTGCAGCCTTTTTGAGCATCCTGCACCAACGGTGCTCCGGATTGTAGCGAGGCTCTTGCACCGAACGATGGCGGAGAGAGGGCGGTATGCCCTGTATCAGCGGATCTTGGAGCCGGGGGGAATATCCTTGTCTGGGGTGAGCAGGACAATGCGCCCTTCGGCGTCCTCGGCGGCCAGGAGCATTCCCTGGGATTGGATTCCCTGGATGCGGGCGGCCTGGAGGTTGGCAACGACGGCCACCTTTTTGCCGATCAGCGCCTCTGGGGCGTACTGCCCCTGCAGCCCCGCGACCAAGGTTCGTTCCTCCTCGCCGAGACGCACGGTGAGTTTGAGGAGCTTTTTCGAACCGGCGACCGGCTCGGCGCGCACGATTTCGGCCACCCTGAGGTCAAGGCGCTGAAACTCCGCGAGGCTTACCTGGGAGTTAGCGGGATCGGCCTCTTCCTGGGCCCGGATCGCCGCAAAGCCCCCCTCCACGCGGGGGAAGAGGGGTGGCCCCTTGCGGATCATGCCGGACGTGGGACCGCTTCCCCAAGCGGCCTGACCGATCCGCATCGCCTCAACGTTTCCGTGGATCCCTAATTGGTCGGTGATGGCCTGCCCCGTCTCGGGCAGGAAAGGCGAGACGAGGAGCCCCACGATCCGCAAGGCCTCCCAGGCATGGTACAGGACCCGCTCCAGGGCGTGAGGGTCCTTCTTGCTGAGCTCCCAGGGCTTGGTGCTGTCGATATACTTGTTGACCGCATTCACCAGCTCCCACAGAGCCTCCAGGGCACGATTGAAGGCGAGCTCATCCACTGCGCCCGTGACGGTCGTCGGGGTAACTTCGGCCTGCTGTATCAGCTCGCGGTCCTGGAGACTTTCGGGGTTCATCCGCTGGGGGATCCTGCCGCTGACATACTTTTCGATCATGGTCAAGACGCGGCTCAGCAGATTGCCGAGATCATTGGCCAGGTCGGAGTTCAGCCGGCTGACCAAGGCGTCTTCACTGAAGCTGGCATCCAGTCCGAAAACCATCTCTCTCAGGAGGAAGTAGCGCAGGGCATCCCGGCCGTATTTCTGGGTGAGATCGAGCGGCCGAACCACATTGCCGAGACTCTTGGACATCTTGCCCCACTCCACCTTCCAGTACCCGTGCACGTGCAGGTGGCGGTAAAGTGGGATCTCGGCCGCCCAAAGCATGGTGGGCCAGTAAATGCCGTGCGGTTTGACGATGTCCTTGGCGATCAGGTGATTGGCCTGGGGCCAGAAGGTCCGGTATTCGTCGCTGTCCGGATAGCCGAGGCCACTCAAGTAATTGATTAGGGCGTCAAACCAGACGTACGTAACATAGTCGCGATCAAAAGGGAGCGGGATCCCCCATCTCAGGCGGCTCACCGGCCGCGAGATGCACAGGTCTTCGAGGGGCTCGCGAAGAAAGGCCAGCACTTCATTTCGGTACCGCTCGGGACGGATGAAGTCGGGGTGTTCCTCGAGGTGCTTGATCAGCCTGTCCTGGTACCTGCTCATGCGAAAGAAGTAATTTCGCTCCTTGATGAAGGTGGGCTCGACCCGATGGTCGGGGCATTTGCCGTCCTCGAGCTCGCGCTCGGCATAAAAGCGCTCGCAGCCGAAGCAGTACCGGCCGCCGTACTCCCCGAGGTAGATCTCCCCACGGTCGTAGATCCGTTGCAGGAGGGCCTGAACCACTCGCTGGTGGGAGGGCTCGGTGGTGCGGATAAAGCGGGTATAGGTGATCTTCAAGGCCTGCCAAGTGTCGCGGAAGGCACCGCTGATCCGGTCGGCGTACGCCTGCGGTTCATCACCGGCCTTGGCAGCCGCCTGGGCAATCTTGTCCCCGTGCTCGTCGGTCCCCGTAAGAAAGAAGACGCGATGCCCCGTGAATCGCTTGAACCGCGCCAGGGCATCGGCCAGGATGGTCGTGTAGGCGTGGCCGAGGTGCGGGACGTCGTTGACGTAATAGATCGGGGTGGTGATGTAGATGATCCGCTCACTCATCGAAATCGAGATGGATGGCGCTCCACGCGGGGTGATCCGCCTAGGCGGCTTGAAGGTCGCGGAGCATGAGGAACATCACCTCCAAGCTGAGTCGCGGGTTCGCGTACCGGCCGAGTCCGTCCAACGTCTGCTTCACCGTGCGATACATCGCCAGAAGCTGCCTGAGCGCGAGGTCCTTACTCTGGCCTCGCAGGGCCGCTTCGCGGTTTCGATAAACCAGGAGGTCCTGGCGACCCGTCACCTTTGAGACCATGAGGTCCCGGCACCAGGCGAGGAGCGCCTCGAGGAAGAGAGGGACGGTCTCCTTCTGGCGGAGGATCTGCTCTGTCAGCTCGAGCACGGGGACCGTCCTTCCGGGAGGAAGGGCAAAGACCTGCCCCACCAGATCCCAGACCTCTGAGAGCGGGCTCTTGCGCAGCTCTTGCGCCCGGCCGAGGCTGCCGCCAGCGAGGCTGGCCAGGAGGGTGGCCTCCCCCTCTTCACACCCCTGCTCCCGGAGCCGGGTGGCGATAACCCCTTCGGGCAGGGGGGCGAATCGGATCTGACTACAGCGGGAAGCGATCGGGGGAAGAAGCGCCGAGGCCTCTGGGGCGATGAGGATCAGGAAGGTAGCTCGTGGGGGCTCTTCCAAGGTCTTGAGGAGCGCATTCTGGGCCTGCTCCGTCATCGTCTCGGCCTGATCCAGGATGAAAACCTTTCCTCGTCCCTCGTAAGGCGTGAGGGGTGCCTCGCGGGTCAGGGTGCGGATCTGATCGATCTTGACCGTGGCGCCTTCCGGGATGACCAGATGGACATCGGGGTGAATTTTCTTGGCGATCTTGCTACAGGCGGGACATCGGTCACAGCAATCGCCGTTGACCCTGTCCAGGCAGTTCAGCGCTTTGGCAACCGTGATGGCCGTCAGAAACCGCCCGACCCCTTTCGGTCCGGTGAAGAGGAGCGCATGCGGCAGGCGATCGATCCCGATCGCCCGCTTGAGCAGCGAGACCGCGCGTTCCTGGCCGAGGATGCCGGCAAAGCCCACTACCGTTTTTCCCCTTGAACAGCCCAGCTCGCGATCAGCGGCTCGACCCGCTGCCAGATCTCTCTGGCGATTGTCTCTTCCTGGCGCGTGGCATCGACGACGAGGAATCGATGAGGTTCCTCCCGAGCGAGGTGGAGATACCCCTCCCGCACCCGGTCGTGGAACTCGAGGGCCTCCGACTCCAGGCGATCCAGGAAGGGCTCGGGCAGTGAGACCTGGCCGCGCGCCCTCACCCGGTGGAGCCCCTCGCGAGGGTCGAGATCGAGGAGGATGGTGAGGTCCGGCGTGAGGCCCCCGGTGGCGACCTGATTCATTGTGCCGATGCGCCTCAGGTCCAGGCCTCGCCCGTGCCCCTGGTAAGCGACGGTTGCATCGGCGAATCGATCACACACAACGATGATCCCCGCCTCAAGGGACGGGCGGATGCACTCGCGACTGAGTTGGGCACGCGAGGCCAGATAGAGAAAGAGTTCGGCCTCGGCCGCCATCTCCTGATCGCGGGTCGTGAGCAGCATGGACCGAATCGCATCGCCGAGGGATGTCCCTCCGGGCTCTCGGGTCTCCGTCACGGGCTGCCCGGCGTGCCGCAGGCTGGTGGCCAAGCGTCGGAGTTGCGTGGTCTTGCCCGAGCCCTCGACGCCTTCAAATGTGAGAAGCAGACCGCGCATCTTCCCCTAATCTTTTTTTGGCGCTGGACCCTTCGCCCGGCGGTCCAGGACCTGCTTGGCGGCCCGGGAGACCGCGGCAGGGATGTTGCGATCGCTGGCCAAGAACTTGAGTTCCCTGTCGGTGAGATTGGGAAGCCCGAGAGCCAACGAGACCCCCACGGGAGTTTTCGGATTGTGGAGGAGGCCGGTGATCACCAATTTGTTGGCCCGGAAGCGCCGGATGTTGGCGATGGCCCTGAGGACTTTATCGGAGATATCCCGCATTTGCGCGATAATGGCAATCTCCTCGTCGCTGATGCGCGGGCTGTTTACCACCTCGAGGGCGATCATGTCGTTGGGGTCCTTGATCAGGATCATCCGCGCGTCCTTATTCCCCTTCTTCGCCAGGGCTAGCTTCTGCCCCGTGTTCATCTCCCGGATCAACTGCACGAGGGTCTTCTTGCGCTCGCGCTCTTCTTTCGTGGTTTCGTGCAGGATCCATTGCACTCTGCGGCGGTCCGTCTCGGTCAGGCCGGGGTTCTTGAGGAGGGCATGGCCCACGACGGGGTTGTGAAAGATGAAGACCCGATCCTCCAGCAGTTGGGCCGCCACCGAAGCCGGCGCCCGTTCCGCCATATAGATAATGGCGGGGAGGGGGGTCAGGGGATTCGCGACGAGGAGCTTCCAGAGTTCTTCATCATCGGGGAATTGGGCGGGCAACTCCTCGAGGAGCTGGGGCTCTATCTCTTGCGATTGGGCGAGGCGGGTAGCCTCATCGCGGGTGAGCGCGGACGGAGTCGGAGTGGCGCTCGGATCGCTCATGAGCTCAGCTCATCTGCAAGTATTGGACCGACGGCGCCGATCAAAAGCCCCACCTCGTCCTCGCGGACAGTTCGCATATCGAGGAGAACCTTTTCCCCTTTGATGCGCGCCACCACAGCCGGCTCTGCTTCCCTGAGCAGGGCCTCCAGTCGATGCGGGGACACCTCGGACCTCTGAAGCGCGACGCAATACGTGGGGAGGCCCTGGGCAGGAAGCGCCCCCCCTCCCACCTCAGACCACTGCTCCTCGACGGTCACGCGGACCGAGGGATGTGCCCGCGCCTGCAAGCCCGCGCGCACCCGCTCGGCGCGCTGCTCGATCTCGTGGAGCGGGCAGGCGATCATGGCCAGGGCGGGAATGGCACCGAGACCCTTCTCCCCTTCTAGGTAGGCCCGGAGGGTAGCCTCGAGGGCCGCGAGGGAGAGTTTGTCGATGCGCACCGCTCGCGCCAGCGGGTTTTTCCGGAGGCGCTCGATCATCAGCTTTTTCCCTACGATGAGCCCCGCCTGGGGCCCTCCGAGGAGCTTGTCTCCGCTGAACGCGATCAGATCCACCTCACTCCGAAGGGTCTCCTGGACGGTGGGCTCCCCCTTGAGGCCGAATGGGGCGAGATCGGCGATGGCGCCGCTGCCCATGTCGATCATCACCGGGAGGGCCCGGCGCCGGCCCAGCGCCACCAGGTCCGCGAGGGGGACGTCGCTGGTAAAGCCGAGAATCCGAAAGTTGCTGGGGTGCACCTTCAGGAGCAGGGCTGTCCTCTCCCCGATCGCATCTTCGTAGTCTTTGAGGCGGGTCCGGTTCGTGGTGCCCACCTCCCTGAGAACCGCCCCCGCCTTTCGCATGACGTCCGGGATTCGGAAGGAGTCTCCGATCTCGATCAACTCCCCTCGGGAGACCACCACCTCGCGGCCTTCGGCGAGCGTATTGATGCTCAGCAGGACGGCGGCAGCGTTGTTGTTTACCGCAAGGGCCCCCTCGGCTCCCGTGAGGCGGGTGAGAAGGCCCTGTATATGCCCTTGCCGAGAGCCTCTGGCGCCTCTGGGGAGATCGAATTCTAAGGTCGAGTAGTGCTGCGCGACCTCGTGGAGGCGGGCCAGCGCCTCAGGAGACAGAGGGGCCCGGCCGAGGTTCGTATGGAGGATGACCCCGGTGGCGTTGATCACCCGGCGCAGGCTTGGGCGGGCCAGGTGCAGGGTCTTGCGGCACACCTGCGCGAGGAGTGTGGAAAGATCGGGGACGAAAGTCTCGATCCCCTCGCGGAGGAGGGCTAGAATCTTTTGTCGGCGCTCCTCGAGGGTCTCCCGGACCGCCTCGATCACCGTCCACCGGGGATACGCCTCGAGGAGTTTCTGGATGACCGGCTCCTGGAGGAGTTCGTCGACCGACGGAATCTGGCGGAGGAGGAGGCCCGCCTGGTGCTCTGGAATAGCCATGTGCGGCCTCGTGTGCTCTTTGTATCATACCCTCCGAGCCCCGCGCAACGCAAATTGGCGCGGGGACCGGAAAACCAAAAGCCACCCGGAGGTGGCTCTTGGTCGGTGCTTCTTCCGCCTAGCGCCGTTCCAACTTTTCTCACCCAATACACGGGTGTGCGATGCCAAGGCCCAAGCCTGCTGGCCGCCTTGGCCCGTTCCCTGGCTGGAACGGGCGCAATAACCTGGAACGGCACTAGGAGAGTTCGTGGACCGCCCCTGCCCGTCTGGCCTGATAGCACGGCTTGCAATAGACCGGGCGGTCCGGCATAGGTCTGAAAGGGACGGTCGTCCGTTGGCCACACTGGGAGCAGACCGCTTCGAAGATCTCCCTGGGACCGGCGCTGACCCCGCCCCCCTTTCTCATCGCCTTACAACTCTTGCACCGTTTGGGTTCGTTGGTGAATCCCTTCTGGGCGAAGAACTCCTGCTCACCCGCCGTAAAGGCGAATTCTTTGCCGCAATCTACACATACCAAAATCTTATCTTGCAAGGCCATGGGTTTCCTCCTCGATAGGCATCCATCGTCCTGGTCCTTCGAGCCCTGCGAAACCTTCAAGGTCCCATCCACCCCTCCTTTGTCTGCTCACCTTCGAACCCCCAAGCGGGGAAAGACCAGCTCCTGAACGCGGCCCACCTGGGTTCGTGCATAGTGCCATGCCTCCTCCTTCCGCGGCCCTTCGGTCCGGTACGGGGCGTCGGCGAGGGAGGTCTCTGTGCATCCCTCGGCCCGAAACTGGGGGAGAAAGGCGGCCGGAAGTTCGGGACCGACCTCGATTCCCGCCATGAGGGCCCAGACCGCAGTCCAGGCGCGGGGAACGTTCCCCAGGTGGTAGCCTCCACCTCCGAGGGCGAGCCAGCGGGGGGCACTCTCGGCGAGGATCGCGACGGCCCTGAGGAAGCCCTGCATCGTCAGTCGCAGATGGGACAAGGGGTCACTCCGGTGGGCGTCGATCCCCAACTGGGTGACGACCACATCCGGACGAAACGTCTCGAGAAGAGGAGGGACGGTCTCCTCGAATGCCCAGATGAAGATCTCGTCATCGGTCTCGGGGGCGAGGGGCACATTGACCGAAAATCCCTCGCCCTTCCCGGTCCCGATCTCCTCCGGGAAGCCGGTGCCAGGAAAGAGGGTGAGACCGGTCTCATGCAGCGAGATGGTCAGCACCTGATCCGTGTCGTAGAAGGCGTCTTGGACTCCGTCTCCATGGTGCGCATCGATGTCCACATAGGCTACCCGCAGCCCGTGGTCGATCAACAAGCGGATGGCCACGGCGGCGTCGTTGATATAGCAGAAGCCCGAGGCGCGACCGGATGCGGCGTGGTGGAGGCCTCCCGCGATGTTGAAGGCGCGCGGGGTCTCGCCGGCCGCGAGCAGCCGGGCCGCTTCGAGCGACGCCCCGGTAAGGAGGGTGGACCAGGCGTACACGCCCTCAAAGATGGGATTATCGCTGGTGCCGAGGCCGAAGTGCCAGGAGCGGGGGACCGAGACCCCTGCACTCGCCGCCCGGAGGACGTCCAGGTACTCTTTCGTGTGGATGCGGCGGAGCTCATCTTCGGTGGCGGTCGGGACGTCGGCCAATCGGGTATGGGCAGAATGAAAGAGGCCGTAGGCGTGGATGAGATCATGGGTGTGCGTCAGGCGGCGGATCTTCATGGGGTGGCTGGGACCGTAGTCAAACTCCCGGTACTTCTGGGTGTAGAAGAAAACGGCCTGGGTCGCGTTGGTCATCTCCGGTTGCCTTCTGGAGCGAGGAACCTTAACGCACAGAGGGTCAATCCTTTTCGCCCGGGCGGCGATACGTGCCACTCCTTCCCCCACGCTTGGAAACGAGTCGGATGTTCTCGATGGTCATCTCTTTGTCTCGAGCCTTGCACATGTCATAGATCGTGAGGGCTGCCACCGAGACGGCCGTGAGCGCCTCCATTTCGGCTCCGGTCTTGCCATGCACCTTCACCCGGGACTCGATCTCGATCGTTCCCCGGTCTGCGTCGGGGCTAAAGGTGACCTCGGCGGAGGTGATCAGGAGGGGATGGCAGAGTGGGATGAGGCGATCGACTCCCTTGGCGGCCATGATCCCGGCCACGCGGGCCACAGCCAACACATCCCCCTTGGGGATCGATTTGTCGAGAATCATCCGAAGGGTTTCAGGTTTTAGACGGATGGTGCCTCGGGCCGTCGCGTCTCGGGTGGCGTCAGCCTTTTCGCTGATATCCACCATCCGGGCTCTGCCCAGGGGATCCAGATGGGATAACGGTTGCATCTTGGGCCTGCGTATGACGCCGCATGATGGCGTACATTTCGTCCTTGATCTTGAGTTTGAGTTTCTGCAGCTCTTTGCGCTTGCGCTCTTGATCGCTGGTCAGGTAATAGATCCGATCGAACTCCATGATCTTGCGATCAAACTCTCTATGCTTTTCGGCGAGGCGGCGGAATTCGGTATCTTCCTCCTTCAGCCGCGCAAAGAGCTGCGCCTCGGTTTCATTCATATGTAACCTCCTTTCGCAGAGCAGAGATTCTTCCCGGTAAGGGCAAGCGCTTTTGGATAGAGGGGGACGAAGGCTGGGTGGGCACGTAGACCCTGCATCGGCAGGCTAAAGCGTCCGACCTGAGTCATATCCCCTACGGCGTGTGTCACGTACAGACCAGGGCAGTAGGCTAGTGAAAACCGCCGGGAAAGTCAAGAAGAAAAATGGGGGTTAGAGGGGTTTGACCGCCGTACTCTTGAATGTGATGTAAACCCGGGCGCCGATGGCAAGGCCAAGCTCCTGGAACGACTGCTGCGTCACGCGGACGGTGAAGGGCTCCCCCGCCTCCACGGCGACGTCGAGCACCCCTTCTGCGTGTTCTTCAATCCGGGTCACGCGTCCTTTAAACGCGTTACGGGCGCTCGACTGGAGCGGCTCCTGGGAGAGCAGGATCTCATCGGGACCGATGGAGATATGCCCGGTCGTGGACAAGCCGGGAGGGACGGCGATGCGCACCTTGCCGGTGTCGAACAAGGCGGTCTCCCCATTGGTGAGGAGCCGCCCGGTAAAGAGGTTTTCGTACGGGGACGGCGAGGGGCGGCCATCTCTCAGGACCACGACGTCGCGGGCCAGCCGGTGGGCCAGGCGCCCGTCATGGGTACTGAATATCAGGGTCTGTCCCCGTTCCTCCCTCGCTCGGAATACCTCCTCCAACGCCTTGGCCGTTATCTGATCCACGTTGGCAAGGGGTTCGTCGAGGAGAAGGACCTCCGGGTCCAGGACTAACGCCCTGGCAATGGCCACCCGCTTTTCTTCGCCCCCCGAAAGCTCTCGAGCCCTCCGCTTCTGAATATCGGCGCACCCCACCAGGGTCAAGGCTTGCCCAACCCGTTGCTGAATCTTCGCCCTAGGGACGCCGCGAGCTCTGAGGCCGAAAGCGACGTTCTCCAGCACCGTCGTGTCAAAAAGGAGGGGGTTCTGGTGAAGCAGGCAGACCTTTTGGCGATGGCGCGCGAGATGCTCCGAAGTTATCGGCTCGCCCTCGTAGGTCACCGTGCCGCGGACGGGATCCATCAGTCCTGCAAGCACTCTGAGAAGCGTGGTCTTCCCCGCCCCATTGGGACCCATGACGGCGGTGCTTGAGCCTGCCCTGATAGCGAGGCTCTCGATCGACAGCGCCATTCGGGCACCGTATCTCACTTCGATGTTGCGGAGCATGAAGGGCATGAGGGACGCCTATCGTCTCCGGACTAGCAGCCTAACGACAACGTTGGTCACGAGGGAAAAAAGGATGAGGATCACGCCGAGGGCGATGGCAAAGGCGAACTCGCCTTTCCCCGTCTCCAAGACTATCGCGGTGGCCAAGGTCCGGGTGTATCCCCGGATGTTCCCGCCGACCATGAGGGCGGATCCCACTTCCGCCACCACTCGGGCGAAGCCGGCCAGGACCGCGGCGGCGACCGCGTATCGGGCCTCCAGGATCACCATGAGCGCGGCTCGCGGGCGGGAGGCTCCCAGGGTGAGTCCGGTCTCCCGAACCCTTGGATCCACGCCCGTGAGGGCGGCGACGGCCAGGGCGATCACAATGGGGATGGCGAGGATGAACTCGCCGATGACAATAGCGGTCGGGGTGAAGAGGAGTTGGAGATCACCGAGCGGGCCTTGGCGAGAGAGGAAGGCGAAGACCGAGAGCCCCACCACCACGGTGGGCAGGGCCATCAGAGTGTTGATCAGGGTGATCAGGCCCTCCTTGCCTCGGAAGTTTCCCTCCACGAGGAGGACCGCGCAGGGGATCCCAGCGGCCGAGGCCAGAAGAGTCGCGCCGAGGGACACCTGAAGAGTGAGCCAGGTGATCTGATACACCTCGGGGTTAAGGGTGGCGATGAGGGTGCCCGCTTGCAGCAGACCTTCCAGTAGAAAATCCATGGCCGCCTCACGGTTTCGGAATGGCCGTCGGAATGAAAAGGGGTTGGCCAAATTCCTTTGTCCCGAAATTGGCGATGATCTTTTGACCTTCAGGCGAGGTGAGCCAGCCGATCAAGAGCATTGCCCCGAGGTAGTTGACGTGCGCGTGTCTGGCCGGGTTGACGGCGATGACATGATAGGGATTGAAGAGGACGGGATCCCCCTCCATGAGAATCGGCAGGTCGAGCTTCTGTCGAAAGGCCAGATAGGTCCCCCGATCCGTGAGGGTGTAAGCCCGCTTCTGGTCAGCGATGACCAGTATCGCTCCCATCCCGCGCCCCGCCTCGAGGTACCAGGGAAGCGACGGGGTCAACCTCGCCTTCTCCCACAGACTCAGCTCCTTCGCGTGCGTTCCGGACCGGTCTCCCCGCGAGATGAAGAGGGCCTTCGTTTCCGCAATTCGTTGAAAGGCCTGCTGAGCTTCTGAAGCCCCTTTGATCCCCGCTGGATCATGGGCAGGGCCCACGATGACAAAATCGTTATACATGACGGGGCGGCGGTTGACTCCAAAGCCCTGCTTCACAAACTCCTCTTCGAGCTCCGGCGCATGCACCAGCGCAACATCTACATCCCCCCGCTCGGCCAGTTTCAGGGCCTTTCCCGTCCCCACCGGGATCACGTCCACCTGAAGCCGAGATCGTGTCTCGAAGGGGGGGATCAGGACGGCCAGGAGGCCGGAGTTTTCGGTGCTGGTCGTCGTCGAGAGGCGCAGTCGCCCCTCGGCCGCCTCTGCTGGAAAGCTCGCGACGAGAAGGAGGGCGAGGATCGCGTAAATCATACGGTCTCCGCTCGAGGCGAAGGATCGGTGGCGAGGATGCGGCCGGATTCGGTCGTATCGTAGCCACCCAGTGCGTCCACCCGGGTCCGGAATTCTCGCGAGCCGGCAACCTCCAAGAGGACCTGGATGCCGCGGGAGAAGAAACGCTCCTTCGGCACCAGGATGTCGAAGCGCTCCCTGGTGAGGGGGATAAACTCGAGGTCGAGGAGGCGCGCGGCGGCGTGTGTCGCGAGCCCGGCATCACCCTCTCCTCGGAGTATCTTCAACCCCACCGCGAGGTGGGTAGGGACCGCCACCTGGTATCCGGTGATCTGTTCGGGGTCGATGCCGAGCCGCGCCAGCTCTTGGTCGACGAAAATGCGGGTTCCCGATCCGTCTTGGCGGTTGACGAACCGGAGGCCGCCGCGGGTCAGATCGGCCACCGACCGAAGCCTAAAGGGGTTTCCGGGCCGCGTGACGAGGCCCAGCTCCCGGTGGAATAGGGGGACGACTGCAGCGCCGGAGGGAATGGTGCTCCCAAGGTATGGGAGGTTGTATTCACCGGTCTCTGGGTGGCGCACATGGGCCAGGGCAAGATCTGCGACGCCGTCTCGAAGGGCGACGAGGCCGGCGCTACTGCCGACCGTGGCGAGGAAAAAGGAGGGGCAAGCCCGCCGCCTGGCGTAGAGCTCTGTCAGGATGCCAAGACTCGGGTCGTCGCTGCCAGCCGCCAGCAGGAAGGGCCGTTCCTCTTCCTTCCGCCGCCACCCTGGACCCTTCGCACTGTCCTCGATCCACTGGTCGATGAGCGCCTTCGGAAAGATCCATTTCCCGGTCACCCGGGTACACGGGATTCTGCCAGCTTTGGCCAGATAGTAGACCTTCTTCTCGTGGATCCCGAGATAGGCAGCAACTTCTTTGGTGTTCATGAGTTCGGTCATCTTTCTCCCCTCGGTGATCGAGATTTATCCATAACTTGGAAAAAAGTCAAGAAAAATTACTAATAATCACAAATTATTCCACAAAATTCCATTATGGATCAGAACTTACATCCCTGAGCTATGGGGAGGCCACCCCTGCAGAATCCCGCTGATAGTCGATAGTCCATTTGAGAGCCCAGAGGCATTGTTCAGCGATTCCCGATGTGGTATACCGAGCCTGCTTCGTGCGTTGGGGATCGGCCAACGAGAGAGGCGGAAGGGCGACATGACCATGCAGGATTTCTTCGGTCGCGAACTCGAGCGCTTGAAGCGCAAGGACTCTTACCGGTGGCTCCGGGCCATGGAGGGGCCGCCTGAGGCGCGGATGCGGGTCGATGGCCGCGAGGTGATCGTCCTCTGTAGCAGTAACTACCTGGGTCTGGCGACCCACCCGCGGTTGAAGGCGGCCGCGATCGAGGCCACCGAGCGCCTCGGCGTTTGCTCCGCCGCTTCTCGACTCATCGCCGGCAATAATGAGCTCTACCGCACCCTGGAAGAGCGATTGGCCGTTTTCAAGAGGCGTGAGGCCGCGCTCGTCTTCAGCACCGGCTACATGGCGAACCTGGGGGTCATCTCGGCGGTGGTGGGCGACGGGGACGTGGTCTATACCGACGCGCTGAGTCACGCAAGCATCGTCGACGGCTGCCGCTTGAGCCGGGCGACGGTGAAGATCTTTCCCCACAATGACGTCGATGCCCTGGAAGACCTATTGAAGTCAGACACCGGGTTTCGGCGGAGGCTCATCGCGGTTGACGGGGTCTACAGCATGGACGGAGATCTGACACCCCTTCCCGATCTCGTCAAGTTGTCCAAAGATTACGACGCACTGCTCATGCTCGATGATGCGCACGGGACCGGAATCCTGGGCGAGCGGGGAGGGGGCACGGCGGAGCACTTCGGTCTGGACGATCCCGATGCGGTCGATATCGAGATCGGCACCCTGGGCAAGGCGTTGGGGAGCTTCGGGGCCTATGTCGTGGGCAGCCGGAGCCTGCGGGAGTATCTCATCAATCGATCGCGGAGTTTTATCTTTACCTGTGCCCTGGCCCCGTCGGCCCTGGCCGCCGCCCTCGCCACCCTGGACGTCCTGGATGAGGAGCCGGCGCATCGGCAGAGGCTCTGGGAAAACCTCCGTCATTTCCGAGAAGGTCTGCACCGTCTGGGCCTCTCCACAGAGCCCAGTGCGACCCATATCCTTCCCGTCATGACCTATGACCGGCAGCGGACGATGGCGCTCTGCGAGCGGCTGCTGGAGCTTGGCGTCTTCTGCCAGGGGATCCGGCCCCCGACCGTCCCTCCCGGGACCAGCCGGCTCCGCTTCACCGTCACCGCCGCGCACACGCGGGCCGATCTGGACCGGGCGCTTGAGGCGGTTGAAAAAGCCTTCCGCGAGTTCGCCCCCCTCTGAGCGGTCGTTGTTGGCCGGCCTCGCAAGCACATCCGCGCAGGGCGGGGACTCATTCGCGCAGAGACTCTGAACGGGAGTTCGTGCGAGGGGGAACGTGCAATGCTCAGTCAATCCACTAGGTGGCGATTGACGACGCAACTCGAATGCCTTCAAGTCGTACTGGGCGGGAGGGATGCTGCGGTGATCAACCGGCGTCCGGCATCAGGCAAGTGGTCGGCCCACGAGAATCTCGCGCACCTCGCTCGGATTCACGAAATCTATCTCGAGCGAATTCGCCGGATCCTGAGCGAGGAGCGGCCACAGCTTCCCCGGTACACAGCCGAGGATGACCCGGAGTGGCCGCAGTGGGTGAGGATGTCAACCGAGGAGGTCGTGCAGCGGCTGATGGCGCTACGAGATGAGCTCGTCCGGGTCGTCACACCGCTCTCCCTGGACCGCCTCAACCGGATCGGTGTCCATTCCGCGCTCGGTGGCATGACGATTCCGGACTGGATCGAGTTCTTCCTGCTACACGAGGCGCATCATCTCTACGCTGCGATGCAGCGCGCTCGCGACGGATAGACCGTCGGGGGTTTGTGCCTAGAACTGGAGCGTGCCCCGCGCCCGCAACTCAGAGGGGCAAAGGCTGTGGTAGACGAAGGCAATACGCATCGCGGATCTCCTGGCAAGTGACTCCAAAGCCCTGAAACCATCACGCCCCACTGTTCGTCTATTATACGTCAAGGTGAGTTACGCGTCGGATTCCAGCAGTGCCTCAGGCACCAGGGGGATGTGAACCATGAAGATTGTTTCCGTCAACGTGGGACTGCCGCGGGAAGTGATCTGGAAGGGTAAGAGAGTCACCACCGGGATCCTTAAAGAACCCATCACCGGGCGCGTGATGATGCGGAGGCTGAATCTGGATGGGGACCGACAGGCGGACTTATCCGTCCACGGTGGACCCAGCAAGGCGGTGTATGTGTACCCGGTCGAGCATTATGACTATTGGCGGGGGGAATTGCCTGAGATGAAGCTGCCCTGGGGCATGTTCGGCGAAAATCTGACCACCGAAGGATTGCTGGAGGATGCCGTCAGCATTGGAGATCGGCTTCGCATCGGCTTAGCCGAAGTGATGGTGACTGAACCGCGGATGCCCTGCTACAAACTGGGGATTAAGTTTGGGCGGGAGGACATCATCAAGCGGTTTCTGAGAAGCGGTCGGACCGGCTTTTATGTGGCGGTCTTGCAAGAAGGTGAGGTCGGAGCCGGAGACAGCGTGGATCTCATCGGTCGCGACGGAAACGACGTCACAGTGGCCGACATCACCCGCTTATACGTGAATGAAAGGGACAACCTGGACCTGTTGCATCGCGCGATCCAGGTCGAGGCCTTGCCCGAAAGCTGGCGCGACCACTTTCGGCAGCAGATCCAAAAATTGGGTCGCTCCGTGGAGAGAGAACGGCAGGCGAAGTCGCGGGCATCGCCGTGTTGTGAGTGAGCGAAAGGGCAACTACGACGTGCTGGCGCTCATGCCCATCGGAGACGCGGGACTGCCCCGGGACTCGACGGCAAAGCCCCGTTCGCGCCAGGCGTCAAAGCCACCAGCGAGTGGTCGGACGCGCGTGATCCCTCGCCGCCGTAACAGAAGCGCCACCCGGGCGCTCGAGGCCTCGCTGGGTCACGTGCAGTACAGGACGAGCTCGCGGTTGCGCGGGATTTCCTGGTGGCGCTGCTCGAGTTGATCCGGCGAGAGCTGGATGGCGCCGGGAATGGTCGCTGGCTCTGCCTCGAAGTCGAGCGAGTGACGCAGATCCACGACCACCAGATCTTCGCCGGCATCGAGCTTGCGTTTGAGTTCCTCCGGGGTGATCCGGTCGATCCGCAGCCGGCGCACAAACCGGCGCCGCTGCACATACTTCCAGCCGATGTACCCCGTCAGGACGACCACGAGAATCAATACGAGCCGGGCGCCGAGCTCCGCAGCGTGGGCTGCAACCCGCTCGATTTGATCACTGAAGACGAAGCCGATCCCCGTATACGCGCCCACCCAAATCAATGCCCCCAACGCGTCGAAGAGCAGAAAGCGCGGGAGCCGCATGCGGAAGATCCCCGCCAACGGCGGTGCCACCGTGCTTAATCCGGGGATGAACTTGGCCACGATCAGCGAGCGGGCGCCATGGCGGACGAAGACGTCTTCCGTCCGGCGAACGCATGAGTCCGGCTCGAGCGCGATCCGGCAGAGGAGCTGCAAGACCCTACTGCCGCGGCGTCGGCCCAGCTCGTACCAGATAGTGTCGGCAAGCAAGGCCGCCAGGGACCCCACGCCGACGGCGAGGGCGAAGCTCAACTGCTTGGCACCAGCGAGGGCGCCGGCGGCGAGCATCAACGGGGCGGCCGGGATGGGCAAACCGATCTGCTCGATGAAAATCACCGCGAATAGGACTGAGTACCCGTGCCGGACCAGGAATTCCAGCGTTTCATTCATCGCAACGGTCCCCTCCTTCGCTCTTGCGAGCCTGCGAGCTCAGTAATACGTCCGCAGGTAATGACGGCAGCCCACGGAATGATGGACACGAGCAGCGATTCTAGCAGCCGTTGGGGCCTGTGCATCCCGGTTCTGGCGTTAGGCGACCGGCCACCCGGAAGTCGCCGCCGCCTCGCGGCGTCAGGATGATCATTTCACCCGGCGCCGGGTCGAGCCCGGTGAGCGCGAAGATGTTGACCCGATGGGTCACCAGGACCAGATTGCCGGTCACCGGGCGCTCGCCGACCCGTCGTCGAACAGCCTGTGTCCGTTCGGGTTCGCGGCTCCGGTCGTCGAAGAACGAGTCGAGGGGTGGCCACGGTTCCACCGTGCCAAACGCCAGGCGGGCCGTCTCGAGGCACCGGCACCAGCGGCTCGACAGCACCCGGCCGATGGGGACCCCGCGGGCCCGGAAGGCGGCGCTGATGCGACGTGCGTCTTCGCGGCCAGTCTCCGAGAGGTTGCGCTGCGTGGCGCAGTCGTCGAGGCGAAATGCTGGTGGATCACCGACCCCGGGTTCGGTCGTGGCGTGTCGCATGATCACCACCTGCCCCCCACCCCGTAGCAGCCTCCAAAGCGCATCACTCTCATCGGTTGTCGCGTGACTCGCGAAGGCAAGGAGGAGCAGCGGCGCGAGTGCGTTACTCTTCAACCACCTCCCCGTCCCATTGGATCGCGATGCCCCGCTGCACGGACTGCGAGGCCGGACAGCCTTTCTCGTGGATCTCGATCGCACGCAGGGCCTCCTCACGCTTTCCCTGGGGAACCTTCACGTGATAGTGGACCTTGATCCGCGTGATCAGAGGTTTGCCGTCTACATTCTCGATGAAGCCCTCCACCTCCGAGGACAACTTGTCCGGCTGTGTCGGAATCTTGCGTGCCGCTAGCGCCCCGGCCAGCGTGCCGGTCATTCAGCCGGCCACCGCGGCGATGATGTGGTCGAGGGTCGTGGGCACGTCCTCCGGCGGCTCCACCCCGTAGAATTTCTTGATCCCCCCGTGGACGCCGTAGCGGACCGGCTCGGGAAAGTTCTCGATGTAGGCCCGGCGGAGGGGACCCTTATCCTTGATGATTTTCACCTTGGAGACGTGAATCAACTCAGCCATGTTTGCTCCTCCTTGTCAGAATGGGACGTTTCTTCTTTTGATGTCCGGCGCTCCCCGTTGGATTCACCGAGTGTCGGCCGCTTCCCTTGGAGTCTCAAAGCGACAGCGTCGGGCTAAACTGCACCATGCTTCTTAAGCCACTCCTGCAAGCGCTTCCATCCATCTTCGGCCGGTTCCCTCCGGTAGCTGGGCCGGTAGTCGGCGTAGAAGGCGTGGGGTGCTCCGGGGTAGACGATGATCTCTGACGGACTCCCCGCCGACTTCAGGGTCTTGCGCATCTCCTCGACGGTATCGAGCGGGATGCCCGGATCATCGCCTCCGTACAGGCCGAGGACGGGGGCCTTGAGCGCGCCGACGACGTCGATCGGATGCTGGGGCTGCAGTTCCGTGCGATTGCCGGTGAGCCGGCCGTACCAGGCCACGCCGGCTTTGAGCTGGGGGTTGTGGGCGGCATACAGCCAGACGATCCTCCCGCCCCAGCAGAACCCGGTGATGCCGAGCTTCGCGATGTTCCCTTTGCCGCCCGCCTTGGCCCACGCGACGGTGGCGTCGAGGTCCGCCATCACCTGCGCGTCGGGGACCTTCGAGACCACTTTCGCGAAAATCTCCTTGCTCTCGGATATTCCCGACACATCCCCCTGGCGGGCGAAGAGCTCGGGGGAGACAGCGAAGTAACCCATCTTCGCAAATCGGCGACAGATATCCTTGATGTGTTCGTGAACGCCGAATATTTCCTGCACGACCAGGACCACGGGGAACGCAGTTCCGGTGGCCGGCATCGCCCGGTAGACCGGGATCTGGCCATCGGCGGTCGGAATCTTCACCTCACCCGCGATCAACCCGCTGGTATCGGTGGTGATCGTCTGTGCTGATACAGGGCGTACGGCGAGCGCGAAGCCGACAGCCAGTGTGGTCATGACAAACTCTCGCCGTGTGAACTCCGTCTTGGGCATCAGGCTCCGCAGGTCCTCGTCCATACCCTGATTCCTCCTTTCCCATCCGGTGTTGGGGGGTCAAGGGCGGGACTCAACGCCGCAGCAACTTGAAGCCGATGCCCGAACCCATCTTTTGCGCATATGCGAGATGAATCCAGAGCATGGCTAGTGGCTCGAGCAGGCGCGCCGCCTGCAAGGGACCAGCATCCACAGCCTCGAAGCCGAGCTCTTGGGTGAGTTTCGCAACGGCAGTCTTGGCTGCAGCGTCATCGCCGCAGATAAACATCGTAGCCTGCTCGGCGCCGAAGTGTGGACTCGCCATGTTTTCGGCGCCGGTCATATTGAACGCCTTCACGATGCGAGCGCCCGGTGTCTTCTTGGCAATCTCTTCGGCGGCAGACGTGGTGTGACCGATCTCCAGGCCGCCCAAATCTTGCTTGAGCGGATTCGTGCAGTCGATCAGAATCTTGCCCGACAACGGGCCAGCCGCTTTAAGGGCGTGGTCCACAGAGGGCCAAGGAGGAGCGAAAAGGATAACCTCGCCGAACTGCACAGCCTCGGCAGGGGAACCCGCCCGAGTGTTGGGGCCGGCCAACGTGGCGAGACTCTCCAGTTTTTTGGGGTCCCGCGAGTAGCTGAAGAGAATCTTGTGGCCACGCCTCGCCCAGGCCTTTCCCAGCGTGCTACCCACATTGCCTGAGCCAACAATCCCGATGTTCATTCCCTTCTCCCCAGTCGTTTCTTACGGGGTTGTAATCACCGCGCGGAAGCGAACCTTGCCTTCAGCAACACGCTCGTAGGCCTTGGTGATTTCGTCGAGTCGGTAGGTTTCGGTAATGACCTTTACCTTGCCCTGTGCGGCATAGTCAAGGGCCTCGTAAAGGAACTCCATCCCGTTTTGCTGTGAGCCGATGATCCGAAGGCGCTTCAAGATGGCGTCGGCTGGTGGGACCGGAAAGGGTTTGGCCTCGTAGCCCATCAGAACGAAACGCCCGTCAGGGCGTAGTCCTTGGATGCTGTCGGCCATGGCGTCGTTCGAGTTACTGGTGCCGAGGATCACGTCGGCACCCCCGATACCGGCCAGGCCCTGCCCATCGCGGACGATCTCATCGGCCCCTAGCTGGCGGATGGACCGATCCTTGTCGGGCGACCGGGAAACCGCGATCGTGGTGAAGCCGGCGGCCTTCGCGTACTGCACCGCGAGGTGGCCCAGGCCACCGATGCCGACCACGGCGATGCGCTCGTGCGGCTTGGGCTCAGCAATCCGCAAACCAGACCACACCGTATAGCCGGCACACAGGATGGGTGCGGCCTGCTCGTAGGAAAGCCCCTCGGGTAGAAGCACGGCGGCGTTCGCATAGGCCAACATGAATTCGGCGTGGCCGCCTGACATCTCCCCGCTCGTGCCCGCTTGCTGCGCGCAGAACATGGGTGTGCCGCGGAGACACCACTCGCAGCGCCCACATGCGGCTTGCAGCCAGGGCACCCCCACGCGATCGCCCACGCGCCGCATGGTGACACCCGGACCGACGGCGACGATCTCCCCCACCGGTTCGTGTCCCAGGATGCGGGGGAAGTCTCCCGGCAGCTCGCCCCTGGTCTGATGCACGTCTGTATAACAGATCCCGCTGCCGCGGATCTTGATCAAGACCTGATTGGGGCCCGGTTCCGGCGTTGGAACCTCCTTCACTTCCCATTTCCCGTGAACAGTGGGAACCACTGCAGCTCGCATGGTCCTGGCTCCTCAACGGCCGTCGCGAGGCGGGACGATCCAGTAGTAGACCGTGTGCTGGCCGCCCGACACCGTCACCCTGATCGTCTTCTCCGGTTTCCAGTCGCCCATGTCGTAGTTGTGCGACACGACTCGGGTCCCTGACCGCAGCTCGCTCAAGAGCTTGGGTCGCAGCTTCATGTTCACGGACGGCAGCAAATACAGCGTCACCACGGTCGCCTCGCGAAGGTCGGCCTGGAAGATGTCTCCTTGCAGGAACTGCACGCGGTCTGTGACGCCGGCCTGCCGTGCGTTATCGTTCGCTTCCTGGACGCGCTGCGGGTCGAGGTCGATGCCGACTCCGCGGGTACCGAAGTGCTGGGCAGCGGCGATAACGATCCGCCCGTCGCCGGAGCCGAGGTCGTACAGCACGTCGTTCGCGTTCACGTTGGCCACCTGCAACATCTCGGTGACGACAAGCATCGGAGTGGGGACAAATGGGACGTCAAGGTCCGGCACCGTTGTGACGGTCTGCGCATTGACGGGCAGCGCGACCAAGAGACACAGCGCGAGGAGAGCCATGGTGGGAGGTCGTTGATATCGCATCTCATATTCCTCCTTGTAGGATGTCCCAACGTGGGACAAGCAGGATCAGTGCGCCAACGGCGCTACTGTCGCATCGGCATACTATTTCATCGAGCCTTTCCATGGACGAGGGGCGAGGGTTGGCCCCACTGACCGCTGAAGACAAAGGAGTCCAGGGGCTTGCGGGTGCGCGGGGCCAGCTCGCGCTCACGCAGGTCATCTGGCAACCGGCCCGGATCGTCGAGATAGCCGATCGCCATCACCGCGACCGGCTCGTAGCCCTCGGGGATCCCGTACACCTCCCGCGCCCTGTCCACGTGGAATCCGGCCATCTGGTGGACGAAGAGGCCGAGGGCCATCCCCTGGATTACCAAGTTTTCGACCGCCAGACCGACGTCATGAAAGGCGTGTCGATTCGGCTTCCGGTTTCTCTCAAAGGCCAGCCTGGCCACCGAGAGCATGAGGACCGGCGCATGCTGGGCCCATCGGACGTTGCCTTCGACGAGACAACTCAGCAAGCGCTCGTATTCACCTGCATGCCCCTTGGTCACGACGATGAAGCTCCACGGTTGCTCGTTGTAGGAGGACGGCGCCCATCGAGCGGCCTCCAGAAGGCTGCGGAGCTTGTCCGGTTCAACCACGCGGTCGGCGAAGGCGCGCGGGCTCCAGCGCTCCCGCAGCAGCCCGTGAATCTCGTGTGTAGTCTCGGCGAGTTTCTGCATCGTTGATTTTCCTCGCTGATCATGGCGGTCACACCGATTTGCCCTCTACATATGCCCGCAACATCCAGGCCATTTTTTCGTGCTTCTCCATCAAGCCGGTCAGGAAGTCGTTCGTGCCGATGTCGTGGTAGCGGTCCGCACAGGTCTCGAGGTCCACGCGCAGCGCCCGAATCAGTGCCTCGTGGTCGGCGAGGAGGTAGTTTTTCGTCTTCGTGTTCAGCACATATTCGTCGGCGAGGACCGTATTGAGAATCTTTACGACGCCTTCGCGCTCCTTGTCGGCCAGTCCGATGTTCGGTTTCATGTGTGTTCCTCCTTGCTGTTTGGCTCAATGTGCGGAGACTGAAGCATGGTCGCTACGGTAGGTCCAGGAAGATCAGCGCCGCGGCTTCCGTGGCCTGGAGCGCCAGCTCCGGTTCGTCGGCAATTCGGGCCTGGTCCCCTGCCGCGAGGGGGGTACCGTTCACCGTGAGGCTACCGGTAATCACAAAGAGGTAAGCCTTGCGACTCGGTCGACTCTTGTGGGTCACTTCCTGTCCCGCCCGCAAGCTCGACACGTAGATGACTGCGTCTTGGTCGATGGTCAGTGTTTCCGCAACGTTGCCCCCAGACACAACCGGCAGGAGCTTTCCGCCTCGCTCTTCGACCGTGAAGCGACGCTGCTCCCATTGAGGGGGAAGGCCCTTCGTCCGGGGCGTGATCCAGAGCTGAAGCAGGTGAACGGGACGCTCTGTGGAGTGGTTATACTCGGCGTGGACGATCCCGGTGCCGGCGGACATCCCCTGGACCTCGCCGGCACGGATGACCCCGCGGTTTCCCTGGTTATCCTGGTGTTCCAGCTCTCCATCCAGAACATAGGTGACGATCTCCATATCGCGGTGCGGGTGGGCACCGAATCCCTGCCCTGGCTGGATGATGTCGTCGTTGACGACACGGAGCGCCCCCCAGTTCATGTTGGCGGGGTCGTAGTAATCATCAAAGGAGAAGTGCCAGTAGGTGGAGAGCCACCCGAGATCTCTGTGGTGCCGCTCTTTGGATTGGATGATTTTGATCACGCGCGTTACCTTTGCTATGACAGCGGGCTGATTCCCTGCTCAATCAAGCGGTCTTCTCGCGCGCGAGCTCCAGGAGTTCGACCAGCGCCTGGAGCCGCTTCGTCCCCAGGTGCCCCAGGTGCTGCGTGTGCAGATGAACGATCGGAGCGTCGAGGCGCCTTAGGAGGCGGAGCCCCCCTTCCGTGATCCGAACCATGACGACCCTCCGATCCTTCCTGTTGCGCTCCCGCGCGATGAGTCCGCGGGCCTCGAGCCGATCAAGGAGGCGGGTGACGTCGGGGTCACGGGTGATCAGGCGTTCGCACACTTCCCGGCAGGCGAGCCCGTGGGGACCGGCGCCCCGCAGGATGCGGAGCACGTTGTACTGGGGGTGTGAAAGTCCGACCGACTTCAGGACTCTTGCCTGGCCGCGCAACAACGCATCGGTGGTCCGCAAGAGGTTCAGAAACGCCTCTTGCTCCAGCGTCCGGAAGGGCTTCTTTTGTTTGATCTCTGCCTGCAGCCGTCCAGCCATGGTATGAAGAATATATTCGTTTCAACGATAAATGTCAAGAGGAATGTCTCTTGGTGAGGCGGAGCCACCCTTGACGCGGACGAGCCGCCCCGGTATCGTACGGCTACGATAAACCTTTCTGGCCCGCCAGGCAGGGGTCGCCCGTGATCTCCAAAGCGATCTTGCAGCAGAAGGATTACCGGCATCTGTGGCACCCCTTTACCCAAATGCAGGAGTGGTTTGCCGAAGAGGCGTTGATCATCGACCGGGGGGAGGGCAACTATCTCATCGATGTCGATGGTAACCGCTACCTCGATGGTGTGTCCTCCCTCTGGTGTAACGTGCACGGGCACAACCGGCGCGAGATCGATGAGGCGATCATCGCACAGCTTGGGCGGATCGCCCACTCGACCCTCCTCGGCCTCTCCCACCCTCCCGCGATTCTCCTGGCAGAACGGTTGGTCGAGATCGCCCCGCCCGGCCTCACCAAGGTCTTCTACTCCGACAACGGGGCGACGGCGGTGGAGATTGCCCTGAAGATGGCGTTTCAGTATTGGCGGCAGAAAGGCCCGGAGAGGTTCCGAGGGAAGACCACCTTTCTCTACTTCACGGGGGGTTATCATGGGGATACCCTGGGGGCCGTGAGCGTGGGAGGCATCGACCTGTTCCACCACCTCTATAAGCCCCTCCTCTTCGAGGCCTTTCCCCTGCCTGCCCCCTATAGCGCGGCGGAGAGAGAGGCGGCCCTCAAGGAAGCGCAGCGGACGATTGAAGCCCGCCATCCTGAGGTGGCGGGCCTCATCATGGAGCCGGTGATTCAGGGGGCGTCGGGGATGCGACCCTACCCTTCGGGTTTCACGCGAGCCGTCTGGGAGCTCTGTCGGGATCACGAGATCCTCTTCATCGCGGATGAGGTAGCCACCGGGTTCGGTCGCACTGGGAAGATGTTCGCCTGCGAGCATGAGGGGGTCGTGCCGGATCTGCTCGCCATTGCCAAGGGCCTCACGGGCGGGTACCTGCCCCTGGCTGCGACCCTCGCCACGCAAGAGATCTTCGACGCCTTCCTGGGCGCGGTGGAGCAGCAGAAGACCTTTTACCACGGCCACACGTACACGGGAAACCCCTTGGGCTGCGCCGCCGCCCTGGCCAGCCTGGAGATCTTTGCGAGGGATCAGGTCCTCAAGCACCTGGAACCCAAGATCGCCTTCCTCAAGGTGGGCCTCGAGCGACTCCGGTCCTTACGCCACGTGGGCGAGATCCGTCACGTCGGATTGATGGGGGGCATCGAGCTGTTCGAGGACGTGGCCGCTCGCCTCGGTTACCCGCCCGGGAGGAGGATGGGGCACCGCGTGATCACGGAGGCGCGCCGACATGGCGTCATCATGCGATCCCTGGGTGACGTCATCGTCGTGATGCCCCCCCTGTCCGTCACCACAGACGAGATTGATACCCTCATTCATGTGGTCCACCGGGCGATCAAGACGATCACCGAGGGCGATGCCTCTTACCGTGAACCGTGAACACTGAACCGTGACCGTATGCCGTGAACCATGAACCACCAAGGGCGCATCAGTCGTACGTTGCTGTACGGCGAGGGGCTTTTCGAAACCTTGCGGGTGTATCGGGGTCGCCAGGTCCCTCTCCTCGAGGCGCACTGCCGGCGGATGGCGCGCGGAGCACAGTTCTTTCGGTTTCCCTTCTCGCCGTCGGCCTTCAGGAGGGCCGTCCAAGAGGAACTGCAGATGGTCTCTGAGGAGGCCGAGGCGCGCCTCCGGGTCACGTTGGAGGTCTGGGGAGAGGAGGGCCCGGCGGAGACCCGGTTGATCGCCCGCTCCGCCCCGTTGAGCGGCACGGGTGAGGGTGAAGGGGTGCGCCTGATCACAGCCCCCTTCGCCCGCTCCTCCGGTTCCCCCCTGCTCGCCTTCAAGACCACCAACTACTTTGAGAACAGTTACGCTCGGCAATGGGCCCGGCTTCAGGAGTATGACGATGCCCTGTTTTTCAACGAGCGGGCGGAGGTCACCGAGACGACGGCCGCGAACCTCTTCCTCATTCGTGAGGCGACGTTAGTGACGCCTCCGGTCTCTGCAGGACTCCTGCCGGGGATTGCGCGGGGTGTCGTGCTTGCCTGCGCCAAAGGGCACGGTCTCATCGCAGAAGAGCGCCCGGTGACGGCGGCCGATTTGCAAGGGGCCGAGGAAATCCTCCTCTCCAATGCGGTGATCGAGGTCGTGCCGGTCAGGGAGATTGCCGGGGTTTTTGCAGGGCGTTCCCCCTTCGATCGGGCGGGCGCGCTTCGGGCCGCGTACCGGGAGCAGGTCTTTGCAGGAGGGATTCCCTGAGGATTGCGTCAAGGTCCTTGTTGTCGTCAGTCGGGGAACGGGCCTATCCTTACGGCTGACGGCTGACAGATGGGTCGGGGGAGCATGGGGAAGGGTCTCTTCATCACCGGGACCGACACCGGCGTGGGGAAAACATTCGTCGCGGGCCTCTTGGCGGGCCTTTTGCGAGCCCGTGGCATCGATGTGGGCGTGATGAAGCCGGTCGAGACCGGCTGCCCCAGACAGGATGGGCGGCTCGAGCCTCGGGACGCGCTCACCCTCAAGGAGCGAGCGGGAACGACCGATCGGCTGGATGAGATCTGTCCCTATGCGCTCGAGATGCCGGTTGCCCCGTCGGTGGCGGCGGAAGCGGCAGGCGTCGCCATCGACCTTGACCGGATTACCGGATGGTTCCAGGATCTCGCCGCGCGTCATCAACTGACGCTCGTGGAGGGGGCGGGGGGACTCCTGGTTCCGCTCACCGACACGGCCGACACCACGCACCTGATTCAAAAGCTCCGCATACCGGTCCTCGTGGTGACGCGAACCTCCCTGGGGACGATCAACCACACCCTCCTCACCTGTTATTGGGCCAGGCAGAAAAGGCTGTCCATCCTCGGCGTGGTCCTGAATAGTCCGACCGGCCCGCCCGACCCTGCCGAGGAGGCGAACCTCGAGGCGCTTGCTGCGCGGCTCCCGACACCCCTCCTGGGTCGTGTCCCCTACTTTCCGGAGGCCTCGTATGACCTCTCCCGGGTGAGAGCATCGCTCGACGTGGACCGCCTGCTGGCACTCTTGGGGCACCCGTGATGCGATCAGAGCTGCGCGACAAAGTGGCCGAGCTCTTGATGGAGGCCATCCGGCACCGCGACCGGTCGTTGCTCGTGTTCTGGCTTCGCGCATACTGCCAGATGGTCGAGGGGCGCGATCCCCCGGCCGTGCCCTTTGTCCGACTGGCGCGCTTCGTGGGGCGCCACCGGACGGAGCTCCGGTGGTGTGGGGACCCGGGGGAGGGTTGGGGGCGAAGCCTCGTCTCCGACTCGGGCCTCTTTCATTCCGGCGATAGAGAACAGGTGGTCATTGCCCCGCGATACCGGAAAGAGCTTCCGCTCGTCTGCGCCAGGGCGGCGGCCTATTGGGAATTCCTCAGGGAGCTACACCGCCAGAGCTACCCCTCGGGGCTCCCAGGGGCGCTTCAGCAAGCGGCCCTCCTGTGGCAACACCGTCTCTTCTTCGAGTTCCATGAGCTGCTGGAGGCGATCTGGATGGACTGGCGGGGGCCCGAGCGGCGATTTCTCCAGGGCCTCATTCAGCTCGGCGTCGCCTTTTATCACGTGCAGCGAAACAATTGCCGCGGTGCCATGAGCATGTTCCGAAACGGGTGGACCAAGGTGGCGCCCCACACCCCCCGCTACTGTGGGGTGGAGCTGCAAGAATTTCTGAAGCGTATCGCAGGATGCCGTGAGCGCGTCGAACGGCTGGGTCCGGGGCGCTGCATCGACTTTGACTGGTCGTCGGTGCCACCGCTCCAGGTGGCGGGCGAGAGACAGGCCGCCGTCGCCGGTTCGGTCCGGCTGGGGAGCTGAAGGGGACCAGCCTGTCTTGACGGGGTATTGTGAGGAGGTATACTAGCCCCGCTCTTGATCTTCTCGGAGATGGGGAGGGACAGGCGAGGGGAACGCGGGGAGGAATGCGCCATGAAGGTGGATCCGAAAGCGCGCAGTCGTGCCATTACCGAGGGGCCCGACCGGGCGCCGGCCCGGGCGATGCTCAAGGCGATCGGCTTCAAGGATCAGGACCTGGAGCGGCCCCTCGTGGGCGTCGCCAACACCTGGATCGAGATCGGCCCGTGTAACTACCACCTCCGCCGCCTGGCCGCCAAGGTGAAAGAGGGCATCCGTGCGGCGGGCGGGACGCCCCTGGAGTTCAATACGGTCTCCATCTCCGACGGGATCACCATGGGGAGCGAGGGGATGAAGGCCTCCCTCGTCAGTCGCGAGGTCATTGCCGACTCCATCGAGCTCGTAAGCCGGGGCAACATGTTCGATGCCGTGGTCGCGCTGTCCGGGTGCGACAAGACGATCCCCGGAACGGTCATGGCGCTCGTCCGCGTCAACGTCCCGAGCCTGATGCTCTACGGCGGCTCGATCATGTACGGTGAGCACGGTGGACGTCGGCTGACGATTCAGGACGTCTTTGAGGCGGTCGGGGCCTTCAATGCCGGGAAGATTTCGGCCCAGGAGTTCCGCGCCATCGAAGACTCCTCGTGTCCCGGCCCCGGCGCCTGCGGCGGGCAGTTCACCGCCAACACCATGGCGACGGCCTTCGAGATGTTGGGGATCTCGCCGATGGGGCTGGGCGACGTCCCCGCCATGGATCCCCGGAAAGACGAGGTCGCTTTCGAGTGCGGCCGGATGGTGATGGACCTGCTCCGGAAGGGGGTCACCCCCCGGCAGATCATCACCCGCAAGGCGATGGAAAACGCCATTGCGGGCGTGATGGCCACCGGGGGATCGACCAACGCCGTGTTGCACCTGCTGGCGGTTGCGCGCGAATCGGGCGTGCGCCTCGGGATCGACGATTTCGACCGGATCTCTCGCCGGACCCCGGTCCTGGCCGATCTGAAGCCGTGGGGTCGGTTCACCGCCCCCGAAATGTACCGCGCTGGCGGGATGGCAGTCGTCGCCCGGCGATTGCTTGAGGCCAGGCTGCTCCACGGGGATGCGATGACGGTCACCGGACGGACGATCGGCGAGGAGGCGCGGGCAGCGCGCGAGGCATCGGGGCAGGAGGTCATTCGTCCGGTCAGGAGTCCCTTGAAGCAGACAGGGGGAATGGCCGTCCTCCGCGGGAACCTCGCCCCGGAGGGGTGTATGATCAAGCTGGCGGGGCATGAGCGCACGGCCCACCGGGGCCCGGCACGCGTCTTTGACCGTGAGGAGGATGCCTTTGCGGCGGTGAAGCGGGGACGCATCAAACCGGGCGACGTCGTGGTCATCCGCTACGAGGGGCCAAAGGGGGGCCCGGGAATGCGCGAGATGCTTGGCGTGACCGGAGCGATCGTCGGCGCGGGCCTGGGAGCGTCTGTCGCGCTGATGACGGACGGCCGCTTCTCCGGGGCGACGCACGGCTTCATGGTAGGGCACGTGGCCCCGGAGGCCGCCGTCGGCGGGCCGATCGCGGCGATCAAGAACGGGGACTCGATCGTGATCGATGTCAAGAGGCGCCGGATCGACGTCGAGGTCTCGGCCGCCGAGATGAAGCGGCGGCTGGCGAAGTGGAGACCGCCGAAGCCACGGTACACCTCGGGGGTGATGGCCAAGTATGCCCGTCTCGTCTCCTCGGCCTCCGAGGGGGCCGTGACCGGCTGAGCCCCAGCAGGCGCCCGGGCATCCTGTCAGAGGCGCGCCATCTGCCAGAGGTCAGAGTTGACCACACGCGGACATCCAAAGCCCAGGATCGCGGGGGAGAAGGGACGAGCCGGCACGGCACGCATGCCGGTTCGCCAGCAGGTCTCTTCCGGAGGCGTCGTCTATCGCCACGGTTCCAATGAGGTGGAGATCGCGCTCATCAGCCTGAAGGGCGGCAGGGTGTGGGCCTTGCCCAAGGGGGTGGTTGAACCGGGCGAGGATCCCGAGGAGACAGCTCTTCGTGAAGTGCAGGAAGAGACGGGGCTCACCGCGCGGTGTATGGGGAAGGTCGGGGAGATCGAATACTGGTTTGTGGACCGCGAGGCAGGGCATCGCATCCATAAGCGGGTCCACTTCTATCTTTTCGAGCACACCGGGGGAGATCCGAGCCAGCACGACTTTGAGGTGGATGAGGTGTGCTGGGTCCCGCTGCAGGAGGCCTTGGCGCGTCTCAGCTACCGCGGCGAACGAGAGATGGTGGAGAAGGCCAGCCAGGTCCTCCGTGAGCAGGGGTAGTTGCCTTGCCGGCGTCGCGCATCCCTACAGAGGCGTCGCCTTCTTGATTTCCTCGAGCAGATCGGCACTCAGGGTGCCGGTGTAGACCTCGCTCACCGGGCCTCGCAATGTGACCTCCCATTCCGGCTGGATCGTGATGTCGAGATCCCCGCCCGGCATCTGGATCGTCACCCGGTCATCCGTCAGTCCCAGACGGCGGCAGGCAGCAGCCACGGCGCAGGCACTCGATCCAGAGGCCAGCGTGTACCCGGCCCCTCGTTCCCAGATCAGGATCGCCACTCGGTCCCGGGAGCGCACCTTGGCGAACTGCACGTTGGTGCGGTGGGGGAAGGCGGGATGGTGCTCGATCTGGGGTCCAAGCCGGCGAACCTCCTCCGGGTTGAGGCGATCGACGGGGATCACGCAGTGGGGATTGCCCATCGAGACTGCGGTGAACTGGAAGCGTTCCCCGTCCACGCGCAGCTCCTCGTTCACCACCTCTCGCTCATCACCCGCCACCGGGATGTCGTGGCTGCGAAAGCTTGCCCGTCCCATCTCGACCGTCACGGTGGTCACCCGATCCCGGTCGCCTTCCAAGTTGACCCGCACGAGCCCCCCCTTTGTCTCGATATAGAAGGTCTTTTCACGGGTGTACCCATGCTCGAAGAGGTACTTGGCAAAGATGCGGAGGCCATTGCCGCTCTTCTCGGCCTCAGTCCCGTCAGGATTGAAGATCCGGAGGACAAAAGGGACATTTTGCGGACCCGCGAGGAGCAGAATGCCATCCGAACCGAGGCCGTAGTGCCGGTGGCACAGGAGGCGAACCGCTTCCGGGGTGATCCGAAAATCGAGGTCGGCCTCGTTGAGAACGATATAGTCGTTCCCGAGGCCATGAGACTTGACAAATTTGGTCACGGCCATCCTCCGGCGGCATCACCTTAAGAGAGCAGTGCGGAGCGGTCAAGGGAAATTCTCTTGCCCGGCCACCTCCCGTCATCCATACTGGGGTGAACCGAACCAACACCTCCGTTTCTGTTCGTTGATCTCCTGGGACAGGCATGACTCGGAAGAGGCACGGGGGTGCGGCGCGGCATGCTACCAGCGAAGGGAGGAGAGCGATGCCCACCTATGTGATTCTCGGGAACTATAGCGATCAGGGGATCCGGAACATTAAAGACACGACCAAACGCGCCGAGGCCTTTCGGAATTTCGCCAAGGGGATGGGGGTGGCGGTGAAGGAGATCTACTGGACCATGGGCCGGTACGATGTCGTCACGATCATCGATGCCCCCGATGACCCTACTGCAACCCGCCTGCTGTTGGCGGCCGGTGCCCTGGGCAACGTCCGGACGGAGACCCTGCGGGCGTTTACGGAAAGGGACATGGGGCAAATCCTGAAGGGGATCTGATGAGGCCTTGAGTCGGGTTGCCTCCATCGGCGGGATTATCCTCGCGCCCTCTCGAGGGCCATCCTCTTGGCCGTCTTCAGGTCCACCTTTCCCGTGCCGAGCATCGGTATGCTCCCGACCGAGTAAAGATGCTCTCGTTTGGGAATCCAAAGCTTCGGGAGATTGGTCTGGCCTAATCGCTCCCAGAGCTGCTCCGGCGTGATCTCTGTATGCGTGTAGAGGGCCACGAGCCGCTCGCCCTTCTGGTCATCCGGCAGTGCGGTGACCACCGAGGCGTCCTCCCCCAGAATGGCGTTGATAGCCTCCTCCAGCTTGATATGGGGAACCATCTCGCCGCCGATCTTGCTGAAGCGGGAGAGGCGGTCCGTGATACTGATGAAGCCGTCCTCATCGACGGAGGCGATATCTCCGGTGACATACCAGCCGTCTCGCATGACCTCCGCCGTCTCTTCGGGCTGGCCAAGATAGCCGAGCATCTGATTGGGGCCTTTGACCAGGAGCAGTCCCTCTTCCCCGGGTGGGAGGGTCTTACCGGTTTCGGGATCTACCGCCCTTACCGCGACGCCTGGGAGGGGATGCCCCACCGTCCCGGGCTTGAAGCCCGTTTGGCGGTAAGCGCCCCGCTCGAAATCCTGCGTGTTCACGGAAACCACGGGTGCCAACTCGGTGCATCCGTATCCCTCCAAGAGGTCCAGACCGTACTTCTCCTTAAACGCCCTCGCGATGGGTTCGCGCAGCTTTTCGGCGCCGGCAATGGCAAGCCGGAGCGAGGCAAACTCCTCGGCCGAGCATTTCCGGAGATAGGCCGCGTAGAACGTGGGGGTGCCTATCAGAATCGTGGCTTGGTATCTGGAGACCATCTCGCCGATGGTCTTCGCGTCCAAGGGGTTTGCGTGATACACGACGCCAAAGCCGGCCAGGAGTGGGAACCACAGGCTACCGGTGAATCCGAAGGAATGAAAGAACGGCAAGGCCCCCATGAGCCGGTCTTCCCTGGTCACCCAAAAGACCTGGGCCAACCCCTCGACGTTTGAGATGATGTTCTGATGCGACAGCATCGCGCCCTTCGGCATTCCGGTGCTCCCGCTGGTAAAGATGACGGTGGCCAGGGCCTGCGGTGATCGCTTTCCATCGTGGCAGAGGGTCGCGAGCAGCCGGCGTGGCAAGAGCAGGGCGAGGAGGCCGGCCTGAACTTTGTGAAGAAGGGTTATCTGTTTCATCACGTCTTCGACAAAGACCATCCCCTCCATCTCTTTGAGTTTTGCCTTGCCCAAGAAGATCCTGGAGGTCACGATGGTCCGGATGCCGCACTGCTGGATCGCCGAGGCCATGGCTTCGCGCCCGGCGGTGAAATTCAGATTGACAGGGACCTTCCCGGCGAACAGCACCGCGATGTTTGCCAGGGCCCCACCGACGGACGGGGGAAGGGCGATCCCCACCATCCGCTCGTCGGGACATCGGCTGCGCACCCACCGGCCAAGCAGCAGGCTGCCGACGAGCGCCCTGCCATACGTCAGCTCGGTGCCGCTGGAGTCGGCCATCGCAAACGAAAACCACCGCCATTTGGCGGTCTGGATGAACCGGAGCTGGAGCAGATCGCTGGGGCTTTGTCGATAGTCCACCGCAGCGCTACCGAGCTCCTGAATGGCCTGACGAACATCCTCGGCCTTTGACGTGGAGGGCAGAGGGGGGCCGAAGGACACCGTGATGGGATAGGGGAGGCGCTCGGGCCGCTTCCAGAAGAATTTTCCCTGCTTGAAGCTGAAGATACTCCCCCACAGCCGGTCGAGGTGAACGGGAATGATCGGGATGTCCAGCCCATCGACGATCCGCTCAAAGCCCCTTCTGAACGGGAGGAGGTTGCCCGTCCGGCTCACCGCCCCCTCGGCAAAGATGCACACCACGTGGCCCTGACGCAGCTCCTCGCGCGCCCGCTCGAGGGATTCGATGAGCTCTTTTCGGCGGCCGGCTTGAACCGGGATGGCCTTCATCAGGCGAAAAAGCCAGTTGAGGACCTTGAGTTCGTAATAGGGTCGGTAGACCATGAAGCGGATGAACCGCTGCACGCAGGCGCCGACCAGGAGTCCGTCGACGTGGGACATGTGGTTGCAGACCAGGAGTGCCGGCCCACGGAAGGGCACGTGCTCCTGTCCCACGACCCGGATTCGATACATCGTATGGGTGAGCATCCAGAGGGTGAAGCGGACGAGAAACTCGGGCAGGAGGCGCAGGATGTAGGCCGTGGCGACGAGGGTGAAGAGCCCGAGAATGAAGATGATCCGGTCCGCTGGCACCTGGAGGAGATCCCGCAGCACCCAGAGGACACCAGAGGCCAGGAGGACACCCCCGGTCGTGAGAAAATTGGCCGTCGCGATCACCCGGCCCCTCTCCTCTCGGCCGCTCCTCTGCTGGAGGAGGGCATTCAACGGGACAATGAAGAGCCCGCCGGACAGCCCGAGCAAACACAGGGCCGTTGCCGCCTGGACATACGACGAGGCAGATGAGGCCAGCAGGAGCGAAAAGCCCCCGATGCCGATCGAGCCCAACGGCACCAATCCGAGCTCGACCTTTCCCGCCGAAAGGCGCCCGGCTGCCAGGCTCCCCAGCCCGATTCCGACGGCGAGGAATGTGCTGAGCATTCCGGTGCGAAAGTCGTCCAGCCCCATCACCTCTTTGCCCAAGAGGATAATGTCCAACTGAAGCAGGGCTCCCAGGAACCAGAAGTAGGCGATCCCCAGCACCGTGAGCCAGAGAGCCTTCTCGGAGTAAAGCCGCCTGAGGCCGATGCCGATCTCGGCCCAGGGGTTCACGCGAAACGGCTTTCGGGCGCCCGAAGGCGGGACGGGGTGGATTCCGAAACTCGCGAGCGTCCCGGCGATGGCGACCACGATCAGGACAAGGCTGATCAACCCCAGCCGGTCGTACCACGCGGCGAACATCATGCTGCCAATCGAGGTGCCGAGGATGATCGCCAGGAAGGTCGTCATCTCTAGAAGACCGTTGCCCCGTGAGAGATCCTGGTCAGGTAGCATCTCAGGCAGGATGCCGTATTTGGCCGGACTGAAGAAGGTAGAGTGCAGGGCCATGACGAAGAGCACTCCCAGCATTGGCTCGATCCGCCCGGAAAGGAACGCGAACGCACCCAGCACCATGGCGACAACCTCGAGGCCCTTGGTCGCGACGAGGACGGTGCGCTTGCTGAAGACGTCGGCCGCGTGACCCGCGTAGCCGGAGAAGAGAAAGAAGGGCAGGATGAAGACCACCCCCGAGAGCGAGAGATACGCACTCCCGCCGCTTGAGTTCGTCGCCGCGCTCACCGCCACCATGGCGACAACCATCTTGTAGAGGTTATCGTTGAAGGCCCCGAGGAACTGTGTCCAGAGAAAGGCCTGAAACCCCACTGATTTCAGGAGGTCTTTGTATGTTCCGGTGCCCATCGTCTGAAGACCTCCGTCGTGCTTCTTGCCGCAGGGGCTATGATGGAGGAATCGTCCTAATTTGGTATAAGAGTGAGGTAGAAACTATAGAAGACGATCCATCCCATAAGGAGCAAGGCCAGCTTACTGCGCAGTGCCCAACGTGCCAGCAAGTACTGCCCGATCCACCAGGATAAAAGGGTGACTGCGAGAAAGCGCCCCAGTCGAGCCGGAACGCTGATGACGAGGAAGGGTGCAAGTCCGATGCCCACGGCGGCGGCCTGCACGGCAAAGGTTTTGTAGGGAGTTCCGTAAAGGGGGCCGATCAGTATCGCTAGCAGACCTTCATCGACGAGGTCTTGACGTACCCGCTCCAGCATCTCGGGACTGATTGCCGGTACTGTTTCCACCAGGGCAAGGGCATCTGGAGCATCCCGGGAGGCCCATTCGTACATCAAAGCGCCGCCCACCAGTGCTCCTCCCAGCGCAAAGAGGCATGCTGCCATTGCGGCACGCAGGTTACGAAGGCCGAGGGCGCTGAGGAAAACATCCGGTACGACGAAGAATGCGGTGGCCTCCGCAAGCCCCCAGAGGGCTGCAACGACGTTCATCTTCATGGCCCACCATGCCCTTGTCCGCACTGTTCATGCGTGGATTCACACTGCTCACAGAGTATTAGCGGTCATCGGCTCATCCGGTGCATTGCGGCCAAGTCTAATACCGCCTCTCTCAACTCGTGGCAGATTTGTAGTGCTGACCCTTTTCCTGGCGGCAGGGCCGCGTAGTTGCGCGGGGCACCGATCACCAGCCGAAGTCGACCCGGGCGGGGCAGCAGCCTTCCCTTTGGCCAGGCCTCGAATGCGCCGTCTATATGGCAGGGCAAGACTGGCACATCCGTGCCAGCCAACAAGAGCCCGACACCAGGCTTGAACGGGCCGATGGCGCCGGTGACCGACCGTGTGCCCTCGGGGAAAATAATGAGGATATTGCCCTGGTTCGCCAGCAAGGCCCGGCAGAGGGCCAGGCTCTGACGGAAGTGGACTTCCCGGTCGAAGGGCAAGGCGTTGACGATGACGGCTGCGACGGTGATTCGGGGAACGCTGGTGAAGAAATAGTCGGCCGCCGCCGCGGGAAACGCGCGATGGAGCTTCTGCAACGGCAGGACGGAGAGTAGGCTCAGCGTGTCCAGGTGGCTCGCATGGTTGGCGACCAGGACATAAGAGCCCTCGGCACGAAGGTGCTCCCGGCCGATCACCTTCAGGTGATGATAGACCCGGAGCCACGCGCGGATCCCGAGGGCGGCTAGGGCCCGGAGTCCATAGACGAGCATGTCAGGCTCGCGGGGACACCGACGCAGGCGTTCGAGGAGGGTGTGGTCCAGATCCTGAGCCGTGTCGTATCGCCATGCGTCCATCATCATCGCAACCCGTAGAAGTAATCGACCATGTGGAGGAACAGCGGGGCGACATAGATCAGGCTGTCGATCCGGTCCAAGATCCCGCCGTGCCCGGGGATGACGGCCCCCATATCCTTGATGCCGAGGTCGCGTTTGATGACGCTGATGGAGAGATCCCCAAGCTGTCCTCCGACGCCGACGATGAGCCCCGTGAGGACGCGCTGTACCGGCCCGAAGTGGGGGAACGAAAATCCCAGGATCCAGGGGAGCGCCATCGAGACCGCCAACGCGCCGAGGGCCCCTTCCCAGGTCTTATTGGGGCTGATCTGGCTCCGGAGCTGGTGCCGGCCAAAGAGCTTACCAGAGGTGAACGCGGCCACGTCGCTCAATTCCACGGCAAGAATCACGTAGAGGAGGTAGCCATAGGGATGGTTCGAGTTCGCCAGGAATGCCAGGTGACCGAACATCCACCCGATGTACAGAAAGCCCACGATGGCCAGCGAGATCGTCTGGAGCTGGCCCTGCGTGCGGTTGCGCAGAATGGGGAGGAGCAGGATCGTGGCGACGACAAAGACGGGCAGGCTCATGAAGAGCCCGAACCAGCCGGGGTGACCGGTGAAGGGATCGGCCATGAGCGTGGCGACGGAGATGGCGGCGATGGCCAGGTAGACGGTGCCGGTCATCCACCAGTCGGTGTAGAGTCCGGTGGCCCGGGCGAACTCCTTCATACCGAAGATGGCAAGTAGAGTCCAGCCGAAGAGCGTTGCCTCGCGGCCGACAAGGATGCATCCCATGACCGCCGGGGCCATGATCAGCCACCCTCGATAGGTTACCCAGACTTGCTGGACGTTCTTTCTTAGCCCCCAGGTCAGTACCCCGAGCACGCCGCCAGCCGTCGCCAAGAGCGCGCCAACGACCAGCAGATACAGGCGAAACACGTCGCTCTGTAGTGCAGCATTCGGCGACACGGCGTTAACCCTTTCCCACTCCAATGGCCTTTTCACGCAGCGCCCGCATGATCCGGGTCAGCCGGACCCAGATTGTCTGTACGCAGCCAAGGATGATGATGAAGTGCGTCCAGTCTAGGATCATCCAGCCGCCATACAGGATCCGGCCGTCGCCCCACCACGAGAGGCCTAGCGTGATCCACGCCCCAATGTGCAAGGCCACCATCCGCCATGGCTTTGCCATGATCCCGCTGAACTCCCGTTGCACACCAACGGCTTGTCCCAACATGCCGACGTAGGCCGTGAGGAGGGCGAAGATCGCGACCAAATAGCCGCCCAATGGGGCGTTGAGGCCGCTATGTGCGACCCCCATGAAGATCAGGACATCCGAGATGCGGTCGGGCAGGTCGTTGAGGATTTCGCCCCGCCAACTCGCCTTGCCCGATGCCAGCGCCACCATGCCGTCGAGCATGTTGAGCCACAAGCGGACGTAGCAGAGAATCGGCCCTACGATCAACAAGACCGGAAAGGCCTTGGCGTTCCAGAAGCAGAGGCCCGCGCCGGCCGATGCCACGATCGATAGATAGGAGATCACGTCGGGGTGAATGCCCCAATTCATGCAGACCCGGACCGTGCCACGGCCCGTCCTGCGGAAAAAATCGGAGATCGGTCGCCGGCCGGTTGGCCGGTACTCATTCATCCGAGCCCTCGTGTATTGTCCTCCATGTGGCAGAATCAACTTCGTCGCACATAAGTCTGGTACTCATCAGTTCGGTCGTCGGATAAGCGGGGGATGCGATCGCGATAATTCGAGCGGCCGACGTAGAACTGCTGGCCGCGCCAGGCTGACGCATTCCGGTTGATCACCGACTCGAGCTGCCGGACTCGCTTATCGGTCGGTGGA
>Ga0209431_10000317_pt1 | contig 39230 bp, 30 predicted proteins | sample RifCSP13_3_FD_184021 | JGI IMG/M metagenome (GOLD analysis project Ga0209431, IMG submission 184021) | Soil microbial communities from Rifle, Colorado - Rifle CSP2_sed 13_3 (SPAdes) (version 2) | ecosystem: Environmental > Terrestrial > Deep subsurface > Rock core/Sediment | place: Rifle... | reverse complement strand
AAAGTGATGGCCGGTGAGTTGCTGGAGTTTCCCCACGAGGTTCGCGGGCTGGCGTTGAATTTGGAGGAGGACAAAGTCGGCGCCGTGCTTTTCGGCGAGTTTCAGAAGATTAAGGAAGGCGATCTGATAAAGCGCACTGGACGCATCATGCAAGTTCCCGTGGGGGACGCTTTGATTGGCCGCGTAGTTGATGCTCTGGGAAATCCGATCGATGAGCGGGGAGCGATAATTACTGAGCACTACAATCCAATTGAACGAATCGCTCCCGGGGTGGTAGACCGGCAGCCGGTGAAGGAGCCTCTGCAGACGGGTTTGAAAGCCATCGATGCAATGGTGCCGATCGGCAGGGGCCAGCGCGAGTTGATCATTGGCGACAGGCAGACGGGAAAGACGGCGGTTGCGGTCGACACTATCATCAATCAAAAGGGCAAGGGCGTCATATGTATCTATGTGGCGATTGGCCAGAAGGCATCTACGGTGGCTCAGGTCGTAAAGACCCTGGAAGACTTTGGCGCAATGGACTACACGATCGTTGTCAAAGCTACCGCCGCCGATCCGGCAGCGATGCAATTCCTGGCGCCGTACGCGGGAGCGGCGATGGGGGAATATTTCCGCGATGATGGACGCCACGCATTGACCATCTACGATGACTTATCGAAGCAAGCTGCCGCTTACCGTGAGATTTCGTTGCTGCTGCGACGACCGCCCGGGCGCGAAGCATACCCTGGCGATGTTTTTTATCTTCACTCCCGATTACTCGAGCGGGCTGCCAAGTTATCCGACGCCAAAGGAGGCGGTTCGCTGACGAGCTTGCCAATCATCGAAACGCAAGCAGGCGACATTTCCGCATACATACCAACCAATGTCATTTCAATAACTGATGGACAGATCTTTCTGGAGGCAGACCTCTTTAACAGCGGCATTCGTCCGGCGATTAACGTCGGCAACAGCGTTTCGCGCGTAGGGGGTTCGGCGCAGATAAAAGCTATGAAACAGGTCGCGGGAACCCTGCGCATCGATCTAGCCCAGTTCCGAGAGTTGCAAGCATTCGCGCAATTCGGTTCCGACCTGGATAAGGCGACGCAGGCCCAACTCGCTCGCGGGCAACGTCTCGTAGAGATACTAAAGCAGCCTCAGTATCGCCCGATGGATGTGGAGAAACAGGTGCTGGTCATCTGGGCGGCCACTGACGGCTATACAGATGACGTTCCGGTGGAGAACGTTCGTGAGTTTGAAACAGAGCTGTTGGCTTTTGTAGAAAACTCTCACCCCGGGCTGCTGGAGAGTATTCGCGAAAAAAAGAGCTTAACGGATGACATCAAACAAGACCTGCAGCTGGCGCTAAAAGATTTTAAGGACTTGTGGAAGGAGCGAACCTCTACTCCTATTCCGGGCACACCTTCGCTCGTCAAGCCGACCGTTGGCGAAGGGGCTCCCGCCGCGATCTAGAATCTCTTCTCGAATCGAGCTATGCCGAACCTTCTTGATATTCGTCGTCGCATTAAGTCGGTCAAGAACACTCAGCAGATCACGAAGGCCATGAAGATGGTGTCGGCCGCGAAGCTGAAGCGGGCGCAGGATAGAGTCGTGATGGCCCGACCTTTTGCGAACAAGATGATCGAAGTTTTGGGTGAGTTGGCTGGACGCACTGAGGACGATTTCCATCATCCGTTGCTGGACGCACGAGGGGATTCTCGTTACCTGGTTGTTTTGATCAGCGCTGACAAAGGGTTATGCGGGGCGTTCAATACAAATTTGATCAAGGCAGCCCAGGCATTTATTAACGACCATCCAGATAAGCAGATCGAAATCATCGCAGTCGGGCGCAAGGGCAGAGACTTTTTCCGCCGCCGTGGGGTGACTCTGGCGGGCGAGTATGTCGGCCTGACCGGAAAGGGGCGCGTGGAATTCTCCGAAGCCTTGGAGGTCGCCGCGGACGTTATCAAGCGGTTCAGCGAAGACAAGGAGATCGATAAAGCCTTTGTCATTTACAATGAGTTCAAGTCAGTATTGCAGCAGCGAGTAGTAATCGAACAACTGCTCCCTGTCTCTCGCAGCGCTCCAGAGGTGACGGGTACCGCTGCCGTCTTCACAGCTGCCACGTTAATTGATTACATTTATGAGCAACCAGCGGAACAGATTTTGAGTAGGCTCCTGCCGCGCCTAATCCAGACGCAGATTTTTCGCGCGTTGCTGGAATCAGTGGCTTCCGAGCACGGAGCACGCATGACGGCCATGGACTCTGCTTCTAAAAATGCCCATGAGTTGATCGGGTCGCTTACCTTAAACATGAACAGGGTGCGACAGGCCGCGATCACCAACGAGATAATCGAGGTAGTGTCGGGAGCGGCCGCGCTCTGATTTCGTCCTCAGCGGAAAAGGCGATAAGGGGAAGCGAATGGCTTCCCCTTATTAGTTTCTCTTCAACTTTGTTTACTCAAGACGCGAAAGAGCAGCACTCTACCCGGCGACGTTTTTGGCGTTATGGACCAGTGGTGATCTGGATGGGCCTGATCTGGTTTGCTTCCACGACCGAGTTTTCCGCGGCTAATAGTTCCCGGTTCATTCGGCCGATACTACTTTGGCTCTTTCCAAACTTGGGCGAGCCGCGATTGCAGTTGATACATCTGGTTGTCCGCAAAGCAGCACACTTCGGAGAATACGCAGTTCTTGGTTTGCTGACAGCCCGGGCCTTCCATACTTCAACTCGCAAAACTTTGCGAAGCTTCTGGTTTCCCTGCGCATCTATCTTGATTGTTATATATGCATTGATTGATGAATATCATCAAGGCTTCGTAGCCTCTCGCACGTCATCCCTTTACGACAGCGGAATTGATGTCGCAGGTGGTCTCCTGGCCATAATTTGTTTTGCACTCTTCATCAGACGACGAACAGTGGCGTAGACCACCTCCACCAGGAGACACCGAGAACACCCATAGAGCATTTAACAAATGCGAATAACCCCCTTAAACAATGCGGGATCAACAATGTTCTTCCCCGTTGCTATGGTTTTGTGCAATATTCTGTTTGGGGGCGCTTTGAATCGCCAATCCCGAAAGTTGCAGAGGCCCGCGGCCGAAAGCCGGGTTGAGAGGAGGCCGGAGATGGGAATTCTGGACACTATCAGCTCACAATTCGTAGAGGTTATAGAATGGCTTGACGATTCGAATAAGACCTTGCTCTACCGGTTTCCGGTTCGCGGCCAGGAGATTAAAGACGGCGCCAAACTCACAGTGCGCGAATCTCAGGCTGCTGTCTTCGTTTTTCAAGGCCAGATCGCGGACGTCTTCCATCCTGGCCGGACTTCAATGGGCATAATTGGCGATAGCGGACGTTACACGCAATTTCAGGCGGCCGACGCAATGCGCGAAGCGGCACAAAACCCTTCTGGTGGCGCCGGAACAGGCGCTGGTTTGGGCGCCGGATTTGCCCTCGGTAATACTATGGCCGCAACGCTACGGGATGCGGCCACGCGGTCGCAGAACGATTCAATGGCAACCAGTTGCCGCTGTTCGAGTTGTGGCTTGGAGAATGTGGCAAGCGCGAGATTCTGCAACGATTGCGGCGCAAGGTTAGATGGCCAGCCTGAAACCATTTCCTGCCTGAACTGTGGCGTGCCGACGGAGTTGGGTGCCAAGTTCTGCACGGAATGCGGCGCCGCACAGGTGAAGCAGATATGTTCCAAATGCCAGGCTGAGATGGCCGCCGGCGCCAGGTTCTGTAAAGAATGCGGAACGCGGATAGAACAGTTCGGCTAAATCGTCGAAAATCTATTTGCGAATGGTGGGCCTGTCGTCGTTGCCGTCGGCGGGCCTTTCGTCTTTCTGAATAAGGAACCGCATTCTAAGCACTGTGAGGAACGGCGCCGTGACGGTGCTGGGCTGTCGACGCCTTATGTAATTTCCGCGTGGGCAATGTTATTCTTTTACATTCCTGTCAGCACCGAACCCCAACTCTGGAGAATAATCCGGATGTTCAGCCGATTCAGACTGCCACGTCGCGTTGTGATTACAGGTATAGGCTGCATAACTCCCATAGGAATCGGCCGTAACGCATTTTGGGATGCGCTGATTAAGGGTGAGAGCGGTGTGCGCCGGATTGAATCTTTTGATGTTTCCAGTTCCCCGGTAAAGATTGCTGCCGAAGTTCCCAGCTTTGATTGGGAAGCACAACTGCAGCCGAGGGACCGCAGGCATGTTCCCAGAACTGTGCCACTGGCTCTTGCCGCCGCCAGAGAAGCCCTCAACGACGCACACCTTTCAATCCAAGACTTGACCCTGGACGAGCGACGCGCGATTGGCGTAATGCTCGGCACCGGCGGGGGCGGACTGGCATTTACGGAACAGCAGTACGAGTATTGGTACATTGGACCAGCCTACAAGGCAAGTGTCTACACAATTCCGGCATCTACTCATGGCGGGTTATCAAGTGAACTATCAATGGCATTTGGCCTGCGAGGGCTTTCGCACATTGTCTCGACTGGTTGTACAAGTTCCACCGATGCGCTCGCTTATGCCGCTGAGCATATAGCTCTCGGACGTCAGGACGTTATGCTCTCGGGAGGAGTGGACGCGCCGATAGCTCCCGGCATTTTGGCGGCGTTTAATCTCATGACCGTATTGACCAGTGATTGGAATGACGAGCCGAAGCGAGCGTCACGCCCTTTTGCGCGCGATCGCTCCGGAATGGTTTTGGGAGAAGGCGCCTGGATCTATGTGCTGGAGGAATACGAAAGAGCACTGAGAAGAGACGCCAAGGTCTATGCTGAGATACGCGGTTACGGCGCCACTTGTGATGCTTACCATCGAGTGCGCCTGGAGGAGACTGGGACGGAACCCGCGCGAGCGATGAGGCTTGCGCTGGAGGATGCGGGCCGGACCGCTGCGGAGATCGACTATGTGAATCTACACGGCACATCAACCTTACTAAACGATCGCATTGAAACCAGCGCGCTTAAGCTTGCCTTGGATGGCCAGGCTCGGCGCATCCCAATGTCGGCGACCAAATCACAGGTGGGCCACCCGCAGGGCGCGAGTGGGGCAGCGGGCCTGGGTGCGGCGCTTTGTGCCATGCATACGAATATGATTCCGCCAACGATAAATCTGGATGAGCCGGACCCGGCGTGCGATCTTGATTACGTCCCGAACGAGGCGCGAAAAGCAGACGTGCGGGTAGCGCTGTGCAATTGTATTGGGTTTGGTTCAAAGAATAGTGCCCTCGTAGTTGAAAAGCCGTGAATCGTGAATCGGAAGATTGGAGTAAATGGTAAATCGTAAATGTTAAGAGCCTCCAACGAGTTTACGATTCACGATTCACGGTTCACGATTTACCATTCACGATTGACTATTTACCAATCAATGTTTGAGCGTTTTGCAAAACGAAGTGAGCAGCTGGAGCTGATCGACAAAGGCGATTATTCCCCTGAAGAGTATGAAACCTGCATCGTTGAACTCCAGCGTGTTAACGAGTGGCTGGGCGACGCAAGCGCGCTGAAACATTCACTATTGGACCAGGTCGAGCGTCTCGGCTTGGATAGTTTCGCGATGCTCGATGTCGGCGCAGGTTCGGGTGAGCTTCTGCGAGTGACTGCGGCATGGGCCCGGACAAATACTCGTCATGTCCGCCTTGTCGGGGTGGAGTTGAATGCCCGCGCGGCCACGGCAATTCTCGAGCAGTCGAAGCAATTTGCAAGTATCAGGGCCGTCCGCGCTAACGCCCTTCAACTTCCCTTTGCGGATGATGCGTTTGATTATGTAGTATGCTCATTGTTTACACATCACTTCAATGACAGCGACGTATGCCTTGTCCTCCGCGAGATGGCACGTGTGGCCCGGCGCGGCATTCTGGTAATCGATCTTCATCGCCACCCGGTACCTTATTACCTTTTCACTACCATAGGTCACCTGTTTCTCCACAATCGTTTGATCCGAGCTGACGGCGCCTTGTCAATTTTACGCAGCTTCACACCCGATGAGTTACGCGATTTGGCGGAACAGGCCGGGCTCACGAACATCGAAGTGGTACAACATTTCCCCGCTCGAATAGTGCTCAGCGCCGGAAGGCCCCTTCCACAGGAATGCCAGCCTCAACCTTCAGAGCCGCGGCAGTGGAAAGAACAGATCTGAGCTGCATGATAGGAAAGACCGAAGCTTTCGATGTTCTTATCGCGGGTGCTGGACCAGCAGGGACCAGTGCGGCGATTCGCCTGGCAGGATCAGGTGCGCGCGTCCTGCTCGTCGAGCAGAAGAGGTTTCCGCGGCCCAAGTTGTGCGGGGAGTTTATTTCTCCTGAATGCCTGGCCCACTTCAAACAGCTTGGAGTGAGCAAACGCATGAGTGAATCCGGGGCCATTCCTGTTGGCGAGACGGTTTTCTATTCCGCGCGTGGTTATCCTGTCGCGGTGCCGAGCAGGTGGTTTGGGGCAAGTGCGTTGGGGCTGAGCCGCGCCCAGATGGACAATAACCTTCTCCAGCGAGCGAAGGAAGTTGGAGTGACTGTTCTGGAAGAGACTCAAGCTACGGAGGTGTTGTTCGCAGGCAGGCGTGTACGTGGCCTGCGGCTGAAATCCGGCACTGCAACTGCAGACTATCAAGCATGCGTGACTATTGATGCAACCGGACGAACGCGTGCACTGGCGCGCCGTGTTCCGAGCGTCGTTAAAACTACGAAGAGTAGGAGATTGAGACCCCGTCTCCTTGCTTTCAAGGCACACCTGTCCGATGCGTGCGTTCCAAGGCAGACGTGTGAGATCTATTTTTATCCCGGTGGTTATGGCGGGATTAACGGCGTGGGGGAGAATCTTAGTAATCTCTGCTTCATTACTTTGGCCAAGGACGTGCGCCGCTGTGGGTCAGATCCGGAAAAGGTGATTCGCGAAGTGGTTTGCAAGAACTCTCGCGCAGCAAAAACCCTTGCCCTAGCTCGAGTACAAACTGACTGGCTGGGAGTATCCCTTGAAGGGTTCGGGCGCCAAGTGGTCGTTCCTGCGGATGGCATGCTCGTGGCTGGTGATGCAGCCGCGTTCATTGATCCTTTTACCGGAAGCGGGATTTTGATGGCTTTGGAAACCGGGCAACTCGCCGCTGAAACAATCATCGACCACCTCCCCACGCTCAGAAGCAACGGTGACTTCGAGCTGCTTGCCAAACAGTATCGTGTAGCATACACAAGGAGGTTTAGGACACGATTGCGCGTTTGTTCTTTCTTGCGAACGGCCGCGTTCGTTCCGCGATTTGCAGGTGCTGCAATTCTATTCTCCAGCGCCAGTGAACAGCTTCGAAAGCGGCTAGCAACCGCCACCCGCTCAGGACGGTGATCTAAATTGCCCTGAGTGCTATCCAAAACTTCTAATGCTTGATGTTTGTAGTATTTGCAGGCCGAGTCTTTGTTGCGGATTCGCTTGCCACTGTGGAAGCTTTTGGAGTAAAAAGGCTCAGCGTTTCATACGAGCAACACCGGTGCCTTTCTTCCTGGAGGTTGTGGGCTTTGATACGCCAGTCCCCCTACTCCCCGAGCACGCAATGAAATAGGATTTGATTGAGACGGTTCCGCAGGTAGGGTCTGTAAAACTACCAGTCTCGAGGCTTTTCCGATTAGTTATTAATTGTGCGCCTGCTAGCCCTGGCCCCCCCTTCTTTGAGGAGAACATCATGATGTTTGCATCCACGATCCCAGCGCGAATTATTCTGCTCGTGATCGCAGTGCTCTTAACCACAGGTATTGCGTTCGGGCAGGCGCAGTCTGACGCTGCAGACCTTCGCGGATTTGTGCGCGATCAACAAGGGGCGGTGGTAGCAAATGCCACTGTGACAGCACGCAATCCGGCCAACAACCGCTCACAAACCGTCACTACGAATCAGGATGGCTTCTATCAAATACTCAATTTGACCCCCGGTGACTACGACGTAACAGTTGAAGCGCCGAATTTTAGGAAGGTGTCGCTTCCCGCAGTGAAGCTCACAATCGGTCAAAGAGCTGATCTGGATGTGACGCTCGAAGCCGGTGCGATCAGTGAAGTGGTAACGATAACGGGCGCGGCTACAGAGTTGGTTGAAACCTCTAAGACCGCAGTTGCCACTACTGTGGATCAGCAACGCATTGACAATCTTCCCATAAACGAACGCAACTACTTGTCATTTGCGCTGACCACGTCGACCGTCGATCGCGATAATGGTCGGCCCATTGGGCCAGCGCCAACCACAGGCTTGAATTTTGGTGGTCAGCGCGGTCGCTCAAATCTCATTCAAGTCGACGGTGCGGATAATACTGACAATTCCATTAACGCTTCACGTTCGACCGTAAGTCAGGAGGCAGTGCAGGAGTTTCAGGTGATTACAAACTCCTACGCTCCTGAATTTGGCCGGGCGGCAGGCGGCGTAGTTAATGTGGTAACGAAGGGCGGTTCAAATGATTTTCGGGGAAATGTGTTCGGGTTTCTGCGGCATAAGAGTTACCAGGCCCGCAACCCATTTGCGCCCATTGCGAAGCCGGCGTTTACGCGCACACAATACGGATTGACTCTCGGTGGTCCATTTGACAGGAATAGAACATTCTTCTTTTTTGCCTTCGAGCAGCGCCGCCGCAATGAGTCGGGGTTCTTTACTAGCAACGTCCGGCAAGGCTTGACAAGTTCAGTTACTATTCCCCTTCCAGGTCTGGGTGCCACGACCTTCAGCAACCTCACAGCACCACAGGCAACCTTCATCAATACCTTGCTGGCGTCCGGGAATGCGGCCCTGATTGGCGCGGCAACACAATATGCGTTTCTCGCATCCAGCGGTGGCAGCACTGGTCTCACAGGTTCAAACCCGTTACCCAACCCCGGAACTGTGCCGGGTTTGCCTCTGGGTGCGCCCATTGGCTCACGATTTTTCTTAACCGGAGCGCCCGTTCCGATTGGCACTACCAACTCGGCGGGCCAGTTTATTGCCTTTCGCCCATTGCTGAATCTGCAGAGTGTTTTCCCGGTCACTGACAGAACGTCGTTCAGCTCTTTCCGTCTGGACCACCTGATTACCAGCAACAACCAGCTTACCTTTAGGTTTGGCTACAATCCGAGCACCATCACCGGTATTCAGGTTGAATCGCAGAACCAGTCGCTGGGCCAAAACGACTTTTCGCGCACCGGCATCACTAAGATCAAAGACTATTCAGCAGTTGCAACCCTTACCTCGACACTTTCAAACACAATGGTAAACGAGGCGCGTTTTAACTTTGGTGAGCGGCGGGCTACGTTTCGTTCGCAGAATGGAGATGCCGTGGCATTCAACATCGCTGGAACAGCCTTCATTGGTCGAGAACTCTTTTCACCCGTTATTCGCACGGAGACACGTTACGAGTTTACCGACAGTTTGAATCTGATAGCCGGCAATCACACGCTCAAGTTTGGCGGTGACATAGCCTTCATAAGAATTCCTCAAGCTACCTTCGAGCTGAATTTCGCAGGCCTATTTAACTTTGGTGGTCTCTCGGCAAGCACTCTGAACGCTCAGTTGGGAGCCCTGGGAGCTCCCGACTTCACACCTGTCCAACAGTACGGGCTCGGCTTTCCGGCAAACTTCATTCAGGGCTTTGGCGATCCGATCAGCCGCATCCGCAACAGGCCGGTCGCCTGGTTTGCTCAGGATTCCTGGAAAGCGCTGCCGAATCTAACGCTCAACTATGGCGTACGTTACGATTATGAGATTACGCAGCAGATTCCATCTGTCGGATTCCGCGATCCCCTCTCCGGAATAAATCTTTCGCCCGCAGACATCCTGGCCGCGCAAGACGCGCTGAACGTGCAACAGGGATTCCCGCGTGATAAGAACAACTACGCGCCTCGCATCGCCATGGCCTGGGATGTTCGTAATAATGCGAAGACTGTAGCTCGCGCCGCCTATGGAATTTTTTACGATCACCCGCTTCTGGCGGTCGCGTTCAACTCAGATATTGCTGATGCTGTTCAGCAACAACAGGCGATTTTGATTCCGGGAAGTCCAGACCCCAGGTCCCCTTTAAATGCAGTGCAGGTATTTCAGGGTACTGTCACCCCTTGTTCGTTCACGGGAGCTGTGCCAGGTGTTAACTGCACACCCGGAGTGGCATCCACGGCGCAGTATCAATTCGGCCGGCAACGGTTCAACGACCAGACTTTTCCAGGCTTTGGTCCGGTGCTGCCGTTCACGCTGCATGTGAATAAAGACTTCGAGTATGCCTATGCCAATCAGGCAAACTTAACGATAGAGCAGGAATTGACAAAGAACATGACGCTGTCGGCGAGTTATCTGTTCGTCGGCGCACACCACCTGCCACACCCGCTTGACGTGAATGCTCCACGAACAGATCTCCAGATCGCCAACTTTGTGCGCTGGGCGGGGCGCAACCCGTTGAGCACAACTGAAGCGATTGCCTTTTCCATTCCGACGAGTGGCGGGCCTTGTCCATTCGGCGTGCCTCTTCAATGCTTTGTTCAGTCCACGCCTACCGGCAATCCTGTACCTTATGGGACCGCAGGCCAAACTTTTGCAATCATCATTCCGGGCATGATTGCGGCGCCGCTCACGAATCTAGGGAGCAGAATTGTTAATGCCGGCATAGCGAATTTCTTCCGGCCTAACGCACCCAACTATTTTCTCGCGCAGGCACTATCCCGTGGACTTGTTACTCCCACAGTCTTGAATGCCGCCTTGTCTGGATCCTTACGCACAACGGGAGCCATATCACCCTTCGGTTCCGTCAATGCTCAAACTTCTGACGGTAACTCCAACTATAATGCTTTGAATGTCGATCTAAAGAAGCGCTTTTCCAACCACTTCCAGTTTCTGGCATCGTATACCTGGTCCCACTCCATCGACGATTCCTCTGATCTGCAGACATTGCTGCTGCCTCAGGACAATTTCAACTTTCGCGCAGAGCGTGCTGACTCCCTCTTTGATCAGCGGCACCGGTTCGTCTTCAGCTCTGTCATCTCCTCTCCGGCGAGCTGGCGCTCCGGCGACGGCCTTCATCGATTCCTATCGGACTTCACTCTAGCACCAATCTTTGAGATCTCTTCCGGTCGTCCTTTTAATATTCTGAGCAACCAGGATACTAACAACGACCAGTCAAATCAGACGGACCGCCCCAATGTATCCGGAGACGGCACGTTGGTAATTCCGCCCCCGTTTTCAGCTGGGGCACTTGGACGAAATGCGGGGCTGACACACAGGTTTGCGTCACTGGACATGCGGCTAACTCGGTCGATCCGCATTGGTGAACGACTGAGGCTTGATGTTATTGCCGAAGGATTCAATCTCTTTAATCGTTTTAATGAGGCTTCGGCATCGCCTTTCATCGACGACGTAAACGCTTTCAGGCTGCGTGCCAGTAATGGTCGGTACTACAGCCGCCCAACCGCTTCCTTTGATCCCCGGCAGTTCCAGTTTGGATTAAAACTAAACTTCTAACCCCGGACAAAGTTCGCCTATAATCTAAGACGCTGAGCTCAGCCGGCCCCCCGGTCGAGCGTTATTGGACGCCTGTGGGGCGAACTTAATTGTCGCTTTGGGCATCCGAAGCATTGCGGTTTCAAGTGTGTTTTTCCGTTCAAAGGCCCTAGACTTCGAACGCTAACCCCTCTCCCAGGAATAATTTCTATGAACAATTCGTGTCTAAAGCCAGCTCTTTTGATGGCAGCGCTTGCGTTTGTATTAGCGGGAACTGCTAGTGCCCAGTCGAGCCGTCCTCGTCGGGTGAGGCAGCCTCAAAGGCCAGCCGAAGAGCCTCTTTTGCGCCCGCAACCAACAACCAGCTCAACCGCGAAAAGCAACCCAAACGCCCCTTTGCTGGAGGTGCAACCCGTCAGACCGGTGGTGAATACAACCGCGGCGGGAGACACTACGCACGCTTATCAATTGTTGCAACAAAAACAGTTCGCTGCAGCAGCTAAGGAAGCAAGGGACATAGCCGCCCAATTTCCAAATGACGCAGAGGCGTGGAAGATTGCCGGTTTTGCCGAGCTATACCTGAAGCAGTATCCCCAGGCCGCAAACGCTCTGGAGAAGGCTCTCGAGCTTCAGCGGGGAGCGAAACAGGAAGACCCGAAGACAGTCGACGCGCTAGGGCAAGCTTATGTTCTGTCGGAGAAGTTTGATCGTGCGCTGCCGCTACTTGTCACCGCCACAACCCGGCGAGGCGCCCAGCCCGACCCCCTCCTGCTCTATTATCGTGGGCTCGCCGAATATAGATCGGGAAAACCGTTGGATGCAGAGCGAACCTTTAATTCGGTGGTCAAGCTAAATCCAAAGGATGCTCTGCCGCTATTCTATTTGGGTCAGATTGCCCTGGCGAAGAATGATTTAGATGGTGGAATTTCTGCGTTGAATCGCGCGACGGTAAACGATCCACGCCTGGCAGCAGGCTGGACGCTGCTGACTTCAGCTTACCTCAGGCGAGCGGCGTTGAGTGAAGATGCTGCCAAGGCCGAGGCTGATTATTTGAATGCGGTTCGTGCCGGCGAAGGCCTGATTAAAGTGAAGACTGACGTTGAGTCGATTACTATGTTTGGTCAGGCTTTGATTGGCGCGAAACAGTATGCGCGAGCGGCCGCCGCCCTCGAGCGCGCAACAGCTGCGCCAAATGCCTCGGGTGTGACATTCTACCTGCTGGGTGTGGCCCACTCCCGCGCGAACAGTTTTCCTAAAGCTATTGCCGCGCTACAGTCCGCCGTGACAAAGAGCCCGGATGATGTCAACGTCTATCGTGAATTGGGCTACGCTTACGAGGTGACAAAGCAGTACGCAAAGGCGCTCTTCGCTTACGAGAAGGGTTTGAGCCTCGCTCCAGGTGATACGGATTTCAAGGAGGCAGCGGAGCGGATAAGGCCGTTTGCAAAGTAAACGGGAGAAATGAATATGAGATTTATCGGTGTTCTTGTACTCGTGGGAGCGCTAGCGACAGGGATTGCAGCTCAAAGGCCGCGAACTATTGATTCCGGACCAGCCGACGCAAGTAAGGCAGCGCCTCCTCCCGCTCCGCAGACGTTCAAGGCAAAATACGAAGGGGGCGTGTTTGGCTACAACAAGGCGATTGAAGGCACGCTCACCTTTGACGACGTCAACCGCCGGCTGCTGTTTAGGAATAAGCAACAGCGGGAGGTTCTCTTTATTCCGTACGACGCCGTGACGTCAGCATTTGCCGACACACAGAAGCGTCGGCCTGCTGCAGCCACGGTTGCCAGCAGCGTCCCGATTATTTACGCACTGCCCGCGCATTTCATAAAAACGAAAGTTCGCTACCTGACGCTCCAATACAGTGATCCCGATACGCGAGTTTCGGGCGTGACTAGTTTCCGTTTGGACAATAGAGAGCTACTGGCTTCGGTGCTGAGGGCGCTGGCCGAAAAGGCCGGGATGACCACTCGCGGTGAGGTGTACGTTAAAAAGCGTCCAGAGGATGCAGCCGTTAGCCCGTGATCGCTTAAGCACCCGGCGACACCAACCGGATTTCTGGGCGCTATCTTCCTTTTGAATGCTTTGTGGAAACGGTTTTCTTTGAGGGAGTGGAAATTACGTATTCCATTCCCCCGTCGTCTTTTCCGCTGGTGATGGATTCCTGTGTCTCCTGAAGCGCACGCAGCTTTTGAGGTGCAATTAGACGCCATGCCTCATGCAGATGCAGAGCCAATTCTTCCTCGCTGACTCGTTCGAGCTCTAACCTACCCATCCTCGTACACCCAACGCAAGGCGGTTTGTAGAATTTATCGGGCGAAGCCTCGATTAGCATTGCCTGAATACCAATTGCCGCAGGAATACAGACTGCAATATGGCCGTCGTTATGATGGTTGTTTGAGAACAGTGCGAACACTTTTTTGCCGACGAAGAACGTTGGTTCGCCATGCGAGAGTTCCTCTGTCGTCCCGGGCAATGCTAGGCAGATACGCCGCACGCACTGCTGTTGTTTTTCTCCAAAGGAAGGATTGCTCCGTTTCACAATACCGCTCTAAAAAGCACAAACTTAGGTATTCGGTTCCAGAAGACGGGCCTCCAAGCTAGACGGCGGCTTGTACTCGCGAAATTTGCGTTTCACCTCTACAGATGGTCCAAAGTTTATCAGCAGGCCATTGTCGATGCCAGTTGCCGCAAGATAATTGACTAATTGAACCTCGTGCTCCTTTGCCAGGGCTCGAATGCCCTTGATCTCGATGATCAGTCGATTATCTATCCAGAGGTCGGCGCGGTACTCTCCGACAATCTGACCATCGTAAGTAACGGCGATCGGCTCCTGTTGTTTGACATCGATACTGAGCTTCTCCAGCTCAATTCTGAGCGAGTTCTCATAGACTTCCTCAAGAAAACCTGGACCGAGTAAGTTGTGAACCTTATAGGCGCAGCCTATGATTATTCGGGTGAGGTCATTGATGCTCATAGTAACCTCCGTGAGATAAGGATTTGTGGATAGTGGGGTAATTCTGTGGAGATGGCTGGTGGGCCTCGAATTTGGTTAGCTCTTTCATACTTACTGCGAGGCACCTCTCGGAAATACCTTTCTACACTGTGCGATCAGCCAAAGAGTGCAATAACAAAAACCTGAGAAAACGATCAAGTCAAACAGAAGGCTTAAAGGCAACCCCCACGCGTTCGGCCACCATACCGATTGTGTGCCCGTAACCTTGTCAATGACAGCTCCGAATAAGGGCCAAGTCCAAAACAGAAGCATAAAGGAAATGTTCATTAGCCGGCCGTTGTTTTGAATGGCTGCGAGGTAGTTGACCGCCCACAACAAGACGATTATCGTCACACCGCCACAGATTGAAACGGATAGACGTTTCCAACGTTTGCCCCAATGCTTATCTCTCACGACGCGAGTAAGTCTCTTAGACTCCAAACGTGGTTAGTAATACCGCTTTGCATTGCTGGGGTACAGCGTATGCTTGAGTGGACGCGAACAAAGTTGTAATAGGCAAAATACAATGCAAGGGCGGCCTTCAGGTTCTCCCACTTCTTTGAAAAGCCGATAGTCAAGCGCGTGAATCTCCGGAGGGCCGTCCTAATGTTCAGGTTTTGTCTTTCAACGTGTGATGTGTAGATGCGGTCAGGATTCGGACTTCCCCACAAGGGGGTTGGTATAGCCTCCTTAATCTTGCTGGGCGAGTAACGATGCTGATCTTCGGCGTCTAATGGTATGCCGTAGATTTTGACAAGCTGTGCATAGCTGCTTCTTACTCCCAGCGACAAAGCTATTGCTGGCTCGTTGGCTTTGAAACCATCCGTCGTGATTTGTACCTTGTTAGTGGTTCCGTCAATTGCCTGGAATATCTTTTCCGTGAACGCTAGGGTATTAACTTCATCTCTCCGGCCAAGATGCCAAGACAGGATTAACTTGCTGTCTCGCTCGAAGCCAACAAAGCAATAGGCGTCTCCCAACTTATCGCTTACCTTGCCCTTGCGAGTTTTGGTTTTTTCCTTCATACCAACATATGTCCAGATTTCATCAAACTGGAGTTCATTAACCTGGACGCGACACATCTTGCGCTCTAAGAGACGTTCACAACGTTCGCCTGCGAGATTGAGTAACGAGCAGACCATATGCTTTTCAACGCCTGTGATTCTCTCGATTGACCGAATGGAATTTCCTTCGACAAGCAATTGGAGGATCATCAGAGCCTTATCTTCGGGAAGGTACATATTGCCGAATAGCTTTTGCAGTTCGGCTTGGAATCTACGCTTGCACTTGTTACATCTGAATCTCTAGTTGCCCTTCCGATCTTTTCCGGCTTTGATAGCCTTAATTTGGCAATTGTGACAGGTCATTTTGAGCCTTGCCTTTCGTCGGCGATTGGCTCAAAATTGGTTTGCTTGGAAGCCAACGTGAGCAATCGCGTTTCGGTTTTCAATGAGGCCCGAACGGTTGGCGCCGTTTTGGGCCTCTGTTATCTTCCGCTTCGTTTCTTCGGACTTCGCGCAAACATAGCACCTGCAAACTTGGGTTGAATTTCCTTTTGCATGGCGGCTTGAACCGCCTGTAGCACAAAATCTTTAAGGCTTAAGCCACTAAGTGCCGCATATGCTTTGGCCTGCCTGACGAAATCTTCTGGCAAGTCTCGAAGGTTGATGGTTTTCTTTTCCATAATGACGCAAATGTATCATATGATACAGATGTTGTCAACGCCAGGTTCGGCTTGTCAACCGTTGTTCTTTCTGGCAACATCAGACCTCCTTAAACGCTAAACGGAGAGCTGTCATGTCCGATCTATCCAAATTATTAGAGAACGTTTCGGGAGAGAGCTGGCTAGCCCTAACCCAAGACGAAAAGAAGATCGTAGGCCGTGGAGAAGACATAGCCCCAGCCATCGAAGAAGCTAAGGAGAACGGCGAGGACGATCCCCTTCTTGTGTGGTCTCCTAAGGCATGGATTCCGGCAGTTTATTCCAGTGTCAAGCATTAGAAGACAATATACGGACTTTCCGTTAAAACCGAACGCAGGGCCGCCCGGAATGATTGTGCAATCAATGCCTGTGCTTTGGGTACGATGTCTTTATCAACATCTATCATTGGTTCGCATTCAGGCTGTGGTTGATTCTGGGTCGCCTTATTGCCTATTCAAGAGCGATATAGCCGATTTCCTCAAGATCGATTTAGCTAACACTCCGCAAGGATCGTTAGGAGGTATCATAGGTGGCCCTACAGAGCCTTTGTACTTTCACAAGATCAAGCTACAGGTGGAAAACAATTGGACTTTTGAAGCATGGGCGGATTTATGAAAAAACTGTCTTGGCCGATAATCTTGGGGCGCACAGGCTTCTTTGATAGATTTCTAGTCACCTTTGATCACTCAAAGACCCCGCATGAGTTTGAAATTACCAAAATCGAACGTCCAAACTAGACAAGCCTTTGTCATAAGCAACCCAGGCTAACGCCACGCTTTTACCCCACTATCGATTTGTGGGGTCTATTGTCGACAGGATTTAGATAGTTTACAAGTTGAACCCAAGGTCGTCATGACTTAGTTTAGAAGATCAGCAAAAGTGGTCGCGTGCCTTTCCATCTTGTAAATTCTGTTAATCCAATCTAAGCGCTGCTTCTGTTCGCGTCTGGATGTCTCGACAGGATTTACATTATTTTACAAGATGAACAAGTTTACTCATTCTGTCGAGTCGAGAGCTGATACAGTTCAGCTCCCGCTGACAGAAATTCCTGCGCCTTCTCTTTCATTCCTACACTTAGCGCAGCCTCTTCAGCAATCTGCTTCTGCGCCGCGTACTCCCGAACGTCTTGCGTGATCTTCATCGAGCAGAAGTGTGGACCGCACATCGAACAGAAGTGTGCCAGCTTGGCCCCTTCCTGCGGCAAGGTTTCATCGTGAAATTCACGTGCTACTGTCGGATCAAGTGAGAGGTTAAACTGGTCCTCCCAGCGAAATTCAAACCGCGCCTTCGATAAAGCATTGTCGCGATACTGCGCTCCCGGATGGCCTTTGGCGAGATCCGCTGCATGCGCGGCAATCTTGTAAGCGATAACGCCGTCTTTGACGTCCTTCTTGTTCGGCAGGCCCAGATGTTCCTTTGGGGTGACATAGCAGAGCATCGCTGTGCCGTACCACCCAATCATTGCCGCGCCAATCGCCGAGGTGATGTGATCGTAACCGGGTGCTATGTCGGTGGCGAGTGGCCCCAATGTATAGAACGGAGCTTCGTGACAGGCTAGTAATTCCCGGTCAACGTTCTCCTTAACCAGATGCATGGGAATATGACCGGGCCCTTCAATCATTACCTGGCAATCATATTCCCAAGCGATCTTCGTCAACTCGCCCAGCGTTTCAAGTTCCGCAAACTGAGCTTCATCGTTCGCGTCGGCAATCGAGCCAGGCCTTAGACCATCGCCAAGCGAAAACGAAATATCGTAGGAGGCCATGATTTCGCAGATTTCACGAAAGTGCGTGTAGAGAAAACTCTCCTCGTGGTGCGCAAGACACCACTTGGCCATGATCGACCCACCGCGACTGACAATGCCTGTCGTGCGCCTCGCTGTCAGAGGGATGTACGGCAAACGCACGCCAGCATGGATCGTGAAGTAGTCGACCCCTTGCTCAGCCTGCTCAATCAGCGTATCCCTAAAGATCGGCCAACTGAGTTCATCAGCTTTACCTCCAACTTTCTCCAATGCCTGATAGATCGGTACGGTGCCGATGGGCACTGGCGAGTTACGGATGATCCAATCACGAGTGGCGTGAATGTTTTTACCCGTGGAAAGGTCCATAACTGTGTCGGAGCCCCAGTTGATGGCCCACCTCATTTTTTCCACCTCTTCATCAATCGAGGAGGCAACAGCGGAGTTGCCAATGTTGGCATTGATCTTCACCAGAAAGTTGCGACCGATAATCATTGGTTCGCTTTCGGCGTGATTAATGTTTGCGGGGATGATGGCGCGGCCACGCGCGACTTCGTCACGCACGAATTCGGGAGTCACATACTTCGGGATGGAGGCGCCAAACGATTGACCCGCGTGTTGATGAAACAAAGAGTCTCGAGAAACATGTGAATCCGTTGTGAGAGAACCAGGTGTCTCTTGCTCCTGCCTGCCGAGGTTTTCCCGAATAGCTACAAATTCCATCTCGGGTGTAATGACGCCCTGACGCGCATAGTGCATCTGAGTCACGCATTGACCGCTCTTTGCGCGCAAGGGAGCGCGCCGCAACGCAGGGAAATCCTCAAGTCGCCCCGTGGCTCTTGTACGCGCTTGATTTGCGGCCGCAAAGGTGAGATAGCCGTCGTCAATGGGACTGACTGCGCGGCCCTGGTACTCCTCAACATCTCCGCGGTCAAGAATCCAATTGCGGCGCAGAGCAGGCAAACCGTTACGCACCTCACACTGCAACGAGGGATCTCCCCACGGGCCGCTCGTATCGTAAACGCGAGTCGGGGGATTTTGTTCGAGCGTTCCCTCAAAGCTGCGGGTCGGATTCTGAATGACTTCGCGGAACGGAACACGCACGCGTCGGCCGCTTACGTAGACACGTCGAGAAGCCGGCGAATGATTCTCTTCTGTTGTCCTGTCAGACTCTGGAGTTTGGATCGGGCTACTCATGACGGCAAAAAACCTCCGGATTCAAAATCAATTTGAAGTGCCTAAACTCAAAGACCGCTCCCCCCATCAAAAAGGTAGGAACGGTCGTGATGGCTGTTTGCTCCCTTCGACGGTGCTAACCGTATCAGGTTCAAGGGGTCTCTGGATATAGAATGCCTGTTTTAGATTTGATTTCCGATTAACCAAAACTAAAGATTAGGATCTGTTAATCGACCCCTCGGCAATTGCGAACGAAATGCTCCAGACTCTCAGCCGCGTCTGCGGCTCCCCCGAAACTGCATAAATGTCAATATAGAGGATATTCTACTCCCTCGGCGTTCTTAATAAGAAACTGCCAGACCGGGTCACCTGAGGGCCTGGTCGAGCGCGGAACGATCGTCCAGCAGGATCCACTCCACGACAGACAACGGTAGACTGCCGTTTTTTAACAGATCATCATGAAACTGGCCCAGGCGGAAATTTGGTCCTTGCTTATCCTTATACTTACCCAATAATCGCATGATCTGCCACTTGCCCGTAATGTAAGTGATCTTCTGGGTGGGATTTGAAGCCGCACCGGCAGCTTCTCCTGTAGCAGCTTCACGGTCGAGGCCGCCAGCCTCCATAAAATAGTTAACCGCCTGATCGAAGGTCCAGCGACCGGTGTGCAAGTTAACGTCCACTCCAATACGGGCCGCCCGATAGCGCGAAAGCCTCAGAATTTGGCCCTGCGCGGCCGAATTCGTTGGATAGAGGCCGGTCCGCATCAGCATCTCTTCCGTGTATAGAGCCCAGCCTTCAATAAAGATGCCATCGCCATTTTGCCGGCGGATCTCGTCCGCCAGATGGTTGGCAATTGAGATCTGAAGAAAGTGGCCGGGGATTCCCTCATGTCCCAGAATCGGCCGCGGGTCTTCAATGGCTGCGCGAATGTAAAAGTTTTTACTTGCTGGATTGTAAGTCGGAATGAAGTAAAAGCCGCTTGGATCCTTATCATAAAGGCCTGGCGCATTCATGAAACCCCCGGGGCTGGTGGGTTTAAAGGCCTCAGGAAGCTGGCGAATCTGAAAGGGGCCAAGATACCCAGGCAGCGTGACGAGCTTATTGGTTCTTAAAAATTCGATCATCTCGGTCTCGCGGCTTTCATATGCCTTTAGGAACGTCTGCTGATCGGGTGGAATGTTCTTGCTACGCGCAGGGTTCGGGTCTGCAAGCGAGGGGTCGGGAAGCATGGATTCCATTGATCGGTAACGTGCCAGCTCAACCTGACCCAACATCTCAACTTGATCCGCATCAATTGGCAGAAGATAGACATTCTTCAAAAGATAGTTGTAGTTTTCTTCCCCCATAGGCTTGAAGGCCACCATTCCCGGAAGCCGTTTTTCCAACCAATCAGCAAAGCCGTGAATCGAGATGAGCGCCGCATCGCGAGCCTTGACCAGTTCGGTCTGCTCTGCGGGCGGGAGGTCTTTGGCCAGGGTCATGAGACTGTCCTGGAAAAGACTATCGATGGAGCGCGCTGACTCTATCGCGAGCTGCGCATAGAGACGCACTGGCTTGCTGAGATTGGTCTTTGCTTGCTCGATCATAAAAGGCATCTGCTTCAACCGGGACGTAGCGGCGAGCGCTCGCTTGCGCGGCGTGTCGTATTCCTTTTTCAAGAGCGAAAAGATGCCGTTACTGCATTCGTTGACATAGGTCTGCGGATCAGTCGCTTCAAAATCCATCACTCGATTGAAAAACTCGATTCCCTCTAGCTGTGAGCGAAACAACAACCAATCGATTCGATCCTCTTTGCTCCAGCTCTCGGTCTGCATTGCGCGCACTTTGCCGAGCACCTCTTTCACCTCGAGGCGGCGAGCGAGCACTGAAGAAAGAGAGTAGTCAGTGAGTCGATCATCCCAGGTGTGCAGTCCGCTGTCGCTCGAAAAGACAGGAAAGTTCTGATTGCGCCACTTGTAATAATCTTCAGCCAAGCGGTGCAGATTGGCGGGCGTCTTGGGCGCTTGTGCGGATATGGAAGGAGACGGTAGATGGATGATCGTAAAAAGGGTTAGAAAGAAAATTGCCAGTTTCATTAATTTTTGCCTCGGAGAAATTTGGAGCAGATCGAAGTGAAGATAGAACAGCCCGCGGGCAAAGAGCAAAGAGCAAAGTGCAAAGGGCAAGGGGCAAAGGGCGAAGTGCTCGGATCATTTTCCATTTTCCATTTTCCATTTGACATTCGACATTTGACATTTTTCATCGATTGACAACTAGCATTGGCAACTTGCTGCTCTGCACAGATGTGCCGTCCAGAAGGTTTGCTGCTGTGCCTAGATTTGCTGCTCTGCCTAGATAGCCAATGGCAATTGGTAAATGTCAAATGGAAAATGATCAGAGCACTTCGCCCTTTGCCCCTTGCCCTTTGCTCTTTGCTCTTTGCTCTCTCAAACTACGGGCGTTTCGCTGCAGACCCGAAAGCTTCGCTCGCTTCATCGCACTGTGGCGAAACCTTTCGGCATAAGTTTCAGGACTTAGCTCTAGAATCTCGGCCAGGTTAACGTCAACATTCCCGGGCCGAGGCGCAAACCCGACTTCGTTACTGATTTGGGCAAAGCGATTCCATGGGCAAACGTCCTGACAAATATCGCACCCATAAAACCAGCCATCGAGGTTATGGGCGATCTCAGCGGGAAATTCAGGCGTGCGTAATTCGATCGTCGCATAGGAGATGCATTTATTCGAATCCAACACATACGGCTCGCATATCGCTTCAGTCGGACAGGCCTCAATGCATAATGTGCAGGTGCCACAGTGATCCTCCACCGTGTCACCGTCATATTCAAGTTCAAGGTTTAATAAGAGTTCGCCCAGAAATACCCAGGAACCAAATTCCTTGGTAATAAGGTTAGTATGTTTCCCTATCCAGCCCAGCCCTGCTCGCTCGGCCCAGGCCTTATCCATGATCGGCTGCGTGTCTACACAAACCTTTCCTTCCGCCGCCGGTAAGAGTTGTTTGATCCACAACAGAAGCGACTGCAATTTACTGGTTACAATGAGGTGATAATCATCGCCCCAGGCGTAGCGCGATACCTTCCCGGTTTCAACTCGTTCAGCGTGCTGTTCAGGAGTGTAATAGTTCAGCGCAACAACTACGACAGAGCGGGCAGGTGGAAAAATCTCGCGCGGGTCGCTGCGTCGATCAGGATCTCGTGCGAGCCAGTGCATCTCCCCGTGATAGCCTCGAGCGAGCCACTGGTTTAATTGGCGCCGCTGCTCCGGCAGAGGCTCAGCACGCGCAATGCCCACAAGGTCGAACCCCGCGATACGAGCTCTCTTCTTGATTTCAGCTGAAAGGCTGCCTATCGGTATTGGACCAATAGAATCCTCTCTCGTAAGTAACGGCATCACATACAAGAATAAGGCTCACCGGGCCGCATCGTCTATCTAACGTGCACACCAAAACCAACGGCGCCGCAGATGGGTGTCTGTAGGGGTTAAGAGCGAGTTTTACTGCTCAATCTTTTGCAGAGTGATCGTGGTTAGCGGAGACGTGCCTGCGGTCCGATTATATGAAAGCCAGTATCCTGCTTTCGGGTACCGCACCATCTTGTAGATTGAGCCATCGGGCTTGGCCTCAATATCAGAACCAAAGACTTGTTTCGCCGTGGGGGCGGTAGTAGACATCCCCATAAAGTCTACGGAGATAGTGATTACCTTCCTCGATTTATCATAAAGCACCTGGGCCGTCTCCGAGTCATTAATAACAAAGAAGTCCTGCTCGTCACTCTTATCTTTTGGATCTCCAAGCTTCTTACGCACCTCATCGGCCACCATGCCCAATTGAATACCGCGCACTTCGTGAAAAGCTGGAGCATCCTCTTCGGCGGAAGCAGACGCTGCATTGCGCCGTGCGCCTTGCGCGTTGGCCAGACTCGAAACAGTGAGGAACAGGCAAATTGCGGCCAGCGGAAGGTTCGCGATACCTGCTTGTGGAACTGAGGGAATTTTCTTACGGAGCATATGGGGTTTTCTCCTTTCTAAGAACTGTGGTCGGGTGGCACCAGCCGAAAGTTTGGAGAAGACCGAAATTGTTGACCGTGATCCAGCTGACTGCCAGGGAGGCTTTCGAGCGATCCTGTGCCGTGACAATATCGCCAGCCGATGCTCATGTCAACGATTCGAGCAGCTTGGCTGGTTTCGGGATTGTTACCCGGCCGTTAGTTAGAATTTTAGAAAAATACGACTTCCGGATCAACCCCGGGATCAACTCGGGCTGCTTGACTAATGAGGGCCTTTTGGAATAGAAAGCCTGCGCTACAAACTAAAAAAGGTCCAGGAGTCTGATTATGAAGAAGCTATTTGCAGTACTTGTGTCTGCTTTGGCGGCGGCTGCGTGCGCGGCGCCTACCGAGGTAACCAACACCGCGCCGATGTCCAATGCGAACATGATGGCCGAAACGAAACCAGCAGCAATGATGACTGAAGCAGAAGCATCATCAAAGGAGAGGGCTGTTTGGGATAGCATCAAGAGTAAGAATTATGACGCCTTTGGAAACGCCTTAGACAGCGATTACGTGGAGGCAAGTCTCGATACCTTGTTCGACAAGACAGGCATCATTAGTGCGAGCAAGGATCTCGTAATCACAGATGCCACCTTCTCTGAGTGGCGGCTCCTACCCATTGACAAGGATGCCTTTGTAACCACGTACACAGCGAAAGTTAAGGGAAGCTACAAGGGAGAACCATTTTCTCCTTCACCCATTCGGGCAAGTTCCGCATGGGTAAATCGCGCCGGCAAGTGGCTGTTGATTTACCACCAGGAAACTGAGGCCAAAGCTATGCCTGCGACGCAACCTCCGAAAGCGGATGCCGCAAAGTCGAGTCCCAGTGTCGCCCCGTCCCCACTGACAACTGGCTCGGATCCTGTCGCCAATGAACAAACCATTTGGGCGGCGCTCAAAGCTAAGAATTTCGATGGCTTTGCTTCCCTGCTGGCGCCGGAATCGATAGAAGTAGAACCCGACGGGGTATACGACAAAGCTGGTTCAATCAAGCTTGTCAGCCAATTCGATTTCTCGAAAGTCGCACTGTCAGATTTTAAGCCGGTGAAACTTAATGATGATGCCATGCTGGTGACGTACATCGTTAAGATGCCCGCTCCGAATGCCTCGACGGAACGGCATTCGACAATTTGGGTGGAGCGAAATGGGAAATGGGTTGCCCTGTTCCACCAGGGCACTGTGTTACCCAAAGCAACGGCAAAACCCGCAGCCAGTGCGTCACCGGCCCGATAGTTGCCGCAAAGCTGAACGTTCGGGCGAAGCTGAAACGATTGGTCAGGTCGTAGCCGTCGCGCACACGTGGCGGTTACGACCAAATACCGGGGATTAACGTGGCGCAGGTGGGGCACTGACCATTGCCGCGGATATTCATCTGCCGGATTAGATAGCCGTACCGCTCGACTAGCAAAGTGTCACACGACGGGCAATAAGTATTTTCCCAGGAACCCACTCTGCCAGGTAAGTTCCCCGCATAGATGTAGCGCAACCCTGCTTCCCGCCCTATTTCACAAGCCCGGATCAACTGCTCAGCCGTGGTATTTGTGTTGTCAGTCATGTGATAGTCCTGGTGGAATGCAGTAACATGCCAGGGAATATCGGGCGAGACTGAAACAATAAACTCAGCGGCGCGCCTCAACTCATCTTCCGAATCATTGAAACCGGGGATTATGAGCGTAACGATCTCTTCCCAGAAACCGCGGTCATGGACCATCTTGACCGTTTCGAGAATGTTATCGACGACGCCACCCAATTGGCGATAATTCTTATCGCTCATCGTTTTCAAATCGATCTTATAGCAATCGGTCCATGGTCGGAGGTAGTCAAGCACCTGAGGGGTGGCATTGCCATTGGAGATGAACGCTGTCCTTAAGTCTTCCCGCCGCGCTTTTTGGAAGACTTCCACGGCCCATTCGGCAGTAATCAGGGGTTCGTTGTAGCTACTTCCCACCATAGAAGCACCATAGGCCTTGGCCATGGCCACCACCCGGTCAGATGAGACCAGTTGGGGTCTTGTGCCAGCGGCATCGTCACGAAGCGCCTGGGACGTCAACCAGTTTTGACAATAGGCACAATGCAAATCGCAACCCAACATGCCAAACGTCAAAGTGTCAGAACCCGGCAACACGTGAAAGAAAGGCTTCTTTTCTGTCGGGTCAGAAGCGAGTGCCGCAACGTAGTTAGCAGGTACGCGCAGGTGACCTCCAGCATTGAAACGCACCTTACAAATGCCGCGTTTGCCATCTTTAATGAGGCAGCGATGACCGCAGGCATAACATTTCAACGCATTTCCCGACAGGCGTTCGGCTAACTCCGCCGCGCCTTCCACCGTCAATGCATCAAGCACTGCCGCGAGTGGCGCCGATTTCGTAGTAACTGGCATTCTTCTTGTTGAAACCTCGTAGAATCCTCTCCAGGGAATTATACTCTTTCGATGATTTTTGTCAGTCGGCAGTTGCCGATAAAGGTTCAGTAGTCATGTGTGAGTCATCACATTTCTTGCTTAATTAGTGATCATCGAAGAAATAACCGTTACGGCCTTTCAGCAGCACACGCGGGTAGTGGGTTGTGAGAGCACTCGTCTGGCCGTCTGCATCGATCCTGGTGACGACTCGGAGCGGATTGTGGACGCCATCGAAAAGCACGACTTTGAGTTGCAGGCTATTACGTTAACTCATGCGCACATGGATCACGTAGGAGGTGTAGCCGCTTTGAAGAAATTGCGTCCGCATGCGAAAATAATTCTTCATAAAGCAGACGAGCCTCTTTATCTTCAGCTTCCGGAGCAGCCGGCCTGGATTGGCATTCCACGCTCTCAATGGGCACAATTAGGGTTCGCTTACGAACCACCCCCACGCATTGATGAGTATTGGACAGATCAGCAAATTTACAAGGTTGGACTGCTCGATTTCAGGATCATCCACTGCCCGGGACACACACCGGGCCACATAGTAATGTTTGCCCCGGCGGAAAAGAGAGTGTTTGTTGGAGACGTCTTGTTTGCCGGCTCGGTAGGCAGAACGGATCTGCCTGGAGGCTCAACTACTGCGCTACTGGATTCAATAATGAACAGGTTGCTGCCACTTGGGGATGATGTGGAGGTTTATTCCGGCCATGGGCCAGTCACCACGATTGGTCAGGAGCGTTTGACCAACCCATTTCTGACCGGTGAATACCAACTCGGCAGCGGCAGATTTTGAACGGAGTACTAAGACAACTGGCTAAGCGTGAGAAGGTGGTTTTTGCCGGCGACAGCTATTCTTTATTTGGCCCGCGCAGCCTTTGAGCTTTTAACTCTTCCCACCTCTCTTTTTGCTCCTCATTCAATTGGCTGGGAAGGGTCTCAACAGGGATATTGTATTGCCCGCAGAAATGGCGCCAAAGTACGAAACGCATATCAAATTGGCCCGTTTGATCGGAAATCACATTCTCAAGCGGTGGCCTTGGTTTGTCTGTCTTCGACACGTTTAATCCCTTGTCTTCATAGCTGAACTTACTGGCACAGCTAGTGTACCAACTTTCTTCGCAATAGTTCAGGGGAAACCGAGTTTCACGCGGGCTGCCGCGGCATGCCAGTCCGCAAAAACCCGGCGAACCCCACTTCGCCCTTACTCAGTAGCCTGCTCTATTTCTCGACTATGTCCTTTTTCAGGCTCGTTACAAATGCCATAATCTCATCTTTCTCTTTTTGCGGCACTTTGAATTTATCGAGCGAGCCGACGAGGTGTTTCGCTGCCGCCTCCCAGTCGGCCTCCGTAATAGCAAGGCCCTGGTGTGTGGTTTTCATGTCTCGGCCGGTATAAATGCATGGACCACCAGTGGCGGCGCAGAATTGGTCCAGGATGTGCTGGCGAATTCGCTTTTGGGAATCTGCGCTGTGACCAACAAAGAATTTATTAAAGCGCTGATCACCCACCAGCCTGACAATGAACTCATCAACTACCTTAGCTAGAGCGTCATAGCCCCCGACTCGTTCGTAAAGAGATTTTTCCTTAGCCATGCCCTGGGCCATCACGCAAGTGCTCATGAGCAGTGAAAGAACTACAGATGAAGTAACTGCGCGGGCAATTCGGTTAGCATTTCGCATTAATCATTCTCCTGTTTCGGAAGATGAGAAATCTTTTCTGACAAGTGAAATTTACGTTCACCGAGCGGGATCTGGATTTGTGGCGAGCAGAATTCGAAACATTCATATCCTAACCTGCACTGCTTAGATAAAGCTCTCCCGTGGGCACTCTGACTCCGCTCTCCGGCTCCAACGTGACGGCGAAAACTGCGGCGTCAAATGCAGCAGCAGGCACCTGATCGTTGAGAAATGCCTCTCCGGAAGCCAGTGGCTTAAAGAGCTTTCCTGGTAGAGGTTGTTTACCCACAATGAACCATAATTGATAGGCCTTCCCTGTAGCAGCGGGAGGCAAGCCAGTGGCCAGCAGAATGGCTCGGCCAGTCGGGTCGTAAGCAATTGTCGCGCGCGCGCCGGGAGCAACGTCAGTGCCAGACAGTTGGGCGCGCCGAGACCCAGGGAGGGAAAGAATGGCTATAAGTTCGCGATCGTAACTGATTTGCCGATTCGTATGCTGAATCTGGTTCGAGAGTCGAGCTAACTCCTGCCGGTTACGGCTATTTTCGCGCCACTGGATAAGGAGCGTCAGGCATAGCGCCAGAAAAGCCAGCGAGGCCGCCAATGCTTGCCAGGATGGCCAAGCCTGCAAAACCGTTTTCCGAGCGGGCCGCATGGCAGTGACTTTTGGTCCAGCCTGGTCCATCCGCCTCTCCTTGGCGCCGGCTCTATTGACCTCTTGCAGAATGTGCGAACGAACCTCCGGCGACGGTTCAACCGGTTGAGCGGCGAAGGCCAGCAGGCCCGCCGTTTCTTGCCACTGCACCAACTCTGCACGGCAATCGGTACAGCTTTCGAGGTGGGCCGCCACCGCCCGGAGCTCCCGAGCGTCAAGTGCAGTCAGCGCATATGACGCGAGCATCTCTCTATATTCGCTGTGAGCCGTTGAATTCATGCAAAATTCCTATCCGCTGTGCGACGACCTAAACTTCAGACTCTCGCCAAGTAGTTCTCGCAGCTTGATCATTCCGGAACGCATGCGCGTCTTTACTGTTCCCAAGGGTGCATTCAGCTTTGCGGCGATCTCTGACTGGGTCATTCCATCGAGATATGCCAAAAGCAGGACCTCTCGTTGCTCCTCCGTCAGCTTAGCCAGCGCTCGGTTTACTATCTCCATTTGCTCGGCATGAAGAGTATCAGTGACGGCATCTGAGGTCGTCTCGCGAATGTCTTGCGCCGCTGATACGACCAACCGGTCTCGCGACGCAAGCAGCCTCAAGCGATCAATGGCTCGACTACGCGCGAGCGTAACCAGCCAGGTAAAAGGCCGCCCACGGCGGTCGTCGAAATCGCAAGCGCGCCGCCAAACCTGCAAAAAGAGCTCCTGCAAGACATCTTCCGCTTCGGCGCGGCTATTCAATATACGAGTGAGTAGTCCGAACAGGATTAGGCGATAGCGGTCATACAGCAAAGCCAGGGCCGCTTCATCGCCGGCGGCGACAGCCTTGAGCAATGAGCTATCCGATATTTGAGCTTGTTCGGGGTGCAAGCCTTACCTGTTAGGGACAGGAGTATTAAGAGAGCACTTCCGGGGAGGAATTGAAGCTCTCTAAGCGTAAATTCTGACCAATAGCCTAATCGGTTATGAAAACTTTTGACCCTTAAGCGACGGTAATCTCCGGCGTGAGATATACATCCTGGATGGCATTTAATAATTCCACCCCTTCGCTCATGGGGCGTTGAAAAGCCTTGCGACCGGAAATCAAGCCCATGCCGCCGCCGCGCTTATTGATAACCGCTGTGCGAACGGCCTCTGCCAGGTCGCTTGTACCCTTCGATTCGCCGCCCGAATTGATCAAGCCGCAACGGCCCATATAGCAATTAGCGACTTGATACCGGACCAGATCGACTGGGTTCTCTGTGGTCAGTTTCTCGTAAACCAGTTTGTTGGTTTTTCCATACGACTTGCCCATTGCTTTCTCAACGGAGGTATAGCCGGCATTTCGTTCGGGCAACTTCTGCTTAATGATGTCGGCCTGAATGGTCACGCCGAGGTGATTGGCCTGACTGGTAAGATCCGCCGCTGCGTGCATGTCGCCTTCGGCTGTTTTAAAACTCGGGTTTCGCAAGTAGCACCAGAGTATGCAACCCATGCCGAGTTCGTGTGCATAAGCAAACGATTGACTTATCTCGGTTATCTGACGGGTCGATTCTTCAGAGCCAAAATAGATTGTTGCGCCAACGGCTACCGCGCCGAGATTGTGCGCCTCTTTGACTGTGCCAAACAGTACCTGATCAAATCTATTGGGCAAGGTCAGCAATTCGTTGTGATTGATCTTTACGATAAACGGTATCTTGTGCGCATATTTACGGGCTACCACACCCAAAACTCCAAACGTTGAGGCGACGGCATTGCAACCACCCTCAATGGCCAACCGGACAATGTTCTCAGGATCAAAGTATTGCGGGTTCGGAGCGAATGACGCGCCGGCCGAGTGCTCGATACCCTGGTCTACGGGCAAGATAGACAAATAACCGGTACCCGCCAGCCGCCCATTATCGAAGAGTGATTGAAGCGAACGTAAGACGGAGGCCGGACGATCGGAGTAGGTCCAGACGCGGTCAATGAAGTCAGGCCCAGGCAAGGCCAGCTGGTCTTTAGGGATTGTTTGAGACTGGTGGTCGAGCAACGTCCGGGCGTTTTCGCCGAGAAGCTCTTCAATGCGGCTGAAAGGCGTGCCAGCTCGTTTCAGTTGAGTAGCCATTGTTTTTTCTCCAGAATCGAAAGCGGGTCCGTTTTGCAGCGAGTTAGAACTGGATTATAGCACAGCGCCTTGTCGTAGCCGCGAGCGGCGGATTTTGGTCCCGCGACTAGCGACTTGCTCCTCTTCCTCATTCGTTGGAGGGCAAACCACCAATTCGGCAAACGATTGATTATAAGACGATTATGGTTGCTACAACTTCCTCAGCTTGCCTGTTCTAGCACGCCTACAAATTCTCTTGCAGTAGAATTTGCAAGTAGTCTACAATCCGGGTGCAGAAACCTCGAATGCCGCGACTGCTACGTCGCTTCACCCAAGTCTCAACTCCACGTTTCCGATCTTTCGCAGGGAGACTGATCATGAGAATTAACCCTTTTGTTCTCGTCGTTTGTGTCGGTCTGGTGTGCCTTGGCGCATACCCGCGGGCGATGGCTTTTCCGGGCGACGACTGGTTGCCCATCGACCCTGCCGAGCTGGCCCAAAAAACGCCGGTCGTGGAGAAAGATGCCGATGCCGAGGCTTTGTTCTGGCAAGTCAGAGTCTTGGACGAAGTGGGAGGAGAAACTCCTCGCACAGTCCTCCGCAATTACATCCGCATCAAGGTCTACACTGAGCGTGGTCGTGAATCGCAAAGCAAAATTGATATTCCTTACTTGAACAACTGGAGCATTAAAGACATTGCGGCCCGCACCATCAAGACCGACGGCACCATTATCGAAATTAAGAAGGAAGACATTCTCGAGCGCACCATCGTCAAGGAAAGCGGACTGAAGATAAAAGCGAAATCATTTGCCCTGCGTGGTGTGGAGCCAGGCGCAATAATTGAATATCGTTGGCGTGAGGTCCGCAATGATCAGCTTTCCTTCTACATCCGGCTTCAGCTCCAACGCGATGTGCCAGTCCAGATTGTCAAATACTATATCAAACCGCTTTCTTTGCCGGGATTTCCATTCGGGATGCGTGTGCAGACTTTTCATACTGAGGCCACGCCATTCGTGAAAGAGAAGGACGGCTTCTATAGCAAAACAATGCGGGACGTGCCCGCGTTTCGTGAGGAGGCGCGGATGCCACCTGAAAATTCAGTGCGGCCATGGATGCTGGTTTATTACTCGGAAGACAGGAAGCTGACCGGAGATAGCTTTTGGAAAGACTACGGCAAGCGGCAATATGAAGAGAATAAGTCACGCATGAAGGTAGGCGCAGAAGTAAAAGAGGCCGCCGCCGCTGCCATTGGCGATTCGACCGGACCGGAGGAGAAGCTCGAAAGGCTGTTTGAGTTTTGTCGCTCCAAGATCAAGAACGTTAATGACGACGCCTCCGGTATGACAACTGAGGAGCGGGCAAAACTGAAGGAGAATAAGAGTCCGGCAGACACGCTGAAGCGGGGGATGGGCACAGGCACTGACATCGACATGTTGTTTGCAGCGCTAGCTCAGGCTGCAGGTTTTGAGGCCCGGATCGTAAATCTGGCCGACCGTAGCGATGTCTTTTTTGATCGAGGGTTCGCTGATGACTATTTCATTCACGCCTACGACATCGCGGTGCGCGTAGGGGACGAATGGCGGTTTTACGACCCAGCGAGCACGTATGTTCCGCTGGGAATGTTACGGTGGCAGGAAGAATCCCAGGACGCCTTACTCTCAGATCCCAAGGAACCGATTTGGCTTAGAACTCCTATCTCTCCGCCGGAGAAATCCAAGGAAAAACGCATAGCAAAGCTCCGACTTCTGGAAGACGGCACAATCGAGGGAGACGTGCGAATTGAGTATTACGGACACCTGGCAGTGGAAAGAAAAGAGTGGGATGACGACGATTCTCCAGCGCAGCGCGAAGAGACACTTCGCGATAGCGTGAAGTCGCGCATGAGTACTGCAGAGCTGAGCGAGATCAAGATTGAAAATGTCAACGATGGGCGCAATCCCTTCGTCTATAACTACCACGTCCGAGTGGCCGGATATGCCCAGCGCACGGGAAAACGACTGTTTCTCCAACCGGCGTTTTTCCAGCGTGGGGTGGCCCCTCTCTTCCCGACAAGCGAACGCAAGCATGCGGTATATTTCCACTATCCATGGTCGGAGGAAGATGAAGTAACAATCGACCTGCCGGAAGGTTTTGCCTTAGACAACGCCGAAGCACCCGCCCCTTTCGCCGCCCCGCCAATCAGCGCTTACAAACCAACTCTCAGAGTGACCAAGGACGGTCGCACTCTCAATTACAAGCGCGAGTTCTATTTTGGTGGTGGAGGGAACATTCTTTTTCCGGTTTCCGGCTACAGTCAGCTAAAGCAATTTTTCGATGTGTTGAACAAACAGGATGGCCATACAATTACCTTGCGGCAATCAAGTGTCGCAGCTTCCCAGTAGGTCTTAAGAAACCCGACATGTCCTCGCGGGTAGGAGACACAAAAATGATTACAAAGATCCTCGCCCTCTTCGTTTGCTTATTACTCACTGCAGCCACAGTATCCGCCGCAGGTGATGATGTGCCTGCCTGGCTCACGAAGGCGGCGGGCGCACCCGTACCCACGTACGACAAGGACGTGCCGGCCGTTGTTCTGCGCGATGAGCAGACGGTTACTGTCTCAGATGATGGGAAGATCACTACTTCCACCGCATTTGCTATCCGGATTCTCACCCGCGAGGGACGTGTGTATGCGGAAGCTTCCGAGCTATATCTGACCAAAGCCGGAAAGGTAAAGGAGATGCGCGCGTGGCTGATTCGGTCGAACGGTTTCGTAAAGAAATACGGGAACGACCAGACGGTGGATCACATCTCTGATCCAAACGATGTTTATGACGAATATCGTGTCAGGCTTATCGATGCGTCTGATGACGCTGATGCCGGAACTGTCTTTGGCTATGAATCAACATCCGAAGAACGCCCGTTGTTTGGCCAGGATATTTGGCGTTTTCAGCGCCGTCTGCCGGTACTGATCTCGCGATACAGTCTCGCATTGCCCAACGGCTGGCGTGCTTCAAGCGTGACTTTCAATCATTTCAAGATTGAGCCCCGGGTAACGGGATCCACCTACACTTGGGAATTATCTGAGCTGCCGCCAATCAAGCCTGAGCCGGCTAGTCCGCCCACGAGTAGCCTGGCCCCCTTTGTGGCCGTCAGTTACTTCCCGGCGGATAGTGGTCCTTCGGCAGCAACCGGAGCCTCTTTTGAAAGTTGGCAGCAGGTTTCGCGTTGGGCCAGCGCATTGCATGATGCAGTGGCAAATCCTGAGGAGACTGTAACAGCCAAGGCGCGCGCCTTAACCACCGATACAACGGGCGAACTGGAACAGATCAGAGCAATTGCGCGCTTTGTTCAAAACCTCCAATACATTTCGATCGATATCGGAGTGGGAAAAGGAAACGGTTATAGACCCCATCCTCCCGCACAGGTGCTAGCTAAGCTATATGGTGATTGCAAAGACAAAGCCAACCTGATGCGAGCTATGCTCAAGGCCATCAACATCACTGCTTATCCGGTCGCCATATACAGTGGCGACGCGACGCGCGTGCGTGAAGAGTGGGCGTCACCTGGCTGGTTCAATCACTGCATCATCGCCATTAAAGTCAGCGACCAAACCGTGGCGCCTACCGTGATACAGCACCCAACCCTGGGGCGCCTGATGATCTTTGATGCCACAGACCCAAATACCCCGGTAGGGGATCTGCCTGATGACGAGCAGGGCAGTCTGGCACTGATAATCGCAGGTGATGCAGGCTCCTTGATGCGCATGCCGACAATGCCTCCTGACTCCAGTCAGCTTCAACGGGAAGCAGAGGTGGTGCTTACGCCTCAGGGAGCGATCACCGCCAGCTTAAAGGAGAGATCAACAGGACAGACGGCTGTCAGTGAAAGACGTGCCTTCCGCGCACTTTCAACTCCGGAGTATCGCGGCATGATTGAGCAATGGCTGACGCGCGGCGTCACGGCGCCAAAGCTTTCCAAGGTAGAGCCGAAAGATGATGACAGCGATGGTCGGTTCAGCCTCAACCTTGAGTTTTCGGCGACGGATTATGGTCAAGTCATGCAAGACCGGCTCCTGGTCTTCAAGCCTGCAATTGTATCCCGGCGCGACTCGCTCTTTTTGACAGAGGCAAAGCGAAACCACCCCGTAGTGCTTGAGTCGCGAGCCTTTACAGAAATTGTGCGGGTAAAGCTGCCGTCGGGTTTTGAAGTGGATGAGTTACCCGACGCGCTGAAGCTCGATATGGACTTTGGCTCTTATAAGACGAGCTATGAAGTGAAAGATGGCGAACTGGTTTTCAAACGGGCTTTGGCCCAGCGCGCGAGTACCATTCCGGTTGAGCAATATCAAACTGTACGTAGCTTCTTTGAGAAGATACGCGCTGCCGAGCAGGCCCCCGTTGTGTTGGTGAGAAAGTAAGATCCCGATGAGCTAAGATTGCCCACAGGAAGCGATCTCGCTGCCAAACGCGATCCAGTTCTCGCTTATGCCGCATCCTTGCTCGGAGTGAGTATTGCTGACGAGAAGGCCGGGTCCTTTTTCCCGATTGAATGGCTCCCTAACTAACGTCGATCAACGCTCTGAAGCTATCCGCCAACCGCGCGACGATGCTTGCAGTAGCCACTGAATACTGACGAAAATCAAAGGTGGTCACTGCGGCTACTCCCAGACTTGCCGACGTTAGAAATATCTCATCCGCCTCAGTTAAGTCGGATAACTCGTAAACCCCTTCTACGAGCGGTATGAAGTGTTTGCCAGCGAGTCCCATTACTGCTGCCCGGGTCACGCCAGGCAGCGCTCCAGTACTGAGGGCGGGCGTATACAGTGTGCCATTCTTCACCCAGAAGATGTTGGCCATTATTGCTGAGACGACTTCGCCGCGTTCATTCAGCGTCACGGCTTCGTCAAATTCTCTTTCCTCCGCTTCTTCCAGAGCGAGCACGCGCTCTAAGTAATTAAGACTGTTGATTCCCGTCAAAGGCGACCAGGTGTTGGTACGGAAAGGAGAGACCGCCAGCGTCAGGCCGCGGGCAGGAATAACCCGCCGTTCGTTAGACATTATCAGGAGATCACTCTTTTTAGTCCCTTTCGATTTCCTTCCCTCGTTTTCACTGCGGGCCAGCAGAATTACTCTGGCGCAGCCCTCATCAACGTCATTGACAGCAATCACTTTTTGCAGGGCCTCGCCAACGTTATGTTCACTGTAGGCCGTACAATCGATCTTCAAATGCTCAGCATCGTCTTGCAGTTGCTGCCAGTGCTTCGGCCACAGAAATGGCGCTCGCCGGTAAATAGCTACAGTCGTAAAAGCGCCGCGGCCATAAAGCATCGCGTAGGACGGGGGCGCGACACGGGCCTTAGTCGCCTCGACCATCACGTTGTTGAGATAGATGATGGGATGCACTGCTGCTCCCGTTAGGCGAGGATCATTCCATTCCGGCGGCCATTGCTTCCGCGCGAAGTTTCCGTGGTAAGGCACTACGCCAAACATCTTCGAGTTTGGCGACCAGGGTATCGACCGCAGACGCTCCATTTACCTTGATCTTCAATCGCTCACCACGCGTTCGACCGATGATTGTGAACGGGCAGTTCCGTCGGCGAGCAATCCCCTTTAAGTTCTCGGCAACGCTCGAGGCAAAACTGATCACTATTCGTGACGGCGTTTCACTGAAGAGCAAACTACGAACAGCAAGTGGTCCTTCGAGTTCCACTTCCGCGCCTATGGCCCCGTGGTTCAGAGACGAAAAACAACTCTCAGCCAGCGTGACGGCGAGCCCGCCATCGGAACAATCGTGGGCGGATTGCAGCAAACCTGCTTCCGCCGCCTCCAAACAAACATTTTGAACTGCGCGCTCTCGCTCGAGATCTACGGGTGGCACGCGGCCTCTCGAAATCAGCTCCTCAGTCGTAAACCCTTCCACTCTCGCAGCATATTCGCTCAGCGACAGATCGTCCCCTGTCTCACCGAGCAATGCAATCACATCGTTCTCATTCTTGAATCCCGCCTGTACCACACGGCGCACATCTTCCACCAGCCCGACCATGCCTATCACCGGTGTGGGCAGAATTCCCCGACCCTCGGTTTCATTGTAGAAAGAGACATTGCCTGAAACTACCGGTGTACTGAAGGCTTTACATGCCTCAGCGATACCGTCTATCACTTCGGAAAACGACCACATCACTTCGGGCCGCTCAGGCGAAGCGAAGTTGAGGCAATTCGTGATCGCCAGCGGCCGAGCGCCAACGCAAACCACGTTGCGCGCGCTTTCGGCGACGACCAGTCGTGCCCCCGAGCGCGGATCTGCTGCGCAATAACGACCATTGGAATCCAGCGTCAGCGCGAGCCCCCGGCGTGTCTCCTTGATCCTGACAACTGCGGCGTCAGCACCGGGCAAAACAACGGTGTTGGTCCGTACCATGTGATCGTACTGGCGATAGACCCACTGCTTGGAGGCAAGGTTTGGAGAGGCGAGCAGCGTCAAAAGGGCCTCCGAAAAGTCTGGAGTCTGGAGCCGAGAGTCTGGACTCTGGAGTCTGGAGGTCCGAGTCTGGAGTCTGGAGTCTGGAGTCTGGAGTCTGGAGTCTAGAGTCTGGGTTGACGAGTCTAGACCTTGATCGTGAACCTCAGACTGCTTAGTGACGACTCCAGAATCCGGACTCCAGACTCTAGACTCTAGACTCTCGACTGTCTTTTTCATCGGTCTTTCGTATCGTGGCGCTTCATCGGTGAGCGCAACCACCGGTATGTCAGCCACGGTCTCGCCTTCGTGGACGACTTGCATGCGTCCGCCTTCGCGCACACGGCCGATCACCACTGCGTCGAGATCCCACTTGCGAAAAATATCAACTACTTCACGCTCGCGCCCCGAATGCGCGACTATGAGCATTCGTTCCTGTGACTCGGAAAGCAGCATCTCGTAAGCGGTCATGCCTACTTCCCGCTGCGGCACAAGGGAAAGATTGAGCTCGATACCGGTGCCGGCGCGGGCTGCCATCTCGCAGGATGATGAAGTAAGACCGGCCGCGCCCATGTCCTGGATACCGGCTACGGCGCCGCTTCGCATGGCTTCAAGGCATGCTTCCAACACCAGTTTCTCCAAAAAGGGATCGCCAACCTGAACTGTCGGCCGTTTCTCCAAAGCTTCTTCGTCAAACTCGGCCGAGGCCATGGTCGCCCCGTGGATGCCGTCGCGACCTGTTTTGGCCCCGACATACAGCACCGGATTGCCGATTCCTGTGGCCTTGCCAAAAAAGATTTGATCCTGCCGCACGAGTCCCAGGGCAAAAGCATTCACCAGCGGATTGAACGTGTAAGCATCGTCAAAAGCAACTTCGCCGCCAACAGTCGCTACGCCAAATGCATTGCCGTAATGGGCAATGCCGGCGACCACGCCGGCGAGCAGGGATCGATTGCGACGACCGTACTGCGGATGGTCGAGAGAACCGAACCTTAAACTGTTCATCGCCGCAATGGGACGCGCTCCCATCGTGAAGACGTCGCGTAGGATTCCCCCGACACCCGTAGCGGCGCCCTGAAAAGGCTCAATGAACGACGGGTGATTGTGCGACTCAATTTTGAAAGCCGCGCACCAGCCGTCTCCGACATCTACGACACCGGCATTCTCGCCCGGTGGAACGATGACTTGCTCTCCGGTAGTGGGCAGACGCTTCAGATGCACGCGCGAAGACTTGTATGAGCAGTGCTCGGACCACATGACCGAAAAGATGCCAAGCTCTACGAGGTTGGGTTCGCGGCCGAGCAGTTTCTTGATACGCTCGAATTCTTCCTGAGTGAGGTTATGAGCGGAGATTACTTCGGGCGTTAGCATAGAAGGGATGATAGCCGATCCACGTGCATCACACGAAATCGCACGAAGAAGTTACTGTAACATTCCACTAGCTAACTTCCCACTTTAAAGCTTTATCGATTTCCGTCCGCAACTCAACTGGATTAATGCGTCCAAAGTGTTTATAGACAATCTTGCCTTCGCTACTAAAGAGAAAGGTCGCAGGCATTGCGCCATCCCATTGGGGATCGACAAACTTTATCGCCGGTTCGGGATCGTCAACATTGAGGAGGTAAACCGGCATCGACGCCTTCATGAGACGCAGAAACTTAGGTACTTCCGTACCGATGTCCTTCACGTCATCAAGTGATACAGCGATAAAGTTAAACTTTTTACCGCGATAGTCTTCGTCGATCTTTACGAGGTCCGGAAACTCTTCACGGCAGGGATCACACCATGTGGCCCAGAAATTAACCAGCAACGGACCCGCGCCGGGATCGCGTTTCAGTAACCCTTTGAGGCCCTCTGTGTCGACCTCACGCACCGCGGTGATGGCAGCAGATTTTGCGGTCCGGTCACGGGAAGACTGCGCCGGCGCCACAAAACCTGCAAGGAGAACGCAAACAGTGACAAGCAGAAATGATGATTGAGAAAAAGCCATCTATGAGACGCGTTTGATAGTGCAACCAAAGGCTGCGGCTGTCGTCTTTTCAACCGGTTTTCCCGCCAGCAACGCATCCATCGCATCGCGTAACTCACTGGAGCTGACTTGCTCCGCATCGCGGCTGTTATCGATGCGGCCGTGATAAAGCAGCTTGTTGCTGGCATCGAGGAAATAGGCTTCGGGGGTCTTACTGGCGCCGAGGCGATCCGCGATCTTGTTCTCCGGATCTTTAAGCACTGGAAATGTCAGATGCTTTTCTGTGGCATGAGCCTTAACCACATCGCCAGGCTCAGTATTGTTGGCGTTGATGCCGATGACGTTTATGCCGCGCTGACGGTAATCCTGGGCCAGTTTCTCCATTCGTTCGTTGTAGGCGTTGGATACCGGACATTGAACGGAAACGAAGATCAGGACGGTTCCTTTCTTGCCTTTAAGCGAGTCGAGTGAATGCATCTTGCCGTCTACATCCGGCAGCGTGAAGCTCTCAATGATCGAGCCAATTGCTGGAGGGGAGGGAATATCATTACCGGTGACGCGGCCGCTTCCGGCAACGGCTGCGGAAATCAATATCAAGCCGGCAACAAATACCGAAAACACAGACAGCTTGTTCATAAATTTGGAACTCCTTTCGGTACAATAGACATGGGAGAATCGCAAGATTAACAGCCGAAGATAACGTGTGGCAAGTTGCACAGCATAGCGTGCCTGACCAGCAAGCAATGAACATTGAAATACCATTGCACCACGGCACTGCAGGCCGTTGCTGTCAGGCCCCAAGCTACCAAGCGGCTAACTTATCCTCTGCGAGCTTTCAGCCTCATTTGCCTCATCTGACGTCGATGGGAAAATCCGGACCAAGATTTTCACCTAATATCTTAAGAATATCCGCGTAGTCTCCTTCAACAGGCCAAACTTTCATTTTGCTGCTGT
>Ga0209431_10000308_pt1 | contig 39769 bp, 51 predicted proteins | sample RifCSP13_3_FD_184021 | JGI IMG/M metagenome (GOLD analysis project Ga0209431, IMG submission 184021) | Soil microbial communities from Rifle, Colorado - Rifle CSP2_sed 13_3 (SPAdes) (version 2) | ecosystem: Environmental > Terrestrial > Deep subsurface > Rock core/Sediment | place: Rifle... | reverse complement strand
GAGTGATATTAACCTCCCACCTTAGCTGTTTTACCCTAAGTTACTTCTTCCCTTTTTTCCCCAGAATCTCAACCTTAGGAGGCATAAACATTTTTCCTATTTGCTCTGCCTCCTTTTCCAGAATATCTTTTTTCTTTTTTTTCTTTTCGCCTTTGTAGAAACCGCCAAAAGATCCCATTTAAAATCTCCTTACTTAATTTTAACAACCAAAGTTGAAAAAGACCAATCTAGAATAATTTCCGCGAAAGAAGGTCGTCGAAATTTTTACTCCTCGCCTTTTTGATCTTTGAAAGATCATCCCAATGTTCGCCTAAAATTCTGGAGACATGATCGCCACCTATGGTTTCCGGCACAACCACATAATCGGCACCAAACTCGTACATTTTGACAGCATCATGGATCCAGTAAGCAGTCGTAATAATCGGCCCGCGGTAATTTTTGCTCTTGGCAAATTTAATAAGAAGCGAAGCATCTCCAAAATCAGGATCGGTAATAATAATAAGTTTGGCTTTTGCAAACTCCAATTCTTCTAAGACCTCAGGGTCTGAAATATCCCCAAAGACTGCATTAAAACCTGCAGCTGCAAGAGATTTTATTATCTCGGGATTAAAATCAACAACTACTATTTGGTTTTTGTCTTTAAATCTCCTTTTCAAGAATTCCAGAATGTCAGAACCCATCTGTTCCCCTCCGACCAAAACCACATGGTCTGCCAAACTTTCGCGGTTCGAAACATAGGGGTCATGTTTTTTTTGGGGGAAAAGGCGTGACAGGCGCGGCTCAAAACGCCTGTACAGAAGGTCCCCTTTTAAAATTAAATATGACGAAATAGTAATCGTGGCGATTCCTACTGCTGCCATTAAAGAAACTTCTTGGGATGACACATGGCCCAAAGCTTGGCCGGAGGCCAAAAGAATTAAAGAAAATTCCGAAATTTGCGCACCGGTTATCGCAACCAAAAAAGAGGTACGGTTTCGAAAACCTAAAGATAACATCACGGCAAAAACTATCAAAGGTTTGGCAATCAAGACAAAAAGCGTCAGCCAAATTACGTGCGACAATAACACCTGACTTGCTCCAGCAGAAAGTGATGCCCCGAGTAAAATGAAAAACATTATCGTAAAAAAATCCCGCAGGGGTTTTACCCTGGCCGAAATCTGAATTCTGTAAGGCGACGATGCAATGGCAACGCCTGCCAAAAATGCGCCGATTGCCACAGAAAATCCAAATACAGACCCTAAGGCCGCAACTAAAAATGCCCAGGCAATTGCTGAGACGAAAAGTAACTCCGTGGACTGCGATGTTAACTTAAAAAGCAATTTCAAAATCCACTTCGAGGCAACAAACGCAAAGCCAACTAATAAAAGCCCCTTTAAAACTATCAAAAACATAGAGGCAAGACTTGGCCCTGTATCCCTGCCAAACCCTGAAAGTACTATGAGTGCCAAAATCGCTACGAAATCCTGTACCAGAAGAATTCCAACGGTAACCTTGCCGTAAAGCGACCCTAAATCATGTTTTTCGGAAAGCAGCTTAATAATTATTACCGTCGAGGAAAATGTTATTGCGAGTGCCATGTAAAAAGAGGCAACAAGCGAAAATCCCAATGCATTGATTAGGATAAAACCGACAACAACGGTAAAAAATATCTGTGCAAAACCCGCCAAAATCGCCGCCCTGCCCACATACTTAAAATCATCAAGTTTTAACTCAATACCGACCAAAAAAAGCAGGAAGGCAATGCCTAAGTTGGAAAGAAGCTCGAAGGTAGAATTTTCCAAGCTTCTAAAAACCTGGAAGAAAGAAATAATAATTCCCGTGAAGATGTAGGCAAGGATTAATGGTTGCTTAAACCTCTGGGCAATTATACCCAAAATTGTCGATATAACAAGAATAGTTGCCAGCTGCAGAAATAAGATTGGCATGGGCAGTCCTAATCAATTTTCTAGTCTTACCTTACAATTGTCAAATGCGAAAGTGTATCTTTCAAATCGCCCGGCAAAACGGATTTAAACTCGGCAGTCTTTTTAGATTTGGGGTGCAAAAATTTAATTCTTGATGCGTGCAAAAAAAGTCTTGGGCAAAACATCAGATCAAATTTCAAAAGCTTCTTGGGTGTATAAATTAAATCCGATACCGCCGGATGGCCGATGCTTTTGATGTGCACCCTGATCTGGTGAGTCCTGCCTGTTTTTGGAAAAAGTGCAAAAAGCGTGTATTTTTTTGCCTGTCTTGTTAAATAGTTCATTCTTGATTTTGTCCGCGCATCTGAAATCAGCTCCTCAAAATTTTTTGTCATAAATTCATATTTTCCAATAACCTTAAATTCTGTCCTTGATTCTCTACCCTCTTTTACAATCCCGAATTTACCGAACTTGCCGATGCGGCCGACGTCTCCCTCAATAACCCCGGAATCCTGATTGATTTGGCCATGCGCCAAGCAGACATATTCTTTTTCGACCTTTCTTTCTCTAAATTGGTTCTGTAAGATCTCGAAGGCTTTTGGGGTTTTGGCTACCAAAAGAAGTCCAGATGTTTCGCGGTCCAACCGATGGCCAATCCCCGCCCGATCGCCGATACCAAGACTCGACCCCAGATTAAAATATACTGACAATAAATCCTGAAGCGTTTCCTCTTTAATTGTCTCCGAACGGTTAACAACCAACCCCGCCGGTTTATCGATAACTAAAATTTCATTATCTTCAAAAACAATTTGCGGTTTCATTATTCTTTTTTGGCAAAATCCCTAAACAAAGAAATAATTATGAATAGAACTCCAATAGTTATCGCAACGTCTCCCAGATTAAATGTCGTCAGCCATAATGGAATCCTTATAAAATCCACAACGCAGCCTTTAAAAATCCTGTCTACCAAATTGGAAATTCCGCCACCGATAATTAAAGCAAAGGGAGCATAAAAGGTAAATTCTTTTTGTTTGAAAAACAAATAGACTAAAGCGGAAAGAATCGAAAACGCAATTAAACCGTTTAAGAAACCCGGCAGTAAACCAAAGGCAAATCCAAGATTGCACGTCCACGAAATACTGCTTTTTACAACAAGTGATTTAGTAATCTGATCTATTGCAAAAACTAAAAAAATTACAAACGCAGAAACGAGGGCTTTTTTAGGAACCAGCTTTTGATTCGAGTTTCTTTTCACAAGATAAACAATATATCGCCTGAGGTTTTACTTCAAGCCTTTTCTCATCTATCTTTTTGCCGCAATTGTCGCAAATCCCGTATGTCCCTTTTTTGATTTTGGTTAAGGCCTTTTCTATTTCATTTAAGTCATTTTTTAATTTTCCCTCAAAAACGGCAACCTGCTCATGGGAAAAAAGCGACTGGGCGTCTGTCCCCGGCTCCTCAATAATTGATCGATCTTCGTTTGCAAAAGGGTCGTCTTTTTTCAGGCGTCTAATCTTGGAAAGAATTAGGTTCCTTTGCTTTTCTACTTTTTGTCTGATTTTTTCAATATTTATCATTTTTTAATCCCTAGGGCATGCACAAAGTCAGAAAAACTTGAAATTATTTCTTTACCCGCCGTACGGGTAACTGTTAACGTAAATTTTGCGAAGCTATAAGGCAAAAGCACAATCGCTCTTGCGATCTGATCAGCCTCCCTTACACTTGTTAAAACTCTCTTTGCCCTAAATAATATTAACAAAAAAAACGCAAGCAAACCTTTAGTGTCTTCTTTTACTTTGCGCTTTGCCAAAATATACCATGAGACACTACCAAATAACAAAAAGGTTGTCGAAAAAACCGCCTGAGTCGGAATAAACGCAAACAGGTCAGCTGAGTCTACGCCTCCCAATATACCTATTCTTCCTAAATAAACAACGGTTAAGTTAACAATAGAAAAGAAGACTATAAAAAAAGATACAAAAAAGCCCACATGCCTCTTTTGTTTTTCAAGTCTTTTTAAAACCCAAAAAAGTATAAAAAATAAAATAGTATTGATAAATGAATTCTGCAGATTCAAAAAAAGTCTAAAGTTTAAAGGTATGGCTTGTGACGTCAAAAACAGCCCTAAATTGTAAATTGCCAAAAACAAAAAGAGAGGTGCTGCAGCAAGATCAAAAATCTGCCAAAAACTGTATTTTTTGTTTTTTAAATAAAAGAATCCCGTCAAAACAGTTCCGAATAATGCCCCCCACAGGCTTAATCCGCTAATTGGCTTTAAGAATATAAAATTTGAAAAAGACCATTTATAAATAGCAGGATGGGTTGCAAATTCAAAAACTCTGGCGAAAAAAAGCGCGGAAACCAGACAAATCACGAGAGTATCAAAAATGAATTCCTCATCAACAAATTCGTGTTTGGCAGCCCGCCAAAACAGAAACAGAAAGAGCATAAAACCAAAAGCTAACAAGAAACTTATAGTCGGAAGCACGAAACTCCCGATTGTCAAAACTTCAGAAATCATAAGATCAATACGACATACATTATATCAATATCGCCGGTAAATATAGGTTGCTCAAGGGCAGAAATTATGGTAAGCTTAAACTCGTAGCCAAGCATTGCTTGGTTTTAATATGACCGCAACCGCCCACGCACTAATCGGTGCTTCAATTGCTTCCAGAGTCTTAAACCCAATAATCGGCATCCCGCTTGCAATAATTTCGCATTTCGCAGCCGATCTTGTTCCCCATTGGGATGCAGGCACAAATCACAAGCAAAAATCGGCAATGCGACTAAAGCTCGAGGCAACAGCGGATGTTTTAGTCGGATTTGCCTTGGTTTTTTTAATTTTTAGAAGTTCCGTTGAGCCTGTCTACCTTTTCGTCATGGTCATTGCCGCCCAGCTACCGGACTGGCTTGAGGCACCCGCCTCGATGTTTGGATTTAAAGTTCCGCCTTTTTCATGGCTTGACTGGCTTGGACACAAACTGCAATCGAGAATGCAGCTTCCCTGGGGTTTGGTCACGCAGGTTATAATTGTCGGGATGCTGGTATTTTTATCAGTTGATGTTCAGAAAGTCAGCCAATCTCTTTTAGCCTCCTTGGGATTCGCTTCCTAAAAAACGAGGAGAGACCTCGTTTTATTTTGCCCGCTCGACGTATTGACCGGTTCTGGTGTCAACGCGGATTACTTCCCCAGTCTTTATAAACAAAGGCACCTTGACGACTAGATTATTTTCCAAAACCGCATCTTTCTGCGCACTGCCTGCCGTATTGCCGCGTGCAGAACCGCCTGTCTGGACTATTTTGTACTCCATGATTTTTGGAATTTCGACCCCAACCGGATTATCATCAACCGCAAGCAACGTTAAATCCACACCTTCTTTTAAATATTTGGCAACGTCCTCAACCAATTTTCTGTCAACTGAAAATTGTTCATAGGTCACGGGGTCCATAAAATGAAACCCCTGATTGTCGCGGTATAAATACTGGGTTTTTTTGCGCGTAAGATTGGCGTCTGCAACTCTGGCGCCGGTATTAAAGGTTTTTTCGATTGTCGCGCCAGTTTCTAAATTACGAACTTTAACCTTAACGTTTCCGCTGCCTCTTGCGATTTTGGAGTGTTCATAAGAAAGAACCAGAAAATACTGGCCTTTTTCTTCAAAAGCGGCCCCTGCACGCAAATCTGTTACGGAGATCATAAGGATAATTATTTTTTTTGAGGATTTTTCCCTGTACCAGTAATCCTGTCAACTTCTCCTGCTACACGATCAACTAATTCTAAATCATCAGGTGATAAATCACTAGCATCAGCTTCGTCAGATATTTTTAAGCCGGGAGCCATCTCTTCGGTTGCTTGCGCAGCTTTTGCCTTTGCTGGATGGGTAAATCCGTCAATCTTTTTGATAATTGCATTGACTATTCTCCTGTCGGGCCTATACCATCGAGGAACTGTCATTTCTTCCACTCCACTTGAGTTTTCTGGTATCGGAATTCCTCTTTCTGACGTTTCCTCGATCATTTACTTTTCCCCCTCTTCACCCTAATTAACCCAGAAGCCGGAATAACTGCAACTCCCCGCCTTTCCAACTCGTCCAAAAACAAATTGGCGCCAATTGAATCGGAAACCATATGGCCTGCGACAATTATATTGAGATGGTGTTTTTTGGCCTCATCCCTGTGTTCATCGGAAGTGTGCATAGAAATTATTGTTCCTACACCAGCATGTGATAATTTTTCATAGATTTCCTTGGCACCTTCCGTTCCACCCGTAAATTCGGCAACTGCAACCTTACCTGCCCTGTGTCTTTCCGATCCCGTAAACAGCATCGGCCCGGCTTTAAATTTGATTGCCTGTTTGTATTCAGGGATTCCTCGCAAAATATCCAGAACATCACCAACCGTTTCGTACTCTTTCTTCTCAAAAATCTCTGCCATGAAATTCCAACCCATATTGTCCCAAACCGTATGGATACACATAAAAGGAAATCCCAAAAGCCTTGCGGCGTCAACACTACGGTAATGGTTGGCAGGCCCGATTTTCCTTCTCACTTCCAAAATTCTTTCTGCAAGAACACCTTCTGCAACATTTACGGGCACTCCGTATCTGACCATCAGATCAACCTGTAAATCCATAACCTCATGCAATGACGCCAAGGCCCCACCCGCCGGATGATGGGCAATTATTAAATCAATTGCCTCGCCTTTTTGGTTTAGGCGGTCTGCCAAGACTACTTCACCCGCGTCAAAATCAATCCCCGCCATAACCTTTGTGATTTTGGTTTTGGGACCGCCGAATAAAATTCTGGTATCGGAATAAGGATTTTTGTGAGATTCCAGATCGAAATCTTCTTTTTTACTCTTGGGAAGATCTTCGTACGTTTTTTTCTGCCGCGCCAGATATTTTTCAACGCCCTTTTTGCCGCGCGGATCGGCATCAATCCCCATTTTTATGGCCAGTTCGTAAATTTCTGCAATGGTCATGATCGGTAAATGATATAATATTTTGGCTTTGGTAGCAACCTAATCACAAGCCAGGGTGCTGGAACTGGTAGACAGTTACGTCTCAAAAACGTATGGGAGCAATCCCGTGAGGGTTCGAGTCCCTCCCCTGGCACAAAAATTCTCTGTTCGATAAAGATTGTAATAATTCTACATTGCAGAAAATGAACTCATCTCCGTATACTCTAAATCTTTCAAAACTTGGAGTCGAAGTAAATAAGGATGTTTCAAGAGACGGTGTATTCAGTTTATACACCGTACACAGGGCTGGTAGTACCCACGGAACTGGGATTTTTGCAAAAAGAGATATTTTCCAGGACGAAGAAATTATCAGAACCGTCGGCCCTGAAGTTGGCGAAAACATTGCCGATGCTCTTTATTCATCTTACGGGATAGATGTTCTTGTCCAAGTAGGAATTAAGAAGTGGGTTTTACCAACAAATGAAACAAGATTTATCAACCATTCTTGTGAACCGAACATGGGCTTTAGAACGGCAGGAGTCTTCGTAGCCATGAAAGACATAAAAGTGCGAGAAGAGCTAACTTACGATTACGCAATGTGCGAGATCAACGACTCTAGCTATAATTGGATAATCAACTGCTTATGCAAGACAAAATCATGCAGAAAAAAGATTTCTAATCTAGATATTTTCGAAAAAAATTTAGGTCTTGCAGAAAAATATAAGGGGTACTTGCCTAACTTTGTTTTAAAAGAAATTGCCAGAAGGGGCTTATTCTAAAACAATCCCGAAATAAGATTTCTAAACCTCTGCAGTAACTTGGGGTTCGGGGGCGGGTGCTGTTCTTGCCCTTCTTTTCTCAACCGAATAGAACTTCACCCTTTCCGGTCTGAAAATTACATCAATCTCCCCTGTCGGGCCGTTTCTGTGTTTTTGGATATCCAATTTTACATGCTCGTTGTCATCCGAATCCGGCCGCCAGATAAACATAACCACATCGGCATCCTGCTCAATCGCCCCTGATTCACGAAGGTCGGCAAGCTGAGGCTTTTTGGTTCCCCTCTGCTCAACGGCACGGGAAAGCTGTGAACACGCAAGAACCGGAATCTTAAGTTCCCTTGCCAGATTTTTAAGGCTCTGGGAAATTTCGGAAACTTCCTGGACCCTGTTTTCCAAATGTCTGCCTACAACAAGCTGCAGGTAATCGACAATCAGAAAGGAAAGCCCATGTTCAACCTGAAGCCTTCTGGCTTTTGTCCTCATCTCCAGGATATTGGAAGCGGGCGTATCGTCAATGTACAAAGGAGAGTCTGCAAGAATTCCCATTGCCTCCTGAAGCCTGTCAAAATCCTCATCATCCAATCTTCCGGTTTTCAATCTCCATGCATCGACCTCCGATTGCGAAACTAAAAGCCTGTCAACTACTTCTTCCTTGCTCATTTCCAGAGAGAAAAACCCAACCGGCAAGCCTTCGCGGATGGCAACATTGGCCGCAATATTTAAAGCCAATGAGGTTTTGCCCTGGCCCGGACGCGACGCCAAAATCAAAAGGTTGGAATCCTGCATTCCGGCAAGTTTTGAATCCAAATCATCGTATCCGGTGGAAATCCCGCGCAAACCCCCCGGTTTTTTGTGCAGTTCATCCAGCCGGTCAAAGCTTTCTGCCAAAGCGTCTTTTAAAGGAATAAAATTTTGTCTTAAGTGCTCCTGCGAGAGGGCAAAAACCGCCTGCTCTGCCGCATCAAGGATGGACCTTACGTCAGCCGTTTCATCAAAGGCCGCCTGCGAGGATTTTGAGCTTGCTGTTATCAGCTGACGTTTTATGAAATGGTCCCTTATTATCTGGGCGTATTGGGCAATATTGGCGGCGGTTGGAACGGCAGATGCCAGCTCCGCCAGGTAGGCCGCTCCCCCGATGTTATCAAACACACCTTTTTTCTTTAATTGGGCAGTGAGGGTAATAAGATCAATGGGCTCACGGTTTTCATAAAGCGTGAACATCGCAGAAAAAATATCACTGTGGGCTTCTTTGTAAAAATGCTCGGGCTTTATGACCTGCGCAATGGAAATAATTGCATCGCGGTCAATCATAATTGCGCCGATTATTGATTTTTCGGCGTCCAGATCCTGAGGCGGAACAAGACCGGTAACTTTATTTGCCATTTTTTATTGTTTTTCCAAAAGAACCAATTCCAGCTCTTCCGGAAGTTTCTCTTTTGAGAGGGAAAGTTTATTTACGCTCTGGGCCTTTTCCTTGCCCATTGCCGACAAAAATTTTTCAACAGGGTCCAGGGCAAATTTAAGACCTTCTACCTTATGATGCATCGGCACGACGATCTTCGGTTCAATCTGGGCAATGATATCCGGTGCGTCTTTCCCCTCAATCGTAAATGTGCCGCCTGTCGGGATTAAAAGCACGTCGCAGGAAGAAAGCTGCTCGACTTGTTCCTGCGTCAATTTTTTTTGGCCCAAATCCCCAAGGTGAACAATGTTCATTTCATCAACCGTGATGTTGTAAATCGTGTTTTTGCCGCGCTCTTGGCCTTGAGAATTATCATGAAAGCTGGCGACTCCCACAATATTGACGCCCATTTTTTCAAATTCGCCGGGGCCCGCGATAACAAACGGCTCATGCCCGTCTTCGGTTTTTACGGCGCCTGTATTGTTGTGATCCTGGTGATTGTGAGTTATACAAACGATGTCGGCTTCCAACTTTAAAGGTTTAAGACCGGTAAAGTCAGATTCGTAAGGGTCGACAACGACGCTTGCTATCCTTCCTTTGATTTTAAAACATGCCTGACCGTGCCAGGTAATATCAACCATAGTTTGACCCGAATAGAATTAGGGGCGATAAAAATAATAACACAGTTTGGGTTTTTGGGTCATCGGGCAATCAGGATATCAGGCAGGCTAAATGTTGTCGGATCTTATATGCCTGTGTTAATCTAGAAAAAGATGGCGGGTTCGGGATCCAAAACCTTAAAAACTGCCCGCAATATTTTCTTTTTTCTTGCAATCTTCTCTTCCCTAGTCTTTGCAATCTGGTGGCTATGGCAAAGACAGCCTAAAACCCCGACTGACGAAAAAAAACAACCTTCAATGGAACAAATCAAGCCCCAAAAAAATACCGACTTTGTCAAAAACCCTAAAGATTCGCAGATTTTGCAATCCGCAAAAACCGAATTTCAGGGAAAAACTAATGGCGAAGCATATGTGGTAATTGTCACGAATTCAACTTCGACAATTGATAAAAGCGAAAAAAACGGCGAATTTAAAATCCCAATTGAACTTTCCGCTGGTTTGAATCTTTTAGAGATTAAAATATTCGACAATAATCTCTCCCCTGCAGGCAGCGAGCAAAAAACCGTCTATGTGAAAGAAAACGAACCACTACCGCAAAACTGGCAGATATTTGCAGGTTCTGTAAAGGGAATTCTTGACAACCTAATTACCCTGACTACCCCAACGGGCGAAAAAAGTGTCAAAAAAGACACCAAAACAAACTTAATTTTACCCTCTCCCATCTTATCCAAAAAACCGACGCCTGCACCTGATGACTCGATAAGAATCGGCGATTTTGCAATTGCTTTGGGTGAGACAAAAGATGAAATTCTAAATGCTCAGAATTTGGAGATTATCAGAGAAAACAAACCGCAGATTACCAAAAAAGTGTCGATTGCAAAAATATTAACCTCTGCAAAAGCAAATAAATTTAGCGCAAAACAAAACGAGGAAAATAAAATATTGGATTTTACTTTGGATAAAAATTCCAAAATTTTAAAAAATGGTCAAAGCGCAAAAGATACAGATATCGCAAAGGACTTGAATGCAATCATCGTCTATCAGGACGAAGATGGTGAAAGACTGATTGATTTAGCCTATTTACTTCCCTGAGGAGATAAACGCGCTAGATTTCGACCTTTGAGTGTCAAATACGCAGCGCCACGAGCCCACCTGTCGATTTCTAGCTGAGGCATGAAAATTTCGTAAGGACTTTCTAAATTGCGAAAATTAACAGTTGGATTATTATGAGAAAATATGCCTAACATATTCACAAACACGTAATTTGAAACACAACTCCCAATAATCCAAAGAGTGTCATCAGCAGTTAAACCGTCACTAAGAACAGGAAAAACAGCCACCAACGGTAAAAACGTCGCAAATATTCTAAATTTAAACATGGTGTCTCTGTTCCCAGTTTTCTCTTTTCTTAATATTTTAAAAAGTGCTGACCTCAGGTTTCTATTAAATTCGGCAACAAACCTTTTTTCTAACGGTTTTCTACTTTCTTGCCTTGTCAAGTCATCCAAAATTTCCTGATCGTTAATTTCAACCCGCCAGCCCTGAGGAATCGGTAAAACTTGATAAGGACGAACTGTTTCTTCATCCTCAACCTTTTCGCCCCAAAATAACCTTCTTTTTGCCGTAGCAGAACCGTCAGCATTAATATCTAGCGATCTTTTTCTCAGCGGCGGTAAAGACGTCAATATAATCTGACCTTTATAAGCGCCGACCCTCATTAGCTCCTCTACACTTAACCTGTTAAGTTCCATTTGCTGAGAATAATTACCGCCATATATGTTAATGAAGCGCTGAGTGTCTGGCTGAGGATCAGTCAAAAATGGTTCAAAGCCATCCTGTCTATTTTCCCCTTCTTCTTGTGGAAGGCGTTCTTTTTCTTCTTCAGACGAAGATGGCTCCGGTCTCGACAAAGCCATTTCTGAACCAAATAAGTCTTCCGGTTGTCGTAAAATACTTCTTGTTTCCAGCGAAAAAGGAGCAACCTGCATCCGTTTACTGTCTCCACTGACTTCAATATCGAATCTTTCTTGAGACATAAAAACGTATTGTAATATATAAACCTATAGAAAATAAAGTGGCCTCTTGAATGCTTCTTTGATATCATTAAATCAATGCAGAAAGGTCCGCCGACACCAAAGGGATTCCGCGACATTAAGCCGGAACTTGCCAAAAAAAAGCGCGAGGTTATTTTAAAAATTTCTGCAGTTTTGGAAGAGTTTGGTTTTGTGCCGATCGAGACGCCGACAATTGAGTTTACCGAAACTCTAAAAGGAAAATACGGCGAGGAAGAAAAATTAATTTATGAATTTAAAGACCGCGGAGGCCGGGATCTGGCTTTAAGGTACGACCTGACGGTTCCTTTGGCACGCTACGTGGCAACGTACAATCCCCCGCTTCCATTTCGCCGATACCAAATCGGACAGGTTTTCCGCGGCGAAAATCCGCAGGCCGGCAGATACCGCGAATTCACCCAATTCGATTTTGACACGGTCGGATCCAGCGATTTAGAAGAAGATGCCAAAATAATTGCCGCCGCAATACAAGCTGCTTCAAGAATCGGTGTCAACAAAGCAGAAATGGCAATTAACGATCGTGCTAATTTTGAAGGAATTCCCCTTGACGTTATCAGGGCCTTCGACAAAATCCACAAAATTGAACAATCGGGTGTAGAAGAAGAACTTAGAAACAAAAAATACTCTCAAGATCAAATCAACAAGTATATGAAGCGGTTACTAACTCCTCATCGATCTTCTAACTATGAAAAATTAGTCGAATTACTACGAAATCAACAAATGTGGGAAAATCATGAATTTTTTCTTGATGAATCGCTTGCCAGGGGTCTCGATTACTACACTGGCTTAATCTTTGAGTTAAAAATCGGAGGCGATCTTAAGGCTCCATCACTAGGAGCAGGCGGACGTTACGATAACTTAATCGGAATGTTTTCCAAAAAAGAAACTCCCGCAGTCGGCTTTTCCTTCGGCCTTGATAGATTAATCGAGGCACTTCCCGGCTAAACCATTAATCATGCTTTGACTTTAGACTAACACCTATTTATAATCACCGACAAAACTACCTAGTTAACCAAAGGAGGTGAAGAATGGCACCAATTGAAATAGAACGTCATGGCGATTGGGCAATTGGGTTAAAACCAGAAGAGCGAAGAATCGCTGTAGAATCTGGTGGTGAGGTTAACATAATTCCAAAGCATGATGCTCGACTATATGTAGAATGTTACCCCGCTGACAATGGAGGTAAAGTCATAATAGGTGACCCTTCATGGGAAATTACGATCGGTACCGACGGGGAATCTTATTCTGACATGATAAACCGAACTTTCGAGCTAGGCGAAAATCAAAAATTAGAAATAACAAGGTCTGGAAGAAAATTGACAGACGTCAAACACGTCCCATCGGAAAAATAAATTCTTTAATTTTAGAAGTACTTGGATAAATCAGCCTTTTTCTGATAAAATACCCTACTGTGAAAGCAAATATTCATCCGCAGTATTTTGATGATGCCAAAGTAATCTGCGTCTGCGGAAATACTTTTAATGTGGGCTCAACAATGCAGGAAATCCATGTGGAAATCTGCAACAAGTGCCACCCGTTCTTTACCGGCGAAATGAAGTACGTGGACACTTTAGGAAGAGTCGAAAGATTCCAGCAAAAACAGAAAAAAGCCAAAGAAATGGAAGTAGTTAAAGTCAAAAAGGTCGAAGAGAAAGCGGAAAAGAAACGCCCCGAGTCCCTGCGCGAAATGATGGACATCATCAAAAAGCAAGCCTCTTCGTAGATAAATCCCAATTACAAAAATCCAAACTCCAATATTTGGAATTTGGCAACTGATAATTGTAAATTGAAAGTATGAACGATTATTTAAAAAAACAAATTGAAAAAATAGATTTAAAAATTGCCGAAGCTAAAAAACTTTCGGAAGATCCTGATATGGCCGATCTTGCTCAAGAGGAAATCAAAAAGCTTGAAGAAGAAAAGGTCCAGCTTGAAAAACCTGCTCCGGACAATAATCCACAGCCTGTAGATTCAAACAGGGTCATTTTGGAAATCCGCGCCGCCGCAGGTGGAGACGAAGCCGGACTTTTCGCATCAGACCTTTTACGAATGTACACAAGATTCGCGCAAAACCAGAACTGGAAAGTCGAAGAACTCGACAGAAACGAAGGCGGCCTGGGCAACATTAAAGAAGTCGTCGTCCAAATTTCGGGCCGCGGCACTTTTGATAAATTAAAAAATGAATCCGGAGTCCACAGAGTCCAAAGAGTTCCAAAAACCGAATCCGCAGGCAGAATCCACACGTCAACTGCAACAGTGGCGGTTCTGCCCGAAGTTGAACAGGCACAAGTTGAAATAAACCCCAAAGATTTAGAGTTTGAGGCTTTCCGCTCCGGCGGCCACGGCGGCCAGAACGTCAATAAAGTTTCAACCGCTGTGCGCATAAAACATATCCCCACGGGAATTGTCGTCAAATCCCAAACAGAGAGATCACAGGCGCAAAACCGCGAAATCGCTATGCAGATATTGAGGTCAAAAATTTACGCTTTAGAGGAAGAGTCAAAGGCATCTCAACTTGGCAACCTACGCCTTGCTCAGGTCGGAGCCGGTGACAGAAGCGAAAAAATCCGCACCTACAACTTTCCGCAAGATAGAGTAACCGACCACAGAATCGGTAAATCATGGGGAAATTTGGAAGAGATTATGAATGGGAAACTGGAGAAAATTATTGAGGCGTTTGCCCAATAACATCCCACTGATCCAGAATTTTAAAAGCAACAGAGAGATTAATCTGCTCGTTTCCAAGAAAACCAGCTTCTCGAAGTCTATAAACTCTTAATCTCGGGTTGCTTTCCAGTCGATCCCCTAAGTCTCTAAGTTCCCCTATCGTGTTAACTACAACCGCTTCCCGCTCACCTTGGTACGAGGTTTTTAATGCCACGCCGCCGGTTAGTCGAATGAAGGTAAATTTCGGAAGACACAAATGAGCAATGGAATCAGTACCATAACGATTGACGTGACCCTGCAGAAACTCCAAATAATCCGTTACCGATTGCGCAATTTTATCCGAATAATAAGGCGAGAATTCAAGATACTTTCCATCACCTCTTAAAACTCTTCTAATTACCTTCTCCGGATGCCCCACCTCATCTTTTCTAAACATAAATTCAATCCTCATCAAAGCCTCATGCTCCATACGCAGATTGTCTTGCACATCCAGCATCTCTCTTAGAAGTCCTGATCTCTCCACAAATGACCATTGCCTAAATAATGATCTAAACTCAGCTGATCTGGCTGCCTGCGGAATTAAGTTGAGCAAATCTTTGCCGTTTTTGGCATCTTTTGACCCTTGTTCCAACATAATTAAGCGATTTTACTTTTGTACAAGCTGCTTTGTCAAAACATACAACTTGGTGTCATAATTTGCCTCAGTGATAAATATTGTTGAAAAATTTTCATACTTTGGACTGTTTTTGATTTTATTTATCGAAGAAGGCGGAGTTCCCCTACCAGTTCCCGGAGATATTTTTATTGCAACTGTTTCTGCACTTCCTAAAACAAACTACTTTTTAATAGTTTTTACGGTAGTTTCCGCAACACTTATTGGCTCCACAATTCTTTTTACCCTCGCCAACAAATTCGGCCAAAAACTTCTTAAGAAATACGGCAAATATATTAAAATCACTCCGGAAAAAATTAAGAAGATCGATAAATGGTTCGAAAAATACGGCGGTTGGGCAATTGTTATCGGCAGGCTAATCCCCGGCCTCCGGATCGTAACTCCAATTGTTGCCGGTCTTTTTGGGGTTTCTTACAAAACTTTTTGGGTATATACAACAATTGCCGCCTTTATCTGGACAAACATATACTTTATCCTCGGCAGATTTTTGGGCTCTATCCTCTCTGCTATAATTTCGTAGAAATTACATGAGCAAAGCGAATATAATTTCGTAGAAATTACATAAACGGAGCGAATCTAATTTAGCAGAAATTACATGAGCGAAGTGAATATAATTGGCTAGCAAAATCATGGCATCGAAGGAAGTTTATCAAGAGAAAGAAGATAAAGTGGGAAAGTTTTTGCGGTGGGCTGGAATTTTTGTAACTGCCGGCATTGTATTGGGAGTAGTTTTACACGCCGTCAATCTGGAAATTGCCGCAAAAGCTTAAAGGTCTTTATTGATTCGGAGCTTCGCCCAGCTTTGATGATAAATCCAAGGTTTGCCCGTCGCGAAATACTTTTAGTTTTACCTCATCCCCGACTTTTTTGCCTCTTATCAATTTTGATAAAGCATCCTCTTCCGTTAATTTTTGTCCGTCAAACTGCGTTAGAATATCGCCGACTTTAACGCCCGCACGGTCAGCGGCTGAACCGGAAACTACCTCACGCACCAATTCCCCCTCCGGCACATCATTCAAAAGCGCCGTGTCTTTGGAAATATGGGTGTAGCGGACACCCAACAGCGGCCTTGAGATTTTGCCGCCCGAGGTATTAAAGTCGGAAATCAATTGCTTGACTATATTAATTTTTATGGCAAATCCGATGTTTTCTGCCGATGCAACGGCCGTGTTAATACCGATTGCCTGGCCTGCCGAATTTAAAAGCGGCCCGCCGGAATTTCCCGGATTAATCGCCGCATCCGTCTGAATTAAATCATCGAGCCTTTCGGCAACCCCCGTTGCCGGGTCAATCGGCGCAACTCCCCTGCCAAGACCCGAAACAACACCAACTGTTACCGTATTTTCGAATCTGCCTAGGGCATTTCCAATGGCAATTACTTTCTGGCCGACTTTTATATGATCAGAATCTCCAAGCTCGACAGGCACAAGACCGGAAGCATCAACTTGCAATATGGCCAGATCATTAAAAGAATCCTTGTGGATTTCCGAAACATCATATTTTTTATCAGTTCCGTCGCTGTTTTTAATTATGGCAACATAATCTGCGTTTTGGGAAACAACATGCTTATTGGTTAAAATCAAGCCGTCTGTGGAAACCACAAAGCCGGTACCGATTCCCGACTCCTCGCTTTTTGATGTGCTCGGGAAACTAAAAGGGTTAGCGGTTTGTCTGTTTTTAATTGCTATTGAAACTACAGAAGGAGACAATTTATCGACTACATCGATAACTACGGATTCTTCATCGACGACTCTTTCTTTTTGGAAAACTTTGTCGCTGCTTAGGTCAACAGAAGACAATTGCTTACCAAAAAGCCGCAGGCCGGAAACAGCTACCACTATCCCCAAAGCAAAAACCAAAATTAATGATGTTAATTTTTTGAAGCTGGGCATTTTTCCTAAAACTCTTCAAGCGCTCTGTCTAATTGCGGGTCCTTCTGGGCCTTTCTTTGCTCTTTTGAGATTTCAACTTCAATATCGGGTTTAATACCCTCACCGTGGATCGAATTTCCTTTAGGCGTCAACCATTTGGCAACGGTTATATGAAGACCGGCGCCGCCTGGCAAATCGACAACGTCCTGCACTGTGCCCTTGCCGAATGTTTTTTGGCCAATTATTTTACCCCTGCCTTTATCCTGAATGGCACCTGCAAAAATTTCGGCAGCAGATGCAGATCCTTCATTGACCAGCACCACAAGCTTAGTTTTTTGCATCTTGCCGGTCCTTGATGCGGCAAGCGATTCAACCGAGCCATCTGCCATTTGCTGTTTGACAATGGTACCACCTACAAATTCGCTTGCCAGATAAACGGACGAGGCGAGCAAACCTCCGGGATTATTACGCATATCAACAATCACGCCTTTGGGCTTTCTTTCCAAAGTCTGCGCAACCGACTCATCCCATTCACTGTTTGTTTTATCGCCGAATCGCGAAACTTTAATTACGGCAACCTCGCCACCGTCTATATTTTTAAATTCAATATCGACGCTTCTGACTGCGATTTTCGCCCGCTCAATTTCAGCTTCATACGTTTCGCTTTCACCCTCATGGCTTAAAAGCAATTTTATTTTTGACCCTGCAGGACCTCTTATTAAATCAACTGCTTCCGGCAACGTGATATCAGTGGTATCCTTGTCGCCTATTTTCAAAATTAGATCCCGCGCCAAAAGTCCGGCTTTCTCTGCCGGTGTTCCTTTCAAAGGAGCAATGACGACTAAGCGATTATCCTCGTTAAAACCGATCTGAATACCCACACCTTCATAACTTCCGGCAAGCTCATCTTTGACTGCTCCATTTTGCTCGGGGTTAAGAAAGGCTGTGTACGGGTCGCCAAGCGACCTGACCATGCCGGAAATTGCACCGTAAAGAAGCTTCTGGCCGTCAAACGCATTTTTGTCAATGTACGTTTTAGGCAAAGTTTCCCAAACCTTCCAGAAAAGCGAAAAATCTACATTTTGATTTGCGGGCGGCAGACTATTGGTAACTGTGATTTGCGGAATAAAACCGCGCCGCTCTACGCTAATCTTCTTTTGCCCGACGGCAAAGCCGATTGCAAAAAATACAATGGCAACAATTAAAAACTGGATGAAAAAATTAAAAAAGGGGTTTACTGTAACTTTCTTTTGCAAAGCCATCTTTAAAGTTTACTTTTTTGAAACTTACCTTTGCGCAAAAGGCAAAAGCGCCACATATCTTGCTCTTTTGATGCTTCTTGTCAGCTGTCTCTGATGCCTGGCGCAAACGCCCGTCCTTGATCTACCGTGTATTTTGCCTCTTTCGGAAATATATTTTTTCAAAAGAGGTACGTCCTTATAATCAACAATCGCTTCGGAGACGCAAACCGGGCACTTTCTGTATTTGGGTCTTCTTCTTTGAAAAGGCATCTTGGGTTAAAATGGCAAATCGTCAAGGTCTACTTTTTCTTCTTCCTTGCTGCCCGGCATATCTTTTTTGTCTTCATCTTTAGGCTTATCTTCGGCCTTTGCTTTTTTTGTTCCCTTTTTGGCGCCTTTTGGATCTTTTTCATCTTCAGAAGCTTTCGGTTCTTCTGATTTGACAGCAGGCTCATCCACCTGATATTCCTCTGCATGACCTTCTTCAAAAGATCTTTTTGAATCCAGAATCCTCATGTCATCAATTACAACCTCCGTAGTTTGTTTGGATTGGCCATCCGGAGTTTCCCACGACCTTGTCTGCAGTCTGCCTTCAACATAGACTTTGCGGCCCTTGGCAAGAAGCTGTGAACATAATTCGGCCAGTTTATTCCATGAAACAATTCTTATAAATTCGGCCTCTTCTTTCTTGGTGCCGTCTGCTGATGTATAGGAACGGTTGGTCGCGACACTAAAAGTGCAAACCGCAGCACCGGAGGGCGTATAACGCAATTCCGGATCGCGCGTGAGGTTACCGATTAACAAAACTTTATTTAGCGAGGCACGAGAAGCCATTTATATTTCTCCTCCTCTATTCGTACCGAGGTAAATATCCGATTTTGATGAAATCAAAAGGCTGATATTTAAGGAAGCTCGGGAGGCCATTTATTTCTTCTTACCTTTCACTTTTGTTTTTGCCTTTACGACTTTAGTCTCTTTCTTTTTCGCCGGCGTTTTTTTAACTTTGGCTGCAGTTTTTGGAGAAGTGACAGTTTTGACAGTAACTTTTGCAGATCTTTCCTCCTCTTGCTGTGCAACCTTCTTTTGTTTTTGCGCAAGCTCCTTGGCTTTCTTGGCAATTACAAGATACCTCAAAACCGCTTCCTGCTCAAGTCTTATTTTATCACCGATTCCTTTAATCCCTTCACCTTCAGCGTCAAAATAAAACAAAAAATAATCCGCCTCTTTTTGTTTTTTAATAGGATAGGCAAGTTCTTTTCTGCCAAGCTTTTCTACTTTGACGTTTTGAGCTTTTGCATCTTCAATAAACTTTTCGATTCTTTTGGCGGTTGCATCCGCATCTGCTTTTGGATTTATAACTGCCATCAACTCATAAGTCATGATTTATTAGGTTTCTAAAAACCCTTTTTAGGGTAGCAAAAATCATATCAAATACTGAACTTAAATTCTACTACCTGACCTTCCTCGATAAGATCCTTCTTACCGACAGTCTTAACTAATCCCTTTTCTTTAGTCTTCTGCCAGCCGCCTGCCTCTACAAATTTCTCAAAAGGAACAACGTCTGCTGCAATAAATCCGCGTTCAAAATCGCCATGAATCACACCGGCCGCTTCAGGCGCCAAAGTTCCAACTTTAATTGTCCACGCCCTGACTTCTTTTGAGCCTACCGTCAAAAATGTCGCAAGCCCCAAAACTTCATATGCCTTTTTGATAAGTTTCTCAAGCCCCGATTCCTCAATTCTCAATTCCTTCAGATATTCTCTTTGTTCATCCTCGGGAAGTCCCGCAAGTTCCTCCTCCAATTTTGCACAAATTCTTATTCCCCCATCAACCGGAGCCTCCTTATTTAAATCAGACTCGTCACAATTTAAAACAACAATAAATTTTTTGGCAGAAAGCAAAGCAAGGTCTTTTATTTTTTCAAGTTCATCCAAATCCAGAATCTCGGCAATCCATTTGCCCTCCTCAACGAGCTTTTTGGCCTTTTCCAAAATTTCCAAAACCAGTCTTTTTGGGTCATTTTGCACCGCACCTTTAATTTCCCTTCCAAGACTATCCAGTCGCCTGTCTATAGTCTCCAAGTCTTTTAAAAGAAGTTCTGATTTTAAAACTTCAAAATCATCTTTCGGGTCCTGCCCGGTTTTTATAATGTCGGGGTTTTTAAAATCGCGAATGACAAAAACTATGGCATCTGTCTCACGAATGTGGGACAAAAACTGGTTACCCAAACCTTCCCCTTTATGCGCACCACGCACCAAACCTGCTATGTCGACGAACTTAACAATAGCCGGAATAATTCTAAAGGTTGGCGAAAGTCCTTCCGATTTTTCGACAACGTCTCTCAAAACATTTAACCGCTCATCCGGAACTTCTACCACTCCGACATTCGGCTCAATTGTGGTAAACGGATAATTGGCAGCATTGGCAACTTGCTTCTTTAGAAGAGCGTTAAAAAGCGTGCTTTTGCCGACATTCGGCAACCCGACTATCCCTGCCTGGATCATGATTGGATTATATCAATTAATGGAAGGGGTGATAATCGTCTGCTCTTGCGGGCCAGGTTGATATAACTCATTTCGGTAGAGCAACTCTATCATTTTATCACCGGTAGAATTATCAAAAGTAATGAAATTAAACGCAGGTAAACCATCGGGGAAAGTAACGCGTCCAACAACATCAACATTTTTATTAGGTATAGCCTGCTTTGGACAAACATATAGATCACCCTCGTCTCCATTCAAAATACATGGTGTACTCATTGTGTAAAACTTGGGATTGATTAGATTGACTATTTCGATCTTCCGATCCCCAAAAGTAACACCCTCCTCTTTTGCTTGAATATATGCTGGATCTACCTTACCGAAATAGAGCAAGAATACATAAAGATCCGTATAACTTCCAAAAACTATTTTCTCATATTTCCCACTTTCACGATTTACAAAGCGGACCATCTCCTCCATTCCTGTATCCCGCTCCCAAGGACTAGAATGCCTTTTATGGTTAACAAAAAGATGGACAAAATAAACATAGTTTGCAAAATAAATAATAATTAGACCAAGCGCAAGTGGAACAACAAAACGTGCCTTGAGTTTTTCAAATACAAAAGATATTCCTAGTCCAACTATCATCGCAAAACCAACAGACGATATTAAATTTCTCATAGCATTCGGAGTATCAACTGTAAATGCAGAGGCTACAGGTCCTGCACCTATCCAAAGCAAAGGTAAATAAATGTACCTTCTTTTATAAGCAAAAATACTTACAAACCCAACCAAGAGAAGTGGCAATTCAATAAAAAGCATGTGTCCCATATATGGAATAGAATTTGGTTTTGACATTAAATCGCCAGTAAAAAATAGATAAGATAAATCGAAATGCATCGCATAATTCCTTGCAAAAAGCTTCCCAACATCAATGGCTTTATTATGGAAAAATCTTGTGACAACAGGTTTTTCGTCCAGATCCTGTGAAATCTGTTCCAGTAAATTAACTTTTATCTCTCCAGAGTTTTGAAGACCAATCTCCCTCACTCGCGTCGACCCGGCAGCATGCACAACAAATAACCAACAGCTCAGCAAAATTACAATTGCTGCAAATGAAATTATTTTTTCTCGCTTAGTCCATGCAAATATAGTTTTGTAATTAACAACTAAAATGGATACCAAAATCATGGGTGTGAAGATAAACTGAGTTCTGTATGTAAAAATTGCCAATACAAAAAAGATTAAACTGAAAAGTAAATTGTTTATCGTCCATTTTTTGATGAGTTTTATAAGAAAATAAACTGCCAAAACTGCAAAAAAAGTGGCAATAGTAGTTTCATTTGCTGCTCTTGAAAAGAGAATATGCCATGGAGAAACGGCGAGTGATAATGCACTTAACGTTGCAACACGCAATCCAAACAATTCTCGCGCCAAAAAAAATAATGCAATAGGAGTCAACGCTCCAAATAAAGCGGTCGGAAACCTGACCCAAAAATCAGACAGTCCAAAAATTCCAACAAAAGGGACATCGGTGTACATAATTGTTGGTAACTTAAAATCGTCCAATGATTGAAAAATGAAAGGGAAACTTTTACCAAATTCATCTCTACCAGTCTTTGCAATTGAATACGCGTTATAACCTATTGATGCCTCATCTCTGTGAATACCCTGAGGTATCTTGGACAACCATGTAAATCTTGATACAAAACTGACTAAAATTATTGTAAACAGAAGAAGCTTAAGAATATAATTTTCCTTACGATCAGCTTTTTTAAAACTTTTACTCTTTGCCATTTAAAATATTAAAACGGTCAATTATTACCTGGAAAATTTTGTTTTTCAGACTTTACTTGAAACAAGTCTACCAAATTCATCCCTGCCAGATATTATCCTATCTTTTCTCAATTTTGGTAGTCTAAATTTTAACTCAAATGGCATAGGCCTACGATCGGAATGTTGGTTTATGCCCCAACTCTGCCAACCGAAAGATTCATAAGGGAATTATACGAAAGAAAAGGGGCTTACTCTACTTTTTCGCCCGATTGAGTAAGTCTGAATTAATCAAAATATCTATCATTACGTGCAGCAACTTTCAATGAAGTTATGTTAGGATCACTAGAACGATCATCCCAGATATAATCACTGGCTGAGTTTCGAAATTGTCTCTCATCGCCGCAAAACTTGCAACGACCGTCGGAAAATTGCCCGCGGGGAGATTCTATAATCCAGTGGTGCGTGCAATTCAGCAGATCGCTCTTTACTGCGACCTTGGTTTCTAAATTTGGGTTCTCTTTTGTTGCCATTTAAGCAAAAAGTGTATGCCTGTGAAAACTATAAGTCAAGTAACACAGAAAAACAGCTAAACTTTCAATTTTCCAATAAAATGGGCAACCCTAATCGTCTCGCCAATTCTTCGCCAATGATCACGCATCGCCTGAAATTCTTTGAATCTTCCCGAACCTTCTGGAAAATATCCTCGCTCGCAGATTAACCACTCTATTTTCGCCCGAACAAAATTCGCCAGTGTTGCGGGCGAAGTTCCACGGACAAACCCTTTTTCAAATGGATCCTCAACGGTTTTCAGCTGACGTTCCTTCCAGTTTTGGAAATAACCCAAAAACTCGTGTGCCTCTTCCTCGACGGGCTCTTTTCTTTCGCGCGCGAATCCGCGGAAGTCTTTGATTAAAGCCACAGTCAACGATTCACGTTTGCGCGTAAAGACCTCGTCCAGAAATTCATTTTCGTAGGCGGCCATATCCGCATAAATGTCACAAAATTCCGCTGGGATTATAATTTTTTCGTCAATTGCCCGATTTTCTCTTCCCATCAAAAAAACTCCTCAGCCACCGGGCTGGAGAGTCGTGCGTATATTAATACAGATTCAATTTAAAATCAACAAAGTTGGGCTAGTTGGACAAACCAATCGCTCTGCAGAAATCAAATTTTAAAAAACTATTTTCGCTTCTTGGAGTGATTTTTTAACCACGAGGCAATTTGGGCAAGATTTAATTTTTTTGATTCAATGTCCAGTGTAAAGTTTACTTTCTCTTTTTGGGTTGCTTTAACTTCAAACCCGTTTATATAAAGAAATCTCTCGCAGACCGCAAGAGCCGTCCGCTTGTTGCCATCCAAAAACGGGTGGTTCAAAAGCAAAGAATGCGTAAGCGCCGAAGCCTTCTCAAAAATACCCAGATAAAGGTCTTGCCCGCCAAAACTTGCCTGCGGGCGATGAATCGCTGAATGAAACAGCAAAAAATCCCGGACACCTTGTTTACCGCCCGCCTCCTCTATCACCATTTCGTGTATAACAAGCACATCCTCAAGAGGCACAAATTTCGTTTTCATTGTTTACTTATTTGCAAGCTCCTCTAAAGCAGCTCTGTTTTTGGCAATGAAGTTTTTAGTCCAAGCAGCGATATCAGGAGAAAGACCCTTAAAAGGGTTCTCTGAAGCGGAAACAATTATTGCTCCTGTCACCTCATCCAGCGTGACATGAACCTTGTCTCCCGAAGAAAGCTTAGACTGCATGAGTATCTCTTTTGGCAAGGTAACGGCGGCAGAATTGCCGACTTTAATGACTTTTTGTATCAAATAAATCTCACCTCCTTGTTAGAACATCATTATAACATAGATCAGTGAGAGATTTGCCTCCAATGCCGGCTGGAGTAACCCGAACACATTTTTGTTTTAAAAACTCGCCCATTAATATAATCCCGCTGACTGTAGCAGTCACGGGATTATCTTGTGTTTTACGTCTATTTCTCAAAATTCTACTTTAAGCTTGCCAGCCCAAAGCTTTTGCGACTGACTCTGGTGAATCGTATTTACCCTCCGGAATATTGGCCATGAACCATTCTTTGTCTTCTTTTGAGAAATCCGATAACTTATTACACTCTTCTATAAGATCTTTGCGTGTCGCAGGATACGACTGATGATCTTTTAGGTGGCTTAGCGCTTTTTGTATGTTGGTCATTTTTTCACCCCCTCTCATCTAAATGTCCTTAAATTAGAATCCGTTTACGCGCTTTGTAAAAATTCCCAAAATTCTTTCAATCTCGTATTCATCTCTTCTATGAAATTCCCAAAAATCCCTTCTTCTGCCATGTCTCTTTCTAATTCACCGCTATCAACTCTCCTCTCTAAATTTAAAAATTGTTGTTCTGTTTTCAAAATTGCTGTATTCATTTATGCTCTCACCCCTTTGTCTTCCGATTTGTGTGACATAGAGCAAAATTCTCAGGCGGCCCTCTTAAATGCTTCGTTAATTTATTTTGCATAAGCCTGCCTCTTTGAAAAATTGGCAAACTTCACATTTTTATTCGGAAACTTTGTATAACATGGAAATAATTATTTCAGTAAGTTAAATTACGAAATTTTTGTAAGACTGCTTACAATCATTACCTGATTTTTGCTATAATGCGCGCGAATTGCCGCTTTCAGAAAAAGACCCGGACCTGAATTTTTTTGGCAGATTTGGAAAAATCATCACTTATAAAAAGGGAGAGGTAATTCTTCGGCCAAGTGAAAACCCGACTGGTATCTTGTACATCAAGAAGGGGTTAGTCAGGCTTTATTCGGTCTCAAGCTCCGGTCAGGAGATTACTTTTAACATCTACAAACCAGGTTCCTACCTTCTTATGATGTGGGCGCTTTCCGAAGTTGAAAACAACTATTTTTTCGAAACTCTCACCGAAGTTAAAGGTTTAATGGCGCCCAAAGATGAAGCGGTTGAATTCCTGAAAAATCAGCCTGAATTACTATACAGATTAACCAAACGTACGATGATCGGGCTTGAAGGTATTGTCCAAACATCGCAGGCGCTGCTTTTTGGAAATGTCCATTCTAAAATAGCAACGGTTTTTTTAATGCTCGCAAGGCGTTTTGGTAAAAAAGGAAGAAACGGCCAAATAGTTATAAGCGCGCCCTTAACCCACCGGCTTATAGCCACCTTGGCCGGTTTAACCAGAGAAACTGCAAGTTTGGAAATCGAAAAGCTCGAAGAAGAAAAGGTAATTTCCCGCAGGAAGTATTTATATGTAGTCAATAAATTAAAAAAATTGGAATCCGAAATTGATATTGCCACTCAGGAAACACCCGTATCGATATAACCTAATGCTACTTTATCTTGTCGCCCAACTTCCAGAAATAGCGGATTAAAACAATAAGAAGCGCAATTACCAAAACCCAAGTGACTAGGCAAAATAAACCCCAAAGAACAAAAAGCGATCCGTCGGCTCCTGACATAAACATTCCTCTTTGGCCAAATCCCATACTTTGGTCTGACCATGAGGCTGCATTAGTAGCCGAAGTTCCGAAACCAAAGTTTGCTAAAGTTAACATCATTTTTTCTCACCTCCCGGACATTACTATTGTACACTTTGAGATCAAATAGTTTTGAATAAGAAAAGCATAAAAGTTTGGAGCTTTATGCCAGGGAAATTATAAAGATCGCAGTCAAAAGAATTATCGCCAAAGAAAAAGCGAGAGTAAAAGCTAGAATCGTTAAAGCTTCCTTTATTTTATTCTTCGCAAGCGCAAGATACGCCGGATAACCAAAAACTAAAGAACCGGTGACGGCAGCCGAAAAAACTAAAAGAACAAGCATGAAGAAAAACCCGAAAAACCCAGGGGGGTCCTCAGGGATTGCTTTGGTAAGAAAATTGAAAAGGATGGCAATAAGCCCGCAGTAAATTGTTACACCAAGAGCCTGGCAAAGTCCAACTGTTGCCGGTTTTTCCTGTTCTAAAACTTTAAGCACGCACAAAGTCTACCTTTTTACAATTCCCCTGTCAATTTTTAGTAAGACAAATTAACATCAACTGGAAGAGATCTAATGGTGTATCAAAGGATAATTATGGGATTCAGTATGTTTTCTAAAATCAAATCTTACTACTTGCGCAAACTGGTCACTCCTGACATTAATATCGTTAGGATCCTCAATTTTTAGAAATTTTCTAACAGGTTCCTGAATTTCGGGATCGCCCCAATGGTACAAAGGAATATTAGCTTGAAGAGATATTCCAAGACCATCTATTCTTTGATAATACAAAACAGAGATATTCATACCGACAGTATTCGGAACTTGAACTATTTCAGTCTTGATGAGTCTTGGGTTGTTTTTCTCAAAAGGCCAACTTGGCCGACCAAACTCTACAGACATTATAGGTTCCTCAAGTAATATTATACCACTTTGTGAAAACTTATTATGAGTTTTAAGGCAAACCGCTAAATGCTGATTTCGAAGATTTTGTTTTTGGAAGAAAAACCGGATACAAGCCGGACTTCGTTATGGGAGACATCAAAATATTTAGCCAAGGCGTTTGCAATTGCCATATTGGCAAGCCCCTTGACAGGCGGTTCTTTAACCCAAACCTCAAAACTGTTCTGACCTACTTTTTTAACTTTTTCCTCGTGCGCCAGAGGTTTGGCCTTAACCGTTATTTTCATTTGAAATTAAAAAGGGAGTTCGTCCGAATCGATATCCGCTTTCGGTTCGAAATATGTACGGTATATACACCATTTGCATTCGGGTGAAGGCTGAGGCGGTTCACTATCTAAAACCTCATTTACATTGCCGATAAAATTTAAAAATCCAGCCATATCTTCTTTTATTTCAAACCATTGAGGCGTAGATTTAAAATAAACAAACCCGTTTTTAAAACCGATTTGCTCCGGCGAAACTATAACCAAACCCATTTTGCTTACATTTTTACTCTCCCCTTCCTGCGGATTTTCCAGCGCAAATTTATAGGCATGCAACTGATGCGTAAATTTTTGAACTTTTTCCTCTGTTGGATCGGATATCTTAAAATCGATAATGGCAAAGGTGCCGTCATCAAGCTTTGAGATAATGTCAAAGCGTCCGCTTATGAAACTACTTCCAGCTGGCGGTATGGGTTTGGATTTCAAGTATCCTTCTTTTGTCTCGATTATTCCCGAAGGTAAATTCGGATTAATATCTTTCAAATTCACTCCCTCAATATCCTTTTGCAGAAGAGAGTTCATTTTCATAAAAACTCCGGGGATGCCAATGCTTGGCTGGTTTATACCCTTTTTTACTTTTAGGTAAAAACAGTGCTTACAGTCTTCCCATAAATACCTGAAATCGGAAGGGCTAAGCTTGTACGGTGAATCGTTCATTGTGAAATTCTAGAACTTTGGGCAATTATGTGTCAATTTTTGCCATACCAAAAAAGCCCAAAATAAGGCTTTAGTTAAAAATATACCGATTAAGGATATTTTTTAAAATTACGAGTTTTTCTTCTGCATGTAGCAATCACGGCAGTAAACCGGTCTGTCACCCGAAGGCTTAAACGGAACTTGTGTATCTCTTCCGCAATTGCTGCACTTTACGTTATAAAGCTGACGGCCCTGCTGGTCAACTCCAGCGGTTGTTGCTTCACCTGACGCGGCCTTATCCTCTACCGGTTGGTCTGCTTTTGGCTCTTCGGCCTCCGGCTCTTCTGCTGCTTTTTCTTCGGCTGGCTTATCTTCAGCTTCCGGCTCTTCTGATGCTACTTCAGCCGGCTTTTCATCCGCTTCTTCCTCATCTACCGCTTCTTCTACGACTTCATCTGTTTTTGTCTTATCATCATCGCTCATATTAAATCACCTCCCTTTGCTATATTTTACCCTAGTTTGGACATTTGGGGAACGAGTCCCTTTCCATTTACCAACCAAACCTAAAATGAACGGGTAGACAAAAAATAAGAAAATATAATTATCCCAAGACAAAACTTTGGAAGGTTTATTTAAAAATTCATACCAAGTAGACAGTCCTACAAGGCGGGCAAAAATATTAAGAACTATCGCAACAAACAAGATTCTTAACCCCACAATCAAAGTTTCTTTCCATTTAAATGTTGGCTTTGGGCTTTTTATCGGGCAGGTATTCTTGCCAAGTATTTGATAAAACACGCACCAGCTAGAAACAGCTTCGTATATGCTAAAAAGCCCGCCCAAAGCCATAAATGTACTTTTATAAATCAGGGCAAGTGAAATTAAAACTACTCCGATTATTAACCTTGCAATTCGGTCATTTATTCCAATATTTGGTTTCATACTTACTAATTAAACCAGACCTTTGAATAATTTTAAAATGGGAGCGTAAGTTAAGGCGCAAGAAAGATTTGCGCGTATCGACCGTGTCATTTGGGTGATGTTATTATGGTAAGAGAACTTATGGTGATTGATTTGGTTTATGCTTCTACTTCGGGCAATGTAGAGATAGTTATGGAAACTGTCGCCAGAGTCCTCCAGCAAAATGGTTTTGAGATTGTGCTAAATCGCGCCGAGAAAACACCGATTGAGACAATCAAGAAGAATAAGTATTTTGTGTTTGGGACATCCACCTGGGACCACGGACAGCTGAACCCCTTTTTTCAAAAACTCTATGAAGACATGCATACTGTTAATTTTCAAAACAAAGAAGCTGCTTTTGTTGGTTTAGGCGACAGGCGCTATGAGCCTGTTTTATTTTGCGAAGGGATTAATAAAATTCATGGGCTTTGGTCAGAAAAAGGCGGCAAGAAGATAGGAACAGTGCTTAAGATTCAAGGCGAGCCCTATGAAAACTTAGATTCTCAGGTTGTGCCTTGGGCTTCCGAACTTGCCCAATTCTGGAAGAGTCACCGTGCTTGATATAAAACGACAGGTTATTAAAATTGCCGGAGAATCCGGTCAGGGGGTCAACTCCATAGGCGAGATTGTTGCCAAAGCAATCAAGAAATCCGGCTTTCATACTTTTGGTTACCGCGAATACCCTTCTCTGATAAAAGGCGGCCACGCATTCCACCAGATAGATTTTGCTGACCATCCAATTAACTCCTCATCAAGGGCAACAGACGTACTTGTGTGTTTTAGCCGCGTCTCTTTCCATGCCTATTTACCGACACTTAGGTCTTCGGGGCAAGTAATTCATATGCTGCCGCAGTTGGAGTTGACTGATACTGAACGGCAGTTAGTTCGCGAAAAGAAAATTAAGATCGGGTATCTTGCCGCAGGCGATCTTGCGCAGGAAGCAGGGGGCAAAACCATCATGGCCAATGTTGTAATGATCGGTGCTTTATGGAAGCTGATGGCTTTAAAACTTGAACCGCTTATCGAAGTTGTCCGTAGTGAGTTTGCCGCAAAACCGAATGTTATTGAGCCTAATATCAATTGTCTGAAAAAAGGACACGGACTAAAGCTCAAGGATTTGGAAACACTGAAAATTACTTTTAAGCCACAGGCAAGTTGTCAGCACGATGCATTACTTACCGGAAATCACCTGATAGCATTAGGCGCAATGGCATCAGGAATACGGGCCTATTTTGCATATCCGATGACCCCTTCAAGCTCAATCTTAAGTTATATGGCCGACACATACCACGAAACGGGAATGCTGGTTAAACAAATAGACGACGAAATTTCCGTTGCCCAAATGGCAATCGGTGCAATGTTTATGGGCACACGGGCACTGGTTGCGACATCCGGTGGCGGTTTTGACCTGATGACAGAGTCGGTTTCTTTAGCGGGCATGACTGAGACTCCGTTTGTTTGTATTTTAGGTCAGCGTCCGGGACCCGCCACAGGTCTGCCGACATGGACCAGCGCTTCCGATCTTAATCTTGCTTTGTATGCAGGCCATGGCGAATTTCCGCGCTGCGTGATTGCCGTCTCTAATTCTAAGTCTGCATATACCGTTATTCAAAATGCTTTTAACTTGGCCGAAAAATATCAAATACCGGTTATTGTTCTTTCCGAAAAACAAATCGCCGAATCGCTATTTCAGGTTAAAGAACTGGAAGACAATGTTACTATAGAACGCCATTTGGCAGAAGGCAAAAAGCTGACAACCCTCGAATCCGGCGACCGGTATAAAAATACCAAAAGCGGGATTTCGCCCCGCTGGCTGCCGGGTGCAAATGAAGCGACTTTTGTTGCCAACAGTGATGAGCACGCAGCCGACGGTTCGGTTACCGAAGACTCTGAAGCTGCTTTGACAATGTACTCAAAAAGGCTGCGGAAACTGGAATTTTTGAGGGATGAATTGCCGGACCCTGTTCTTGTCGGCCCCCAGAAATCTGTCCTGACGTTTGTCTCCTGGGGCAGCACCAGAAATACCATCAGCGACGTTATTGATTTATGGAACAAGGCGCATCCCAAAAAAAGTGTCAATCTTCTCCACTACGAATACATTTATCCGCCCAAGACATCAAAACTTTTGGATTTAATAGCGGCAGCCCAACCCTTGGTACTTTTGGAAAACAACGCTTTCGGTCAGCTGGGAGCACTTTTGACTGCCCACACCAGATATCAGTTTTCCGATAAACTTTTAAAATTTGACGGCAGGCCTTTTTTTGTCGAAGAATTAATTGAATACCTTGAGGCGAAACTAAAATATTAATGCAAGACTGTAATTGTAATAACCCTTTACACGTTCATTTTAAAGATTATTTCTCCGAAAATATCAACACGTGGTGTACAAACTGCGGCAACTACGGCATTCAGGCGGCAATAAAACGGGCGCTGGTTGCCGAAAAAATTAAGCCCTGCCGGACACTTTTATGCTTTGATATCGGCTGCCATGGCAATGGAGCCGACAAGATTGACGGTTTTAGATTTCACGGCCTTCACGGACGTGTCATTCCATTTGCCTCCGGCGCAGCGGTTTCCAACAGGAAAATAAAGGTCATAGCCTTTGGCGGTGATGGCGGGTCTTTAGGCGAAGGTGTAAACCATCTGGTCTCCGCAATCCGCTCAAATTACGAGGTTTTGTTTATCCTCCACAATAATCTCAATTACGGCCTGACCGTAGGACAAGCCTCCCCGACTACCAAAGCCGGAGTTAAAATGAATGCTTCTCCCGACGGTATCTCTTCAGACCCTATCCACCCGATGAGATTTGTTTTATCCTTGCATCCTGCCTTTGCCGCCCGGACATTTTCCGGTGATATCCACCACATGACCAAAACTTTTCAGACCGGGTTAAGACATAAAGGCTTTGGTTTTATTGAGGTTTTGCAAAGTTGCCCAACATTTAATCATATGACTCCCCATGAGTGGTACCAGAAGAGAGTAAAAGATGTTAACAAGATTAAAAACTATGATCCGAAAAATATTGGGAAGGCAATGCAGATCGCAGAGGATTTGGAAACGCAAATTGCAATTGGAGTTCTTTATCAAAACCCGGATTCTGTGCCATTTATGGAAAGACAGGCAAACCGGCTTAAGGCAAAGACTGAACTTACAGACGAAGTACGGCAGTTTTCAACCGAGAAATTGTTTGACGCATTCAGGTGAAAAAATCCCAATTTTAAAATTCTTCAAGCGTTGACGTATCGCCAATCGGCAGACCCAGCTCTTTTGATCTTAAAACCCTTCTCATGATTTTGCCGGATCTTGTTTTTGGCAGTTTGTCGATAAACTCTATTTCTCTGGGATAGGCATGGGCAGCCAGATGAGTTTTTATAAATTGCTGGATTTCTTCTTTTAATTTTTCAGAAGGCTTAACCCCCTCCCTTAATTTAACGAAGGCTTTAATGATTTCTCCCCGCATAGGATCAGGTTTACCAATAACCCCAGCCTCCACAATATCCGGATGTTCGACAAGCGCAGATTCAACTTCAAACGGGCCGACTCTTTCGCCGGAAGTTTTAATAACATCGTCGGCTCTACCGATAAACCAGAAATAGCCGTCTTTATCGACAAATGCCCTGTCCCCCGAAAAATACCAACCGCCTTTAAAATACGATTCGTATTTTTCGTGCCTGCGCCAGATTGTCTTCATCATCGAAGGCCATCCCGGTATAATGACCAAATTGCCTTCATGTCCGCTGGGCAGTTCTTTCCCTTCATCGTCGACAATTGCGGCTGAGATTCCGGGCAGGGGTTTGCCCATCGAACCTAGTTTTATATCCATAATCGGATAATTGGCGATTAAAATTCCTCCGGTTTCGGTTTGCCACCAGTTGTCGTGAAACGGAAGGCCAAAAACTTTGAGACCCCAGCGGATGGGTTCGGGGTTTAAGGGTTCACCGACACTAGCAAGATGCCTAAGTGATGAAAGGTCGTACTTTTTGACAATGTCACCGCCTGCCGATGCAAGCATTCTAATTGCAGTTGGTGCCGTATACCAAACCGTTACTTTGTAATCCTGCAGAATTCCATACCATAGATCCGGCTCAAAACGTCCGTTGAAAACAACAGTCGAAGCGCCGTTACTCCATGAACCGAGAATTTCATAGGCAATTCCTGTTACCCAACCCGGGTCGGCCGTACACCAATAGACGTCATCGTCCCGAAGGTCCAAAACGTACTTTGCGCTCATATGCTCATGGATAATTGCTTTATGGACGTGGACTACCCCTTTTGGTTTGCCGGTAGTACCTGATGTGTAGAGCATAAACGCCGGATCGTCGGGATCCATTAGTCGCGTTTTGTAATCTTTGTCCTGTTTTTCAAGAAGCTTGGAAAAAGAAAGGACTTTTTTGCCGTGAATCTTAAGCTTCTCTGCTTCTTTGGGGTCACCGGTGACAAGAACCGTTTCCAGATCCGGAAGATCTTTGGAAGCTTGTACAACCCGCTCAAAAAGCGCAGGTTCCGTAACCAAAACTTTTGCCGCGCTGTTTTGAAGCCTGTCGACAATTGCCTGAGGGCCAAAAGCTGCAAACATGGTGCCTGCGATTGCTCCCCTTTTTAGGGTTCCCAGAAAACCAAAATAAAGCTCCGGCACACGGGAAAGAAAGAAAAATACCCGATCGCCCCGCTCTATTTGAAGTTCATGGAGCAAATTGGCAAATTGATTTGAAAGGTCGTTCAACTGGCCGAACGTGTATTCGGCCTTTTCATCCTCTGCGCCTATCCAGTAAAGTGCAATCTTATTCTTGCGCCAGTTGAGAGCATTCCTTTCAATGGAATTGTAGGCCGCATTTAATTTACCGTCTTTAAAATCGATTTCTTCGCGGGCTTTTTCGGCGCTAAATGTCTTTTTGGCCAGATCATAATCCGCTAAGTTTGGGGGGATTTTAAATTCTTTGGGGTTTTTGGCAATTACTTCGGTTTTCACAGGTGTTTAATCCAATTTACCACAATAATTAAAGTTTGCGCGAGGTGTTTGTACTTTACAGCCGCTTTTTGTAAACTGAATCTAGATGGATATTTTGCCGACAGAAAAGCTATTGGACCTTTCCGGTAAGGTGGCAATTGTCACAGGCGGCGCCATGGGTATTGGATATGGGGTAGCGATAAGACTCGCCCAGGCCAAGGCGAAAGTGATGATTGCGGATTTGGATCTTAATGCGGCAGCTAAATCAGCTGAAGAGATTGAATCTTATGGTTTTGCCGCAAAGGCAGTTAAGGTTGACGTGTCTTCGGAAGAAGATGTCAAGGCGATGATTGCAAAAACGGTGGAAACTTTCGGAAGCGTCGATATCCTGGTTAATGATGCCGGTATCTACCCTACTGTTCCGGTTGAAAATATGACTTCTTCCGATTTTGACAAGGTAATTGCGGTTAACTTAAGAGGAGTTTTTCTGTGCGTGAAGTATGGGAGCGAACAAATGATAATACAGAAAAAAGGCGGCCGGATTATCAATATTACATCAATCGATGCACTTCACCCATCGTCAGTCGGGCTTGCCCATTACGATGCTTCAAAGCACGGTGTCTGGGGTTTTACCAAAAATGTGGCGCTGGAGCTTGCTCCTCACAAAATCTGGGTTAACGCCATTGCGCCGGGAGGAATTGCCACACCTGGGGTTGCTAAACTGCAAAAAGGCACACAAACCGCAGTCAACATGGAAAAAATGCTTGAGGGGTTTCTTGCCAAAATTCCGATGCACAGGATGGGTGAACCGGACGATATCGGCAAAGTTGCTCTGTTTTTGGCTTCTGATATGGCTTCTTACATGACAGGAACTCAGGTTGTGGTTGACGGCGGCGTTCTTCTTTCGTAATCAAATTGAATTCTTTTTAGATACTGTAATCCTATGTAGACATTTCATTCTTTTCCTCCCACAATTACCGTTTACTCCGGCCGAGGCTGAAAAAGTTTATTTGCGTGTAAAATGGAATTATGGAAGAAAATATTCAGATAACCTGCCCAAATTGCAAAAACCCAGTTTTACCAATCGACATTTTCTGCCCGGCCTGCGGTAAAAAACTGAAAGATGGCAAGTCCTCAACAGGAATCCAAAAACAAATAGGTCTTTATCTCATCTCCTTTTTTCTGCCGCCTTTTGGCCTAATCCCTGCAATAAAATATTTAAGACAAGCTGATTCAAAATCAAAGATAATCGGCGTAATTGCGATGGCTTTAACTGCAATTTCAATATTGGTCACAATATATTTGACTAAACTAGCACTTGGTACTTTTGAAAGCCGACTGCAGCTTTATCAGGGGATTGGATTTTAGAGATTAATGGTACGCTTCTTTATGTCTAGGGCGCCTCGACGGGGCTTTCGTTAGACGGAACCAGAACTATATTTCTGCTGGCTGCTTTTTGGGATGCAGTCATAGAGACGGCTTCCTGCATAATATTGTTTAGAGTACTGTAGTAGCGGGCGTCAAAAAAAGCCTTTTGGCAAATTTCGTCGGGAGAATCAAGCGGCATTGAAAGAATTACTCTGCGGCTTGTTTGCGCCCATATCTCGCACATATTTGCAACACCAGAAAAAGTCATCGACGTCAAAAGCTTCTGTTCCTCCGAAGACGTATCCTCTGATTCCTTTTTAATAAAATCGGTAAACTTCTCCTCTAGCAAACCGGCATCAACAATGCTTTTGTCGTAATCATCCCGCCCGAGTCCGGATTCGTGCAAAAACAAAACGAGAGCTTTCAGCATATATTGAGACTCAAGATCCATCTCGCCATTAACCTCTTCCCCGCGTCCATGAATGAGGCCAAAATGTTGCCTTCTCCACGAATTGTCGGGTTTTTCCACAAAAAAAGGAGTGTCGCTAGGGCGCTCCATATCGGCAGAATTATAACAAATATAGGCTTAAAAAGAAAGCGGCTTGAAGCAACTAGGTCTCTTCTCATTTTTAGATTTTTTTGGCCTCATTTCTAGGGATAAATTCGACTAAACAGCCTTTAATTTCGCCCTGTCTTCTTGAAACACGACCAAATGGCCTCCTGCCGTTTTGGTCTTCTATTTCTAAAACTCTGTTTCGAAAATAAAGTGCCTCAGCACATACTCCGTGTTGATGGGGCTGAGTTGTATCTCCGTCCGGAATTAAGACTTTTCTTTCAACGGTACTCATAAACTGCTTAAACTAACTCAAAAATTTCTTGTTGTCAATGATTTGTTGTAATATCAAAAAGAAAGATGAAATTTCAGGTAATTAAAAAAGACGGGACTTTGGAGGATTTTGAAAAAGGCAAAATCGAAAGGGTGACTTTGGCTGCGGGTCTTTCGCAAGAGCAAGCCGAAAAACTTGCAAGCGATGTTGAAAAATGGGCAAAATCAACTGGCCGGAAAAAGATTACAACTTTGCAGATTCGGGATGAAGTGGTTCCGGAGCTAAAAAAACTTAACAAGTTTGCATACAACGCATTTGTCTGGTACCAAAAAACCAAAGACCATGGCCTAAACTCCGGCGAATCGGAGTAACCCATTTTTTCCTTGAAAAAGGTTAAAATATGAAGTATGGCCACTGAATCATTCAGCATTCCTGTCGGCTCAAATATTATTCCTTTCGATTTGCCGGCAACGGATGGTAAAAATTACTCTGCCGAATCCTTCAAAAACGCAAAAGCCCTAGTCATTGCTTTTTCCTGTAACCACTGCCCTTATGCCAAAGCCGCCTGGCCGCTTTTGATAAAAATGGCAGAAGAATTTAAAGATAAGGACATCGCTTTTGTCGCCGTCAACCCCAATGACGAAAAACAGTATCCCGAGGATAGTTTTGAGGAGATGAAAAAGAAAGTGCCTGAGTGGAACATTAACTTTCCCTATCTTCGCGACGAAAGCCAGGAAACCGCCAAGGCCTACAAAGCCGCCTGCACTCCGGACGTCTTTGTTTACGACAAAGACCGGAAACTTTATTATCACGGCAGGATTAACGACAACTGGCAAAATCCAAAACTGGTTAAAAGCGAAGACTTAAAAGACTCCCTCAACTCGCTTCTTGCTGGTAATCCCCCGCCCCAGCCGCAGTATCCCTCTCTTGGCTGTTCAATAAAGTGGAAAGGATAACTCCCAACATATTGCCTGCAAACTATCTGTTATGCTAAAAGTGTTGAATGATTCTTGTCTATATCATCGTCTTTACCCTAATCGGCAGTATCTTTTCTCTTTTTGGCAGCCTGTTTCTGCTCCTTAAACAAAAAATCACCCAGGATTTTTCCCAGAAACTGATAAGTTTTGCGGCCGGCGCCTTAATTGCAACTGCTTTTTTGGATTTACTTCCGGAAGCCTCAGAATTAAAAGAGGGACCACAAATTTTCTTATTTTCCCTACTTGGCTTTGTCTCCTTCTTTTTTGCCGAAAAATATATCAGACTTTTTCATTACCACCACGGCCATGGGGAAAAACCCAGCACGCTTTTGGTGTTGGCAGGAGACGGCATCCACAATTTTGTCGATGGGGTGGCAATTGCAGTTGCCTTTTTGGTCAGCATTCCCCTTGGCATCGTCACCACGATTGCCGTTGCTTCCCACGAAATCCCCCAGGAAATTGCCGATATGGGAGTTCTTTTGGCCAATGGCCTGCCAAAGGCAAGGGCACTAATTTTTAATTTTCTTTCGGCAATTACAGCTTTAATCGGGGCAATCGCGGCGTTTTTGCTAGCAGGTAGAATAGAAGGATATCTCTACATTTTTTTGGCAGTAGCGGCCGGGCACTTTATTTATATTGCGGCAAGCGATTTAATTCCCCAACTTCACGAAAAATCCCGCGGCAAAAAGGATATCGGCAGTATATTGATATTCGTTTTGGGAATTTTAACAATCTATGCCTCGAGTCTTATTTTTGAAGGATAACGTATTTAAAAATGATTGAATTTGCAACCAACCTCATAATTCAATTCATCGAAAATACCGGATACTTTGGCGTTTTTATTTTAATGACCTTGGAATCCGCTTTAATCCCTATTCCATCGGAAATAACTATGCCGTTTGCCGGATTTCTGGTGCAAAGAGGTGAACTTAACTTGCTGCTTGTGATTTTGACAGGCGCCTTTGCCAACCTTTTTGGATCTTTAATTGCCTTTGGCTTGGGCTTCTATCTTGAAGAGCATGTTATCCTAAAACTTTTAAAAAAATACGGCAGATATCTTCTTTTAACAACCGCAGAATACGAAAGGTCGCTTGGGTGGCTAAAAAAACACGGCGACCAGGTTGCCTTTTTTTCAAGGATCTTACCGGGAGTCCGAACATTTATCTCTCTGCCTGCCGGACTTTCGGAAATGAATATTTTTAAATTTGCTCTCTATACATTTTTGGGCTCCTTAATCTGGTCCGGGTTTTTAACCTATGTCGGAGTTTATTTTGGCGAAAACTGGCATATTCTGGAACCGTACTTCAAAAAATTCCAAATTGCGATTGTTGCAACTTTCATATTTCTGGCACTTATTTATTTAAATCACAAACTGGAAATTCTGGGCATTTTTAGAAAAACAAAAAAAGACTGAAAGAGATTTAGCCTTATAACTCTTTTGCCAAAAGCGCCGCACCTGTCGCACTGTCAACTTTCGGTTTTACAAATACAGCATGCGGGCTGAATTTTAAAACATCCTTTTTAAGATTTTCATCAAGAATTTTCTGGATATTAAAAACGCTCCCGGTTGTCACAATTTTATACTCTTTATTTTTTAGATCTAATTTTTCGGCAACCGCTTTAATCAACATCCCCAACTCCCCTGCTGCTGTTTTGATGATCTCAGATGCAAGTCTGTCACCTTTTTTGGCTGCTTTCTCAGTCAAAGGCGCAATATTTGCAATATCGGTTTTATTCCATGGTTTTGAATTTACAATTTCGGTCAGTTGGTCAATCGAGTTAATTTTTAAGTGGGAAAACAATAAATCTTTTAAAACGGACATGCTTGCTCTGCCGTCTGACATTTTAGTAACAGCCTTGAGAGCCGAAAGCCCAATTGCATAGCCGCTGCCCTCATCCGAAAGAATAAAATCCCGCCCGCCGCTTTTGGCACTCTGGCCGATTTCATTTGTGCCAAAACAATTGGAACCGGTACCGGCAATTAAAACCACGGCATTTTTATCATTTGTTCCTGCCCTTAGTGCCGCCTGCGTGTCATTGACGACAATTGAGTTTTTGGAAATTATTTTGGAAAGGGAAGGATGCAAAAACGCCGCTTTTGAAAAATTATCCGCTTCCTTTTTGGTGTTGACACCGGCAATCGCCAAACATGTTGGAATGTCAGCTGTATCCGGGAAATTTTTGAGGGTTTTTTGGATAGCAGTGGCAATATTATCAAGCGATTTTTTTACGCCAAAAACTGCAGGATTCGAACCGCCTGCCTGTCCTTGGCCGATTACTTTCCCATCCTCATCAATTAAAACCGCCTCGGTTTTTGTTCCCCCGCCGTCGACACCCAGATAAATATTTTTTTGTCCCGCCACACACATATCTTATCAAAATATATAATGAAACTATGAGAAAGAGATTAATTCTGAATCTGATTCTTTTATATCTCGCCCTATTTTCACTTGGATATTTATTGCAAAAAACTTTTAACGTAACGGTTACGGATCTGGAGTCTGTTGTTTCTTCATTTGGGATCTTTGCGCCTTTTGTCTATACGGTTTTATTAACTTTAGGACTTTCGGTTCCCATGAACCCGCTTCCCGATTATTTACTGGTTAATTTGGCTGCACTTTCATTTTCACCGCTAATGGCAATTGTAGCCACTTTTTTTGCCCATTCGGCCGCCCTTGGCATTAATTATTTTGTGGCCAGAACTTTTGCCAGAGGAATTTTAAAATTTTTGGCAAACGCAGTCGAGCTTAAAAATGTCGAAAAATTAACAAGAAAAATAAAAATACAGGTTGTTTTTGGCATGCGTTTTATTTTGCCTCTAACCGCAACCGGAATAGATGTCGTTTCCTATGCCGCCGGTTTTGCCAAACTACCGTTTGCCAAATTTTATGTTGCCTCA
>Ga0209431_10000307_pt1 | contig 39772 bp, 19 predicted proteins | sample RifCSP13_3_FD_184021 | JGI IMG/M metagenome (GOLD analysis project Ga0209431, IMG submission 184021) | Soil microbial communities from Rifle, Colorado - Rifle CSP2_sed 13_3 (SPAdes) (version 2) | ecosystem: Environmental > Terrestrial > Deep subsurface > Rock core/Sediment | place: Rifle... | reverse complement strand
TGATTTGCGCGAGTGTGTACGCCGCATGGCTGCTGCTGAAGATGGATGGACACCTGATAAGTTTGAGCTGTCGTTTGGTCTGACTGACCGCGGCCCGAGAAATTCTGATCCAAACAGTGTTGCCGATCCCGTGGAGATCATCGGCGACTTCAAGCTGCGAGGTTCTATTGATCTAGTGGAGCGTCATGCGAGCGGTAAGTTTCGTGTCACCGATCATAAGACTGGAAAGGCACGCGCGGGGACGGAAACAGTGGTAGGCGGAGGCAAACACCTCCAACCGTTACTGTACGCTCTTGCCTGCGCGAGGTTGCTGAACAAACAGGTGGAGTCGGGCCGTCTTTACTACTGCACCGCTGACGGCGGCTTTGAAGAACGTGTTGTCGCGCTCAATGAGATCAATGTACAGACGGTAACTTCGGTCTTGACGACGATCAGGCAAGCACTCGCTGACGCTTTCCTCCCGGCGGCGCCAGAAAAAGGAGCGTGTGATTGGTGCGATTTTCTGGCGGTCTGTGGTGGACTCGAAGAGATTCGCACAGGCCTTAAGCCTCGGGATCGCCTTGTACAATTGAAAGGAATAAGAGATCTGCCATGAAAGCGGCGAGAAACGACAAGCAGTTGTGCACGCTCGCTGACCAGGCGGCGCGCGACCGAATCTGCAACGATCTTGATACGACTCTGGTGGTTGAGGCGGCGGCCGGAACGGGCAAGACAAGTGCGCTTATTGGACGGATTCTTTCCGGCGTAATGGCGGGACGTGTAAGTCTCGCGAAGACTGTTGCCGTTACTTTCACAGACTTCGCCGCCGGCGAATTGAAGCTGCGACTGCGGTCGGCCATCGAGCATGCCCGGCAAGAGCCGGACTCGCATGAAGTGAGGGATCATCTGACCCGAGCAGTGCGTGAACTCGAAGAGGCACGCATTGGCACTATTCACTCGTTCTGCGCCGATCTCTTGCGCGAGCACCCAGTTGAAGCAGGCATTGACCCGCTATTTGAGGTTGCCGCTGACGACCTCGCATTTCCACTATTCGATCTGGCATTCGAGCGTTGGTTTGAAAAGCAGTTGGCAGGTCCAGGTGAGGGCGTTCGTAGAATTCTTAGAAGGCGGCCAAGAAAAGATTTTAGTAGTAAGCGGAGTGGCACTCTCGCCCGCCGGCCACGCGAGAATGGTCCCAAGCGCATCTTGCGAAAAGCGGCGTGGGATCTGATACGTGAACGCGACTTTGGGGCGCCCTGGAAACGGTTCGAGGGCTTCGATCGCGAGGCCGAGATTGATGCCCTGATAAACGAGTTGCAGGAACTCGGAGAGTGGTCGGATGTTGGCAACCCGGAGCAATGGCTGACCAAATCACTCGTTTACCTAAAGCATTTCGTCGCGGACATAACCCGCGTCGAGTCTCTGGGTGAGCGGCGCGACTATGATGGTATTGAAGCACGTTTGTTCGGACTGCTTACGGGTTGGAAGGCTAAAGACTGGAAGGCGTACTACGCCAGGGACACCTTTCCTGCCGACGAGATAAGGCGGCGTCGTGATGAATTGAAAACGCGTGTTCAGGAGTTTGTCGACCACTCAGGTGCAGATTTAGCTCCTCGCTTGCGCGAAGAACTTTGGTCGGTCATTGATGAATTCGAAAGATTGAAGGAGCGCGCCGGTTATCTCGATTTCATCGATCTGCTATTCCGCGCTCGCAATTTGATTCGAGACAATCACGATGTTCGCTCGCAATTGCAAAAACGTTTCACTCACATTTTTGTAGATGAGTTTCAAGATACTGATCCGCTGCAAGCCGAGATCCTGATGTTGCTCGCCGCCGATGATCCTGAGCAGAAGGAGTGGCGCCAAGTACGACCCGTTCCGGGAAAACTCTTTATCGTCGGCGATCCAAAGCAGTCGATCTACCGGTTCCGTCGCGCCGACGTTGCGCTTTACCAGGAAGTCAAACGGGAGTTAGTGGCAGCGGGCGGAGCGGTAGTGGAATTGAACGTCAGCTTTCGTTCACTGCCGGAGTTGCAGGAGGCCGTTAATGCAGCGTTTGCTCCAGTCATGTCGGCGGAATCGTTAACGCAAGCTCGCTATGTACCGTTGTCACCGTTCAAAGCCTCTCTAGATAGTCAACCTGCTATTGTGGCTCTACCGGTCTCTCAACCATATGGAGATTTCGGCAGGGTCGTCGATTGGAAAATTGATGAATCGTTACCTGTTGACGTGGCTGGATTCGTGGATTGGTTGGTGAATGACAGTGGGTGGACCGTAACTGAGCGGGCGCAACCGGAAACACGAGTGCCACTACAACCCCGTCACATCTGTCTTTTGTTCAGGCGTTTGCGTCATTTCTCGACAGATGTGACAAGGCGTTATGTGCAGGCTTTGGAGGCCCATCGCATACCGCACCTTCTTGTGGGTGGCAGCTCGTTCCATTCGCGTGAAGAGGTGGAGGCTATTCGCAACGCGCTTACAGCAGTGGAGTGGCCCGACGATGAACTTGCTGTTTTCGCGACACTGCGAGGACCACTTTTCGCCTTCACCGACTCTCAGTTGCTGGCGTATCGCACTCACTGCTCGACTTTTCATCCGTTCAAGCAATCTCCTGACGATTTGCCCGAGTCCTTGAATGAGATTGTAGAAGCGCTCGGAATCCTGCGTGAGCTTCACCGGCAGAGGAACCGGCGTCCGATTGCTGACACAATCGGAAGACTACTGGCCCTGACACGCGCTCATGCCGGGTTCGCTAACTGGTCGACTGGAGAGCAGGCGCTTGCCAACATCATGCGTCTTACTGACATGGCCCGCCGGGCTGAGCGCAACGGACTAATCTCTTTCCGCGCGTTTGTTGACTGGCTCGATGAACAGGCGGAGAGCGGCGACGTAGGGGATGCGCCGATCATGGAGGAGGGAGTTGACGGCGTGCGCATCATGTCAGTGCACAAAGCAAAAGGACTCGAGTTTCCGGTTGTGATCTTGTGTGACATCACCGCGAAGGACTCGCGCGAACCCTCAAAATGGGTTGATCAAGTAGCGGGATTGAGTGCGATGAGGCTGGCAGGATGCACCCCGATGGAAGTCCAGGAACACGCAGAAGAGGAAATCAGGATTGAGAAAGAGGAAGCGGCGCGAGTGCTTTATGTAGCAGCAACCCGGGCACGAGACCTACTTGTGGTATGTGCAGTCGGGGACCAAAGATACGAAGGTTGGTTAGCGACATTAAATCCAGTGTTATATCCACCTGAGGCAAGTAGCTTCAGTCCCGAGACAAAACACCCTACCGGTTGTCCTGTATTCGGTGAAGATAATATGGTTAGCCGTCCTCAAAAGGCACTTCGCAAGCCGGGATCTGTGAGTCCAGGTTTGCATCAGCCAGAAGTTGGTGAGCACCGTGTGGCCTGGTGGGATCCGTCGGTGCTTCCCCCGAGCACTCAGGGTCGCACCAGCACGAGGTTGACTGAGTTTCTGAGAGAGGACGAGGAGAAGGTGCAATCACAGGAGGGGATTCGCGCCCATGAAGAATGGCAGTTGCAGCGAAAGGTTGTTCGCGAGGCGGCAGGGAAGCCCGAGTGGACGGTTGTAACGGCGACCGCGCATGCGCGCCCGAAAGACTCTGGAGTTGGTACGGCACGACGAGCGGAGGAAGAAGTCAAAGGCTATCCCAACATCAAGGAAGAACCATTAGCTGTAACTGTTGAATCGCTCGACATTGATTTCTCCAGGCCGCACGGGAAGCGCTTTGGCACGCTCGTCCACGCTGTTCTTTCAGTTGTTTCACTCGATTCAAACAGCGATGGTATTAGAGAGAGCGCTCAGGTTCAGGGACGAATACTAGGAGCAACTGGGGAGGACATTGCCGCTGCCACGGAGACCGTGTGCCGAGCCATCGCTCATCCGCTCATGCAACGTGCTGCTGCTGCAAATTCCGTGGGGGCGTGCCGCAGAGAAGTTCCTGTGGCGATACAGCTTGAAGATGGTGTTATGGTTGAAGGAGTAGTCGACCTTGCTTTTCAGGAGCGTGAGCGGGACAACGTGTGGACTGTGGTTGATTACAAAACAGACTTTGAGATGGAAGGGCGTCGTGAGGAGTATGTTCACCAGGTGCGTCTATATGGGCGTGCCATCTCCCGCGCCACCGGCCAGCCAGTGGAGTGCTTTCTCCTCAGGGTGTAGATCTCTATACTCGGCAAAGAGCAAAGAGCAAAGAGCAAAGAGCAAAGGGCAAAGGGCAAAGAGCAAAGAGCTTCGCCACATATGCTGATTCACCCAGCCAGTAAATTCCACCAACCGCAGTTGGTGGATGGTTCATACCAGCCTACAAAACGCGCGCTTCCAAACACTCGCAAATCCCACCAACCGCAGTTGGTGGATGGTTCATACCCAGCCTACAAAACGCGCGCTTCCAAACACTCGCAAATCCCACCAACCGCAGTTGGTGGATGGTTCATACCCAGCCTACAAAGCGGCGAGTCACGAACCACACTGAACGAGCTAGACCCGATCCACCCTTCGCCTGCTTTTTCCTCAGATTTCTATTGCCTCCGCGTCTCTGACACACTACACTAGCATTGCAGGCCAGATGCTCTTCTGAGGCATCTGTTTCCAACACTCTTCAATCCTCTCTTCCCCTGACCGACTGGTACCGCCAATGTTCATGACCTTCAAGAGTTGTCGAAATGTGAGCTTCTGTGCTTTTAGACCAATCATTCTGGCTTCTCTGCTGTTTGTTAGCGCGCCTGCCCAGCAACGTCAACGTGGACTCAAGATCATTCCACCTCCTCCGCCTGTGGGTGCAGCCACATACAAGATCGGCAGTTATAACATCCACATTTTCGAGAATCCTGGAGCGCGTTCAAGAAATCCCGCCGAGCGGTCCGTTTTGTTGCTGGGAACGTTTTCAGATCCGAGCGCCGTCCTTAATAGCCGAAATTACATAAACCCGGCCACAGGGCGAAGATTTGAAGTAGTCATCGGGTTAGGAGCTGACAATATCGGGGACGAAGCGCGTCGCGTCGTGCTGGAGGACCATTTCAATGCAGATCGAAATGCGGCAGCGATGCGTTCGGCGATTGTGCAGCATTTTGGTGGGCCACTGGTCGCCGGCACACTTGATACTCATAGCAACGGGACTACCGTCGGCATCTCAGGAATTCTTCAGGGCGCACTCAGGGATGTGAAGAAGGTGAATGTACTTGGCCCTGATATCGGCTATGGCGGCACGTATTTAAATAAGGAGAGTCTGGGAAAACTGAAGCAGGCAGGCGTAGAGGCAGTCGATATCTATCGAAACCGGGGCGACATTATTCCCGCGCTTGGGCAAATGAGCGCACTCCTGGGTAATTCCATTCCCGGAGTCAGCGCCGCCACCCAAGCCGTAAAGAGCCTTCAAGCGTTGATGGAGGTGGCCACCGAGCCCAGAGGATCCGGCCTTCCGGAAGTCAGACAGTTCGAGCTGCAGACCAGTTTCGGCATCGGCTTCACCAATCACTATGTTGAGAATTACCTGAATACGATCGCCGGGTTCGTGAAAGACCCGGGAGCTGCTACTCCCATCGCAAATGGCCCACAAGACGCGAAAGGCGTGCGCATATTCATTGACGATGAAATCCTGGCAAAGGCCCTCGCCGCCGGGACCGCCCAGGAGAATGAACAGCTATTCGATCAACTGGCAAAGCAGATTCAAGACGGACGTGAAGAAAGCGAGATCAACGATTCCCTCGCCAGTTTTAGTGACACGCTGAAGCTCAGGTTCAAACGGGCCAGCAACGCGGCCATCGACAACGTTGTGCTTGTTTCGCTGAGGTCAATTCTGGAACCAGCCACGGCCTTTGTTAGCCGTTGGAATGATCTTCCCGAGAACCTTAAGCATCCCGGCGGCATCACCCGCATTCACGGATATTTATTATCGTCTGAGAAAGATGATGTCTTGCTGATTGGCGCGCGGAACAACGGCGAACCGCCAATCGAATTAGATGACTTGATCGTCGGTATTAGCGCCGTGTGGAAGGAAGGAAAGGTGCCCTTCTGCAGCTTGGATCCCGACCCCGAAGATGTTGCTGGTCCACAAAAGGTGAGGTTGGATGGCATTCCGACTGACTCCGGGTTTGCACTGAAGATGCTTAATGCCGATTACACAATGAAGAAGATCATGTTTGGCATTGAGCCAGTAGATATTCCCGGCTATCAAAGCTACCGATCGATAATTGCAAGCCAGACCACAGGGAAGGATTCGACGAATAGATTCTGGCTCTATCCACTTCAGCCGCAAGCCGGCGAGATTGAGATTTCAGCTGATGGGAAAGCGGCGCTTTTCACGGGTGGAGCACAGGTGTTGTCTGAGCAGATGGTTCAGACCCGCTCGGGTTTCGCAGGAACCGGGATGGTCGATGCGCAGGCTGACGAAGCAGCCGCATCATTTACTCGTCACTATACCGAGATTGCCAAGTCAAAGCCTGAGTTTCAGCAGCTCCAGTCTCTATTTGACATCGTTTTGTTGGCCCGAATCTGGCAGCACAATAATCTCAAGTCTGCTCTACTGGATCTGTTCACCCAACTCCCCCACGGCAAAGTCGCAATACCGGCGACTTATTCAGGTCAAAGAGTGGAAATACCCAACGGCGGTAATTCTCTCATTATTCTGAGCGGCGGAGTACAGGCAAAGACAAACTCGGGCGCCCGCTCGATGCTCGCTTTTCAAGATCCGGAGCTTACAAGCATTCTGGAGCGTGCGCGAGAAATGCCGGCGGGCGTCCCGGCATTTCGTCTGGCAGGTTTTTCATTGAATGTGATCGTCCCGGATCGATCCAATCGCGACAACGTTAATTTGGCAGTTTCGGCGGCAATGGGCAAAGTTGCTGTGGGGGACAGTGCGGGAGCTAAACGCGTGCTCGAAAAAGCAATCAGAACCAATCCCTTCGACCCCGAGCCGCTCGCTGTCCGTTCGTTTGTCGATTTTATTTCTGGCGATATAGCGGCGGCTCGAGCAGACGCTTTCGTCGCTCAACAGATGGACCCTGATAACCCGGATATTACAACCATTACCGCTATTGTTCTTTTCCAATGCGATGCGCTCGAGGGCAAGACCGAAGCTGCGATGGAGAAGATTGACTGGGCGATCAGAAATGATGCCTCAAGTGTTCGTTCAAGGATTCTGCGGGCCGAAGCTTTGATTCAACTCGAACGTCCTACCGAAGCAAGGCAGGAATTGGTAAAGGCTACTCAGATGGATCCAACTTCTGCGCTTGCACTCGCTCGTTTGGGAATTCTTGAGTTAGGCGAAGGGTGGACCACCCGGGGCCGCAAACTGATAACCAGGGCATACGCCATGTCCAAGGCGCTTGATCAGGATGGGCCGGAGATCAAAGTGGCGCTCGCTCTGGCTGAAATGTCGGCAGCGGCCTTTGGCAATGTGAAAACGCAGCTTGCGGTGGGCGAAAGGATTGCCAATGAAGCGCTTGCGCATCCGGCCTGCGATCCGCGCTCAGCTTTAGTGGCCCTGCTTGTGTTATCGGGATCGGCGATGATTGCCGAAAACTGGGAGAAGGCGGAGGTGTATATGGCTCAGGCGAAGGAACGTGCCCCTTTCAGCCCTGAGCTTCTGCTTTTTGCGACCGAAATGGCGTTTGATGCAAAGCGGGATGACCTGGCCCAAAAGTATTTAGCGGAGGCTGAACGCATGGCTCCGTATCATCCAGCAGTAAAAGCGTTGAGACAGAAGATCGGAAGGTAGAAAAGTGAAAAGAACAAAAATCTTACTAACATTTCTTTCAGCATGTTTGCTGCTCTTCATTCATTACCCTGGTGCTGCGCAAAAGGCCCCTGCCAGGCTGAGATACGCATTCGCGACTGGACAGAGAGTGGACATAAAGCAAGAGGAGACGACGAACGATTTTGAGGAAAACCTTGTTGAAGGTTCCAAATCAGAAAGTTCGACGCTGAAAGAGATTGCCCAGCAATGGCAGGTTGTGGGAGTGACACCTGGAGGCGAATCAACGATCGAGGTGAAGTACACCTGGCTACAGTTGAGACGAAGACTCCAGCCGGGCGTCGTATTAACCCTGGATACACGCCGTTCTGCTGCTGAAGTTAATCCCATTCTGATTCAACTGGGCCCGCAAGGCGTTCCTATTCTTGAACGCTTTGAAATGATCCGAAAACTCATAATGGACGTCTTTGTCGGCCGGACATACAAGATGGTTGTGTCTGACGTGGGAAAAGTTAAAAGCTTTTCCGGCTTCGACCAGGCGTGGGAAGACTATCGCCTGAAAGTAGAGAAACTAATTCCTGACAAAGGCAAGCGCGCAGAACTTGATGCACTTATCGAAGCGTTCTTCGGCGAGGAAGCAGTGCACAAGCTGTTTTCTTACTCATTGTTCGTCAGTTTGCCAGAGGAACCGGCAGGCGTTGGTCACGAGTGGTCCGACTCAACCGACTTCAGTCTTCAATCGATTCATCTGCCGATTAAACGAAACTACAAACTCACGAGCGTATCTGACACGGGGAAGTCATTCAAAATTGACGGGAAGGTTATATTCGATCCGCCTACAGCAACTGAGGAGGTTGAGTTTAAAATACCAGGGAACACGCTCACGGCTGAGATCAGCCTCGACCCAGCAAATGGAACGCTGTTGGCACAAACGTATTCGGGAAAACTGGAGTTTGAAGCTTATGGGCGCCAGGCTCCCAACAATCGCAGGATAATCCATCTAGTGAGCGAAACCAGCGGCCGCGTGCTGATGACAACCGGGCAACCAGAGGATCGACCGTAGCTTGTGGGGGCCTTACGTCTTATCCGGCTGCCACTCGTGTGCGTCCGGAAGATTCCTCACCACTGCGTGATGCCTTTTGCACTGCAATTAACATCTTGTGATCTTGCTCGGTCGCATTCTTGAGCAGCTCCAGAACTTCCTGTTTGATCTCCACCAGGCCCGTTTATCTTACGTTCATCTAATTTTTGCGATGCTACGGCCTGGTAGCAGGACACCTCCCAGCACCACCGCTATAAAAAGATTGTTACGCTCCGCGCGCAATCGCCCTCCGCGAATGAGCTCTCTCTTACCTCTGGCAACAGGAAGTTCGCGAACTATGCGAATCTCGTGAAATAGAAGAAAGACTATAAACGTGCAACGAGCTAACTTCTTGAATGAAGGTGCCGCCACCATTTTTGCAACGAGCCTGAGAGGTGTCCTGTTGCTTAAATTGGCGGCACCTTCGTTTTGGCTGCTTGAGTAAATTTCCAGACTTAAATTCCGTGAAGCCCTTCCTCACCGAACAGATACATACCTGTATAGAAGTCGGAGCTGACCGTTCAAGTGTGCGGGAACCCTTGTTCCACCTTCACGTCACGGTCGTTTCCGCGACCGCTGATCCCACCAACCGCAGTTGGTGGATGGTTCATACTCTGCCTACAAGGAGCGGAGCCAACGACAACTGCAGAATCCCACCAACCGCAGTTGGTGGATTGTTCATATCCAACCTACAGGAGCAACACCCCAATGAGCACGGCGAATCCCGCCAACCGCAGTTGGTGTCGCGCCAAGCAAGCCCGTGACGAGGGGAGGCGCAAGCAGGAAACTCGTCAGCGCTACCCTGTGGGTGAGGTTAACAGCGAGACCCACCTGAGCAAAGCCTAGCCAGCAGCTCAGAAGCGAACCCGCGTGCATCATCAGCAATGGTGGGTGCGAGGCCGGGTGTAGCGAGGAAGCAGGCCGTGTGATAGAGCCCCGAAATGCAGAATGTTGTGGTCCAACAGGGATAACCACGTGCGGAAGGGTGGGAAAGCCGACCCAGTCACCGATGAGGGAAGGCAGCAGCTTGCGGCGCGTGAGGGCGAGTGCCGGAAGCACCACCGGGGTCCGAGAGCAGGGCATGCACCAATAGGTAGCACGGGAACTTGGGAGAGCCAGTTGTCTCCTTGCGGGTAAACCGGAAACGAGGTCTGCCGGATAGAAAAGAGACCTGGCGCTGGAGCGGAGGCTACCTCGCCGCGCAGCGAGCCGAGCAAGACGGGACACACAAAACCAGGAGGAGTAAGCAAGGTATCGCAGCGCGAAGTGACGAATGGAGCGTTGCGAGACGGGCTTCTGGCAGTCTTAGCGGAGCATAGTACCGGGAGTCTGCGACAGCCGGGCAGACTGGGAAGGTGGGGAACCGAGGCCCAAGGGAGGGACCCACTGTAGGGAAGGCGAAGCCGGACAGAACAGAAGCTGGAGAGAGCAATGGGCTGCTCACGTTCTGTGCCAGCGTGTTTGGCTATGCTAGTGCGATTGGCACTGGTGTACCGAGGAACCGGATGCGTGAATTGCGCACGTCCGGATCTGTGGGGGGCCTGGTCGGGCAACCGCTGGGCCTACCCGGAGCATTCTTTGGTTTGCTTTGGAGTTGGAGACGGCCTCACGCAGTTCCGCGCTCCAAAAAACACACCTGCGGTTACTTCTAATGGGCAAAGATCCTCAAGAAGATGAGGAAAAGCACACACGTTCGATCGCTATAAAGTCACTCTTCTGCAATCTTGCACAGGTGAAAACCACTTACTAGAACAGACGGCATATGGCTTGCTTCGATGACCTATAATCATCAAAGCGATGGAAACTAAGCCCCTGATTGAAGCGATAGTTAATGAGCAATCTCGCTACGGCAAGCGTTCGTTTTTAAGTACCGGGCGTTGCGATGGTGATGTGGTTTTGCGCGATGGTTCAACTGTTCGAGTTCGGGCCTGCCGCCCTGACGATGAACAGGCACTAGTCGCTCTGTTCAAGTCGCTCTCAGAGGAATCGCAATGGTTGCGGTTTTTCGCGCCGGCTAAGGGCTCCGCCCTTGCTGCTGAAGCAAAACGGGAGATCAATCTCGATGGCACTTTCGGACTGCTTGCTTCAAGCGGTGACAAAGAACGTGTCGTGGGCCATGCCTTCTTTGCAGTTCTTGATGAGCATCGTGCGGAAGTTGCGTTTACCATCGCCAACGACTTTCAGGGTCGCGGACTGGGTACCATCCTCCTGGGTCAATTGGCTGAGGTTGCCTCTGCAAATGGAATCCAACTCTTTGAGGCTGAAGTAGTGGCCGCCAATCACGCCATGCTTCATGTTTTCAGAGAATCAGGCTTTCCCATCGAAGTCAGCGCGAGCGCCGGACAGTTGCACGTGGTCTTTCCGACGTCCTTCACCAATGAGGCCATCCAACGTTTCGAAAGGCGAGAGTCGATCGCGGCAGTAAATGCGCTGAAGCTCTTCTTTGAACCGCGGGCGGTTGCGGTCATTGGCGCTTCGCGAGAGCGAAGCTCGCTCGGCGGCGAAATCTTTCACAACCTATTGAGCTATGGATTTCAGGGGCCAGTTTATCCCGTTAATCCCGCCGCTGAAGTTATTCAGTGTGTGCCGGCTTATCCATCGGTCGAAGCAATTCCTGGTGCCGTCGATCTCGCAGTCATTATTGTGCCCGCGAGCCAGATAATTGAAGTTGCAGCCGCGTGCGGACGCAAAGGTGTCAAGGCGTTGGTGGTGATATCTGCCGGATTTGCGGAGACTGGAAAGGAAGGCCAGGCGCGCCAGGCCGAATTGCTGCGGGTGTGCCGCGCCACCGGCATGCGGCTCATTGGTCCAAACTGTATGGGTGTGATTAATACAGACCCCGCCGTTATGCTCGATGCGACGTTCGCACCCAGCGTCCCGCCGCCGGGCCGCGTCGGGTTCTCTTCGCAAAGTGGCGCTCTGGGATTAGCGATCATCGAGTACGCAAACTCGCTGGGACTGGGCATCTCGACCTTTGTCTCAGTCGGCAACAAAGCAGACATTTCCGGAAACGATCTACTCCGGTATTGGGAATCCGACAACGGCACAGATGTGATTCTGCTGTATCTCGAATCGTTCGGAAACCCAAAGAAGTTTTCTCAGATTGCCCGGCGGGTGGGACGGAAGAAACCAATTGTCGTTGTCAAAAGCGGCCGGTCCGCAGCCGGCGCGCGGGCAACCTCTTCGCATACTGGCGCCCTTCTTGCTGCTTCTGATGTCACAGTTGACGCACTCTTCCGGCAAGCTGGAGTAATTCGCACAGACACGCTCGCTGAACTTTTCGACGTAGCCTCACTGTTGGCGAATCAGCCGCTCCCTCGAGGGCACCGTGTGGGGATTATTACGAATGCAGGCGGGCCCGGTATCCTATGCGCCGACGCTTGTGAGGCGCGCGATCTTGAAGTTCCTATCTTGTCGGAGATCAGCCAGAGCAAATTGCGTGCGTTCCTTCCTCCTGGTGCGAGTGTCGGAAATCCGGTGGATATGATTGCATCTGCATCTGCTGAGCACTATCGGCAGGCAGTCGAAATTGTGGCGGCGGACAAGAATGTAGATGGCTTGATTGTAATCTTCACGCCGCCGCCCGCGACTCGCTCAGAAGATGTAGGGCGTGCCATTGCTGAAGCCGCGCAGTGCATCGACAAGAGTAAACCTCTCATGTCTGTCTTCCTGTCAACTAAGGGAGCGCCGAAGGAGTTGCAGGCCACAGGTATACGCATTCCTTCCTACTCATTCCCGGAAACAGCGGCGATTGCTTTGGCTCGCGCTGCCCGCTACCGGGAATGGCGCGAAAGACCGGAAACTGCTGCCCGGAGTTTTGAAAACGTGCACAGCGACGAAGCAGCAGCGCTGGTTGCTGCTGCCCTCGCTCGCGGAGAAGGCTGGTTGACCCCTGAAGAGACTGCACAACTCTGCACACACTATGGTCTTCCGCTGGCGGAACAAAGAATTGTCGTGAGTGTGCAAGAGGCTGGTGCGGCGGCGGAACAGATTGGTGGAGAAGTCGCCCTCAAAGCCATCGCTCAGGGCCTGATTCACAAGACTGAAGCGGGCGCTGTGCGACTTCATTTACGAGGTGCTGAGAAAGTCTGTGCGGCGGCTCGTGAGATGAGTGAAAGACTGGCATCACGTGGACAATCGCCGACGGGCTTTGTGGTCCAACGCATGGCGCCGCGGGGAGTCGAGATGCTGGTTGGGGTCGTTAACGATCCGCAGTTCGGACCCGTGGTCGCCTGCGGCGCCGGTGGTGTTCAGGTGGAACTGTTGCGCGATGTTTCTGTGCGCCTCAGTCCGCTCTCCCAGGAAGACGCCTCCGAAATGATTCGCAATCTGAGGACTTACCCGTTGCTTACAGGCTTTCGCGGCAGTCCGCCGTGCGATGTCGCCGCACTCGAGGAAGCGTTGCTGCGTGTGAGCGCAATGGTCGACGATATTCCGCAGATAGCTGAACTCGATTGCAATCCCTTCATTGTGCACGAGCACGGAGCGGTGATTCTGGACGCCCGCGTGAGACTGACAGCGGTCGAACCTCCGCCTCTGTTGGGTGTCCGCCGCTGAGTTGTTCTTTTACGCCTTCGTACCTCTTCAGGAACCCGCGCAACTACCAAATTTTAGACAATCCATCTTGCCCTTGCTACAATCTTACTCCACACAGCCCGCGCCTTTTACTTGATGAACGACATCTTAAAATACGTTCGGTAAAGGCGTTCTCGATCCCAAGCCTGGCCCCGGCTGGGTCAGAGTTATGAGCACACTTTCGGGCGAGCCTAGAGAGAATCTGATGGAGATCAATCCGAGAACGAACGGGAATGTTACGATCCTCGATCTTAAGGGCAATCTGACTATCGGCCCCCCGGAGGAACAATTGGGCGAGACGATCGCTCAATGCCTCAATAAAGGCGAGAAGCATCTTTTGCTCAACATGGGCGAGGTGCCGTTTATTGATAGCTCCGGGATCGGCGGACTCATCAAGTCGTTTAGCCGCGTCAAGAACGAGGGTGGCAAGCTTAAGCTCCTCAACCCATCGCCCAATGCTTACCAATTACTGTCGATTACTGGATTGCGCTCGGTGCTGGAGATCTTCGACGATGAGGCAAAAGCTCTCTCCTCATATTGAATAGGTTGGACCTTTAGCGCAGCCTCTACGAACAAGGTGGCCCATGCAAAAGCCAGCTTTGTTAAGAATTGTCGATCAATTCGGTGTTGATAGATTAGTGCCCGTGAAGAAGCGGGTCTTCACGATCGGCCGAAGCCTGGAAAACGATCTGCACTTGCTTTCCAACAGTGTCTCACGTGATCACGCAGCAATTGTTTACGACAACGACACCTATTATCTAGTTGACAAAGGTAGCAAAAGCGGTCTCTTCATCAATGGGCAGCGTGTTACTCGTTGCGAACTCCATCACCAGGATAAGATCGGTGTCGGAGGACATGAGGGCCAGGTCGAGTTTCTAGAGGAGACTTTGCGCCCGATTGTCGAGAGCGCTGACGGCCTTAACCTCTCACATTCAAGGCGTGCCGCCGCCGTTTCGGCGAAGGAGGAACTGCAGCGACTAGCACGTTACGTCGAGGTGAACCAGGCATTCAAATTCTCCCTGACACTGGACGACGTCCTCTGCTTGATCGTAGACGCGGCCATTGAGATGGCAGACGCTGAGCGCGGTTGTCTGCTGTTGAGGAATGATGGCGACCAATTGGAGTTCAAGATTGCCCGGGACAATAAGCGCAACCTTCTCTCTGGCCCCGAGTTCCAGCTGAGCCGGACAGTGGTTTCAGAAGCTTTCGACGAGAAGCGCACCGTAGTGGTAAAGGATTATCTGGAAGGTGACCAGAATACGCGGCATAGCGTATTCAACCTCAATCTACGAAGCATCGTTTGCGTACCTTTGCGTCATTTTCAGATAAGCGAAAACGGCGTCAACTCAACAGAGATGGCGACACACAAGATCATTGGTGTGCTTTACGTCGACAGCCGCAAGGCGCATGGGGAGTTTTCCAAGAGTGCACTGACGCTGCTGGAGTCGCTGGCTTTTGAGGCTTCCAAGTCGCTTGAAAGTATGCGGTTAATGCAGCAGGAGCAAGAGAAAATGCAATTGGAGCACGAGTTTGCGACCGCGCGTGAAGTGCAGCTCGCGCTTTTACCTACAACCTTCGAACAACCAGCGCATTTTGAAGTTTCAGCGCACAGCATTCCCTGTCGCTACGTGGGTGGGGATTTCTACGACTTGTTTACACTACAGGACGGGCGCTCGGTTGTTATTCTTGGCGACGTTTCGGGCAAGGGAATTTCTGCAGCGCTGCTCGCCTCCATGGCCCAGGGAGTCATTCAGGCTCAGTTCAACAGCGGGTTATCTCTTCAGGAGGTCCTTGCCAGCCTTAATCGCGTGTTGGTCGGGAAGTCTGATGAGAAACGGTTCCTTACGCTTTTCTGCGCTTTAATTGCGTCAGATGGGGCGGTTAGCTTCATCAACGCAGGCCACAATCCGCCAATCTTGTTTCGGTCCGGAGGTGCTATTGAGTACCTGTCGTCAGGTTCGATGATGCTGGGTGCATTCGATTTCGCCGAGTATCACCCGAACAATACGAAACTTGAGCCAGGCGACGTTCTCGTGATCTTTTCTGATGGTGTGACCGAGGCTGTCAACCAGGCAAATGAGCTATTTGGCGAGCTGCGATTAGAGCGGTTGGTGAGGAAGAGCGCAGGGTTGAACGCACAGGGCATCAAAGATCGAATCACGCAGGGAGTGCTGAACTTTACAGAGGGCTTGTCGCAGAGGGACGATACCACTCTGCTCGTCCTGAAGATGCGGTCGTTTAATCTGTGACCCCGGCTTTCGCGATCCTGGTGGGCCACTGTGTAAATCTACTCACGCAACGTTGCGAATGGCTTATGACGTAGATCAGGCCCTTGTAGATCGCATAGAGAATAAGCACACGATATTCTTTCCGGACAAAAGTCCAGATCAGAAAGGCGCTCATGAGCAATTTAATGATCACGCTTGCAGTCATTATATAGAGCAATTGGCGCTCCGGTTTGCTCTGTGGGCCTTGTCTCCAGCCACGGCGAAGAAAGTCCCAGGGATGCACAGGGGTTGGCTGGTCAAGCCACGTGGCAATAACTTTCAGATAATCGGAGTTATTAAAAATTGAGTAACTGTGAAGGAGGAAGTACACGGTCTGTGGCAGCAGAAACATGAGCAGCAGGTAATGGCTGTTGAAATGGAAAGCCACGAGCAAAGCAAGCCAGATGTAGACATCCACCACGGTCCCCATGAGCAGGTACGATAACAGCTGCTTACGCTCTTTCAGTACAGTGGAGTTGCAAAGCACGGCGAAATGAGCGTTCTTGCGGATCACGATCTCGGGAACCTCGCCGCCGTAATAACCAACCACCACTGCGTGTCCCAACTCGTGAAGCAGCGCAATGGGAATGAAAGTCAGGTAATAAAGAAGGACTGAGGGTATCGGGTAATCACGTGCCGCCTCCGCCACTCGATCAATGAAGCGACTCCAATCGGCGATCAACAGGAGGATACAGACCACAAGGGCCAGAACAGTTACGAAGGCGAACCAGCTACTTATTAGCACGCGAACCAGCGGCGCGAGGCGCGCGACGAGGGCGGAAGCGTCAACTACGCGTCTATAATCCGAATTGCTCTTCGTGGCTTCCAACAGACCAAGGTCAGCCAGATATTCGATTGTAGAACGCACCTGCTCAACCGTGACCTCGAAGCCCAAATGCCCGGGGGCAAGTTCTTTCAGTTCCTCGACGCTTCGTCCATCGCACATGGTGAGAAATCTCCATTGCGTGATGTTAATAATCTGAGATGAAAACCTCGGATGTCGAAGATAGACCATCCCATTGGTCAAGTGCCGCGCCGTTATGCCACTGCGACACGTAGGGTGATGTAGGCTAGACGTCACTGAGAGATTCTCTGCCGCCATCTTCGAGACCCGGGTCAAAGATTAACTAACAGACGAACGAGGTTGGGACTTGTTCTCAGCTTGTTGTCAGCAAGAATCGCTGACAGCTGACGATTGATTTTTCCGCTGCTCGGAACGGGCACTGATTCTAACACTGATGCAGCTGAGACAAAAAATTGCGCTGTTTGTCGCCGTTGCCCTTTCCTTGCCGATCGTCGAGCTTGTGTTAAGCGCTCTCGGCGTAGGCTTGTTCCTTCGCATTGGCTTCGCTCTGATAGGTATAGGCGCGGCCGCCTCTGCCGCTGTGAGCTGGTATCAAGCGACGGCCAGGGAGCTGAACGCCATTCGCACCGCCATTGACGAAACAGCTGGCCATGGCTCCGTTAGCCCTCTCATTAATTCGAGTTCTGACGAGATAGGAATGTTGGCGCAGGCGGTTCAGGGCTTACGCGACAGGTTAGCTTTGATGAACCAGCTGTTAGTTAAATCGATGCGCATTGAGTCGCTGAACATGCTGGGTTCAATTTTGGCGCACGACATGAAGAACCTCTCATTCCGGCTTCGCTGTCTGGCTGAAAATTTTCCAGGTAACTTTGATAACTGCGAATTTCGCGACTCGCTCGTCCGTACCTTGAACGAAACGACTCAGCAAATGGATCAAATGGTTCGGCGCTTTCGTGACCAAAAGGATACAGTCATTGTTAAGTTGCGTATCAATCTTAACGAAGTATTATGCAATGCGCTCGACAACATACGCCGGGATGGTGGGGGCATTCGCATAACCGAAGAATATGACGACCTGCCTCTGGTTTGGGCCGATGCCCTGTTAATAGAGAATGCCGTTTACAACATTCTGGATAATGCCTGCGCGGCGATGCCCTGGGGAGGCCATCTGGCTGTTCGCACCAAGCTGATCCAAAATGGCGAGAGCAATGTTCCGCAGGTGCTAATCGAGATCGCAGATTCCGGGGTAGGAATGCCCGAAGATTTCATTCAGAACGAATTGTTTGCGCCGTTTGTTACAACCAAGACCAACGGGCTCGGCCTGGGCCTCTATACCTGCCAGCAGGTAATTCGCATGCATGGAGGCAAGATTCGAGTCTACAGCGAGCTTCAACGTGGTAGTGTTTTCTCGATTTATCTTCCCGTAACTGATTGAGTGCAGCGTATGAGTAACAAGATCCTCATTGTTGATGATGATCGCTCTTTGCAGGAGCAGTTAACGTGGGCGCTCAAGCGCGATTTCGAATTGATCCAATGTCTTGACCACACCAGCGCCCTGAAGGCGGCCGCCAGTGATGCTCCTGATCTGGTGCTACTCGACCTACACCTGCCACCAAGATATCTGCTGGAGGATGGCCTGAAAAACATCGCCGAAATAAAGCGCGTTAATCCCGAAGCTGTCGTTATTGTGATGACTGGTGACCAAGAGACGGAAACCCCGCAGCACGCGGTCGAGGAAGGCGCTTACGACTATTTTCGAAAACCAATCGATCTGCGCGAACTGCGCATCATCATCAACCGGGCACTCGAGCGGCAGCGTATCGAACGCGAGAACGCTCGCCTCAGGCGGGAAGTCGAAAGTCGTTACTCTTTTTCGCAGATCATCGGTAGCAGCGAACAGATGATGGAGGTGTTTGAGGCTATCCGCCGGGTGGCTGACAGTCGGGCGACCGTGATATTGCGTGGTGAGTCGGGTACTGGAAAGGAACTGGTAGCCCGAGCGATACATTACAATTCTTCACGACGGGCGGGGCCATTCGTGGGTGTGAATTGCGCCGCCCTTCCCGAAAGCCTTATTGAAGCTGAGCTATTTGGTCACGAGAAAGGCGCATTCACCGGCGCACACGCTGCGGTTGAAGGAAGATTCGAACGAGCCCATGGTGGCACTCTGTTCCTCGATGAGATCGGTGGTTTGGGCCTGCCATTACAGTCAAAGCTCCTGCGTGTACTGGAAGAGCGGGAATTAACTCGTCTTGGTGGGAAAAATTCAATCAAAGTCGACATCAGGCTGATATCTGCGACAAACGAGAATCTCGAAGAGGCAATAATAGCCGGGCGTTTCCGAGAAGACCTCTACTACCGAATCAACGTCGTCCCAATACACCTTCCGGCGCTGCGGGATAAGCGTGAAGATATTCCGCTACTGGTTGAACATTTCCTTCGGACCTTTGCCAGGGAGCGCGGTGTCACGAAACGCATAGATACGGAAGCGCTGCACTACCTGATGGATTACAGTTGGAAAGGCAATGTGCGAGAGCTGGAAAATCTTATTCAGCGGCTGGTGGTAATGACGGATGGAGAGCTGATTACGGCTGCCCAGTTGCCGCCCCATATCCTGAATCAAACGCCGGTTTTTCGTCCCACCGCCGAAAGTCAGGCGCCCACATCGATAAAGGAACTGCCTGAAAGCGGTCTGAATCTGGATCGCGAAGTGGCACGCTATGAATACGAGCTGGTTCGAGCGGCACTGACGCGTGCCAGTGGCGTAAAAATCAAGGCCGCAGAACTTCTGGCGGTGAATAAAGATCGAATGAAGTATCTTTGTAAGAAGTACAATCTTTGAGATGGATCTCCGGCTATCGCGGAGTATCAGCTATTGAGGAAATATTTCCCCAACGAGTAATCATTCCCTCCGGCAGAGGCAATTTTTCCCCTGATAGTCGGTTATCTGTTTTAGGAGCCGTTCGGATCCGGGGGTTTTCCGTTGGTTGCCGAAGTTGCTGGAAGGTGGCATCAGACTTGCGAATACTAAACGCAATAGGTCGAATCCCAACTTAAATCTGATGGAGGACGGTATGGCAGACGTAAAGGAAGTTACGATAAAGCTTACGGAGGACCAACGGAACCAGATCAGGAGCACGATTGGTCAAGACATCACGGAAGTGAAGGTCAGCGCCGAACGTGGTAATCCGCTGGCAGCTACCCCGCTCACTGACCGAGCGAACCCGCTAATGGCCGAGTTGGCTGATCGTGCCAATCCGAGCCGTCTTGCTGACAGGGCTAACCCAGCTTTCGCGAGCGAGTTGGCAGATAGAGCCAACCCGGCAATGCTTGCAGACAGGGCCAATCCGACGGCGCTGACAGATAGAGCCAATCCAGCGGCGCTGACAGACAGGGCCAATCCAACAGCGTTGGCTGACAGAGCAAATCCAACAGCGCTGGCTGACCGGGCGAATCCGACGAAGCTCGCCGACGACTGAGGTCGAGTACACGGTCAAGCAGTTACCAGCCGTCAAGGCGGATCGCTGAAAGCCCGTGCGGGAAGCCGTTACGGGCTTTCGGGTTTATAAGGGGGACTACCGTAGTCACCACCAGACTCTCGAACGAAACCAGTCGCGAAAGCTGCGCCAGGCAATCACGGCCAGCGGACGCCGAGGACCATAGATCTTTGCCTCGCCAGACATACCAGGCTTTATTGTTGGATCCCCAGCGATTGAAATCAGCCCCTCGAATCGGGTAAGCGGCGCCTCGAATGCCGAAGTTGCTTCGTCGGTTAAGGCCTCAGCTTGCTCCCGCCCTGGGCGCTTTACTCTTGGTGTGAGCTTAGCGGCGTTGGTAGCTTTCACTTGCGACGGATCTGGTGGGCTTCCTTTTGTACCATCAATTCGGAACGCTGGCGAAAGCCGCTGGTGCAGCTCAGAAGCTGGAGCAAGCTTCGTCAGTTGTCCGCTGAGAACTTTATTCTGACCTGCATTCAGCCAGAGTTTAGCTGGCCAGCCGACCGCAACTTCTTGCAGGTCCCAATCGTCAACGCGAATGCGTGCCCGAAGGGCACCCGACCTGGCAAGCTCGCAGAACTCCTCGCCCTCTTTCAGAAACCTTCCCAGCTTCTCGTCAACTCTAGGCGTTATCACCACTCCTTCTTCGGGAGCGACCAGATTCAACCGCGTGATCTGACTCTCTACGTCACTTAACTGCTGAGTGAGTTGCATGCGCCGGCGCTCAGCGACCAGCGACTCGGCAATAGCGCCCCCGGCCCTTTGAGCTACGATGCTACGATTCTGGATAGCAATCTGCGCTTTTAACGAATCGCGCTTCTCTTCCAAATCGCGGTCGCGTAGCAACGCCAGCAGAGCGCCGCGCGGCACAGAGTCGCCTTCCTTCGCCAGGATAGTGGCCAGAAAGCCCTGGCTGGCAGCCCTGACGGCTATTGTCTCTACTGGCTCCACGATGAAGTTTGCTCGATGCGAGTAAGGCAGCGGCAGAAAGGAAAAGAGTCCCAGAATGACAGCTGCGATGGCTGTAATTAAAAGCAGACTTGTGCGCTTCTTGAATAGCTCCTTCTTATCCTGGTAAAGAAACCGCAATCCATTGACGGGTGCTCTGAGTCTCTTTTTAAGGAGTCGAAATGCTACCAGGGGAAAGACTAAGATATTGTTCTCCGGAAAGAAGAAACTCACTATGCGAAAAAAGAAGAACAGCATGATTAAGGTGATAAACACCTTGTAGAAAAATGACAGCACGCCATAGATAAGAAAAATGCGCTTTAGCCTCGGCTTGTAGTCAGGAACTGCAATGGGTAGCCGAAAGACGTGCTTGCCTATGAGCGACGTGACATACCTGGAGGAATCTTCGGCTAGATTGGGAATTTCCAGATAATCTACAAGCGCAAAATAGCCGTCCAGCTTTATCAGCGGGTTCATGTTAATCGCTATCGACGAAAGACCAGCTACCAGCATGAAGGTAAAGGCGAGATCGTGCGCGAAGTAACCAGGAGCGGACAGGTACCAGACAAAGGTGGCGATTGAGCAGATGACCAGTTCCACGTAGGCTCCGGCAAAAGTCACCCAAAGCTTTGCTGCTTTGCTGTCGAATGTCCACGCATCAGAAACGTTACAATAAAATGCGGGCATGAAATAGATCAGCATGAAACCCAACTCATGCACCTCGCCGCCATAACGCTTACACGTTAACCCGTGGCCGTTTTCGTGAAGGATGATCACCAATGACAACACGACTATGAATGTCACGATGTCACGCAAGCCTTTGTCTGAAAAGTTCCAGAGTTGAGATAGTCCTATCTGTACTGTTTCCCAATTGGCGATCAGTATTGCAGCCGCGAAACTGAACAATACAAACGAAAAGAAGAGGAACCCGCGGGTCCAGATGAACCAAATGTGTTTTATGATGCGATCGTAGAGTCTGTCGGGATCCATCAAAGGAAACCGGAGGTACATATCATCGCCGCGTTCAGCAGCGTCTTCGGCCTTAAGCTGTCTGTTCTTACGCAGACGCTCTAGCAGTAGGAGGCTCTTTTCACTGGCTGATTGCTCGATGAAGTTGAGCTTCTTGAGAGATTCGACGAAGCTGGCTATTTCTGAGCCGGGAATGTGCTCGTTCATCTCTGCGGAAACTAGTTCACCAACCTCGTTGTGTGTTCGCGTCCCGTCCAGAAAGCGAAAAACCTTTGCTGCAACCTCCGGAAAGCGGTAGTACTTGAGGACAACTGGATCCTTGACTATGTATGCAACTTCTCCGCTCTGCACCTGGCGAATGAGCTTCAGATCTGTCCGCAGCTTATCCATATCGATTAAGGGGGAGAGTCAGTTCTTAACTGCTACCCGATCACCGGCCTTTAGTTCCGCTGGCGGGGAGATTATCACCCGGTCGCCCTCCGCCAATCCGGAGCCGACTTCAACCTGATCAGCTTCAACTGAGTTCACCCATACAGTCCTTGCGGCGCACAATTCCCCAACGGCAACAAAGATCGTGCTGGTGCCACCTTTACGAATCTCTGTTCCAACGGGAAAGGCGGTCTGGGGTAGCCAGAGAGTTGGACCAACATCGCTTCGCGGAATGCTCACATTTACTGCCATGCCAGGCATCAGGCCCGGCCCGCTCACGATATCAGCGACAAAGCCAACTGTGTTGCTTGCCGACTCTGCAACCTTATCCATGCGGCGAATGCGCGCCCGCGCGATGATTTGATCGTTCTCAATTGGCAAGAGACTGATGATACTGCCAGCAGCCAGCGAACCCCTCTCATTCTGCGGCACCTGGAATTTAACCTCGAGTGGTCCCAGTTGCGTGATCTCGAAAAGCTTGTCGTTCTTGACCACGTTCGTGCCGAGCTTGGCAAAGCGGTGTATCACAACCCCGCTGATCGGGGCGCGGACAGTACTTCTCTCCAACTGCGCCTTAACCTCAACGACTTTCGCGCGGGCTGTATCGCTGGCGACTTTGGTCTTTTCCAGTTCAAGCACAGCGGCATCGAGCTTGAACTGAGCGCGTTCAACATCTCGATCCGCGGTCAGGCCCTGCTTGAAGAGGATCGTTTCACGGTCAAGCTCGTTTCGATCTAACTTGATAAGAGCGGCGTATTGCCGTTGCTCTACATCCAGCCGCGAAACCTCCAATTCAGCCTGTCTCAACTGGGCCCGCAGATCTTCATCGCCTGTGAGTTGAGCGATGACCTGTCCCTTATTAACGCGTGAGCCTTCTTGAGCACGTAGCTGGCTAACTGTTCCGTCTCTCTGAGCGAGGATCAGGGCCGTCACTTCAACCGAGAGCGCTGCTGGAACCAACAGAGCCTCCACCTGCACTGATGGTTTCGCTTCCATAACACTCACGGCTATGGGAGCTTTGGTACCAGGCGAGTCCGACGGTGTTGCGGCTCGAAGTGCCTCGGGTTTGGCGGCGCAGCTGGCGGCTAGCAAACTCGCCAGCAGAAGAGTAATAGCCGGTAAGAACTTTCCTTTCATGACACACCTCAAAGTCTTGAGCCAACCGGAAAAAATGCTTTCGCGTTCATTGGAGCCCTGTACCAAGGCGCCAGTCCCAAGACTTGAGGAGGCGCCAACATAGCGCGAGCCTTGCAGAAATTCGACTAGGGCATCCAGCTCCACACCGTTTTCTGCAACCATCGGAATGGGTCGCGGAGCAATACATAGCTCACACTTCTGGGACCTGTAAGCACCTTGACGCGACCAATCATGCCTGTCCGCAGGTTTTGCTCGGTGTTTTCAATTGCAGCTCGCACAATAAAAACTCTTGCGCCCTGCTCCGTAATCGCCTGAGGACTAATCTGTGTTACCCGACCGACAAATTTCTGAGCTGGAAAAGCGTTTGCCTTCAGCCAGACTTCCTCGCCGAGATTAACAAGCCCGATATCCTCTTCAGGGATAGCCGCCTCTATGACGACCGGATTGACGTCAGCAGTCTCACAGAAAACTTCGCCACGCCGGATGAACTGACCGCGTTTCTCCTCAATCTTAGGGGTAACGATCACACCGCCGATCGGCGCGCGAATTTGGGTTTGCTCCAGCTGCGTTTGGTTAAACGCAATCTCCCGCTGCGTTTGTTCCAGGCGTACGCGCTCGATTTGGGCCGCCGCTGCTCCGGCTGATGCCTGAACTCGAGTCAACTCGTGCTCAAGAATCGCATAACGAGCACGCGCGTCGTTCAGGTTAAGCAAGTATTCGTCACCTCGCAGTGAGGCGATAACCGCGCCTCCTGGAACGAGATCGCCCTCGCGGAAATGGACCTTATCAACCACGCCATCAATTTCAGCATTTACCGTCGCTGGCCGTCCCGGAAGTACGTAAGCGTTACCACCGACTTTCAGGTTCCAGGGCAGAAAGATTAGCAGGAGTGACAACGCAATAACCGTAGAGAGCATCGCAAGCCGCTTCGCCTTTGGCATTGCCAGAAATGCTCGCTTCTTGGCAGCAATAGGTTCTAAGGCACCGATCAATGGAACCTGCCGGTAAAGTTGGGCATTACGAATCGCAACTGTGGCCTGACCGGAAAAGATCTTGAGCAACTCCAGATGCGAGGCGCTGAGAAAGCGAGTAGTCTTGCTCTCTGAGACCAGGACCCCAAGGGCTCCTTCCTCGTCCGCTAACGGCAGAGCGTAAAAACTCTTCATGCCGCTTGACGCGAAGTGTGCCTGAAACTTCTCTCGTGTTTCAGCGCGATCCGAGTCGATTTCCCCATTCAGCTCTGAAATGTAGAGCTCCCTGCCAGCGTTTCCTGCCCAGTCGATGATCTGATTCCATGCTCTTACCTTCGGATCCTTCAAGTTTACGTTGCTCTCCCCGGCGATCGCGTTAATCACGTATCGGCTCTTCGTTAGCAGCGCGATCGCACAACGGTCAAAGGGAATTAGTGTTGCAACTTGATTGACCACCACGGTCAGCATGCGATCGAGATCCAGAGAGGAAACAATCTCCCGGCTCGTATTCAGCAGTGCGTGCAGCTCCTTGACTTTCCGTTCTGCCTGGTGACGCTGCGCGTTGCGAATCGAATTTGCAGCTTGCGTAGCAATTTCAACCAGAAGGTCTCTATCTAACTCGGTAAACCTGCTTTCATCTCGTTTATTGACGATCTCCAGCGCACCCAACCAGCTTTGACCATATTTGACTGGCGCGCAGATCAAACCACGAGCTGAAGTATCGCTGAGATGCTGGAGTCGCTGAGTTAGGCGTGTGTCACCTGGGTCATTGATGGTCAGCGGTGCATTATCGCGCAGCATTTCTCCCACCACTGTGCCTGCCTCTGCCTCGCGGTGGCCAACCAGGGCTTTTTGGTATCGGCCGATCACCTCGCAGCAAACCATCTCAGTTCCGTCAACCAACCAGAGGCTACATGACTCGACCTCCATTACACTGGCTGTGCGGTTGCAGATAATGGGTGCCAGTTCTGAGAATTCGATTGTCGAGTTGAACGACTGGCTGATGTCGTAGAGCTGCGTAAGTCGCGTCAGTGCCTGCAGCATACCTGCCCCCATCGCGGCTTCGGAGCGACGCGCCACGATGGCTGTTGCTGCAAGTCTGGCAAACTCATCCAGTAACGCAAGATCGTCGCTGGTGAACTGTCCGCTTTGCAGGTTGACCGTCTCAATTACGCCCACCGGGCTGGCCCCATCGCGCATAGGGGCAAAGGCTGCTGTTTGCAGAATTGTTCCAGCAGCTGTTTCGGACAGATGGGTTGCCGCTTTCAGGGCCCCAAAACTACGCGGCGCATCCGCCCGCAACATCTCGGCGAGCAATCCCGCGTCTGCCGGTCGCGGCTCGCGCACTAGCGTCTTGCTTAGCGTAGTCAGATTTGATGCTTCACAACGGAGGGCCCGGCCGTCAGTATCAACGATCCAGATCAGCAGATTCTCAGCTTTGAGACTGCGGCAGATTTCGCCGCCTATGATGTCCAAGAGCGAGTGATAGTCCTGAGCGGAGCATAAGGCCCGGGCGAACTCTGTCACTCGTGCGATGTGGTTACCGTTCTTCATTGGACCTTCGAACGAGAAGGCAAGCGCGGGCTCGGAGCCGCTCCGCGCTTTCCTGTGCAACAGGTCGGGAAGTAGGTTCCGGAGCAGTGCTTAGGAGGTCGCTTCCGGAAGTAAGCTAACACCTTTTCAAAACGAGTTGGTTCACAGGCCAGCCCTTTTTGTGAGGGCCGGGAAGGATGCATTGTGGCTGGTTTTTATGCCAAATCTCGTTGTAAGTCAATGACTATCGGGGAAAACTGTCGTAAATAATCACTTCCGTTCCGATGGGCGTAAGCTCACCCAATTTTTTGGCGGCAAACATTGGTACACGGATGCAGCCATGGCTTGCCGGGTATGAAAACACGACCGGGCTGCCATGAATCGCAACGCCCTCGTGAATATAGTTAGGGTAGTAGAGAAGCCCAAGAGAGCTGAGTCTCCAACCTGAGATCTTTCTCAGGATCCTAAATGTTCCTCTGGGCGTGTGCGCCCGGTGAACTTGCCCATGGTCCACATAAGATTTTTCATTACCCGTGCAGACAGGAAGAATGTGTGTAATCAAACCATCAGCATCGACGATGAATAGAACCTGGCGGCGAATGTCGATCTCCAGATGCGGGGAATGTGTGAATCGAGGCAGCGGCCGCGTGCTAACGCGCAAAGCATTAAGTTCGTTGGGCGTCAATCGCCCAGTCCGTTCACGGCCTTCGACCTTTTGAAAAGCAATTAATGCGTGGCGGAATGCCGGGTCAAGATTGCCGTCTACAGGCCCCGTCCAATACCCAAGATCTGCCAGCCGTTGTTCCGCCTCGAGCTTCTCTTCCGCCTGAATTGGCTTTTGGGAAGTCCCCTTTGGAATTCCCTGGACCTGGACCGCATAAGCGAATATGAGAAGAACCAAATGAAAGCAGAACAGTAAAACCGGAATGATGCATTTGTCATTTCTCGTTTGACATTTGACATGCCATGCGCCATTTTTCTTTAGCAGCAAATCAGTTGGTTCAGAAATATCCCAAAATGACAAAGGGAAACTGTCAAATGCTAAATGGGAAATAGTTATGGCAGTTTCCGGATCCCTGCCGCTGCCTCCTGCTCCTGCTCCCGCTCCTGCCGTCTGCCCCTCACGCCCGAGCCTGACACTCCAGATGCCCGCAACCACAGTCAGTTTCGCCTCGACCCCTTTCACATTCTTCACTGCAGTAATCACTTCCTTCACGCGCTGGGCAACGGCACGGGACATGCGCACATTCTTTCTCGTTCATCTCTTGTGACATTCTTTTCTCAATTGCAGCCAGCCATTCGAGCGTTCCCGGCTCGTATCGGAGGTGCAGTCGGCAGCTATTCCACGAGCTCACATAAGCTGTCCCACTACAACCTTTCAATGGAGCCGCTCTGCCCTCTTGTTCGCATTTCAGATTATCCTCAATGACCAGTAAGCAACGCATGTGCCCGTGGTTAAACTCCAACGCGCCTTTCGCGCTAGCAAAAAGGTCGTAAAGAGCCCAGTGTAAAGAAGGCTTGTTTGGCGGATTCTGAGCTATGAAATGCGTGGCGCGTGGTTTCCCACAATACTGCGTAGGTTTTCGCAGCGATGAAGCACATTGCTACTCTCAAACTGTAGAATCCCGGGGAATTTGGTCGTTATTCAGCCGGAACACTTATTGCGAAAGCCTCAGTAGTCCCTGATTCATCGAGGAGTTTGTCTGTTGTGTTTATTCATGAGATGAGCGAGTTCCAGTGTCGAAAGGTCTTAGAGCAGGCTAGCTTCGGCAGACTAGCATGTGCACGGGACAACCAGCCTTATGTTGTGCCGATCTATTTCACGTTTGATGGAGAGCACCTCTACGGATTCACCACGCTCGGACAGAAAATCGAGTGGATGCGCACCAATCCACAAGTGTGCGTGGAAATCGACGATCGAACGAGTCACGACCAGTGGGTGAGCATGGTTGTGTTTGGACGTTATGAGGAGCTACCTGACCAGCCCGAGTTTGCCGCTGCGAGGGCAGAAGCTCTCGAGCTACTTCAGCGGCGAGCAATGTGGTGGGAGCCGGCTTATGTGGCCAGCGAGGATCGCGACATCCCACATTCCTTCACACCGATCTTTTATCGTGTTCACATAGACCGAATGACAGGGCACCGAGCGACACCAGAACAAGGTCAGACGATCCCCGAAGGTCTTGAGCCCACGGCTGAGACGCAAACCTGGTGGGACAAAATTCTAAAACGTCTGGACCCGTAGAAAGTAAAGTCTGTCACGTCTGCGGTCGTTCGTTGGCCGTACTAACTACCTCATCTGGTACAGCAACCGGCTCCTCTCCTACAATTAGATGGATCTCGTGTAATCCTCCATCATCAACAAGTGGTATTTCGTTTCTCGGCAGTGGCACACCGTCCAGCTTGCTGCTGATAATCCTGCGACTGATGCCGTCAGGGTTTTCAACTCTAATGTGATATTGAGTTGTCCCTTTGCGGTATGTGATTTCAAATTCGGGCCAAGCGCGCGGAATGCAGGGTTCTACGGTCAACAAGTTGCCATTCAACTTGAAGCCGAGAATAAACTCGAGTCCCGCGCGGTACATCCAGGCGGCCGCCCCGGTATACCATGTCCACCCGCCGCGGCCACCATGAGGCGCGACAGCGTAAACGTCAGCAGCAACCACGAAGGGCTCGACTTTGTAGCGATGTAACCCGACGCGCGTATTCGCGTGGTTGATGGGGTTAAGAAGAGTGAACAGTTCGCCCGCGCGATCGCCATCGCCCAACATTGCATAAGCGATGACTGTCCAGAGCGCCGCATGCGTATACTGTCCACCGTTTTCGCGAACTCCTGGAACGTATCCTTTGATATAGCCGGGATCGAGCGCGCTTTTGTCAAAAGGTGGAGCGAGTAACAGTACAAGTCCCTCTTCTCGACGTACCAGATGCTGTTCCACTGCAGCCATTGCATGTCGAGCGCGTTCAGGATCGGCGGCGCCGGATATTACGCCCCATGACTGAGCGATTGAGTCAATAATGCACTCCTCGTTGCGCGCCGAGCCGAGTGGCGTGCCATCGTCAAAAAAAGCCCGGGCGTACCAATCGCCATCCCAGGCTTGTTGCTCCAGCGCCGATTTTAGTTCGACCAAATGATCTCGATAACTTTGGGCTCGATTGGGCTCGTCACGCATGTCACAGAATTCGATGAACTGCTCCAGCGTCTTATAAAGAAACCAGCCGACCCATACACTCTCGCCTTTACCCTTGTATCCAACGCGATTCATCCCGTCGTTCCAATCACCAGTTCCCATCAGCGGCAGCCCGTGAGCGCCCACGGCGAGACTTCGATCCAGAGCTCGCGCACAATGTTCAAACAATGTGGCGGACTCCGCCGAAGTAACGGGCTGAGTGTAGGATTCGGCTTGTTCGGGTTCGAGCGTGGGTGCTTCCAGAAAAGCAATAGTTTGATCGAGCACCGAACGATCGCCTGTTACCTTGATGTAGCCAGCTGTTACGTAAGGTAACCAGAGCAAATCATCAGAGAAACGTGTACGGACGCCACGTCCGGTGGTTGGATGCCACCAATGTTGCACGTCGCCCGGACTAAACTGACGGCCGGCGGCTCGCACGATGTGGTCGCGCGCAATGGCAGGTTTTGTATAAAGGAGAGACAGCACATCCTGTAGTTGATCGCGAAAACCGTAAGCTCCGCTCGATTGATAGAATGCAGTGCGCGCCCACAACCGGCATGACAGCGTCTGGTACAACAACCACCGATTCATGACGATGTCGAAGGAAGGATCGGGCGTACGGATCTGGATCGTGTTTAGCACCCCGTCCCAGTGGCGGATGGTCTCCTCAAATGCTCTTTTGACAGCATTGGACCCCTTATACTGGCTGACGACCAAGCGCGCTTCCTCCACGGTTTCCGTCTGACCCAGCAAGATAATGATCTCTCGGGTTTCATCGGCTTCAAGCTCAAAGCTGGTTTGTATCGCGACGCAAGGGTCTAAGCCAGCACCTATCGCACCCGAGAGCCGATGCCGGCGTAGCGCGGCGGGACGGGCTGTTGAGCCATTACGTCCTAGAAACTCTTTACGATCACAGGTTACCGTTCGCTCGCTCTCGTTCATATCGGCGAAGGCAACACGATGGGCAAAATCATTGTTGTAGGGATTCCGCGCAAGAATCGCTCCAGTGGTCTGATCTAACTCTGTGATGATAAAAGGGGAGGAAGAGCTTGAGTTGATTCCTAATACCAGCTCGTGGTAACTCGTAACGGATAATCGTCGCTGCCGATTTGTTTGGTTATGCAGGCGGAGCCGCGAGATCTTTACCGGCGCATCTGTCGGGACAAACAGCAATAGCTCCTGCGCAATGCCGTGGCTTGTATGCTCAAATATCGTGTAGCCCTGACCATGCTTGATCACATAGGGACTGGGTTCACGAATTGGCAACGGTGTGGGGGTCCACGTCACACCGGTATCCTCGTCTCGCACATAAATCACTTCACCTGGCGGATCAGAAACAGCATCGTTGGACCAGGGGGTCAACCGGTTCTCGTGACTATTAACCGACCAGGTGTGACCTGCGCCATTCTCAGATATTTGAAATCCGAAGCCCCTGGCATTAGCGATGATGTTTAGCCACGGTGCTGGCGTCCACTGCCCTTCTCCGAGAACGGTGATATATTCGCGCCCGTCATCACTAAAACCGCCTAGTCCATTAAAGAACTTTAGTTCAGGCATAAGCGCTGTGGGCGCCATATCCTGCCGTGGGGGCTGATTGGGAGTGAAGGGTTCGGGCAGCTTGGGTTCAACCGCCGGACGTGCTAACTGATCTTCCAACGAACCTCGTTCCGTCACAATACAAACACGTGCGACGGTGTGTAGCAGTATCCTGTCCTCTTCCGGCATGATATCCGTCCGCCGCAAGAAAACGCCGCCGCGTCTATCCAGCAAATTCTGGGCACCACTTTTCCGAACAAGCTCGATAAGTTCATCCTGCAAAGACTGCGCGTAACTCGCCGGGTGATCGTTCAGGATTACCAGGTCTATTGACAGACCTTTCAAGCGCAGGTATTCATGTGCCCGCAAAACCTGCCGGACAATTCTCAAGTCGCGTGCATCATTGATCCTCACCACGATGATGGGCAGATCGCCGCTTATACCGTACCGCCAGAGGCCGCCTTGCGTTTTACTGTTGAGCGCGAGGACCTGTGGACGCGGGCGCAAATTCGGTTGCGAGTATAGAACATTACTTGCCAGTTGCTGGAAGAAGTGCGCTTCCTCCAAATCAACGTCCAGGTGACGCAGCTGCACTTGAGATTTGATCCATGCTAACTGTGCCTCGCGCTCAAATGCTCCGCGGCTGTGATACTTGTCAGCAAGCCGTTTCGCTTCCTCACGTGAACGAGCCACTGCGATGGCGAAACAGAGGCGCGCTGTACTGCCGGGTTGCAGTTGTACTCGCTGGCGTAAACTAAAAATTGGGTCGAGCACCGCGCCGATAGAGTTTGAGAGCGGCCTGTCTTCGACGATTGCAATGGGATCTGCTGTGCTGTGACCGCGACCAAGAAAACGACTGCGGTCGGTCTCGTACTGCAGAGTTCCAATCACTTCGCCCTCGATGCTTACAGTATGAACTCCCCAAATGGGTTCATCTTCCTCAGAACGCAGTCGCCGCCGCGCCAAAAGCGCGTTGTCTTCAGGAATAAACTCTGTCTCGACAAACAAGTTGCTGAATGCCGGGTGGGCGGCATCCGAGGCGGCTGAAGCGAGCACCACCTCAGCGTAACTTGTCACTTCGATCTCCCGCGGACGCGACGACTGATTAGTGATTGAAATGCGTCGTACCTCGGCATTGTCTTCTGGTGACACGACAACTTCCGTGCGTGTACGCAGACCCACATCGTCCCTCGAAATTTCGACCTTGTGCTCGGCGAAGCTGACGTCGTAGAACTGGGGAGTGCGCACAATCGGTTGGTAACCCGCCGACCAAACAGCGCCGCTTTGTACGTCACGGAGATAACAGAAGCTTCCCCAACTGTCTCGCGTCGTGTCTTCCCGCCAACGCGTAACGGCAACGGGTCCGCACATTGAGTAGCCCGCTCCGGCATGCGTGACCATAACGCAATATGTTCCGTTTGAAAGCAGCTGTGTGCGCGGCGTTGCCAGATCAACAGCGCCGTAATGTCTTGCGTATGTCGATCTCTGCAACTTGCGGCTCAGGGTGCTCGAGAGGACTTCTTCGGCACGAGGATGCGTGGCCGGCACACCACGCGGGATACGTTCCTGAAGCAATAGCTCGTGCGCCTGGACCAGCGTGTCTGAATGAAACCGCTTCTGCATTACATTGTTGTGAAGCACATTGTCGAGCGCCACAAGGTTCATGCCCTGGTGATGCGTCATGAAGGCACAGATCACTGCTCTGTTTTGATCTGGAGGTAACCGTTCAGGTGTGTAGTCAATTGCCTCGTAGAAACCGAAACGACCAAGGCCACCCTCCCGCTTAAGATAGTTCAGGTTTTGTGCCCCGGCATGGGGCTCCAGCATGGCTGCCAACAATGTGGCATACGGCGCCACCACAACGCTCTCACTCAAACCCCGCTTTAAGCCCATGCCCGGCACTCCGAAAGGCCCATACTGATAGGTTAGATGAAGATCGCGTGCGTTATAAGCCGACTCTGAAACACCCCAGGGAACGCCGTGCTTTCTTCCATATTTGATTTGCTCGGCAATCACAGTGCGGTAAGTTTCACCGAGAAGAGTCTCAGCGTAGTTGCGCATGACGAGAAGTGGCATTAAATACTCAAACATGGTCGCAGACCAGGAAATCAGTCCGCGCTTTCCATTAACCGCAGCGAGTTGACGACCCAGCCGAAACCAGTGTTCCTGAGGTACGTCGCCGGACGCGATGGCTACAAAACTCGCAAGCCTTGCCTCTGAAGCCAGTAAGTCATAAAACGACTCATCCCGCCGGCCCGCGGTCACGTTGTACCCAATGGTCAGCACCTTGAGCCTTTCGTCGAATAGAAATCCGAATTCCATCTCGTCCATAAAACGCTCACACAGACGTGCAAGGCTGCTCGTACGCGCCATCAAAGTCCTGCAGGCCTGTGCCGCCTGTTCGAGTGATTTCGTCAGTAGAAGTAGATCGGCCAGAACGTTCTCTAGATTAGATTTCGTGGACGATCCCTCCAATTGGGGACGAAGCACCGAGAGTTGAACCAGTACCTGGTCGCACAGTTCCGTGATTTGTGACGGAGCAGGCACGAGATTCAATGCGCGCTTAACCGTCTCAAAGCCCAGGACAATTTCTTCGGGATAGCGATCGGTCTGGACGGCATTTATTCGCTGCAGCATCGCACTCCAGGGGAGAAGTGTCTGTAGATCCCTTGTGAGAACTTGAGTCTGGTGAACCAACGCTCCAATCCAAAAGCGCGCGTCTTCGAAACCGTGAGGGCCATGCTCATGTACCAGAGCGTTTACTATGTCCTGGACCGTAGCAGCGTGTTTTGAGAGTTTGGCTAAGAATTCCGACCACTCAGTTAGAGTTTCCGGCGGCCTTTTCACAAGCTGCGCGCAGGCATCCAACTCGTTTCGAAGCTGTTTTACCGAAACTGCGAGGGTGCTCTGCCTGATCTTGCCGAGTATCGCCATTTCGTCGCTCATCAGTTTTATTACATCGGCCAGCCCGGCTGTGGTTTGAGTATCGAAAATCGGCCGTTCCAGATCGTTGCAGGCTTGTTTGATTACTATCAGGTGTCCAGCAAGATTACCGCTGTCGACAGTGGAAACATATTGAGGCATTAATGGTTCCAGCGAGTGTGTGTTGTACCAGTTAAATAAGTGACCGCGGAATCTTGGCAGCTTTTCTAAAGTCGTAAAAGTAAGCTCGAGACGTTCAACCAGTTCGAGTAAGCCTGTGTAGCCGAAATCGTGCGCGGCAAGGGTCGATAGGAGAAGCAATCCAACATTAGTCGGCGAGGTGCGATGCGCAATCACGGGAACCGGATCTTCCTGATAGTTGTCGGGCGGCAGCCAGTGATCTTCTTCACCGACAAATGTTTCGAAAAATCGCCATGTGCGACGAGCAAGGAGTCGCGCATTGCCCGCCTCATCAGCGCTCAATGGCTTTGGACCAGTGATTATGCGCTTGCCTGTTACGTATGCAATGTATGGAGAAAGAAGCCACAGGAGTAAAAAAGGCGAAGCTGGAAAAATCGAAGGAGTGTGTACCAGAACGAGAAGCACCGCCACAACAAGTGCAATAGCGCTGCCGGGCCACGTGAAGCGAAGCAGGGAACTCCAATCACCAGTTGAGCGCCCGGCCCGTGCTGCGGTGACCCACTCCAGCAAATGCTGCCTGGAGATCAGCTTGCGATACAAAGTCCGAACAATCGCGTCAGTCATCAAGTAAGCCTGATGCGCAATAAAAGTGATATTGTGCAGCAGTTGTGAAGTGTTGACCAGAAGGTCGTTCCAAACATTCGACAAATGACTTGTCCAGGGAGTTCCGTGTAGAGTCGTCCACAGCGCTCTGGCAAAGTTTGCATAAACAGGAAACGCAAGAGTGAGCAAGACTAAGAGTGTCCAGACTAGCGGTGAGCCTGACGCGAGGGTCAACGCCGTTAGGAACCACAGCAGGACGGTGGGAGCGACAAGGCTACGCCTGAGATTATCTAAGATCTTCCAACGCGAAATAAGCGGCAGCGCCGTTCTGACTTTTTGCCCGTTACGGTCCTTTGCGCGCGGCAAGATCCACGAGGCTACCTGCCAGTCGCCGCGCGTCCATCGATGTTGTCGTCGTGCATAGATGTCATAGCGAGCGGGATAATCGTCAAATAGCTCAACATCAGTAACCAGCGCTGTGCGGGCAAATAATCCTTCAAACAGATCGTGGCTCAGTAAGGAATTTTCGGGAACGCGTCCAGCCAGGGCCCGTTGAAACGCATCGACGTCATACAACCCTTTTCCTGTATAGCTCCCTTCGCCGAACAAATCCTGATAGACATCTGAGACCGCGGTGGTATATGGGTCAACCCCGATATTTCCGGAGAACGTCCGGGCAAAGTGAGAACTCGAGGCGCTAAGTAGCGAGATGCTAATCCGCGGCTGCAGAATGCCGTAGCCGCGGGTCACACGGCCAACATCCGCGTCGAAGTATGGACGGTTAAGAGGATGAGAGATCGTGCCGATCAGACGACGGGCCGTGTCATGTGGTAGCACGGTGTCCGAATCCAGAGTTATGACATAACGAATCTGCGATAGCGATTCCGAGTCAGCCGTGGTGACGACAAAGCTCGTGTCATTAGCGCCCCTTAGTAGCCGATTAAACTCGCTGAGCTTGCCCCGTTTTCGTTCCCAGCCAATCCACTTCCTCTCACTCTCATTCCATTGTCGGCGGCGATGAAACAGATGGAAGCGCGTTAACTGACTATCACCCGGATAACGGGCGTTCAGTTCCCCGATCGCACTACGCGCCAGTCCAAGCAACATTTGATCATTGGCAGTATGTTCCGTCGGCGCATCAATGAAATCTGTCAGCAGCGCGAAAAATAAGTGTTCGTCCTGATTGGAGAGATGATGTACCTCTAATGTTTCCAGCAATTCACGCACAAATGCCTCATCGCTGAGCATCGTCGGAATAACCACCATTGTGCGCTCATTTTTTGAGATGCCTGAGGCAGTATTCATTTTCGGTAGCGGGTGAGGTTTGATTATGAGAGTAACTGTCCAGTTCACAAGGCTCGTCGCCAAATCGCTCAGCGGAACCAGAGACAGGATGGCAACGGCTATCAATCCCAGGACATTTGCCCCAGAAGCAATTGCATAGGACGAAAGCGACGTCACCAGGATTGCGGTAATTGTCCCGATTGCTCCCAGGTAACAGGTTGTCGGATGACGAAGTACAAAGCGCAAAGCACGCTCACCAATGCGCGGTTGATACCCTAGGACCACTTCGAGTTTCGCCAGCCCATCGCCAATCAGGTAATAACCAACGTGCCGTATTTCATCGACTTCACGATCGGTTTGCGGAGCTTGTTGGGCCAGTTCCAGCACCTTCCGAGCAACCTCAAGTTCGGCGACTCCGCTACGTCTGCTAATGCGCTCGACCACGTGTCGATAACGGTCGCGTGTGCCAAAGTCCATACGCCCATAAGCGCCCACCGGATCTGATGACAGTAGGGGATCAATCAGGCTGACGCTCTCGAAAAACTCTCGCCAGTCAAGCGTTGAAAGCAAGCGCATGCTGGTGATGATATTTGCTACTGTCACCTGCGTGGCGGCCTGCCGTTGATGCTCAACCTGGACTACCTGATCGGTGGTCTGGCCGGTCAGTGCGAGTTGACGATCAAGCCAGTCCAGAGCAACTGAAAGAGATGGATCCTGATCGTGGAGACGTTTTGTAAACTGAGCAACAAAGGCCGCGTCAGGCACTTTTCGAATTTTTCTCGTGAGCAGGGAGACTATTTCGTGAGACTGGAGGCCGGGATCACTCAGCAGGTCATCGGCTATTGCATTTGCTTCGTCTCTCGTTTGGCGTGCGGCAATTGTCCGTTCCGCCAACCGCCGCAGATTCTCTACTAGAGCCAGGCGTAATGTAATCGCCACAGCCCATAATTCACCAATTGAAAGAGGTGTCTCTTTTTGATAGGCATTTATGAAACGTCTTAGTACTTCTAGATCCAGGCGGCAGTCTGTATGACGGATGAGAGCTAATGCGAACGCATAAATGCGGGGATAGCCTGCCAGTTCGCCCTCGCTGAGCTTCGGCAGTTCACGGTAGTAACTCTCCGGCAGATCTTCCCTGATCTCTCTTAGCTGCTCTTCGACTATGTGAAAGTTATCCACCAGCCATTCGGCAGCAGGCGAGAGGATCCGTTCGCGACGGATTGCGTCCGCCAACGTTTGATACGCGCCGATCAGAACGCGTTCATTGTCCTCGAGACGCGACAGCAGATCTTGTCCACGAGCCAGGCTTGCAGAAGTGTGCTGGGCGGCCAGTTGACGCGCATATTCCTCAAGGTACTCAACACTAAATAACTCTCCACCAAAAGGAAGTTCATCGCTGACAGTAAGCCGACGCGGTCTTCCGAACATTCGTGCGAAGAGTTTCGGCATATCACTCACTCTCATACAAAAAGAGGATGGCTGCTCAGCTTGGCGCAGTCATCCCCGTTTGCATCGGGATGCTAACAACCGCGCTACGCCTCAGCAATAGCGTGGCTTCAAACGATAAGGTCCGCGCGGTCTCGCACAACTTCCACCGAACAGTGTGCGCGTGACACTACGGCCGTAGCAACACTGCCAAGCAGAAATTGTTCAAACTGGCGCCTGCATGACGCACCGATAAAGATACACTCCGCTCCCCACTCTTCAGCATTGGCCACAATCAGTTGCTTCGGATCGCCCTCCTCAATCTTTGAGGAAACAACCAGTTCCGCCGCACGCAACTTTTTCGTCGCCGTTTCTACGAACTCCTGCACCCATACTGGTGCTCCCGCAACGGAGCCTGAGATGTCTTTTCTGGCGGATCCATGCCTTGGAGAACCAACACCAGCGGTCGGGGGGTCTACTACAGTGATGAGACGTACCTCACTTGCAGGCGGCCACATGCGCATTGAAATAGATTGAACGGCGGCGGATGAAGCCCATGAGCCATCCAATCCCACGAGGATGCGGACGGGCGATCCATCTTTCCATGCAGTGCCGCGAGCCACTCGAACTGAGCAATGCGCCTCGTTCACGATTTTCTGAGAAACGCTGCCGAGCAGAAACCTGCCCAATCTTGAGTGGCCCTGTGAGCCAACAGCTACCAAATCTGGCGCCCACTCTTCAGCCTTTTTCAAGATCTCGTGCGCAGGCGAGCCTGACGATTCCTCCGCCTTTATCTTCCAGCCAGGAAAATGTGCCTGCAAGAGTCTCTTCCCTTCCTGCGCGAGGGCGCGGGCCTCGGTGACTGGTTGCGCGCTCGACGCCGCTGACCTTTTTGTCTGGCTTAAGCCCATAGGCGCGAGTCCAGAAGGAGTAGTCTGGGCAATGCTAGTTTCCGAAGCATGGGGGAGCCAGAATTCCGAAACGGTAAGAACAACAGCTTCAGCTTTGCGTGGCAAGCCGGCGCGCCGCAGATCATCAAGAGCAGCGTTCGCACATACAGAACCATCATAGCCAATCAGTAGTTTTATCAGTTCTTTCATAATGTCTCTCCCCGCATGGTTGCCAATAGATAATACATCAACCAACCTGATGTCGGCGACGCAACAACGCGGAACGATCTCTGCTTTATCTCAGCCGCAACGCTATTTCAACGACACAACCCCTCTAACCAGCGAATGGTGGTCCTGGACATCGCGTGTGAAAAAAATTCTCGATGTCAGAAACTGCATAGCACGTGCCATTTGTTTCCCCTTAGTTTCCGCGTTTTTAAGACCGTTATAACGGGTTAACTGCGGAGTTTCACGCAGGGTTGTGGTTTTTGACTGAAGCTGGCGGGGCGAATCTGCTGACAGTACGTATTCATTAGGTATCTCGGCAGATAAAAACCTGCACCAATAGGCATAAATGTTGCTCTCTTTGAACTGAGGTGTTTAAGTCAGGGAGAGAAGAAGTGAAAGAAAAGTTGGTTTATGCATGGGATCTGGCTCAGATCAGTATAAAGGATCTGTCGATCGTCGGCGGTAAGAACGCATCGCTTGGTGAACTGTTTAATGCTCTAAAGCCCAAAGGCGTTGGCGTGCTTGATGGCTTTGCGACAACGGTGGACGCGTATCGCGCGCTGCTGGCGCAAGGTAATCTTGAACGGGAGCTACGGTCATTACTCTCAGACTTCGATCACGAAGACGTAAATGACCTGTCTGTTCGGGGACACGCCGCACGGGCCGCCGTGCTCGATACACCTTTGCCGGAGGAGTTACGCGTAGCTATAGGAGCTGCGTATGAGAGGCTCTGCTCTCGCCTGGGACGCGAACTCGAACTGGCGGTCCGATCATCAGCTACCGCTGAAGACTTGCCTGAAGCCTCCTTCGCGGGCGCCGCCGAAACATTCCTAAATGTTCGCGGGCATGAAGCTCTATTGCGTGCTGTGCATCAGTGTTTCGCGTCGTTGTTTACGGATCGTGCGATTAGCTATCGCGCCAGGCTGGGCTACGATCAGTTGAAAGTGGCCATTTCTGTCGGCGTCCAACCGATGGTGCGCTCTGACAGAGGCAGCTCCGGAGTGATCTTCACGCTCGACACAGAGTCGGGCTTTCGTGACGTTGTGCTGGTCAACAGTTCGTATGGATTGGGAGAGTTTGTAGTTCAAGGAGTTGTCACACCCGACGAGTGGACCGTATTCAAACCAACGTTAAAAAGCGGCTATCGCTCAATCATCGGAAGACAACTTGGTACCAAAGAGGTACGACTAGTCTACGGGGACGGCAGCCGTACCACTCGCAGTGAGGCTACACCGGTTGCCGAGCGTGGCAAGTTTTCCTTAAGCGATGACGAAGTTCTCAAATTATCTCTATGGGCCTGCGTGATCGAAGACCATTACTCGGAACTGGCCGGGCATCCACAGCCCATGGACATCGAGTGGGCGAAAGATGGTTTGACAGGCGAGCTGTTTATTGTTCAAGCACGCCCGGAGACAGTCCATTCAGCCAGGCCCCGAACGGCCGTCGCGAAAGTGTATCGCCTGAAAGGTGAGCATGGACCTCCGCGGGTCACAGGTCAGGCGGTAGGCGAGAAGATCGGTGCTGGACGTGTCCGGGTTGTACGTGATCCGAGCGAATTACAGAAAGTCGAATCGGGCGACATACTCGTTGCCAGGCTCACTGATCCGGATTGGGAACCCGTAATGCGGCGCGTTGCCGGCATCGTGACAGACCAGGGAGGACGCACCGCAT
>Ga0209431_10000306_pt1 | contig 39778 bp, 52 predicted proteins | sample RifCSP13_3_FD_184021 | JGI IMG/M metagenome (GOLD analysis project Ga0209431, IMG submission 184021) | Soil microbial communities from Rifle, Colorado - Rifle CSP2_sed 13_3 (SPAdes) (version 2) | ecosystem: Environmental > Terrestrial > Deep subsurface > Rock core/Sediment | place: Rifle... | reverse complement strand
CTTCTGGTTGGATCAACGGGAAGCCCGGTTAGTTTCTTTTGAGTTTCTCCAAGCGGGCGATGGTCTCCTTAGTTTCAAGGCTTCGAGACAGGCACCAGCGCCCGCCGAGTTTTTAAAGGTTTAAGGTTAGCTGGTTCAAACCCAGCCTATGGCGCTAGCCCATCGAAGTTACTCGCTGGTAGCGAGGATAAGAGGTTTGAGTCCTCTAGCTAGCAAGGTTTAAGTTAAAGAGTTTGACCGCCGGTCCCCCTTTAATTTCCTCCCGGCGGTCAGTTAAAGGCTTAAAGTGCACCAGTTGTAACGGCAGGTGTTAAATGGAGCGAGCACTACCAACTTTATAGCCAAGTCGCTGCGGTTAAAGTTAAAGCTGACGTGAGAATCTCCCTTTAACTCTAAACCGAACGGCGGAGAACCAGGGCCAGATACGACACCGGTGAAAGCCGACAGGATACTGGCCCGATTCTTTTCGCATCTTAATTGACCACGTGGGGAATTCGTGCGATTATACACTCATAGAAATCTATTCGAGTGCCAAGCCTTGCAGGTGTCTAGCAAGTCAGCGACCTGTAAGTCAGTCTCATTTTAGTTGGGTGTGTACTATACCCACTTGTACGGAGAGACAGGAGCTTGGCATCCGAATAGATTTTAAAGTTCTTAACTTGATGGGGCTGACGATGATCGTCAAGTCATTTAGTCAGCAAGGGCAGATTGTAGTGTCAGATACAATTGTGTCACGGTCTGAATGGGTAGTTAAGTTCAAAGTTAAAAGCTACTTAGCTATTCATTCAGAAGTTTTTAGCGTAAAGCCTCTATCAGTATCGGCTCTGCCTTTTTGATCGATTAATGAAATCTGGCTATGGTGAAAAGCAAGTGCAATGAATAAGCCCCTTTTCACTCCACAGGACCAGAAGTGATCCAGGCGCAACCAGAGCCGATACTGATAAAGGTCTAAAGTTTAGAATCGAGCGCGTGGTCTGAGATACATCTATACATGTCTCTAGTGCTCCCCAACGTAACCACGATAGCGTTGGCTCAAGCTGGTACGGGGTTCGTGCTAGGGCAAGCAAGCAACCAGCAGCCCACCTTAGAAACAAAAGGAGGTTTTATGCTAGAGAATACGGAAGAGCTAGCCATTGTAGACTTCGGCGACGCAATGGAAGAAACCCGACAGTGCGCGCCTGTTCCTGTCTTCGCAGACAGCACATTTGGATTGGGTTCAGACCCATGGCCTGCACCGCCGTGGTGTCCGGGCGGTTAAATTAAGTTTAAGTTTAACCAGTGCAGGAGCAATTGCTCTCCATGAGCTGATCACATTACAGTAGTGATATTGTAATCGATATCAGACTAATCAAAGGCAACTGAATGGTTTAGCGGCAGTAAAAGCGATCCCTCGACGAGTAAATTACTGCCGTTAAACCCTCTTCAAAATCTGATTTAATTAAATGTTCTAATCTGGAGATTCTCACATGTCGAAGCAAATTCAAAGATCACCCAACGCTTCCCGCAAACCCTGTGACATTCGCTCAGAAGTCACCGAGAAACTTCTCCATTATCTCATTGCCGAGCCTTATGGCTACCATCAAGGTGCTCTGGTTAAATCTTCTGGTCGCTTTACTTCACGCTTGCGTGCAATAGCGATTAAAGATAAAGCTAACTGTCGAGAGCAGCTTTATCTAAACGCCGAAAAAGATCGCTCTGGCGGTCGGCGGCAAAAGGAACTGCAAAGTTACAACGCTGCTATAGTAGTTTAACTGCCATGTTCACCTTTCGTTTTCGCTTTCTCGAACAAGGCATTCATACTCACATTCGTTTGTTCGCCGGTAAAACTGGTGGCACTTTAGCCAAATGCGGCGACTTTGTAATGCGGAATAACGAATGGGAAACTTTTAAAGAAAGTTTCGCCGCCGATGCTTTAGTCGAGTTTGTCGACGAAGAAGCTGAGCACTCGTCCTTAATACCACGTTAGCTTAAACCATTTCCTCCAGGAGATTCTCACATGTCTTCCAAGCTTAAACTTCATGCTCGCCGACATGCCGCACGCTTTGGCAACCTCGATCAACTCTTAGTTGAAGCACTTAAATCTAAGCCCATTGGCGAAGGCTCTGTCACCCGCATCAAGGGAATCGACGCGGCGATTCATGAAACTTACGCTAACCCAGCTAATTGGGATCAAACTGGTGTTGTTCAAATTATCTACACCGATGAACGTACTGGAAAAATGTCAACTATAGGCACTTTCCAAGAACTCCGTCACCGCCGAACAGCAGCGCGAAAACTCTGCCGTGTGGATGAAGTTCAAGTTGAGCCTTTTTTAAGTTTACCATGGGCAACCGAATTTTCTAACGACCCTTATCTTCTCGGCCCTCCAGCACCTATTTGTCCGCCAGTCGCACCGGCGAATCCTTACGAACGCCAAGCCATCCGAGATTACTTAACCCGCACCAAGGAAGTCAAGCTCGATGAATTCTTGGGTTCAAAGGTTGACGCAGCAAAGCTGCTCAATGAACTTAAATCAATGGGAGTGGTGTTGAAGTGAACAATCCAACTATATATGTTTTAGTTAGCGAGGGAGACGAAATGGAAAGCTGGAGCAAGTTCTCTAACCTAAACTGGGGCCAAGAACAAGCTCGTAAACAAGCTGAAGCTTTGCACTTAGTGCAAATCGTTTACCAACTCGTCCCGATTTACCAAGTCGATGTTAAAGTCACTTATGAATTCCCAATTACAGAATCAAAACTAGATAGGATATAATATAGCCATGAAAATTCAAGTCCTCGATCACGGTTATGTCGAATTCATTGAAGCTTGGGGAACCGGTGAAGGTGGCACACCAGAACATGATCTAAATCGTGAACCAGATTTCGAAGTCGGCATTGTCGAAGCCGCTCGCCAGTCCACTCAAGGCTCATTTCGTGGCTGGGAAAAAGACGCTAAACTCCTCCGCACCCTTTATCACCACCAGCCCAATGGCTCTACTCCCTTTGAAATGGCTGGAATGACGATTGAAGTCCAAGCCCCGATCATGGTCTTCCGTGAGTGGCACCGCCACAGGACACAGTCTTACAACGAAGCCAGCGCAAGGTATAAGCCACTTGAACCTTTATATTACCACATCCCAGATAACTTTCTCTGGGAACGTTGCAGAAGCGCCGCCGAGAACACCAACCGGCAAGCAGCTTCAGCTGCACTAATCGCGGAAAACCAGCTCGATGCAGTCGCTATTGCTGAATGGAATGAAACTGATAGACTACTATCCTGTACTTTAGAAGATCACTACCAGCAAGGTCTAAAAATCGGCATCCCAAAGGAACTCGCTCGCAAGAAAATGCCTGTCGACCATTATTCCTGCATGCGGGCGTCGGCTAACCTTCGCAATTGGCTCGGCTTCATGACCTTGCGTTGCGACTCTAAAGCCCAGTGGGAAATTCGCCAGTTCGCCAATGCAGTCAGTAACTTAGTCGCCGAGAAATTCCCGCAAACTTGGAAACTCTGGGACGCCGGAGCTTCGAAATAACTTTCACATCTTAATTGTATACGTTCATAATCCGTGGCATTATCCACGTACATTATTACAGAGGTTTCAGCCGCGATGACAACTCTCAACTTAAACCAGCTACGCGATATAGTTCACGCTGCTTGTAAAGAGTGGTGGCTTGATTTGGAAACTGGAACTTTGTTAAACCGTAATCGCGGCGAGATGCTGATGCTTATGGTAAGTGAGATTTCCGAAGCAATGGAAGGTGAACGTAAATCCACCATGGATTCTCACTTGCCTCACCGCCGGACAGCCGAAGTTGAACTTGCTGATCTGCTAATTCGTTTACTGGATTATTGTGGCGGCTGCGGCTATGATCTTGAAGGCGCTTTTCAAGAAAAGATGCTTTACAATTCTACCCGTAAAGATCATACTGCAGAAGCTCGACGTGAAATCAACGGCAAAAAGTGGTAATTTAACATGACGCTTAAACAAGAAGTTTACCAGTCTTCAACTGGTAAAGTTGTTTCTCTCTCCTTTACCGGTCGGCAGCTGTTGCAGAACTTGCGCGAAGCAATTGTTTTTGCTTTAACCAAAGGTGACTATCACGCAGACGACAATGCTGTCTCCAAGACTCGGTGCAAACTCGCTGCATATATGTCAAGGTTGGAAGTTGAAATTGATATGGAAAGGAACTTCCTCAAACCAGACTTGTCAAAAGCCTGTGTTAACGATCTGCTAGCTGAACTCAGCCGACGCTTCTATAAAAATGAAACTGCAGTAACTAATACCAATAAAGCCGATCCTTCAACTTACTCTGAAGCTCAAGCAGCTCAGCCAAACACCCGTTGTACTTACCAGTTAGGCGGTGATCGCTGTACTCTTCACTACGGGCATTACGATGCTCACTATTTTACTTAAAGCAGCACCCTAACCATGGCTCGCGGTCGACCAAGTTCCATTATTCGCTCTGTTCAACTCACAACTGTCTTACCAGAAGACCTGCGAGCCAAACTCGATCTTTATTTATTCTCCACCGTCGAAGGCAGAGTCCCAGTCGGAGCTTATTCTACGTTTCTTCAAGCCCGTATCAGAGAATTCTTTGCTACACCAGATGCGGAAGACCAACTGTGCAAGCATTGCCAACAACCTTACCGCAATCACGAGTGTCCTTAAATGCAGATTCAAAATCCTGAGTTGCTAAACCAGATCGCCGAGTGGCGGCGCAAGTCTACCGACGGCACCATCACCCTTGATGAAATGCGCGAGGCGATTAAAGTCCTTCGCGGCAACCGCATTGGCGCGATAGCTAGTGCAACATCAGCTAAAGCTAAAACCTCCAAGTCAAAGGCTTCAGCTATTCCAGCTAAGTCCGCCGACTCCCTTCTCTCCGAACTGGATGGGTTATAAAATGGAAGTAATACTTTACAGTATTTTCTGCAACATCGTTGGCACCTTCATCGGCTACCGCATAGGGTTAAGAAGGGGTCGCCGCCAGGGCTACGGTGAAGCTCGTGCGCTTATTGACGTAGCTCACTATCCTTATCAAAAGGATTATCGCCAGTGACCGACCATCTCGGCCATGTTTTCAAGCCTAACTTCGACCTTGAATGCCGCGAGTGTGGTGCAAAGCCAACGGTCACTGTCGTCGGCCATATCTGTCCAGACACAGAACTCTGCGGCGGACATTTCTTTGCCGACCGCACTATGATCGATTGGGAACTTTGGAACGAACAACTGGAAGATACAGAATGAATTCTTCAATCTTAGACGAAGCAATAACTCTACCTGGAGATATCGCCGCCGACGTAGTATCAACAGGTACTAGCGCTTTAGGCCTATTCCCAGAAATCATCGACTCATCAATGATGGCGCAGTATAAATCCTGTGCGGAATCTTTCCGTAAAGCTTATCTCCACCATTGGAAGCCCAAGCACCAGTCAGTTCACCTCCATGCCGGCGCCGCCTTCGCTAAGGGCCTTGAAGTCGCTCGCCGAGCTTTTTATACTGGAGAATATGAACACTGTCTTACTACAGTTACTTCTGATGGAGCCAAAAAAATCTGGTCTTCAACACAAAGTGAAGTTGGCGATTCTGATGCCGCTATAGCTACTGGTCTCCAAGCTCTCTTAGCTTACTACGGTGACTACGCTTGTCCTCCCGACTCAGCCAAATCCGCCGAGCGCATGGCTGGTGCTTTTGAATTCTACTTCTCCAACTATCCTTTGGAAATGGAAGATGGATACCCAATCATTCTCCCAGGCGAAAAGCGAGCCATCGAATACTCTTTTGCTCACCCTCTGCCAATCCTCCACCCAACAACAGGTAATCCTCTACTCTACGTCGGTCGTATGGACGCGATCATTCAGTACGCAGGTGGAATTTATATCTGCGATGAAAAGACTACTACCCAACTTGGTGCTTCCTGGCCTCGCCAATGGGACCTACGGGCTCAGTTTACAGGCTACGCCTGGGGATGTAAGCAAGCTGGAATCGAAGTTGAAGGCGCTATTGTTCGCGGCGTCTCCATTCTCAAAACTAAATACGATACTGCGCAGTCAATCAATTACCGACCCTCTTGGCAAGTTGACAGGTGGTTTAACGAGTTGCTCGAATGGATCGAAGACATTAAAATAAACTTCGAACGCAAGGGGCCAAACCAACCTTGGCGGCACAACCTCGACCATTCCTGCGCCGAATACGGCGGCTGTCAATTCAGAGAAGCTTGCTTGTCCCAGGACGAACAACCGTGGCTGGAAACCGCTTTTGAACATCGAGTTTGGAACCCTCTCCTGCGAACCGAGAACAAGGTTTAAGGTTTAAATGCATTCCATGCAGCAAGTCATTTCCTTTCTGTATCTAGGTGAACCTGCAGGCACCACCTGCATCGAGCGTTCACCTTTCACCGAAGGTTACCCTGTTTACTCTCGTGTGTTAGTTTGTCCAATGTGCAAACAAGTTTGGGCTATGCTAACTGTTGAAGGCAAACCAGTTCACCGTCCAGAAATGGCTTCATGCATAGATTGTAATTATCAAAGTGTTGATAATCCAGTCCCTGGTTCTCTTTTAGTCTATGGAATCCCAACCAGTAACGTCGACTATAGTTTGTTAGATGTGTTGTCAGAAAAACTTCTCCGCCGAGAATTCAACTTAACCTTAAAGGCTTTAGCTTAACATGAGCGATATTTCTAATCATCGTGCTTATATGTTGTGTAAGAACCCTTACCAAGGAGAACGTAAAAAAGCTTTGTTTATTTGCTCTGGTGGGATCTTACGCAGTCCTACTGCCGCACATTACGCAGCGTCTGATCTAGGCTGGAATACACGTTCAGCTGGAATTCTTCCAGAGGCTGTTCCACAAGTAAATCATACTTTAATTACTTGGGCAGACCAGATCTTTTGTATGGAAGAAGAACATGAGCAGTATATTCGTTTATCAGGCTTACGTTTATATTGTGAAGTTTCAAAGAAAATTGTTGTTCTCGATATCCCAGATGATTTTGCTTATAGAGATCCTGAGTTAGTAAAACTTATCTCTGCAGCGATTTCGTTAGCCATAGCCAAGGGACTTTAAATTACTTAAGTTTTTACATAGGTTGTTTAATAAACTGAGGTTATTTACTTATGCCGCGAAAGAAACAAAGTAATAGTAATAGAAGCAAGGCTCAACGGTTAGTCTGGAAGACTAGAAAGGCTAAGGCTGAAAAGCAGTTGGAAAAAAAAGATCCTGCTTGGGCTGGCGGCGTTACATCTGGAAGATGGTCTGCTAACCAAGCAGCTGCAGCAGCCCCACCTCCAGGCACTAACCCTAAGACTCTAACTGGCAATCTCAAAGTCCCTATTCTCTCCGTCATTCCACCAGCTTCCCTCATCTACCAAGGCGTCGCCATGCGATACGGCGCTTACCTTGCCCCGCAAGTCAACGGCAAGCGCGGGTACGGTGCGTATAACTGGCGCGATCAGGCTGTCGAAATCGAAACCTATATCGACGCCGCGATTCGGCACTTGCTGCAGTACCAGGACGGCGACGAAATCGAACGCATCTACGACGACAACGGCGAATCGTTCTGCGAAGTCCCACATCTTGCTTTCGCACTGGCGACCATAGGCGTATTAATCGACGCTATTGAGAACGAAACGGCGATTGATAATCGTCCAAAGGTCCGAAAACACGCAGCAACTCAGTTACTACAGCGCTTTAAAATGAGGTCTTCGAAGTGACTACTGCGAATGTTTCTGCTGCACCAATTGGTATTATGTTGCAGTCCACTACACAGGGGGAATTACCTGCAACCTATCCTCCTTCTCTTCTCCCCGGCGTCAACGTCCTGCTCGAAGGGCCAACGGGCACCGGCAAGACCACTGCCCTCGGCACCATAGCCGACGCTGGCGTTGAACTCTTTTGCCTCTTCACCGAAAACGGCTTAGAAACTCTCATGGGTTACTGGGCTGACAGAGGGTTACCGATTCCGCCGAACGTTCATTGGCACGTCTTACCTCGCGGCAATGATTCTTTCGCTACTCTAGCCGAATCAGCTAACAAGGTGAACACTTACTCTCTTGAAGCTTTATTTAAAATGACCGATCCTGATCGTGCTAAGTCAAACCAATTCGTCACTATGCTTCGTGCGTTCGCTGATTTCCCTGACGACCGCACAGGTAAAAAGTTCGGTAAGGTCGACAGCTGGGGACCTGACAAATGCTTAGCTATCGATTCCCTTACTGGCATTAACCCTATCGCAATGTCCCTAGTCATTGGCCAAAAGCCTCTTAAAGACCAACGCGATTGGGGTATCGCTCAAGACCAAATCGAGAAGCTCTTGCGCAATTGTTGCGATGGCGCTAAATGCCACTTCGTCTTAACCGCCCACGTTGAACGCGAAACAGATATGGTGTTTGGCGGTATCAAGGTAACTGTTTCTACTCTCGGCCGGGCTTTAGCCCCCAAGATTCCGCCTATGTTCTCAGACGTCGTCTTAACCGTTCGCAATGGCACCGAGTTTAGTTGGTCTACTGCTAACCCACAGGCTGATCTAAAGGCACGCAACATCCCCATCGCTGATAACATCAAGCCTGGATTTGAGCAGATTTTTACTAAATGGAAAGCCAGAGGAGGTGTATTCTCACCATACGTTAAATAACTTAACTTACCAGTTAAACAATTCAACAGTTAAATGTTCGAATTCTTCTACGTAACTTCATTACTCACATTACACAGGCGATTAAAATGTCTACAACTTCTATTTTCGATCCTCAAAGTTTCCTTGACGCTACCACCACCGAAGCCGCTACTAAGCGCCCGCCGATTCCGGCTGGCACTGAACTGGTCGGCGTGATTTCAAAGATAGCTTCACGTGCTTGGCAGGGTAAAAAAGACCCTACCCAGGGCGGCATCGTAATTGATGCGACTGTTGAATTCGACCTGGATGCAGCGCCGCCTCACATCAAGCAGCTAGTCGGCCTACCAAAAGTCACCATCCAGGACGGCATTATGTTGGACTTGACCGACGCCGGTTCAATCGATTATGCCCCGGGCAAAAACTCCAAGCTCCGCCGTTATCGCGAAGCTCTAGGACTTAACACCCCTGGCCAGTCCTTTGCACCTCGTATGATGGAGGGTCGTACAGTTCGCTGCAAGATCAAAAACGAACCGTATGAAGGCGACATCTTTGACAAGATCGAGTCTGTGGCGAAGGTTTAATTGTCTTTGACCTTTTAGCCTTTTCGGCGGCTAGGTTTGCATTCCCCTGACCTAGCCGCCCTTTTTTCCTAGAGGTTTAACCCACCATGGACAACGATAATCCAGTCCCGCCTATCGTATTAGGCAACTTCTACCGCATTGAAACCTACACCGATCAAACCGGTGCCACCATTTACCAGCAAGTCCCAGTCACCGCTTACGGTGAGCGTGATCCAATGCGCCAGGACCAGTTTGGCGGGGCTGGTCACATTCTCTTTAATGGTCGTCCGACACCTATCAACTTTCAAATGGAAGGTGTTTATTCTCTTGGCGAAGCCATAGAGAAATTTCCAGAAGCTTGCCAAGCTTGCATTGACAAAATCAACGACCAAGCGGTTAGGAGTAAAATCTTAACCAGCGGCGGTGCTGTTAGTGCTGGTAAGAAACTTAATGGTCAAAATATTCCTCTTATTGACCTGTCTAAAACTCGTAAGAATTAACTAAGGCTTAACCTACCATGCACCTGCATTCGATCAAAGCTGAAAATATCCTCATCCCAAAGAATCGCCAACGAAAGGAATTTAAACCTGAAGACATCGTCGCTCTAGCAGGTTCAATTTCTCAGCTAGGTCTAATGCATCCTGTAGTTATTAGGCGCACCGCCGACGGTGATATCCTTTTAGTCGCCGGCGAACGGCGCATCCGCGCTTTAACTTACCTTTGGAACTTTGGCGAACCTGTCAAGTGTGGCATCGCTACCTTCAATGAAGGCCAAGTTCCTTGCATAGACTTTGGCGAACTCGATTCCCTTGCCGCCCGCGAAATGGAACTCGAAGAAAACATCCGACGAGTTGATTTAACTTGGCAGGAAAAAGCTGAAGCTACTAAAGAACTTCTCGTCGCTCGACAAGAACGTGCTACTCGTGAAGGTCAACCTCAACCTACCATCGAAGACATTTCCCGAGAGGTTCGCGGCGATTCACCTTCCGCCCGCGATCAAACTAGGAAAGAAGTCTTAGTTTCCAAGTATCTAGCCGATCCGGAAGTTCAAAAGGCAAAATCCGCTGACGATGCTTTCAAACTTCTCAAGCGTCGCGAGGCTATAGCGAAGAACGCAGAACTCGCCGCCAAGGTAGGGGTGACCTTTAATTCCGAAGTCCACACTTTGCTCAACGGCGACGTAATGGACCTTCTCCCGGACCTTCCCAAGGAGTCCTTCGATGTCCTTCTTACAGACCCCCCATACGGAATCGACGCGGACAAGTTCTCCGATTCCGGTGGTATTGCTGGTAGCGGAAATCAAGGCTCTCATTTCTACGATGACTCCTGGACCTACTGGAATAAACTTGCTAAATTCCTCGCCACCGAGTCTTTCAGAGTTTGTAAGCCGCAATCCCACTGCTATGTGTTTTGTGACGTCGACAACTTTCTATTCCTTAAAAGCTTCTTTACCGAAGCTGGCTGGCGAGTCTTTCGCACCCCGTTGGTCTGGGTTAACCCTACGTCCAACCGTGCACCTTGGCCAGAGCACGGTCCTCAGCGCAAGTATCAAATCGCTATGTTTGCAGTTAAGGGAGATCGACCGGTTACCAAAATCTATCCTGACGTTGTAGTGGTGCCTTCAGATGAAAACCTCAATCATCAAGCTCAGAAACCTGTTGGACTATATCTTGATTTTCTTACTCGTTCTGTTAGGCCTGGAGATTCTGTGCTTGACTGCTTTGGCGGGACTGGACCTATTATTCCTGCCGCACACGCGCTGAAGTGTAAGGCTACTTACATTGAGCGTGACCCCGCAGCTTATGGCACAGCGATTACAAGATTGAAGAGCTTGGAGTAAACCATCATGACTGTAGATTATAAAGTTCTACCTACCAACTGTGACTTATCCGCTTGCGCTTTAGAGCAAGCTGCTTTTGTAGTCGGCCCAGCGTTTGTTTATTACTTACACATCCACCCAAAAAGAGTTTGGGCGACAGCGCAAATAACTAAGCATGATTTTATAAACTCTAACAGACCTTTAACTCCTCAAATTTCTATCGTAGTAGATGAAGGGGTTGAGACAGAGTCTGAATGGTTTCTGTGCGCTAATGGAAAAGCCTGCGGGTCGCTTGGAGTAAGTTAAATGAGACAGCTAGACCGCATTGAAGAAATGTTACTACAAGTTCTAGAAGCTCAACAAGGATTAGCTGGTAATCTAATCAGAGTAGCTGAATGTACAATTGATAGAGAACGAAGACTTAGCTTAGAACTAGTCCGCGCAAATTCTAAAGCTATTCAAGAAGCTATTCATGATTGTTTAGAAAGGTGTATACCTTAATGCCGGGTATAATCGTTCCGCCGTCGGGCCCTATGCCAGCTAAAATTATGCTGGTCGGTGAAGCCCCGGGCGAAGAGGAAGAGCGCAAACACGAACCCTTTGTTGGAGCAAGCGGCGCTGAACTCACCAAAATGCTTGGCGAAGCCGGCATCTCCCGCAGCGAATGTTTTGTCACCAACGTTTTAAAGTACCGTCCACACAACAACGAGATAGATTACTTTGTTGCTAACGGGGTTAAGAAAACTAACTCTAAAAAGCCCACCAAGTACGAACTAAAACTCGCGGCGCAAGGGATAGACTTAGCAAAGTTCTCTATCGTTCGAGATCGCTCGGTTCATGCTTTAACTGTTGAAGGCATCGCCGCCCTCAAAATGGAAATCGAATCAGTCCAGCCCAACATTATCATCACCTTTGGCAACACTCCACTCTGGGCTCTCACCGGCCAATGGGGCATAACCGACTGGCGTGGGAGCATGCTCAATGAAGACCTCACGTCTCGCCGAACTCAGATTATCCCAACATATCATCCGGCAGCTGTCCTCCGCCAATGGTCTTGGCGAGCTACTGTTATCCATGATCTACGAAGAGCTATCCGTTTTAGGAATGGAGAGAGATTTCCTAAGCCAGAATGGCGATTTATTATACGGCCCGGATTTGACGCTGTTTGCGGAGTGCTGGAAGGACTACTACGACGCCTCGATCAGGGTGAACATCTACGGATCAGTTTCGACCTTGAAACCAGAGCCGGCCACACTGCCTGCGCTGGGCTCAGTTGGACACTTCTCGACGCCATCTGCATTCCTTTTATGTGCGTCGAAAGCCGAACAGGTTATTGGCTAGAGGAGCAAGAATCGTGGATAGTATGGTTATTGAGATTGGTGTTGACTCATCAGAATGTTCTGGTTGTAGGCCAGAATATCCTGTACGACTCACAATACACATGGCGACATTGGCACTTTGTCCCGCGTGTTACACAAGACTGTATGATCAGTTGGCACGCAATCTTCAGTGATCTCCCAAAAAGCCTAGCCTATCAGGCCTCATTAAACTGTAACTACTACAGATATTGGAAAGATGAAGGCAAAGACTGGCGGCAAAACATGGGCGAAGACCAGCTCTGGTATTACAACTGCGAAGACTGTGTTTACACTGATGAAGCTGGACAAAGTGAACTAGTGATTGTTGATAAGTTAAAGCTTCAATCCGTTCATGACTTTCAGCAAAAGATGTTTTGGCCTGTTCTTCAAGCCATGCAGCGCGGTGTCTTTATCGATCAAAAGCGTCGCAACGATTTAATCTTAGAAGTTCAAGAACAAGTTGCTCACCGCGAGCAGTTCTTAATGGACGTCCTCGGCCATCCATTAAATCCCGCATCGCCTAAGCAAATGCAGCAGTTATTCTATACTGACCTGCAACTGCCGGTTCAAATGACCAGGGCTAAAAAGGGCGAGCCTTCTAGACCAACTTTAGACGACGATGCTTTGATGAAGCTCTCTTTGATAGAACCTATAGTTCGCCCCTTGGTTAACTGCATCGCCGACATGCGGACTCTAGGACAGTTCCTCTCGAACTTTCTTTGCAAGCCCTTAGACATCGATGGCCGCATGCGCTGTTCTTACAACATTGGAGGATCTGAAAGTGGAAAGTCAGCCCCTAAAACTTATCGACTATCATCTAGCGAAAACGCTTTTGGGAGTGGTACAAACCTGCAAAACATCCCTTCAGAAAAATCTAAGTCTCTCGGAAAAGCAGCTGCTCGCGGAAGTATTAGTATCATTGGAGATCCTTATCAATTCCCAAACATCAGATCCATGTTTGTCCCAGATCCAGGATTTACTTTCTTCGACGGGGATCTCGATCGAGCTGATCTTCAAGTCGTCGTCTGGGAAGCTGATGATCCGATGCTCAAAGCAGCGCTTCGAATGGGAGCAGACATTCATCTTATGAACTCGTTTGTTCTTCAGCGGAAAGAACCACCACCTTTAGAAGAACTAGTTGAAACTCACCCGAAGTACCGGGATCACCGCCGACCTCTCACTCTTATCCGCGAATTCGCAAAGGTATTCTGTCATGCTACCAACTATGGCGGCGGCGCACGCACTGTCGCAGCTAACACTGGGCGAACCGTTCACGATATCGACCGCGCACAGAAGCTATGGTTTGGTGCTCATCCTGGAATTGAAAAGTGGCACAGTAGAATTAAGGCTCAAATCCTCAAACACAGATTCGTCGAAAATAAATTCGGTTATCGCTGGTACATATTCGATCGAATCGACTCAGTTCTGCCCGAAGCGATAGCCTGGATTCCACAATCGACCGTCAGCATTGTTATCAATAAAATATGGATGAATATCTACGAAGGTATTCCCGACGTACAAGTCCTCTTACAGGTCCACGATTCTTTATGTGGACAGTTTCCAACCCGCCGAAAAGAAGAACTCACGCCGCTGATTAAATCAGCTGGTAAAGTTCTTATCCCGTATGAAGATCCGCTGGTTATTCCCTTTGGTTTAAAGACTTCGGAAGTTTCCTGGGGCGAGGTAAAGTAAAAATGGCTCTTCCAGAAGACTTTGAAGAAGTCGCTTTCATCAAGCAACAAATTCGTCAACTAGTTTCAGATCTGCCTTGTGGCACTGTAACTGTTGCCTTAATTGAAATCATTCAAGAGTTAATAGCTCAAATGAATCAACCTGAATTTACAGCTACTGTTAAAGCCGCTGTCAAAGAGATGCTAATCTAATGTCACGCAACTTCCCCGACTTCCTAACCGCCTATGTACAATACGCTAGCTTCTCCGAAGCCCCTGCTAAGATGCATTTCTGGTCCGGTGTTTCTGCTTTGGCAGGTGCGCTACGTAGAAGGGTCTGGCTCGACATGGGATACTTCAAATGGACTCCTTGTTTTTATATTATCATCGTAGCGCCGCCAGGGATTGTTTCTAAATCCACCACCGCCGCAATTTCAATGGACTTACTACGTAAAGTTCCTGGAATAAAGTTCGGTCCGCAAATGGTGACATGGCCAGCGTTAGTTAAATCTTTTGCTGATTCAAAAGAAGAATTTGAATGGAATTCAGAATACCACCCAATGTGTGCTCTGACTATTGAGTCAAGCGAGTTCGGGAACTTAATTAATCCTCAAGATCGAGAGATGATTGATCTACTAGTTACTCTTTGGGATTCTAAACAAGGTGGATTTAATAAGGTCACCAAAGGTTCAGGTAACGACGAAGTCGTTAACCCTTGGATCAATATGATAGCCTGCACTACACCAGCCTGGATTGAAGGTAACTTCCCTGAATACATTATCGGCGGCGGATTTACTTCCCGCTGCATCTTTGTTTATGCTGAAGAGAAAGAGAAGCTAGTTCCTTATCCTGGATTGGAAATCCCGCCAGGAATTGAAGACGTTCGAACAGCTCTTCTTCAAGACCTAGAACACATCGCGGTGACCCTGGTCGGCCCCTTTAGTCTCACCGACGACGCTGTCAAATGGGGCAAACTCTGGTACGAGGTTCATCATAAAACTATTCCTGAAAATCTCACCGATGAGCGCTTCGCTAGCTACCGTGCTCGTAAGCAAACTCACATGCATAAGCTAGCAATGGTGCTCAGCGCTTCTCGCAGCGATGAACGTATCATCACTGTTGAAGACTTATCCACTGCTAATACAATGTTGGATAACTTAGAAAAAGACATGCCCAAGGTCTTTGCAAAGATCGGACGCACCGAGCAATCAATTCAAGCTGAACGTTTCATTCGGCACGTTCAACAACAAGGCTCGATGACTTACGAAGCTGCTTATCAGTTTATCCACGCACACTTTCCATTGCACCGGGACTTCGAAGGTATGTTGGTAGGAGCTATTCGTTCGGGGCAGTTGCACATGCTCAACCATGGCAAGGGATTTATACTTAAAGCTGGACCATTACCTACGTGAGTAATTAATTCAATTTCCTACGTAAATATGTTATCAAATCAACCATCTGACAGTCAAAATAAATGGCCGACAGAGAAGTTCCCTGTCCGGCCGCCATGGTTTGTAGAATAAATTTTTACAGTGCCCCGAAACCTGTCAGCACCCAAGCTGTCCCGTTAAACTCCACAGTACACCATTCTCCAGCCGCCAAAGCTTTAAGTGGCCCTGTACCAACGTTAAGGTTGAAAGCTCCAGTTGCAGCGGCTGTTCGCACGATTCGATATTCTCCGCCTCGCCAAGCTCTTGCTGTGGTCAATGTTACTGCTCTATCAGCCGTTATTGGAGTATTCCAAATTTGAGTATGGGAGTCTGTTCCCAAAATCAGCGTAGCAGCCACATTTCCATTGGTCTCATTTCCACGCTGAGATTGATTGACTCTGACATTAACATTATTAGCAATCACTATATTGGACAGAAAGCTAAGTACTGCCGCAGGGTCAATATCCATATCAATAGTTACATTATCGCCGACGTTCGCACCAACAATACCGTATTGAACTGTGCCGGCAGAACCAGTAAACTTGCTGACTCTACCACGAAAAGTTGAAGCCTCAACGCTATCCAGTGACAATGCTGCGAATGAAGTTGCTCCGGGAACGTTATCGCCTTCTTTATTATCACTGTCCGATACAAAACCTTGAATATCAATATCTTTAATCGTAACACCATCGCCAAAGACTCTAAAACCGTGGCCCTCATTTTCCTGCGAATTAAGATTCCGCCCAATAAATCCACTGGAATTACGAATGCGAAAGCCATCGCCGTTGAGCCCTCCTGGACCAGTGCCTCCGGCGTCGCCCAAACGTCCTGAAAACCAAGACTTTATATTAGCAACCTGAATAGCTCCACTTCCACTAATTGAAAAGCCAAATAGCCCAGACTGCCCAATATTGCAATTAGTAACAATACTATCACTGAAAGAACCTAAGAACATTCCACGCCCATCACAATGATAAATAGCAAGTCCGTCTACAAAAGAATCTCGCATTGCAAAGCCAAGTTGAATACCATCGCCTTTGCAACTATGTATATAGAGCCGATTAATGCGATGACGAGCAAGTAAACTGGAAGTTCCAGTTACATTTGTTAAAAAGATTCCGTGAGTGTTAGCTGAAGTTTGATTGGCTTTATTACCGTCGATTGTAAAGTCTCGTAGATGCACATCAACTGCATCAAGGTTACTAGCAGAAAACTGAATCACTGGCACATTGGCATTATTAGCTAGTTTTAAAATCGTGTTCTGCCCATTGCCAAAGATTCCTGTGCCGCTTAAAGGATTTAGAGAACCATTTATTAAATAAGTTCCGTCTGGAACGCAAATCTCGTTCTTTGCAACGTTGATGGCAGCTTGAAACTGAGCACGTACATCAGTTACCCCGGTATTATCACTTACATAACGAGAAATATCCCGGATTGGTGAAAAGGGATATCCTGTAGTTAACGGAGTGACACCAGCAGTAGTTTCTGCTGCATTGACATCAAAAGTAACTTTGATCTTATCAACCAAGTTTAACCATGCTGCACTGATTGTAGGTAAACGTCGAGCAACAAAGTTTTGAAGAGCGGCCATAGCTATACACTCAAAGTTGGATCGAAAAAGGGATTATTTGGAATAGAGCAATCCGGCAAAGCTTCATCTGGGATAGCTGATATACCATTCAATGAACAGATATAAATATCAATATCAGTTTCAGGTTGGCTAAAAGGAACTGTCTGAACGTCCTTTACCGCTCGAACAAAATCTTGAGGTTGTCGAGCTTCGTTATGCTCCGGGCACCGCCACATGCCCTGCCAGTTCTTAACCATCTCGGAAGCTTTTCGCTTCCGCCCACACATGGAGCAAGCTACGTTCCAGTCGCCAGGAGCGTAATAATCACGAGAACCTTTAGTTGGTCCGCCCATTATTCAGGCTCCTCATAGGTGTACCTCAAATGTTCTTTATTTGCATGAGGCAAGTACTCGCGCCGCTCGTCTTCCGTCATTTTGTCCAGCAACCGCTTTTGCTGCTGCCAAGTCAACCGTTCAAACATAGTAAGATAAGGATTATAATCTTGTCCTCGCTTCATTATATTTTGAGCTAAGCGCTGTTGTTCCTTTGCAGTTAAGTTAAACTTCTCCTGCATTGAATCAAGCAATTCGCTGTACTTGTCAATGTCGCCTTTCTCGTATAACTTACCTAGTTCTCGGCGGTCATTAGATAACAACGCACTCTCGTAAGGCGTTTGCTTCGGCGCATAATACTTGCGGTAAAGGGTGCTGACTGTAGCTTCAACATTAGACTGTTCAACGTAACGAGGAGCTTTGCTAAATCCGCTAACGTTTAAGATAACATCTTTAGCTGTACGCTCGCTTTCTCTAGTCGCCTTCATGCTAATAGGTTCGAGGTCAATGAAGGTTGCTTTAAGCGTCTGCCGCATTTTCTCGTGCCAGGAGCTATTAGGATCTCGGATCTCCTGATCCATCCAGTTGACGCCAGTCCAAAGTTGTTTAACCAAGCCAATAACGCCGGAAGCTTTGTTTGAAATTAAATGCCATAGACCAGGAGCCAAACCTTCATGCTCAATGTGTTTAGCTATAGCAGCGAACTCTCTAGGATAAAACATAGTGTTCACCCGTTCGTCTTTACCGTCAGGTTTCTTATTCCCGTTCTTCGGGTAAAGGTAATCGATGAAGTCCTTTGGAGGCTCGCCGCTCAAAGCATAAGTCAACAACGCACCGTACATTAAGGATTGTGCGGTGTAGAAGGAAACGAACAGAGGACGGTCGAGCATTCCTTGTTTCGCCTTTTGTGACAATGAACCTTTAGCTACTATAGACTGCCCGATATCCATAGCGCCGCCGCCGTACTCACGAATGAAACCTAAGTTCCACCCCAATGACAACGCGTTAGCGACTGCTAAATCCTTTACCGTGCGGTTCCAGAACAAGGTATTATAAGCCATTTCCCCGTAGCGATTATCAATCGACTTAGCTAGTTTCCTAAAGGCCAAGAGTCGCTTGCCTTTATCAGTAATCAACGTTGGATCAACTGTCACCGCCGTTTGCACATCCTTTAAATAACTCGCGATTTTCAGCGAAGGAATCCAGACCTCAAACATTGGTTTCTGTAACGACTGAATAACAGCAAAGGGCAAATACCAAACTGTCTTCGCAGCGCCTTCAGCTCGTCGTACTCCAGGCTCATTAATCGTTTGCCTAATAGCTTTCCTTAACGAATCCATAGCGCCAGTTTTATACTGCACCGACATCTCTGGAATCATACCCCCTTCAGCCATGTATTGAAGAGCTTGCAAATCAGCGCCGGTTAGTTTGCTAGCTTCAACCTTCCCCTGATAAGCTCGCAGTAACCTATTCCCAGTTCCAGACATGTCAATTCCTGGCAAAGCTCCAAAAGTTTCTTTACCAAGTTCTTTATAAACTACAGCCTGCGCCATTTGTCCTAACCACTTTACAGGGCTGATTTGGCCACTGAGCAAAGACTTTGAAGCTCTAACCATTCCTGTTGCGTTGTCGATAGTGGCGACATGTAAAGGGTGAAAGAGTGAAAGAGCTAACTTAATCGGAACGATAGTGTTCTTTAGAAACATCGTACCACGAAAAGCGTCGCCGCGAAGCCCTGGCATAGCCCATAGAGACTTAGTGTCAAAGGCATTATATAAGATAGCGTCGGCGGCAGAATCAACCCAGTATCCGTCGCCATTAGGCGACCGGCGATAATTAGTCTCAACTCCCTTCGGCGGATCAGGGTCGCTCTTAGTCTTTTTCTTCGCCAAACCGTAGGTTTCAAGATCTTGTAACAACGTCACCCGCATCTCGGCGATATCGCTAGCATGCTGTCTAGCTAGCATGATTTCTTCAGGATTAGTAAACCTTGGCACAAATCCAGCTTTAATAGCTTCCTGATAAAAGTCAAACGAACGATCCTTAGTGAACTTAGGATCTCCCCACTTTGCACCGTACTTGGCTTGAAAGTGAGCCGCTAGTTTTTCTCCATCTTTAAAGATATGGTAAAGGTAGTTATCAATAGGATCATACTTGATGCCGAGTTTTTGGTCAGCATCGTAGATGTCTTTGTTTCGTTGGCGGATGTTGTCAGCCGCTTTTTGGAAAACAGGGTCGGTAAACTTCAACCCCTTTTCGAAAAAGTTCATGAACTTTAAAACGTTCGTCGGCGGCAACTTCTCCCAGAACATTCTACGGTCTTTCGAATAGCCGTGGTTAGTGGCGTCCTTGTTCATCGACTCAGCAATTTTATTCGCGAGTATCGCCGCCGACATCTTGGCCTTTGGCCCAAGAGCTTCAGGGTTGATAGTCCGAATAATTTCGTCGTACCAAGCAGTTAATTTACCCTTGGCGAACTGCCCGCCTGGAATAGAATCAAGCGTCGGCCCGCTAACAAAGATCTTGGTAGCTTCAGCAACAGCTGCTGGGCTAGGTTGAGCTGTTGTGCGGGTGACTTCGTAAACAGGAACACGAGGATTCTGCGAAACTTTATTCCCAGTTACAGGATTAACTTGATTAGGGTTTTCCTTAACTTCAAAACCCTTTTTAGCTAAAGCTTCATAAACCCGTACAGCATCTGGACTAACACTAAAGTCACTGGCTAAAGTTAACCCACGTTGAGCAGCAACGTCGGCAAGAGTGGCCATCATAGCTTGAGCACTGCCCTGCCCACGAGCATCAGCGACGACGTCAGCCCGTTTAACTTGCAAGTAAGTACTGCTTTCCTGGGCTAACAGTTCGCCGATGCCGGAAGGCAAAGTAACTGTGTGCTGACCAGTTTCTTCTTCAACTGTGTGAATAGGAGTTTGCGCAGTTATTTTAACCGGCGGCGCAACTGGCATCTCTGCAACAGTTTTAGAAACTGCGATACCAGCTTCTTCAGGACTAATAATTTCTTGTCCAGGCTTTAATTTAACTCTAGGTTTAGCTGGTTTAGGCTTAGGCTTAGATAATTCAATCTCAGTCTTCGCGACCTGCTCGCCCATTTGCTCAGCAGACTTCGCTATACGTGCAGCTGTTTCCTCGGCAGAAGGCGTCTTAATCGTAGGATTACGAATTTGCGCTCGACTATTAGCCTTGTCGATAACAATATTCATTAAGCCAGAAACGCTCAACTGTGCGCCGGCCCCCACAATCGTTGCGCCTGTGGTTTCTAACAAAGCTCGGTTAAGATCTTTGACAGTGACGTCGTCGCGAAGCTGAAGATTCCAGTCTTCCATCATAGTCGCGGCGGCAACTAAGTTCTCTCCCATGATGTCGGTGACCAGAAACTCAGCAGCTTTTCTTAAAAAGGGCGACTTCTTTGCCAAAGCCCCCATTGGAGTAGCTTCCGTTAACCCAGCAAGTCCGCCGATTAAACCTGCGCTGATAGCAGCTTCGCCTTCAGGAACTCGCAAAGCTCTAAGTTGGCCGTAACGTTGCAGCCCTTCCATTCCACCAAGCGCTACTAATGCAGGGGCTTGCCCACCAGGAACCAAAGCGCCGAGAGTTACAATTGGTACTGTCACCGCCGCACTAGACAACCCAGATTGAATAGTGCGTTCAATCGGCCCGGCGTCAGCCGGAATAGCTTCTTGTGCAGCAACTAAATGCTGGTGGGTCTGTCTAGCCGCTCGACCAGACTGCATCTCTGCGCCAAAGGCTCGTTGAGAAGCGCCTTGCGCAGTCTGCGCGGCGACGTCTCTAACAATGTTAGTTAAGCCAGTCCACTTACCTTGCCCTGGCTGCATAGTGCGTTTAAGACGACCAGATTCTAATTCCCCTGCTGCACTAGCTTCTCCAATCGCTACAGTGTCAGCGACAGCCTGATCAATACTAGAGCCGAGAGCACGTAAGTTAGATTTAACGCTAGCAGCAACAGACCCTGGTAAACGTTTCGCCGCGATAAGATCAGCATTAGGAATCACCGGTTCTGGAACTGAGCCGCCAGGAAAGTTTCTACGAGTTGCGGTTAAAGCGGTGCGAGCAATAGGTGGACCAGGAACAGTAGGCCCTGCACTAGTACGCTTTACAGGTTGAACAGGCGCGCCAGCAGCTTCTGTGAAACTGATTTCAGTGGTCGGCGGCGACGTAGGTTCACTTCCCATCGCTTCTTCAAAAGAGATTTCTGTTTCGTCAGCCATAATAGCTAAGCCCCTTCGTCAACGCCTTCAGTGAATTCGTTGTCGAAATTCTCTTCTTCATCTTCATCTTCACCAGTTAGTTCAGCGTCTAAGTCAGCTTCAGCTTCAGCTCTAGCAGATGCTGCCGGAGCTAGCTGAAAACCAGTTCCAGTCCAAAGCAAAGTTTGTCCAGCGTATTTGCCCTTTCCTTTATAAAACATGTTGACGCGTAACTTATCCTGCGCCGCCGGCATCTCAATTGGATTTTCCCTAGAACCAGTCATCCGACTACGCTTTCGCAGTCCACCAAAGTCACCTCGCGATTCAGCTTCAATAAACGCACGTCTAGCCGCTTGACTACGCGTCAAGTTATTACTAGACATCAAGTCTAACATACGTTCCGCTACTGGTCGAGCTAAAATCCTAGCATCCTCAGCAGTCACCGCCCCCATATATTCAGAGTTAATAATATCGCTAACTGAACGGATGTCTTCAGCCTTAGGTTGTTTGCCAATAGCGCCGGCTTTCTTTAAAGCTGCAGCCCGAGTATCGGCTAATCTACGCTGAGCTTCGATCAAAGAAACTCTGGTTTCACTTTCTTTAGCGTTAGCCAAGGAAGCATCAGCACGAGCCCTTGCGGCGTCGGTAATAGCTTTTTCCTTTTGGCTAACAACAGTGTCTTGGATCTTTGCGACCAACTCAGGACTATATTCCATCTGCGCAAATGGGCTAGGTTTGCCAGTGGTCATAGTGAACAAGTTATTAGCTTGCTTCCAGCCGGCTTCATCGCCAACGGTTTGCAGTAAGTTAGATGCTAGGGTTAAATCCTTAATTCGATTGTTTAGATCTTTATCCCTGATCTCTGCAGCATTTTCTCTAATAGTTGAAGCCTTGGAAGCATATTCAGCAGCTTGCTGCGGCAGACCACTTTGCAAAGCCATCTTAGCTAAAGCGTCTAAACTATTAGGAATGTCGTCCATTTCTTGACGACCTCCTCCAGGTGGAGCTTGGTCGGTTTTATCCTGTTGCTGAGCACTTTGCCCGCGCATCAGCTCTATCATCTTTTTCTGAGATTCAAGAGCAATTTCACCGGATTCCAGTGTAACGTTAGCTTGCTGAATTTCGACGTCGCCGCGACGCAAAGCCATCTCAGCCAAAGACTGTTCCATGTCTTCTTTACGACGAGCTTGAACACCAGCAGCAAAACCCCAGAGTTCACTCATGGCGTGCCGTATCCTTCAAAATCACCACCAGGGATATTAACGATGTATCCGCCGCCGCCGGCCATGGTGCCTGGAGGCAAAGCGGTTCCGTAAGAACCGTAGCTAGAACCGACAGCACCTGCAGCAGCTCCTCCTCCACCACCACTAGCACCAGCTCCGCCAAAGGCATAACCTAGCCCAGCTAAAGTGTTGCCGAGTTGGCTGTAAGCATCGTTTTGCGCACCTTGCCCAGCTTGATAACCTGCAATCGGATTGAACTGTGCGCCGGACAAACTAGCAAGTAGATTTTGTTGCTGCCGCAAATAATCACTAGAGAAAGACTGTCCAAACTTCTGCAACGCGATAGCTGCGTTGCCAGAGCCGGTAAACCCTCTAGCAGCATTAGAACGTTCAACAGCTTGAGTGCCTTGAGCAAAAGATTCTTGATAACCAGGGTCTTCAAAAATCTTACTAGGATTCTGCATTAAGTCAATCAACTGATTAGCAAAGTATTCTTGCCGACCAGCTTGCCCTCTAGCAATACCTGTCATTTCTTTACCAGTTTGTCTAGAACCATAAGCTCCATACGCACTAGCAGCAGCGCCGACAACTAAAGCAGTAGTTACAGCCATGTCACAACACCTTCATGTAGATAGTTTCTACAGGTTTAAACCCGGCTCTTTTATAAGTTGCTTCAACTTGCTCAAACATAGAGTCTTTCAAAGCAATCATGTTCCAGAAACTAACGCCTTTAATTTTAGCAGCTTCTTGCAGTGCGAAGCGAAGTTTAGTTCCAGCGCCATCTTTACGGTGTTCTGGGTCAACCCACCAAAAGGCTTCAACGCCTTGCAAATAGTCGTTATTCCAGTAAAGCGGTGCTATAAACGCCGCCGCCGCCCCTACAACTTTCTCATCAACCTCGGCAACTAACAACAAGTGCTGAGTCAACAATAGCTCAAGCGTCTCAATTAAAGACGTTTCATCTATTGTTGTCAGTTTTCTATAAGGATTGAACTCGAAGAACTTATGCCCAATAGCTACTAGAGAGGAGAAGTCTAAATAAGCTGCTTGACGGATTATCACTTAAATCACCTTAACTTAACTTAGTAAAAAGCAGTCAGCACTAATCGTCCATTAGCTGCATCGGTGCCGAAGCCGCCAATTGGTTCAGCACGATGCATTAAGTTAGCTGGAAAGAAAGCTACTCTGTTAGGCACCATGTCTGCGAGTTCATAAACTCTCCAAGCTAAAGGGTTGTTAGTATCGCGCTTCCAAATAGCTTCTTCAACTTGGTTTCTAGGATCACTACGCATTCCAGTTGACTTATGCTCGACTAATGAAGTTCCGCCTTTGCAATATTTAGCTCTGGTCAAATAAAGCATTAATGACTGGTTGCCCATTAAAGTGTCAGTATGGGCTTGATGAGGAGCTTTGACGCCGGCGAGACTCAAACGTAGAAAAACTGTTTTCGGCTTACCTAAAAACTGCAATACTGTTTCAGGGATGTCGGTGCTAATGTTAGGATAAACAACTTTATCAACAGGATTTTCAACCCCTGCATACGAGAGCTTGTCACAGCGCTCTCGCAACATGGTGAAGATATCCTGCGGTAAAAAGTCGTCTATAATCTCGAACATTACGTAGCCTGCGTTTGTGCAATCAGCACTCCATTTTCAAAAGTCATTGATCCTTGAGCACCAACACCTGTCAATGCAGCAGTAGTGATAGTGCCATTAAAACCTTTGTTCAATAGACTATTTATTGAGTTCATCCAAGCTATCATATTTGGGCTTGGAGTATCGTTAGAGGTTACTAACTTCTCTTCATTAAGAGGTGGAGGATAAAAGTTACTCATCTTACAACGTTCCGATGTCTAATTGTAGATCAACTGTCTTTAAGCGCAGAGTTGTATTACCTTCGTAACGCATATGCCAGGCTCTGTTAATGAATGAACCACAGTCTGTTAATTGAGGTTCAATAGTAGCTAAATTGACTTCCCGAAAATTAGACCATTTATCAGTTGCGTAATGGCTGTCGTTATGCCGGATCTTCAATATACCTGGAACAGGATCAGCATCAAACAACATAGCTCCTAAGTTCTTTGAGCGTCGAGTACCTGCGTCATATTCAAGCATATAAAGATCAAACGGGCAAACAACACCAGCATCGTTGGTGTATTCGTAAGCTTCGCCGGCGAAATACAAATTACCTGTACTATCCTGTACTACATATCTCCACTTACCCGCAGTGGCAGAAGGTAAATAAGTAGAGTAAATGGGTGTCCAACGTCCACCAGTTGAACTAGTCCATTGATACCAGAGTTCTTGGTCAAGGTCATAGACGAAAGTGAAATCGGCGTTTAAAGCGCTAACAACATAAAATCGGTGACCGCCGAGTCTGAATACTTGACTATACCAAGTATCTGTAGCGGCTAGGCGTAAGATTCTTTCAACTGAAGGGTTAGAGATAACACTATGTTGCATCTTACGAATGATGCTGACTTGTGGACCAGAAGTTCGGTTAGTTGAAACAAATAACAACATGCCGTCGAAGTCTTGAACAGTACCTGCATGTAAACAGCCATAAGGCAATGCTGCACCTTGCAAACGCGAAAGCGGCGATCCTGCGGCATTACCAGCGTCGTAGAAAAACTCTGTCGTCCACTGCTTTAATGCTACAGCATAGTTTAAATGCTTAGCCAAAGCTATACCAAAATCCGGTTCTTGATTAGCTTGAATTAAGTTTAACAAGTCCCAAAAATCTGGATCGTCTAAACCAGTAGTGCCTAGGACATCTCTAAAAATTCTAAATACAAACAAAAAACCATCTAAGTAAGACCATCCACGAAAAAATGAATCAGTACCAGTTGGAAAATTATTAGCGCCGAGAAGTTGAGTTACAGTTGCGCCGTCGGTCCAATAAGCAGTAGTGCCGTCGCCGAAAACTAGTTTAGCTGGAGTACCGCCAACTGAAGGAATAATGACAAAGTTATTAACTGCACTAGGTCCAACTGCAGTTACGCCGATATTAGTACCGGCTAATGTTACTAGATTATGACTAACGACAGTATTACCTACAATTGAAATAAGTTTTCCAATCCCAGGGAAAGTTTCAAAATAATAAACACCTTTACCAACACTAGCAGCACTATACTGAATAGTAGAAAGTCCAGGTCGTTTGTAAAGATTAAACTCTCCGCTGACTTGATCCCTTTCAACATACCCGTTTATGATTCTGGAACTTTTTGCAAAGGTATCGTCACGAGAAGTAAACTGAGTAGCGAGTTGTAATCGCTTCGGAATCGCAACTGTTTCAAACTGCCTGGCCATTAGCGAAACATCCCGTTCATCTGAGTTGTACGAGAGTCGGGGGTGAAACGAGTTGAAGTGTCTTCAACGTCCCAGTCTTCCAGCGCCATGCGATAAATGGCTGCGCGTTGTTGGCAACGATCCATAATAGTTTGAGGCTGACCGGTAGAGATTTCATCAGCTAAAGCCCATTGCAACCACATGAACCATTCTTGAGGGAAGCTGAGAGAGTCAGTTAAACTGACCATATTGGTGACTTGGACTTGGGTGATAAAGTGGACTTCACCAGTTACGGCTTCAGCATCTGGAGTGTTCCAAAGGTAAACATCAAGAGAAAGTTGTTGCTTGTCAACGAAGTAAGAAGAAACAGCGCCCTGTTGAACAACATTCGATAACCGAGTGTATTCGTCTCGCGACAGCGGCGGGTCAATAGGGCGCTTGTTGAAAGAAGAATCGATGTAATAGCCTTGGATAATACGCATAGGCTTAGTCATTACCACATTGCCGGCTGGGCCAAAACGGTAAAGAGCAAGTCCGGCGGTGAGAACTGGAGCTGCGATAGCAATGTCAGTGTTGAGCCAAAGTTTTAACCCCTGGGTTTGTTCGACATTGATAATGTCGTTAAGGCGATTAAGGTTCTCGGCATACTGACTAGGAGTCGGGTCAGAATCCTGGGCCAACTTTCCCGCATTCCTCATAGCATAGGTGATGATACGTAAAGGAGTGTTGAAAGTGGCTGGCCCAGGCATGAGAGGAGTTCCTTATTGAGCAGGGTCGTAGATAACGTAAATAAACAAACTTTCTCCGTCCGTCGGAGGATTAATTCCTTTTAAGCTGGGTCATCCACAGTAAAGCCGCTAGTAGCTCCCAAACCTGCATTAATATTACCAGTCCACAAATCATTAGCATTTGATACTGTGTAACCTCCAGCTGAGGAATATGTTCCTGAAAAAAAGTTTTTAGTGATGACGTTCAAACCACCTCCACCTGCTAATTCAACAGAATCAGTAGTGAAACTACCCATCATATTATCATAAATATGACTAGACTGCAGAGCCATGATAATATGGCTGCCGTTTGCCCAAAAACGATTATTTCGAATTTTCCAGCCGTTACCGCTGATTCCTGACATTGCTGTAGTCATGTTGTTGAAATCACATTCCGCAACTTCCACGTTAAATACAATTTCAGTAAAGACACCAGCAACGCCTGAACGAATACCAATACCATCACCAGCAAACCTACAACCGTAGATTGATGCGTGAGAAGCGTCTCGTTCGGCGTCTCCTGCACCTGCATTACGCACCAATTCAATGCAAGCTGCATTGGCGTCAACGGCAGTAAACAGTAAGTTCATAAACCGCCAGCCTTGCTGCAGCACTCTAACAGTAGCTTGTGCGGCTACGCCACCGCTAGTAGGAGGTGCCCACTGAGAAGCAGCCCAGTTACCGCCGACCGGCGTCGCGTCTGCATGCCGTGGACGGTTGCCACAGCCGACGACGGTGACGTCAAAGATATTGACGGGAGTGACTAGTTGTTCAACGACTTTACCAATGACGTAGATCACATCGCCAGAAGCAACTGCAGCAAACGCTCGGGCCATTGTGCTGAAAGCGCTATTAGGAGAACGCCCTGTACCGTTGCCGCCATAACTAGGATCAACAAACCAAGCTCGACCTCTATTTCTAATTCCGTTGTTGGTAGAGAAAACCTTTTGAGCTGTAAAGCTCCCAACACCAACAGGCATACCGCCGTACTGGAAAACACCATCTGCAAAAGTAGTCATTGTCTTGATCTCCGCAACCTCTGCTCGGGGGAGTTCCCAGCAGTCTGGCCTAGACCAGCAGAGGTGATTAGTGAAGGGTGGCCGAGAAGAGAAAAGAAAATTAAACGTGCATAATCGGTAGAATTATGCACGTTTATAAATCAACAATTAACTCTTACGGACCATTGCTTGCATACAGACCCCGAGGATCAGTGTTACCAGCGCTGAACCGCATGTAGGTCGCAGCCTTGGCGTTCTTGGTGTCGAAGTCGTTGTCCTGATCGAACATCGGTTGATCGCGCCAAAAGAACTGCATGCCATTAGGGCAGTTGGTTCGGACAAACCAGGCTCGCGGCGAGTTGAAATAGTGATTCATCTTAATGCCTTTGGGAAAGGCATTTGTTGCACGAAGCACGTTCAACGCGTTGTTAGCAGTATCGTTCTGCAGAATGCTCTTCAAGATGCGGTTCGCGTTGAACCATTCCTGACGAGCAACATGCAGGGATTGCTGCATCAAAGAGAACAGCAAACCACGATCAGTCGTCGCACCCATGATCATGATACACATGTCTTCGAGAGCGGTCTCGGAGAGGTCTGCAGCAGGAGTAAGGGCGTTGGAGTAAGTACCGCCAGTGGTGTTAACGTGAGCCGCGTTGATAAGACTCAGACCGTCAGCACTAAGAAACACTGCGCCGGTAAAGGCATCGTTATAGAGGGCAGCGGCAACATTTTCAATAGTCTGATTGATTGAAAAGGCGTTGCCCTGAGAACGATTGCGGGAGACTTTCTCGTAAAGGTTATCGCGAAGTTCTTCAAACGTTACCTTATAACCTAGAGCATAAGCAATATGAGTGTAACGCTGAGTTGGTCCCTGAACTTCCGAGTCATAGGACAAAGGCGCGCCTTCAGCTTTTGCTGGGGCAAGACCAAAGCCGGTGATCTGAGTGTCCTCTTCATATGCCATGCTGGAAGGCATAACGTCATAGAGGTCCGTGTATTCAGTAGGGTGCGAGTTATAAACTTGCCCCCAAAAAGCATGCACCCCAGGCCAAAGAGCCTTAGGGTGATTGCCGGTTGTAATTACGCCGCCTGGCATGGTAAGATACTCCTGAAAGAAACGAGTTGAATTGGGCTAAACTGAAACTGATTAAGGCTGAAAGTAAGTTATGCGCCTGGTCCAAGAATACCAGTACGATACTGATGGTTATTGATCAAGCACAGCCACTTCGCATACAAGCCGAAAGTGTTCAAAACACCTTGTTCGTACTTGCGCACGAGGCCCAACAGTTTAAGATTAAGAGTAGCAGTATCTGCGACAGATGAACTATCTACCATTGTGCCAGAAACACGAACACCAGTTGCCGGAGCAGCGTAGATAATGTCGGCATTATCCATAGAGTCAGTTGAAGCAATGGTACCGCCATCGCCGTCTTCCTGAATCTCAAAGATCACGTCTGGGTCGTCGCAAACAGCAGCGTAATAAGCGACAGCCTGTGCACCAGTTGGACGAGAAGTCGCTGTAAGATCAGATGGGTTAATATATGGCCCACCTTCAGCATTTGTCCCGACGGCGATAATAACACCAACTGCCGGGCCGCCGGCGGCTGCTAGAGTAATACCACGAATACCACGAGTAGCGTCTGCAGTTCGATTGAGTCTTACTAGATCGCCTGGGAAAAACGGATTAGTGTCCGCCGCAGCGATGTAGTACTGATTGACCTTACCATCCCAATCCGCACCACCAAGGTACTTGACGGGAGACAGGCCACTTGGCTTGTTAAGCATGTGGATTCTCCGAAAAGGTTAAAGATAGGTTAAACATAGTCATTAACGAAAAAGAAACTTCAACTTACCTCAGTGGTGCGGTCAACTCATCTCGACGTATAAGATAGGCTTGAAAAATTGTCAAGCACTATCTTCAAGTTACCTTTTTAAGCCCTTTGTTAAACAGTCTACCACTAGAATGCCCGGTTGAGCGAACGTAAGTGGTACTGTTGTCAGCGTTTTGTGCCGCTCCCGCAACCTGAGTGCCAGCAAAGATAGTTTGGATAACTGCAGCGTTACGGTTGTCCAAGACTTCGCGATCTTCCTTCCACCATTCTTCCTTGATCTTCATCAAGACATGAGATTCAGGACGACCGTTTTCACTTGTTTTATTGCCCATGATGCTGACTCTGGAACCCAAGTCGGTGTTCCCAGACTCGTCAGCTGCACTAGCTGGGTTATGTTGGTTCAAACGAACTTCATCTCGGCCAACAAACTCATAGCCAGCGTCGATAGCGCCTGGAATGTTAGATTCCAGAAACCAATAAAGAACATAACCTGGAATTGGATCAACTTCGAGTTTCCGCCGAGGAACAGACAAGGGAATACGCTTTCGTTTAGGCTGAACAGTGGAAGCCGCGCTGTTAACGTTACTAGGGTTAACTGCAACGTTAGCACCAGGGACGTTTGCGCCGGGAACAGTAATGTTATCGCTCATGATGGTAAATTACCTTAGGTTAAAGTTAAGAAGCAAAGTAAACATCGACATAGTGCTTACGCCAAGCAGCTTTGTCTTTAAATGCGCGGCCTTCGCCAACGACCCAGGCTTCCTGGCGATCACACGCGGCTTTAGCATCAGGAGGGAGTTCGGCAAAGGACTTGCCTGAAGAACCGTTGCCGCCACCGCCACTACCACCGTTGCCAGAGCCGTTGCCGTTAGCGCCGCCGCCTTCAACTTTTGAGCCAGTTGCTTGGCGATGCTGCGTGAACATTTTGTTTACTTCGGCAGTGACTTTGTCGAAGAATCCTCGGCCTTGAGTAGTATCGCCGCCTTGGCGAAGCTCTCGCCCGATCTCAACAGCTAGAGCTGTTTTACGCCCATCAGTACCAAACCAAGGATTTTCAGCATTCCATGCTTTGAAGATCGGATCGTTAGCTGGATTGTCTTCTGGTGAAGTTGCAGCCGCAGTAGCTTTACCTTTCTTTTTCAGCTTAAGCGGAAGCACATCTTCAACGTCTTCGTCGATAGTGGCTTCAGCTTGCTGAATCGCAGCGGTTTGATCAGCGATTTGTTCACCGAGTTCTACTTCCAAGTCAGAATTGTCATCGCGGCGAGCCTGAGCTTGCGCCTTGATCAACTCTCTACGCTTTTCCTTTGCAGCGTCTCGACTAGCCTTAGTGTTAAGATTAGTGAGGACCTGAATAGATTCCTGGGAAGCAGTTAGCAGCGCAGCAGTTTTCTGCAACTGGTTTTCTAATTGCTGAATCTTCGCGTCGCTCTTACGAGAATGAGCTTGAAGAATCGGGAGGACTTCTTCTCCACGCTTTACAAAGGCGTCGGCGTCAATCCAGCGATTAGGATCACCGCGCCACTTGTCTTTAGGCGACCAACCCATTTCGCTAGCGCGGCGTTCAACGTCAGCTCTGGCAGCTTGAGCCGCAGCGTTATCACCACCCTCGCCGCCATCAGCACCTTCATCACCAGCTGCTTCCAATAACCTATAGTTAAATCTAAGCATTTTCATTTACTCCTATTCCTCGTCCATTACCTGCATAAAGATATCTTTATCGTTGACCGCGCGGTAGGCTTTACCATCTTTGGGCCCGGTTACTATACGGCCTGCCAAGTAAGGAACCATCACACGATCGCCGATTTGAGCTCTGGGTTCAGGTTCGTCGCACCAACAGGCGCTACCAATAGCGATTACCACACCGTAGTCAGCACGTTGGCTGACCGAGTCTGGAAGGATCAATCGCGATCCTTTGCGCTGAGGTTCGTAAGGGCTTAACAATATACAATGACCTTTAGGAAAAAGGCCTGAAGTGTTTAGATTAGGCAATTCTATCCCTTGTTGCCAGCCATTACGTTCAAGATCTCTTTGAAACTGTTTACTCATAGTCATCTGTCAAACCTTCCTTTAATTGTGCGTAATTCAAGTCAATAAACTTCTCAATAACCTCAGTTTGAGCGACGCCTGCGGCGTTGGCTTCGGCGGTTCTTTCAGCAGTGTCTTTCTGAAAAACCCCATTAGACCATTGATCCTTCAGCGCCTCCGCCCATAGCCACATCAGCTGGAATACCGCCCTCGTCGCCGGCTCCGCCTTCCATGCCAGGAATTCCTCCTCCGAGACCAGGAACCTGTGGTTGTCCTGGCTGTTGCTGTAATTGCGCATTCTGATTACCTCCAGTCATTTGATCTTCACCTTCTTCACCTTCGCTACCAATACTGCCCAAGGCAGTAATGCGTTCGTTAATCATATCGTTATGCTGCTGCAAAGCGGTTAGCGCGACTTGCAAATATTCTAAGCGGGTTGCAGCGACAGCAGCATCGACCTCGGCCATGGACTGGGCAGCCTGAGCCTGCAATTGAATGATCTTTGCAGAGTTAAGCCGCTTCTGTTCCATAAGAGTCGCCATCCATTGGAGTTTGGAATCTTGAAGTTGCAATTGCTTAATTTTAAGCTGCATCTCCGCGACAGCAATCTTAGGATTCGGCGGCGGCGGAACTTTATCCGGTCCAGGAAAGAACTTGTCAATGGCGCTAACACGCATGGCTCGAAGGAAATTGCGTTCAACATAAGCGATATCGTAGCCAGGAACTTGTTGAGAAGCCTCGCGGATAGACTGAGCCTGAAAGAATCGCTGCGCCATTGAAGTAATATTAGGGTCGGCGCTAGGGATGACTAAGTCAGAATTAGTTAAATAGTCTTCCCGTTTAGCAGAGTTGCCCTGGCCAAAGCTGAAACTCGGAGGCAAGTGAATAGCATTAAGTTTATGGAGTTTCTTAAATTCTTCCTTCATCGATCGCCAGATACGTTTGAAAATGGTCGAGAAAACCTGCATGCCTTGTTCCAAGGCGTTGCGGGAGGTTTCCGCCGGAGTGTTTTGACCTGGAGTCTTACCGACCATTTGTTCAGTCGTCGAAGCCACTCGATTAGTATATTCGATTAGCAAGCTGAGCAGGTTATACAATACAGTTGAAGGCTGACGATCAGGATAAGGAACTATGTTCTTTCTAAGATCGTCGCCGGTGGAGTCGACTCGCTTCCATTCCCAAGGAGCCATGGAGTATTCGCCACCTCGAATCTTTGCACCACGGCCAAGGAAACCTCCCAGGGAGTTTTGCATGGTACCAGCGTCGAGGAGCTGGTTGATTGAAGTATTGACAGCTTCGTTAAGCGGTCCTAAAAGAACACCAAAGCCAATATCGTAGATGCCGCCGTCAGGAGAAGGAATAAAGCCATACTTGGTAAAGTATTCTGTCGGACGGATACAAATAATCTCACCAGTTTCAGTGGTTTCAATCTGGGTTTCACTATCCCAACGAGCTACAATGCGCACTACGCAACGGGAAGTTGCTTCGATGGTAACGATGTAGGGTTCAGAGTAACCGTCGCCGTCGAGGTCCAAAAGGCGGTGCTGTTCAAGACATTGAAAAGGCGTGTCTTGGTCAGGAGGCGAGGGAGTCAGTCCCTGGCGGTTGTCTTGATGAGCTTGAGTAACGGTAGAAGGCGCTGCTACAGCCACCGGCGGTGAATCTGCTTTATACCAAGTTTCGTCGCGGATATCCCTAAAGACTTTCCTAACAATCCGCTCGTGCATTTCATTACGAGAAAGTGTTTTAATGTGAGTCTTTCTAGCGCACGAGTCAACAGACTTAGCATAGTAATCCATTACTAAGTCTTTGGCTAAAACCAACTCGCCAACATTGTAGCCTAGTTCGCCAGAGTAATAAGACTTGATAAAAGAAGTCCCGACGATAGCTTCGTTAATAAACAAACGATCGTGCTGTTCTTCCCAAGAAGAATCTTGGGTTAAGCATTGCCAAGACATGTGAGTGCCAATACGTTCAGCACGTTTGGTTAGAGCGCCGGTAGGGTCTTCGCCGACGACTTGACAGTTAACGATTTCTGGACCACTAATAATGTTTGCGTAGGCGCGAGAGCTGAACTGCAGCGCCGCGATAGTAATCAAAGGAAAGATAACGTTAGAGCAATTCTGCCAAGGCCAGTTCTTATCCTTTTGAATCTGCAACGCGAAGTTCATCCCAGCTTCATTGCGGCGCAACCACGCTGTACGAGAGTTTTGATCGGCGAAGTAACCTTCATAAACTAAATCGCCAATGGCGCTGAGATCTTCAGCCGAGAACCGGTCGCACAAGTTCGGCGCTTGCATTACCGCTTCGTCAAGCCTGATCTTTGTAGAGAGTTTAAGTGCCATAGTGATTAGCCTAGTATCCAGTTACTCGTGAACGCCCGTCATCGCCTTTAAGACGTTGAGCTTGGTGTGCGAAAGCAATTTCTTCTTCAGTCAATTGATCTTCTTCCTCAACAACTTTATCTTGAAGGCCAATAACTAACCAAGCAGTTGAGTCGAATTGGTCGTCCGCCATGGCTTCGCTGTCTGCGCGAAAGAGAATGATTTCGTCTTCATAATCGGGATACCATTCAGCGGTTTTATCAAACCGCATTAGGCCAGCCCGAGAACGCTTTTGAAACGGCCGGCCACGTACAGCCTTGTCTTTAGTTGGCATCCGTGGTTCGATCTTTAAAAAGATATCTCGATCTTTCATCTCTTCTGCTAAGATCGGGGCGATAGTTTTCCAGATTACTCCGTCTTCGACGTAAAAGGTAAAGTCGTCGTCACTTTTTCCCCAACGAGCCTGAACATCAAAAAAACCGTCAATGATCTCGTTAGTAGCTAGACGTCCGACCAGCTGATCTTCAATACATATAGTGCGATCAAGGCACTTACCGCCAATAGTGAAGCTAGTACGGTTAGCGGTATCCGTTTGAGATACTGCAAAATCGACGCCACAAGCCCGTTTTTTAAAGAATTCATGATAGTTAATCTCTTCACCGTCGTACACGAAAACCATCGGCAGCATATCGTCTTTGCGAATATACTGCTCGTCATTATCCATTGGGTCATTAAGATACTCTTGAGAGTATCCGGCGGCATCGCCTTCGTCAGAGAATTCCTTTCTGATTGCGCGGAGACGAGATTCAGGGAACTTTTCAGGCCAAAGAATTTCGCTAAAGTCGTTAAAAGCTTTATGTGCTTTATAAAGTCTAGAATTCCAAGCTTTATTTTTGATTAAGTGGCTAAGAAGAGAGTCGACATGTAGAATTGTTCCATGACAACGAATCCGCCCTCCGTCACGTAGAGCCTGTTTACAGGCGCGAAAGAACCATCGTCGAAACTTTCTTCTTCGATCTTTATTCTCAACTTGTTCGTCGTCTTCCAAGTCGTCTGCAACAATAAGCCCAGGACGCTTTCCTCGCCACTTTCGACCACGGATCTTTTGTTCAGCACCGCGAGCGATAATGCGAAATTCGTGGCCGTCGGTACAACTGACAATGATGTCGGTCTTTTGCTGAACGACAAAGTCTTTAATATGGAAGTCACGGCGGAGATCCTCGTTCTCTGATAATTCGTTAGCTATATCACCAAGGTGTTCGATAGCCATTTCTTCGCTGGAACCGACTAAGATGACATAGTCTTCCTGGCGGAAAGATACATTAGCTAAGATGAAATCGTGGGTGAGACCGGTAGACTTAGCGTGGTTGCGCGGCGCCGCCGTAGCACAAGCTGGGTGTAAGCTACAGTAACGGTCCCAACATTCACGATGAAAGTCAGGGGTTGGCTGCGGCTGATCGTACTTTGGAGATAGATAGACGCCAGCGAAGGCCTCGATCATCTCGGCGGTAAGTAAAACACCCATGAGTTAACTATTCTCAGCACTCATTACAACTTTACTTAGTGTCCAAGCGATAAATAACCGGTCAAAGAAAGTAAAATGATATTCGTTTGGCTGCGTTCGTAGACTGTCAATACGTGCTAGTTCACTAGTACTAAAGTGTTCTCTAACCCCAACATAGTGAGTTGAAAGAGGGTCAAAGGTGTCCAACAAAGAATGTAGAATAGTGCCTGATGTAGTGTGACTCATGGTGATTCCGAAGGCATGTGAGGATGAGGGTTCCATCCACGCTTAATGAACTCTGCGCGGATGTCCTGGTAGTTGACTTTCAGCAATTCGTAACGAGTCCAAAGTCCATAACAAAACACTAGTAAAACTAAAGACAAAGTAAGCGCACAATACGAAATTGCTTTATCAGAAACAGTGACCGACGACTTGGAATTTGAACTCGGACTATAATGCCGCCGACTATGCGATGACTTACGAACTTGCGAAGTCATTGGCGAGTCTCCAATTTAGCCTTGATTTCACCGACTCCGCTGCTAATAGCGGCAAGTTGTTCTGAAATCACAGCAATCTTTACATCTTGGGCAGAATCCTTTTCAGCCTTGGCTTCTAGCTTCGCAATGTTAGTTTCAGCATTAAACATACGCTGATCGAATCTGCCTGCCAGCCAGGCTAAACTAGTAATGTTAATTAATACAGCTATACAAATGCCAGCCCAAGCTATAGGATCTCGTCGCTGCGTAACGCGTTGCATCCCTTCTCCGTTAAGCTCTTCTGCGAAGTCGTTACGTTCGCTCATTTTGCTTTACTTCACTTAGCTCTATCCCAGCCCATTACACTGCCCATACCACTGATTATTAAAGCTGGAGCATTCATATCAGAATCTCCAGAATAGCGATAATGAGTACTGCCTTTTCCATCCAAATCAACTTCTCTCCAGAGAATAAGTACACCGCTGCAATGGTCTGAAGAAATAGCAATTTTTTGACTAGCATCAAATAGAGCGTCTTGAACAGACCAATCAGCACCTTTGTTAGACTTGTCTGAACGCTTGTTGCGGAGATCGAAACCTTCAGGTTTAGTAATGAGCTTCACAAGAATTACCTGTTTATTACTGAGTAATTTCAATAGTAATAGTAATAACGAGATTACCTGGAGCACCAGGAACATCAAAGGACTTAGCAACAGTAAGGCTAGGGGCACTATCGCCGGCTTCACTACGAGCTAGAATGCGATAAGTATGAGTGCCGAGAGCGAGGTTGCTGTCTGTATAAGTACGAATAGCAGCAGTTGTAGTGCCGAGTTGTGTCCAAGTAGTATCGTTGAGCTTTTGAACACTGTAACTGAGAATAGGGCAGAGAGTTAGATCTCCACCGCCAGCACAAGAAGACGGGGCATCCCAAGTAATAACAGCTTGACGATTGATAGTTTGAGCTGAGGAGGCGAAACTACAAAAGAATAAAGCTGCAGTTAGAATAGAACGACTCATGGATTAGTACTTCTTCGTGAGGAAGAGTAAGAGAGTATAAGTCTGAATCGGCGTGCCGGCGGCGACAACAATGTTGTTGACTAGAAGGTTGATTTCGCCGTCGTAACCAACGTCGCCAGGAACTGGTTGCAACCCGCCAGCTGGGCGGAAGTCGAGGTTATCATGCCCTGATAAACCTACCATTAAGCGATCTGTGGTAGCGTTCCAAAGAAGTTGAATCGCTAGTCCATCAGAGATGGAGTATTGAACCCATTCTAGGCTGAAACCGGTTAGTGGCCCTGGAATTGGATCGTTGTTGGTGAATTCGGCAAGGGTGATTGCAGGAGCAACGGTGAAAGTCGCCGCCGAAGTGTCTAGATTACCAACTAGTTCCACCACAGCATTGCGTGGACCTTCCTGAATAATCCGCTTTGAATTACTGTTAGCCATTAGAAGAAAGTCCTTGGTAAATTAAATTAATTTAAGTCAAAGGCCAGTTTAAAACTGAAAGATCTACCAACAAACCGGCTGTTAAAACTGAAACATCTGTGTCGTTAGCACTGACAGCAGCTACATCATAAACAAGAGTAGTTTTTTCTGGAATAGAAATACCGCTAGGGAAAGTTAAATTTATCCCTGGTTCGCTAATAGTAAAATCTAAACCTGTACGAACTACTCCAGAAGGATCTCTTACATCAGCATGAATATCAGCTACTACGCCAGGGCCAGTAGATTTACCAATAATTAACTGAGTTGATTGAATATAAGCTCGATTGTTGGCAGGGGTGGTGAAGGAACCTTGACGGCTAACACCAAAGGTAGGTGCGACTATAGCTCTAACTGCGCCGCCGCCGGCGACTCGAAGGGTAAGAGTGCCAACGTTATTGGTAGTAGAGCCAGCTGTTAAAACAGTGCTGAGTTGATGACGAAAACAATCAGCTGCAATCGGCACGGCGGTAATACCATTAAGAACAACTACAACTGTATGTAAAATGTAATCAGCATCAAGATATTGAACAGCTACCGTTCTAGCACCAGTTCCAACTGCAGCGTCATTACCGCTAGAAGAAACAATTTCCCAAGATTCTTCAGCAACTGCGAAAAGTTGCAAAACATTACCAGCACCAATAGTTAAAGGTGGCTGAATAGTTTGAATATCAACAGCTCTTGCAGCAATGACAAAACCGGAAACACCTTGAACTAAGCCCATTAAAGCAGCTACTTTAAAATCTTGAGGAAAAGTTACAGAACCCATTTTAGTTTGTTCCTTAAACTAAGGCCGGTACAACAGCTAGGTAACTGGATTGTTGAAGAGTTTTGCTCAGAGAAGTAGTGATAGTGCAGACGAGTTGATAGATGCAGCCACTAACCCCGGCGGTGAGAGTTTGACTAACAACCTTTCCACTTGCAGTGGCAGCGCCGCTGATGATAGCTGAAGGCGCCGCATCAACACCGGAATAAACTGTCGCTGTGACAACCTGAGTAGAAACAGTCTCCGCCGCCGTCATCGCAGCGGTGAAATCAAAGGTAACCGGCGCGGTTTCGCCGACCTTTTTAACCTGTTGAACTTGTAAACCACCAAAAGACATTGGAGTTAATACCCTTTGCGTTTATGCTTCATCATCCCAGGACCTTTCACCGCCCCCGGCGTAGGGTCGCCGGCGAGTTGTTTGTGCTGACTAATCGGCGTCGCGTCAGTCGGCGGCATTTGACCATGCGTATCGCCGCCGTAACCTTCACAGGTATAGCTAGTGTTACCGATAGGTGGCTGCGAATAACCAGGCAATTTAGGGGTTGACATCGGTGTAGATTCCTTCGATAGCAGAGTTTTTAGTACTGTCTAGCAAAGCCTCTAGCTTTTTCCGTTGCAACAGTGCTACTAGGCCGCCGCCAAGCTGCTCAAGGTGAATGTGAACGTCGGTTTGGGCTGCAGGTTGAGATTGGTCCTTCACCCCATACCCGGCGGCGCGAGAGCCGATTTCCAGCGCTCGTAGAGCTAGTTGGTCAGGGATCTCTTCAGCTGGCTTGTTGAGTTTTTGCTGAAGAATATCGAGTGAACGGGAGACCAGGGCTTTAAAGTTATCCTCGACGGTGAGGCGAAGAACAGGGTCAATGATTTCTTCACGGCGCTTAGCTAAGGCTGATTGAAATGCATCCGAACACATTACTTGGCTAACCCAGGACGGCGTTAAACTAAAGTGCTTAGCTAAAGCGTTTTGACTGATCGCCGGGTTAGTAAGGATCAAGTCAATCATCGCCTCGTGGTTGTAGGCGATCTTTTGAATCGCTGGTTTAGAACCAGGCCCGCTAGTCGGCCAAGAAGGAGCAGAAACTACTGCCTCTACCTTTATCGCCGCCGGCGCCGCCCCACCAATCTCTGCAAACAACCTATCCAGGTCCACAGCTGCTTCGCTCACAGATCACCTCTTTCCAAAGTCCCTCCCGTTTAACCGCATAGCGGTCAGCTGTCAAGTTATTCCCGCCACATCTTTAATTTCACCCGTGAGTAACTTTATCAATTACCTACGTGGATTAATCGCCGCCCCACCTCGTCGCCGACCCTCATCTCGCATTAGCCCGCACCTCATCGCCGCCACGCCATTTTACCCCCTCCCCCTCTCCTCACCCCTCGGGGCGGTTCATCGTTTAACCTAGAGCCTCAGATTTACCACGTGTAGAACTACCCGAATTACGTACGTGGGTAATTGAGGAGGAAAAAATTCAGGGGGAGCATGATAGCGCGCGCGGGAAAGTTTCAAATTTTCCCCCCCTGGGGTGTATGGGACC
>Ga0209431_10000304_pt1 | contig 39861 bp, 46 predicted proteins | sample RifCSP13_3_FD_184021 | JGI IMG/M metagenome (GOLD analysis project Ga0209431, IMG submission 184021) | Soil microbial communities from Rifle, Colorado - Rifle CSP2_sed 13_3 (SPAdes) (version 2) | ecosystem: Environmental > Terrestrial > Deep subsurface > Rock core/Sediment | place: Rifle... | reverse complement strand
TTCTTTGCGTTCTTTATCTTTTGATTCTTTGCGTTCTTTATCTTTTGATTCTTTGCGTTCTTTATCTTTTGATTCTTTGCGTTCTTTATCTTTTGATTCTTTGCGTTCTTTATCTTTTGATTCTTTGCGTTCTTTATCTTTTGATTCTTTGTGTTCTTTATCTTTTGATTCTTTCTTGTCTTCATGCTTTTCTTTGTGATCTTGAGCCTTGAATGTATTTTCTGTCTGCTCTAAGATGTTCTCAATTGTACGCTTTGATTGTTTGTCTGCTTTTTTGAGTAATTTTTTTACTATCTCTTTATAATCGTGAAATAGTTCTTTGAACTCTTTTTTGTCTTGTTTATCTGCGTCTGCTAAAAATTGAGACAAATTTACTACAGATAACACTTGATCTTTTAGACTCTCAAGACCAATTGATGGATTTGATTGCAAATACAAGATTTTTTCATATAACTGATTCACTCCGGTGTTAGAGCTAGTAATTACTCTGGCATGCTCAAATTCCAGAATTGAATGATCATCTGTGTCATCAGAATCATCACATGCTCCCAAATAATCACCGTGAGCCAGATGGGCTGAAACAGATGGACTTGCTATACTAATGCTGTGAGCTTTGTTCGGATTGCCCGAAGGTACATGGCATAAAGTTACTTTTCCTGTAGATGTTGTACTAGAAACACTGACTATACCGTGGTAAAAGTCATCAAAGTCGTCGTCTTCAGATTCGTCTTCAGATTCGTCTTCGGTGGGATTTGTTGTAGTGGTACTGCTAGTAAGAATAATGACTGCTTTATCAAAGTCTAAGATAGAATCAGAATTTGTAATTATTGTCACATCTCCAGAAGAGAAGAGGTATTTCAATAATTTAAAAAAAGATGAATACGGACTATCACTGTAATCGGTAGTTTGTGCAAAGGCGGGAGTAAAGACAGAGCCGGAAATTAACATCAGTCCAAGTAAAATTCCTCTTAACTGATTCACAAGTTATGATTTTGCAAAAAAGTACTTGAAGCTTGGTGAGAACTTGCTAGTAAGCTTGAAATACTGAGAGAGTAGGTTTTTTTAAATCATAATAAAGAGATGGACATTAACTAAATTTCTTTTAAAAATTCTTCTTGTGATATGTCTGCTTGAATTAAAATATTCAAGTTCCTACTTTGATGGGATTTTACAATGCATACAATCATAGTAATTCAGATTACGCTCTTGCTGTACCTGTTAAATATACAATTTTGGGATATACGGATTTACTGTCCTTTCTCTGATTCTTTTTTTTTGCAATCTCATGGTGCATTGATGATTCACCAATTTGAGACGTACGCATGATTTTGGTTCTTGTATTGCTGTCTTGCTTGTTAGTAATACTTATTAGATAATACCAATAAAGTAATACTTATTAGATAATACCAATAAAGTAATACTAATGAATATCGTAGTCTCTGCAAAGATACCAGAGGAGTTGAAGAAAAAAGCAGACAAGTACGGCGTAAAGATTGGCAGTATTCTAAGAGAGTCCCTTGAGAAGAAGATAAAGGCCATAGAAAAGGAGAGACTGTCTTTGAGACTAGATGAGGTTAATGAGAAGATTGGCGCCAAGGTACGACGGCAAGACGTTGTAAAGGCAGTTAGGGAATCAAGAGATGAGAGATAATCAGGTACAAAGGCTCTATGATACAAGTGCCTTGTTAAATTTGATTTTAAAGGGCTCCAGATCACTTTTTGTCTTGCAGGAGCAGGCAGTTCTTGACCTTACCATATATGAGCTTGGCAACAGCATATGGAAGATCTCATATCTACAAAAGAAGATTACCAAGGAAGAGGCCTGCAATCTGCTTGAGGTGTGTCTGACAGTAAGAACAAACATGAATGTAATGAACATACAAAATATTGAAGAAGAGGTAAAGGAGTTATCAACAGAGACTGGACTGTCATTTTATGATTCGTCATATCTTGCTTTGGCTAAAATACACAACCTCATTTTAGTAACAGATGATAAGAGACTAGCAAGGGCAGCTATAGTTCACAAGATAAAGACATCTACCTCAGAATAAACTACCAGATTTGTCATAGTGTTAGCTGTGAGCGTTCTCAAAGCAGAGACGGGCTTATTTTAGACTGTTGCAATATTTTCTCAGAGAAGATATCCAAAAAGATCAAAAACTTGTTTCAGTTCCTGTAATGTGCAATCTACCAGTATTGCCTATTACTATTAAGATAATATTTGATAAACCATTGTAAAAAATAAACCTCGTTATTCTGTAACTGGGCTTTTTCCTGTGCCCTATAATATGGCATCCTGTCTGTAAACTTGATGTCAAGTAACGGGTATCCAAAATTATCCAAAATGTAATTGGTGATCAGTCTTGCGATTCTTCCATTTCCATCACCATAGGGATGAATTGTGGTAAATCTAATGTGTGCAAGACCTGCTAGCTCTACAGGATTAATCTTCCCTCTGATCTTTTTGTACCAGTTAAAAAAATCATCTAATAGTTTTAGTACGTCTTCCCATTTTGGAAATTTTGCCCTGCTACCTTTTACATAGACGGCATATTCTCGTATCTGCCCTGCAAATTGGGGTTTAGTTTTGTTGAACATTTTTGCGTGCCAATAGTTTACTGTCTTGAGTGACAGTGGCTTTTCTCGTTTTAGCATCTCATTGAATACTTGTTGATGTAGTTTTGCCTCAACCATGTCTTGTTCTGGTTTTCTTGAGGGAGTTATTCCATGGACTAGTAGATCAACAGTGTCTCTAAACGTTAATGTGGAGCCTTCAATTTTTTGTGTGTTGTAGGTAAACAAGACTTCAAAAGCCTCAATGTTTTTACGGATAGCTTGCTTTGGGGTTCGCCTGATTTCATCTTTATAGCTATTGTGAATTATTTCTAATTTCGGTATCCATTCCTCACGATAAAATTCCAGCAAGAATCGTTTCTTTCTTTCTTCTAGATCACCTGGAATTTTCTTTCCAAGATAGATCTCCTTTTGTCTTGTACTTGTGCTGTGTTTAAGATAATAAAATGTGCTGTTTCCTTTTTTTCTCTTAACTACACTTACCATGTATTGTATTACCCACCTTATTATAATAAAAATCTAGCTTTACAAGAAATATGGTGGGTAAGATGTACATAGTTAAGAGAGGACATATGGTTCTTTGATGATAAAATTATATCCCAAAATCATACTAAATCAGAAATGATACAATGTTGAAAATAAGTTAATACCTAAATTCCCAATATCATATATTTTAAAAATCATCCAAGATCCATATTGATTTTATACCTCAATAACAAAATACTATTATGAAAAAAAATAGGCTTTCCTTTGCCATAAGAACCGAAGATGATGGATTTAGCGCCCAATGCATAGAATTTCCAGGGATAATAACGCAGGCAGATACAGAACCAAAACTTAGGGAAATGATTGATGATGCAGTATCGGGATATTTTGAAGCATTTCCTGAAGAAAAAGATAGGTTAGAAAAGATCAAAAAAGGCAAGATAATCGAAGTTGCCATCTAAACTTCCAGTATTATCATGGAGAGATGTTTTAAAAATTCTCACCAAGTCTGGATTCTGGCAAACTGGACAGACTGGAAGCCACATATTTCTAACTGACGGAACACACAAGGTTACAGTTCCACACCACAAAGAAATCAAGAAAGGTACATTGTTGTCTATAATTTCACAATCAGGTTTAACAAAAGAGAGATTTCTCTAGTTTTAGCCTAGATAGTTTTCTAGCAATCTGAAATATTATTGCAGTTAGTATCTGTCTCGTATCAGATTTGCCATCTTCAGGTGGGTATCAGATTAGAAAGTGTTTGAGATCGTTTCTCATATGAGAATCAAAATCAATAGATATTTTTTCTATGACCTACTTTTAGTACCAGTATTAACATATTGTTTTTTTCTATTCCTAGTAAAACTCTATAATCTCCAATCCTTAATTTGTATGCATTAAAACCCACTAATTTTGTAACGTACAAAAATGGATCATCTAAAATAGAGTCAATCTTGTCTGCGATTCTTTTTTTTGTAGATTTGTCTAGTTTGCCAAACTGTTTTTCTGCAGTTGCAGTCCACTTAACATCATAGACCATGTTTGTGTTTTACTTGTTTATGTGAGAGTAACCTTCCGTTTTTAACATCGGCAAGCGCATTCTCAAGATCTTTTATTGTTTGGGCATCAATTAGATCATCGTCTTCAGCTATTTTCATCAGCCTTGTTACCACGTTATTGTATGGCTCTCGTGGAAACATCTTCATTTTTTCCAGTTTTGCCTTGGTTTTGTCATCCAGTTGTATACTTGTCACCATAACATACTATAGAAGATTATAGTAGATAAACGTTTTATTGATGAAAGGATCGTTTTGCAGCTTGGAATTAGACAGAGTATGAATTAATTCTCATCTGATGTTCTATAGTCATTTAGTATCGCCATCCAGAATTTCTAAATTCTAGTATCTATCTCTAATTAGATTTGCCATGGAAAACAGAATAATTGCCGTTACGGACAGTATGGCACCAAGCAAAAACAATACAACTGATCCCAGCAGTGATCCGTAAAAGACAGTTTGTTGGTTTAGATATGCATCCAGAAATAATCCGCCCATTGCAATTCCTGCAATGATTAGTGCCATTCCGGGAATCCCGTAAAATTTTAGTGGATGCTTTATTGAGATGTACTTTAGAGTATTTGCAAGAACTGAAATTCCGTGCGATACAGAATTTTGCTCTGACGTATCACCGTCATAGGATATGGTGATTGGAACTTCGGCAATTGAGAGTCCCTTGTTTGATATTTTAAGCAATATCTCAGTTGACACTGACATTCCTTGCTCTGTTGGATGAATTGCATCAATTGCATTTTTTGAATATGCCCTAAATCCGGACTGGGAATCAGATACCTTAAAGTTTGTTCCATAGTTTGAAGCTGAAGTGATTATTTTGATCCCAGTCTTTCTGTAGCTTGATGCCTTTGTGTTATCATCTAAGAATCTAGAACCGATTACAACATCTACGTTGTGTGATATTATTGCATTGAGCAATAGTGGAATTTGGTCAGGATTGTGTTGTCCGTCTCCATCCAGGGTTATCATGATTTGGGCATTTTGTTTTCTTGCATAATCAAACAAAGTGGAGATTGCTGCTCCATACCCTTGGTTTTTGTCATGAGTAATAATTATGGCACCAGCCTCCTTTGCTAGTTTTGCAGTATCATCTGTAGAGCCGTCATCGCACACTATTACCTTGTCTACATAGGATAGTGATTTTTTTACAATATCTGATATGGATGATTCTTCGTTGTATGCTGGGATGCAGGCTAGCTTCAATTTTACCAATCTTTTCTTGATATTAGCATGTAAAATGTTTGTGTTATGTTCTCAGATGAGAACTACCTACAAAAAGTACCTAATTTTATATACTAAAAATTCTAGATTATATCATGAGTGAAAAAAGAGATTACAACATTTTACTGAAAAAAGATGGTACATTCTATATCGGACAGTGTTTAGAGATTCCTCAAGCTAGGGGTCAAGGAAATACAAAAGCAGAAGCAATACAAGACACAAAAAAGGCCATTAAAATCTGCAAGTCATATTTAGAAAATAAAAAGAAAATATCTAATCTAGTGACAGTTTCAGTTTGAGTCTTCTAATAATCGGCTGGAAAGAGGTTCTAAAGGCACTAAGAAGACAGATTCCATGCAACAAGGCAGTCTGGAAGTCACATTATAGTTGAGAACGGACAAGGATTGTGGACATCCATTCCAAGAAAAAGCGAACTTGGTAAAGGATTGCTGTTGCAAATTATCTCGGATTGTGGTTTAACAAAGAAAGAGTTTCTTGAATTATTGTAAAATCAAATCATAGTTCAGATAAAGACGGAATATTATTTTGATATTAGCATGTAAAATGTTTGTGTTATATTCTCAGATGAGATCTTTCGCCTATCAAAAACTGCTGTTTCTTTGGAGTTATGTGATCTTCGATTTCTGAAGCGTGTGCTATTATACTATCAGATAAATCAGTCTTGGCAGATATTTTGCAGTCATCCATTATTATGGAATTTTCAATGTTACAGTTTTTTAAAATACAGTTATCCCCCACTGATACATACGGCCCAATCCTTACAGCCGGGCCTATCTTGCAGTTTTTGCCAATAATTATCGGACCTGTGACAAAAGAATCTCTGGATATTTCTGTATTTTTTCCAATTACTATTCCGTTATTAATTGTGGAATCGTCATCGATTAGAAATTGGTTCTCAGTTCCAATCGAATCGAGGACTAGCTTGTTTGCGTGAATGATATCCTCTGGCGTTCCAGTGTCTTTCCACCAACCAGTTACAGTGTCATATTCAATAGAATAACCATCATCCATTAAAAGCTGTAATGCTTCTGTGATTTCAAGCTCACCTCGCCAAGAAGGCTTTAGCTTGTCTATAATATCAAATATTTTCGGAGTGAGAAAATAAATCCCAATTACTGCCAAGTTTGATGGCGGATCTTTTGGCTTTTCCATAATTTTTTTGATCTTTGTTCCATCAAGTTCTGCAATTCCAAACCTTTGCGGCTCGTCTACCTCACATAATAAAATCATTGCATCAGAATTTGAGCTTGAAAACTTTTTTGTGTAATCAATTAGGTTTTTTCTTAGGACATTATCGCCAAGATATACAATAAATTTTTCACTGCCGATAAAATCTTTGCACAGTCTTATCGCATGAGAGATTCCCTTTGGTTTATCTTGATACACATATGTAATGTTTACACCAAACTTGGAGCCATCGCCATAATACTCTTTGACTTTTTCCGGATAGACATCACCAATAATAATTGCAATGTCTTTTACACCTGCTTTTTTTAGATCATCTAGTGCATATTGCGACATTGGCTTGTTAGCTATGGGAAGCAGTTGTTTTGGTCCCGTGTGAGTTAGTGGTCTAAGTCTTGTGCCATGACCGCCATGCAGTATGATTCCTTTCAATTAGATTTAGCAATTAATTGAGAAGTATATTTTAATTTGGTTTCAATGAGTTAAGATCATACATTACAGAAGATCTATTAGGTCCTTGACGGTTAGTCCTGCATCTTCAATTATAGATCTTAACGTACCTTTAGCTATTTCTTTGTGATTTGGGACGGTCAGCCTTTGATGTGGAGGTTCTCTTTGTCTTAGAATAATATGACTTCCAGTTTGATGATCAACGTCATAACCAATTTTTGCCAATGCCTTGACAACCTTGATTCCAGACACTACTGGAATCTTAGGCACTGACTTCTACCAACTCTTCTTCTATATGTGGTACTGATTCGTTGTGTTTTTTTAGGCTTTGCAAATATCCACTCATTGCATCTTTAATGTTTGCCAGAACCTCTACTCTGGTTTTGCCTTGTGAGACACATCCTGGTAAAGAAGGGCACTTTGCAACAAACATTCCATCCTCATCTTGCTGTATTGTTATTCTGTATTTCATTTTACTATGTTTATCTTGTCTTATTTACTTAAACGTTTTAGCATTTGGCAATATGGTGCCCATTAAATGGTCAATAAACAATCAATGCTTTGCATGAATGTATCTTTTAGGATTGGATTTAGCATAAATTTAATTATGAAAAAAGGATATGATATTAGATTATCATGATACACATATTTGCATGATCGTTTGTCACCTAATTTTATATACTAAAAATTCTAGATTATATCATGAGTGAAAAAAGAGATTATAGTATTTTACTAAAAAAAGACGGTGCATTCTATGTTGGACAGTGTTTAGAGATTCCTCAAGCTAGAGGTCAAGGAAATACAAAAGCAGAAGCAATACAAGACACAAAAAAGGCTATTAAAATCTGCAAGTCATATTTAGAAAATAAAAAGAAAATATCTAATCTAGTGACAGTTTCAGTTTGAGCCTTCCGATAATTGAAAGGGATTGTTATTGCAAATTATCTCTGATTGCGGTTTAACAAAGAAAGAGTTTGTGGAATCATTGTAATATAAAATCGATCACAGTTCAGATACAAACAATTCAAGGCTTTGTTGTATTGTCTGTGGTTTTTCATTTAGAATTTCAGTGGCTAATGATACATCAAGGGATGAGTCCTTTGGTCTTTGTGCCTCCCAGCTCATTTCATCTGTCTTTGCTGGCTTTAGCAGAGACTTGTCCAGATTTAGCTTCTCTGAGATCATTTCAGCTAGTTGGAATCGAGATATTCTTGTTGCACCAGATACATGAATAATTCCTGCAATCTGTCTTGTTGCAATCTCTATTAGCATTTTTGATAAATTTGGCACATAAGTCGGCGATGTGAACTGGTCAGTCAGTACATTGATCTCTTTTTTCTTTTCTAGATTTTCTTTTACCCATAATGGAAATGATTTTTTTGTCTTGTGAATTCCAAAAGGCGTGCTTGTTCGTGCAATGGAATAACCAGATGCTAAATTATTTAGTGCTAATTCGCCAGCTAATTTTGATTTGCCATAAAACCCCAGAGGATTTGGAGTGTCATTTTCTTTTTTCATTCCTTTTATTCCATCAAAGACATAGTCAGTTGAGACATAGACAAAAAATGCATTATTTTTTGCAGCTTGTTTTGCTAGAAATTCGGTGGCTTTTTCATTAATTTTTGTTGCCAGGTCTTTTTCTGTCTCACATAGATCTACATTTGTCAGTGCTGCAAGGTGTATTATTCTGTCAGGCTTTATCTTCTCTAGTACAGATATGATGTCATTTGGATTGGTCAGGTCCAGTTTTGTTGCAATGCCATATTCTGGTTTTGTGTCATGATAAGATGAATACACTTGGTGATTTAACTCTGTCAGATCTTTTACCACTTGGGATCCTACAAGACCTGTAGAACCGGTTACAAGATATTTCATGTTACTAGTTATTTTTAGCTGTTTGTATACTTGTTTCTATGATTCTAGGTGGACATGACAGGGTAATAATAACAGAGGATTGCTAGTTGTTGAAAATCTTTTTTGAATCTAGAGATATGTTTAGGGATGTCTTTCTTAACTTTTTTATCAAAATCAGATTTCGGTATAAAAATTGAATATTCCAGATTTGTATCCTTGAATACAAATCCATTTTCTTCCCAATATCCTTCTGACGGACTTGTAACACTTAATCCTCCATATTTATCAATAAAAAAATTTTTTACCTCTGCAATTTTTTCTGGGGGAATTGGAGTAAAATCATTAAAAGTGACTGGTAGTTTGTAGTGAAGCTTTATCTTTTTTGTAAGATTGGACATGGTAGCTAGAGTTTTTCATAAGGAATTTTTTTCTTGCTAAGAATAGAGCATTGAATGGTAGAGATATAATATTCGGTTCTAGATGTGGCTCTAAATGGCTGTCCAGATTTCATCAAAGTGCCTATCATTTTGGGTTCGTCTTTTGGATCTACTTTGACTTTCCTATAGCCAATTTGTTGTGTGCCCATAGCACATTCAATCGTTTCCGGTTATTTAAAAATTTAAAATATATTGTTATTTTTTTGGGTACTCCCAATGCTAAAGGATGTGATCTTTCTTGCCTTCGTTTTGTAAATCAGAGCGTGTGATTTTGTCAAATGTTTCCCAATACAGTTTTTGTATAATCCATGTTTTAATTCCCCTAGTCTCGTAGGATCATCAATAGTTTTGAGGTCTTTGATGAAATTTGTAAAATTCTTAATTAGTGGTTGATTTGATTTGAATTTTTTTAATTTCTTGTCTATTGTATTATCAAATGGTTCTATGAGCCACAAAGCCTAATCTTCCAAAACTTTGTCAATATGCTTTAGGTATTCATCAGGGGTGTAGGTCTTGCCTTTTAATTTTCCAGACTCTACTAGTTTCACTTTCTCTTCAATGTTTGAATTTAGCTTTTCTTGCGTTCCGTGTGCTTTCTGCATGTATTTTATACACATTTGTATTATAAAAATACGTTTACTATTTTCCCATTAGAAGTGATTACGTATGGCTGAACACAAATTTACTTTACAGTAACTGATTTGACCAGATTTCTAGGAAATCTTTAATGCCAAACTTAGGAGAGAGACAAAAATTCTAGATTGCCTGTTTTTCGCTTCCTTTCGAATTCAGCTAGTGCTTTTTTTTCATACTTGTCTGGAATTTCCTCGCCAACTAGTCTTGTTTCCACAATTTTTTCAAGCTTGTCTATTTTATTTCCAAGATTTTTTATTTGTTTGATAATATCTTTTAGATCTGGTTGTAATGTTTTCATTTACATCTAGTTGTGGTTTTTTGTGTTTAAGTGTAGATTTACTTTATTGTCCACGGTTGTGGATGAAGAGTGTTTTCGTCAACTAGTGGCTCCCACCAAGACTTGTTTTGTAAATACCAATTTACAGTATCAGATAGTGCGTCTTCAAATTTGTACTTAGGATGCCATCCTATTTGATTTTCAATCTTTGAGCAATCAATTGAATATCTTTTGTCGTGTCCAGGTCTATCCCCTACATATTCTATCATAGAATGGGGTTTTCCCAAAAAATCTAGTATTTTTTCCACAATGGTTTTGTTTGTTATTTCTTCATATGCAGTAATGTTGTATACGTTTCCTGGTGTTCCTTTTGATATTAGCGATTCAATTGCCTGTACGTGATCATACACGTAAATCCAGCTTCGGATTTGTTGTCCGTCACCGTAAAGTGGAATTTTGAGGTTTTTTACTGCACGGATTATAGTTTTTGGGATTAATTTTTCTGGGAATTGACACGGACCAAAATTGTTTGTGCATCTAGTTGTAATACAGTTTATTCCATATGTTCTATAATATGATGATACCAAATGATCAGCTGCAGCTTTAGTAGCTGCATATGGATTACTAGGATTAATATGAGAATTTTCATCAAAGGATGTTTTTCCATGTGCATCTCCATAGATTTCATCTGTGGATACATGGATGAATTGTTTGTCATGTTTTCTAATAGCCTCGAGGATTGAATATGTACCTAAAATGTTTGTTTCAAGAAATGGTTTTGGGTTTGCAATACTTCTATCAACATGTGATTCTGCTGCAAAATTTATTATAATGTCAGAACCTTTTGCCAGTTTTGATATTGTTTCAGTATTTCTTATATCATCTTTGATAAACGAATAGTTTTTGTTGTGCTGTATTTCTTTTAGATTCAGCAGATTGGAACCTATAGTAAGACTGTCAAGATTTGTAATTTTGTCATCTGGAAAATTTGAAAAATGATTTCTGATAAAAGCGCTGCCAATAAAACCAGCTCCGCCACATATTAGAAGTTGCATGTTTAAAAACGTGGAATTTGTTATTTAATTCTAGTGAAAAAGCATGATCAATATGTAAAATTATTACCGGTATTTTTTAACAGTGGTAATTCGTTGTCTTTAGATGAGAGAATAGGAAATTTGATTGGCCATGTTATGTTGATTTCAGGATCATTCCAAATTATTCCTTGCTCATGTTCTGAGGAATACTCGTTACTCACCTTGTAAAACACAAAAGCCTCATCACTTAACACACAAAAGCCATGTGCAAATCCCTCCGGAATGTAAAGCGATTTGTTCTCACTATCAGAAAGAATTTCGCCAACCCATTTTCCATGAGTTGGAGAATTTTTTCTCATATCTACAGCAACATCAAAAATTTTTCCTTTAATCACAGTAACTAGTTTTGCTTGTGCCTTAGGAAGAGTTTGGTAGTGTAACCCCCGTAAAACACCATTTATTGAATAAGACAAGTTATCTTGTACAAATTTTGTATCAATTCCTTCCGATAAGAAGGGTGACTCTTTGAAAGTCTCTAAGAAAAATCCCCTATTATCTTTAAAGGATTTAGATTCAACAAGAATAACATCAGGAATATCTAGACGCTTGAATGTAAACGGCATAATAGTTGTAATGTATCAGATGATAAATACATTATAATAATTTTTGAGGTTTTTAAAAAATACTAGGATTTTATTAGAATCATTTTGGTCGGGTTTGTGAATCTATGTATCGCTGTACAGCAATGGATGGCTCTCCAATGAATCCTATTTTGGAATTTTCCAATACAAGTGCTCTATCACATACACGCAAGATTTGGTTTGTGTCATGAGTGATGAAAACTATGGTTTTTTTGTGTTTTTTAAAGTCTCCAAATGTTTGTAGACATTTTTCCTGAAAAGAAAGATCTCCTACTGATAAAACTTCATCTACCAAAATAATATCAGGATCAATTTGTACTGCAGTTGAGAAACCTAATCTAGATATCATTCCTGATGAAAAGTTCTTAATTTTTACATCTGCAAAATTTTCCAATTCTGCATACCTTAAAATTTCGGGAATTTTTTGCCTGATCCATTCTTTTTTAAAACCTAGAATTACTCCATATGTAATGATATTATCATTGGCAGTAAGCTCTGGGTGAAATCCTATTCCCAGTTGAAGCAGAGGCACAATACTGCCTTCAGTCATTATAGTACCATTATCAGGCCTGTAAATTTTTGCAATCAGTTTTAGTATTGTAGTTTTTCCACTTCCGTTTTTACCTAGAATACCAAATGTTTCGCCTTTTTTAATTGAAAATGAGATATCATCTAGGATTTTGATTTTTTCATTTGATTTTGATGTATTTGTAAGTAGATCAAATATACTATTTTTTTTGTTATGATGTATGGTAAATGATTTTGAAACATTAGAAAACAATATAGGATCAGTCATAGTTCTTCTCCCATCTTTCTTTCAAAAATTCGGTATATGCCATATCCAATGAAGAGTATTGCAAAGGAAACTCCTGTAATAACTAGAATGTCTGTTATTGGTGGAAACTCGTTAAAAAGAACAACCTGATGAATCATATTGAAAATTTTAACTGTTGGGATAAATGATAGAATATTATTGACATCATCAGGCAACATTTTATTTATGTAGATAATTGGATGTAGGAAAAATCCTGCACCTATTATAATATTCCAAATAAATTGAATGTCCTTATAGAATATGTTTAGAACCGATAATGGAAGAGATATTCCAAGTGTTATTACAAATGTTAGAAATACAAAAAACGGTAACAAGATAATTGTATTTCCAGGAATCTGATTAAATACAATTAAGAACATTGCAAATATTATAAACTCTAAAGAGAGCAACATTAATCCAGTCAGATTAGAGCTTAATGCAGGAATTGCTCTTTGAAAGTATACATTTGAAAGTATATGAGTTCGACTTGAAATGCTTTGCAATGCCATAGATGTACTCTTGGCAATAAAATTCCACATAATCAATCCCAAAAGAAGGTATATTGCAAAATTTTGAATATCAGGTTTGAATACTGACGAAAATACAAAATACAGTACAGACAGTAAAACTAGCGGTTCCAGTATAGACCAGAAAAAGCCTAAAACTGAATTTCTATATCGATTTTTTAGATCACCTAAAGCAAAAACCATAATTAATGAACGATTTTCTCGCAATGCCTGAAGATAGCGTAAAATTACCATATGACAAGTTAAAGCATCATAGATTTAATTTAAACTCGATGATACATACGATATTAAAAAAAGAGGCTTTGAGATGAAAATTTTACTTGTTGGCGGATTGGGGTTTATAGGAAAACGATTCATTAGAAAATATGGAAATGATTATCAAATTATCGTATTTGCAAGAAAAGATAGGATTAAACAAATTCCTAGTGATTCAGTTTTTAAAACCGTAATTTATGAAGAAGGAAATATTGAAGATAGTACAATAATTGATGTTATTTCAAAACATAAACCAGATGTTGTAATTCATTTAGCTGCATTGACTGGTTTAAAAAAATGTCATAACGATCCAGATAAAGCATTTAGAGTTAACGTATTTGGGACACATAATGTGATAACAGGATGTGTGAAAAATAATTCAAAGTTAATTTTTATTTCATCTAGAGAAGTATATGGAGAAACAAAATCATCAAAAAGTAGCGAGGAAGACGAATTAAAACCAAATAACGTATATGGCTTGACAAAACTCTTAGGAGAAAGTATCATTAAAAATACAAGCTTATTGCATAACTTAGATTATACAATTCTAAGGATAACAAATGTTTATGGACCTGAAGGTGATGGATATGGAGCTCAAATCATGATAAAAGATGCGTTAAACAAAAAAAAGATAAAAATTTTTGGTGGGACTCAAAGATTAAACTATATTTTTGTAGACGATATTGTAGAGGCATTGGGAAAAGTTTTAGAAAATCCAGTTTTACATAAACAAATCTTTAACCTTGGTTCTGAAGACACGCTAACCGTAGATGAATTTGTCTCAATCATCAAACAAAATCTAGACTTTTCTATAATTGTTGAACATCTTCCCATGAGAGAAACCGAGACAACAAACTTCAAACCGGATTTGGAAAAAATAAAGAATGTATTAAGTTTCAAACCTATGATGTCTCTAGAAATGGGCTTGAAAAAAACAATAGAATGGTATTCTAATTATCAATTTAGTTATTAGCAACAAAGCAATATGAAATTATGATTATACGATAACTTAATTATTTTTCTTTGCTACAATAAAAGAAAAATCAGAGTCAATTACTTTATTTCTAATTAAAATTCCTTCTAATAAAATAAGTAACTTTAAGATTGCAACATCTCTAAAATCATCATGATTGAAATTTGATATTATTTCCTGTAATAACATATGCAAGATTGTTCCACCATAATCTTTCTTTTCAATAATTGTGAAATATCTAGATAGTAAAGGAATGATTTCCGCTGAGCGAATTGATTCTGAAGGATCGTTTTTATTCATATATTCAATCGATGGTTTTTCATAAGATTCTTTAAATTTTCCTGTCACTGCATTTTTTTTGTAGTACAAAGGAAGAATATCAAGGATTTCGTTTATAATTGAAACTACTTTATCAGGAAATTGAAACTGACTTGGGCCAACAAATTCGAGAAGAATAAAATGTCCATCAGGTTTTAGACTGTTTTGTATTTTTTCAAATGTGCTCTCCAAATTTTTTATATGATGAATTGCTGATGAAGCAAACACAACATCATATTTTTTATCTGGCAAAATGATATCCTCAATGTTTTTTACTTCATAATTAATTTCTGATATTTTTTCCAGTTCTGCTGATTTTTTAGCTTCTTGTATTGCACCTTCTGCAATATCAAATGCATCCATTTTATTACAAGCTTTCATTTCGATACATTGTCGTTCTAAAGCACCAGTACCACATCCTATTGAAAGTCCCCATTCCACACCGCCTTTGTTAAGGAGATATTTTTCACAAGAATATTGGAACCATCCCTTATTCTCATCATTTGAAATACATTTGTGAATATGTCTTAAAACTAGAGGGGAGTCACTCCAATTAAACATGGATACTGAATTTCGAGCCATATCGCTCCAATAATCTGAAACTTGCTTTTCGTATTCTTTTGTCAAGATTTTAAAATTGTCCAGACCATAATGTATATTTTTCAGTATTGGAATCCATTATTTTTTTAATAGCTCATTATAGGCTATGAAATAGGTAAAGGCTTCTTCTTCTACACGTGGAGGTTCTGTAATATTTTTCTTTAGGGAATCAAGGATTTTTGGTTCTTTAGAAATGTTGTTTAGAATTTTAGAAAGTTCATCCACATTTCCCAGTTCAAATAGATATCCATTCACACCATCTTTAATGACTTCAGGCATACCCCCAATGTTTGAGGCTATAACAGGAATTTTGTAGGCTAGAGCAGTTTGCATTACCAAAGGAAAAATTTCTTTATATGTTGACGGAATCACAATTGCTGATAATTCATTCATTACATCTGGTAATTTTGAATATTCGAAAGTTCCACAATATTGTATCCTTGAATCAGATTTTATCATTTCAGTGATTTGATTTTGATAAGTACTGCCTTCTGCTCCAATTCCATAAACCTTCAATTTGATATTTTTATTTGGTAATTTCTTGAATGCGTCAATTAATACATGTACCCCCTTATGCCACATTAATGATCCAATAAAGCCAAAAACTAGCTCTTGTTTCTTTTCGATGAGTTTTATGTATGAATAATCTACAGAAAAAGGATTAAGATGGATATTCCGTTTCCAATTATTGGAAAAAAGCGTTTTATTAATAAAATCAGTTCCAGTAAAAATTACATCGATATTATCAAAAAAATGTTTGCCCTCAGAGTATCGTGTTAATATATCGTTATTAAATTTACATTCGGATATACATTTTTTTCCTTCTTCTGGACCATCGCATAATTTTCGTTCATGAGTTAGAAGGCCTATAGGGCACAACAACCAATTATCAGTCAGTGTAAGGATTGTTGGTTTGTTTAGTTTTTTACATATTTTTGTAACACTTGCAAGTCTTTGTGGGTGCATAAAGTGAACAAGATCAAATTGTTGCACAAGTTCATGTAATGCGTTTTCAATTGATGGATCAAATATATCATACCATTTTGAATCATCTGATGTTTTTTTAAAAGATATAACAGGAATTGTTTCTATCATGTATTCTTTTTTTGTCAAGTTTTCATCAAATTTTTCGAATCCAGATATATTCAGATTATTTGGTTCATATGTGAGTACTGAAACAAAATTCCCCATTCTTTGAATTTGTTTTGCAATTTGAAGTGTAAGCCGTTCTGTTCCTGTGTGATGATGTGGAAAAAACTGATGTAAAACATATAGAATTTTCATCATACTTCACTGATTAGAAATTTTTCCATTTTTTTAGCTTGCTCATAATCTTGATTATCATTTTTAATGGAAACTAAGTATGCTCCTATAATGTTGCCTATAGTCCAACCAAATAATTGATATGTTGCATTTAGAAATTCATCTTCTAAGTTAGTCATATTCTTAAAACTTTGAGATAAATAACGCTCAAATTCGTTCATTGTATATACAAATGGTTGATATACAACGTTATTAGAATATACGATTTCATGTTCTTTTGTTGAGATTTTTGAAATTAGTTCATCTAATTCAGTGTTTGACTCATTTGTTTTCAAATTCTGTATGTTTTGAAAATATGTAAGTAGATTTTCAATGGTATCATGTATAGATTTAGTTTTATCTAGATTTAATCTCTTAATAGCCATTTTTAGAGATGAATGAGCAGAGTGTATGTGATCAAGTAAAGTATTCAGATCCAAATTAAAAGAACTGTAATCACTAGTATTCCCTAGCAATCTAGAGATCATAATTGTATCTATAACTCCGCGTTTTACATAATAGATTGCGGGACGATTGTGTGAATGTATTACTCCCGTTGAACTAAGTTGAACAATTTTAAAACCATCTTTTACTAGTCTTAGACCCAGATCTAGATCTTCGGCATATTGAATTTTTTTATATTGATATTTCAAAAATACGTCTGCTTTATAGCAAGAACATACATCGTCAATTTGTGAGATCTTTCTTTTTCCTGTTGGAGATAGACTTTCAAAATTATCAGTGAATGTTATTTGATTCTTTGTTAATTGTAAGAATTTGTAATGATTTGCAAGAAGAAATTGATAAATTAAATCAGAATCACTTTTTGGAATTTGTCTTCCTGTAGAAACTACAATTTTTGGATCTTGTTGAATAGATTCACAGAGTTCATAAAATAAATGATTTGAGACTGGAATTGCGTCATCAGTAATAAATACGATATACTCACCAGTAGAGCTTTGTGCACCTAAATTTCTAGACAACCCATGATTGAATTCTTTAGGATTAACTGAGATTATTTTTATCTTAGGAGATGCAAGAGTATCAAGGTTAAAAGTACCAGAGTTTACTAAAATTATTTCTATATTTTTTAGTCCGACTTGAGATAATATATTATAGATAAGTGGTTTGATTGCTTCGGCACTAGAATTAGTAGGTATTACAACAGATATGTTAAATTTTGGTTCATATGTTTTAGCAAAGATTGGAATTTCATCACTAAAAGGTTTTGATGATATCGTAATTGGTTCAATCTTCATATGTTCAGAAAGAATGTTGAATTCTTTTTGTTTAATTTTTTGATTAACATGGTGAAGATATGACTTAATTCCTTCTGACTTGATTACATCTACACTTGTGGATATTATCTGTTTAGTGTTTTCAAGAGTTTTTTTTTTATGCATTTTATCCAGATTTGAACCATAAAACCTCATGATTTTAAATCCAAAACTTGATTGTATATCAGATAATATTTTTTTAGACTTGTCATTTTCTTCTTGTAATTTGATTATAAAGTTTTGATTTTTTAATAATTCATTCTTTAATGATTCATTATCATTATTCGTTTTTGATAGCTGATCAAGAATTTTGGAGTTTTCATCTTGTAGTTTGGTAGTGAATATTTGTTGTTGAGATAGCTGATCAAGAATTTTGGAGTTTTCATCTTGTAGTTTGGTAGTGAATATTTGTTGTTGAGATAGATGAGTTTTTAATAATTCAGTCGTTTGATTTAATTGAGTAATATCATGTTGGAAATTTTCTGTGCCTAAATTAAGTAAGTTTTCATCAAGAAGCAGTTTTTTGAATGTAAAAATCTCTTGTGAGATTTCTTCTTGTGGAAGTTTACCTTGCACTAGATCTTGACTCCATTTAATTAGATTTTTGTAGTTTCCTTGATAGACTTCACTAAAGGCTTTTTGTAAATCTTGCCTAGTATAAAATATGGATAAAAGTACACCTATCGGATCTTTTTTAAACAAATTTTGACGTTCTTCTTTTAGATTTTTTATTTCGTTAAGAGCTAGTTTAACAGTTTTTTCATAAAAGGAATTTGAATTGAGGATAGTATCGTGTAGAATTTTTTCATAATCATATGTGTTGAATTTTATCGGTACATAATTAACAATAGAATTTTTTTCTGATAGTTGTCTTAATTCATCATATAGGTTTAGAATGTTTTTTGATAGTTGAAATGTAGAATCAAATGATTTATCACTTTTCTTTAGTTCTGCGGAAAACCATGATTCAAAATTAATTTTTGATAATCCTAATTTTTGACAGATTTTTGTGGTTTCATCTAAAAGTTTTTTTGTTGGCCAATCAAAGTCAATAAGAAAACCACCATATTGTTTTATATACGCCAATAATTTTTTATTGTGAATCTTCCATAGACCAAGCGATTTATTATAATCAAAGTTATTTCTAATCTTTAGTGACTCTGCAACTTTTAGAGGATGTCGAAAAATTCCTACAAGAACGCAATTTGACATGTAAGGTATCCATTTTTCTGCCGTTAAACAAAATCTAGGATCTTTAAATCCATATGCAAGTGATCTATATGAATGAAATTCATTCAGAATTTCATTCACTTTGGTTTCAAAGTTAGGTGGTATTTTGTTTAGATTTTCTGGGACATTATCCCATGTACCATTATTAACATGAAGAATTTCATCATTTAATTTATTAATTTTGATATTTTCCCAATGACCCTTAGGGTTTCCAATGTTTGGTTTAATTTCAGTGTCATAATATTGAGAAGCAGGTCCTAGATCAACACCAGATAAATTTAATGCTCTTGATAAAAAGGACGTTCCGCTGCGATGCATTCCAGTAATTACTACATGAGAACGTGGATCATGTACCATAGTTATTTTCTGATAGATTTACCAGAAAATAAATGCAATCCACATTCTAATGAAAAATTAGCCATAAGAACATGAAATTATTAACCACTTAGAGTAGTATGTAAAAATAAGACATGAATTATGAGAGACCTTGACGTAAAGCTGTTGGTGGACTTGGGAGGAAATAGGCAAACTCCAATTTGACTTGTTAAAAATGGGTTAAAACATAATCATTATTTTCTAGATATTGGATGCTGTGGTCTTCAAAGATGGAATTCATTTTATCCGATATTTAGAAGATAAACATTATTTTGGAATTGATAAAGATACAGATATCCTAAATGGAGCAAAGATAGAATTAGATGAATCAAAATTGATAGAAAGAAAACCAATCCTAAAACAAATGCAGAATTTTGAATTTTATACATTGAATCAAGAATTTGATTTTGCCTTAGCATAATCAGTTTTTACTCACATTCCAGAAAATCAAATTAGAACATGTTTGAAGAACATAGAACCTATTCTTATCAAAGGGGATAAATTCTATGTAACATTTTTTGAGAATCCAGTAGGAAATGACTTTAAAGAGAACATTGTTCATGTAGGGATTCATGATATGTAATATTATATTATTATAAGGATCCTTATCACTATACATTTTTAGCATTAGAAAAAATGTATAATAATTTATTTTTAGATATAGAATACATAGCAGATTGGAATCATCCAAGGAATCAAAAGATGATCGTATTTACAAAAAAATAATATTATTTTTCATTCTCATTATTAAAATCAGTTGCATCGTACTGATTGTTTGTTTGATTTTTTTAACCATATCATACTTGTTATCAATATGACGCCAGTAGTAATCGATACAATAATTCCATATACAAATGAATCAGGCATGTAAGAAAACTTTATTGTATGTTCTCCTGCAGGGACAAAAATTGCTCTTACCAATCCATTGGCTCGATATATCTCTGTCTCAACTCCATCTACATACGCATGCCAACCAGGATAATAAGTATCAGTTAGAATTAGAATTGCAGAATAATTTAATTTAGATTCAACGATAATATCATTAGCAGAATAAGAGATTATTTTTGAATATCCGTCAACGGAAATTGAATTTTTTAATGCAGTTTTTTCTTGTTCTGGTAAATCTTTTTCAAGTATAACTTGGGAATTAAATTCAAAATTTGGGTTTTGTTGGATATTATGTGCCTCATTATAAGATGAGGCGACATTATAATTTTTAACAAAAAATGTTCTTGTGAATACATTTGTATTTTCAAATACTAGATATCCATTTGAATACACTAATGGAAATGCTGTTGGTTCAATAAGTAAAAAATTCATCGTGCCATTGATGGATTTATTATTAATATTAAGAGATGTTGGAATAAATCCTAAATCAGAATAAGAGATATTAGTAGAATTATTTAGATAGTAAACCGCCAGTAGGTTATCTGTTAGATTGTATTGATTATGATATAATGTTAATGTGAATTTTTTTTCTTTAATATTCTCTAAGGGTCTATCTAACGAAAAAAAGTTCAATACTCCATTATTAACAGTGCTTGCATCATATACCATTATCCTGTGTAGTGATTCTTGATAAGGAATAGAATCAACTTCAAGTGCGATTTCACCATTATTGATTCTTTCATATGTACCAATTTTAATTCCAACAGAGACAATATTATCTACATTAGAGATGAATCTTTGAGTAGTGGCATTTTTTAGATTCCCAATCCAATGAAAATCATCATTACTAAAAATAGGCTGAACCGGTCTATTAGGATCAGTACCCTGACTGATCAGATATTTTATTCCTAAATAATCATAATATTTTTTTTCTTTGATAAATAAAGTTGATAGATCAGGAGCATTTGGTTGTCTCCAAGAAGAAATATAATCAAAATTAGTAGCAAGTGCATACGGATCTAAATTGTTCTTAAAAAATGCATGAAACCATCCAACATTCTGAGCTTCCATTATTCCAATGCTTGCAATGTTATAAGCTGCTGGAAAATTAGGCCTAAACGCTGAATCTAAATGAAAAATACGATGATATTCCAGATTTTGATCAAGAAAATTTGTTAGATCAGTAGAGAGAAAAGAGTCATGTTTTACAAGCAAGGCATTGGGGGATTGTTGATAAATTACAAGCTGTCCAGATATTGCAAACAATACAATAATTATCAACAAATAATTTTGAAATCTCACATTCTTTCTTTTTTGAATTAAAATGAGAGAGAGTAATGCAATTATCGCAATAGCAACTGGAATAAATCGATAAAATTGAAAAATAGGATGAAGTCCAAATGGAATATACAAAGATAGTTCTAGGAATATAATTAACAGAATGCTTTGCAGTTTTGCTTTTTCAGATTTTTGTAATAAAATTCCTATTAAAATCATCATAATGAAAAAAAGAGATTGAAGAATTTGAAATATCATGTAATAACCAGCTAATTGATCCCAAGTAAAATACGGAATAATTAACAATGACATAGATGTGATGATTGATGTGGATAATATTCCGGACCAAATGATTTTTGATGAAGGTATGTTCTTCAGTGTAGATAATTTATGCATTCCAATTGCAGCAATTACTGTAAATCCAAAAGTCCACAAAAAACCATCATAACGAGGAAAAATAACAGAATCAAAGACAGGTAACATTCCAATGGAATTAATTATAGGAATGCCAATTGATTTTAATAAGAAGAATACAGATATAATAAGGAAAAATTTTGCAGTTCTATCCTGAAGTGTAGAAAGATTTTTGAATTTTGGAATAAACAATCCAGCGATTATCAAAAATAAGCCAGATGCTGCAAAATAACCTCCTAAAACATTCCAAGAAGCCATAAAATTTGTAAGTGGGCTAACATAAACATGAATAGTTCCTAAAAGATATGGTATGAATGTGGTTGCAATTGTAAAATAAGGACTAGCAGAAAGTCCAGCAGTATTATCATGTCCTTCTACTCCAGTAACGAGTAGATATTCAGATACAGGCAAAATAAAAAATCCAGATAAACCAATTCCAAATAGAAAGATTAGTACAATTGGAATATTTTTAAAAATGTAATTTTTAATTTGAATATTATTTGTATTTAAAATTTTTAGTTGTTTATTATAAGAATGATTATGGATGATTCTAAATAAAAAATAAAAAGCACATAAAAAAAATACTAGTGCAATGGTTTCTAAATGTCCACCTAATATCATTGCTGAAACTCCTAGAGATCCTATTACGAGATTTTTATTGCTTCTTTGTTGAAATAATGATTCCATTGAATAAAGAATAAGAGGCATAAACATAACTACCAAAATAGAATCATGTGTAAGATACCAAGTAAAGGATCCAGAAAATATGAAGAGTAATGAGCCAGTTATGGAACTAATAAAATTCAGATTGAGTTTTCGTAAAAATAAATATGTAAAATAACCAGCGAACCATAAGGAAAACAGTAATGCAATATCCCAAAAATAACTATTTAATAAATAAAAAATAATCATAGGGGAATACACAAAAAGAATACTATCTGCAGCTAAAGGTGTGCCTAGACCCAAATACGGATTCCATAATGGAATGATACCATGTTTGTATAATTCAGTAGCCAGTTTTATTTGAGGCCAAATTGCATCGGAATCAGCTCCAGGATCTATAGTGAAATTAAAAGGACCAATACAATTTTCAAAACAATCATAATCGCGTCCAAAGTCCCAATGTGGAAATTGTGAAGAAGAAACTGAGACATTATAGGAACCATCTAAAATCGTAATAGGTGCATAAGCAATAAAAACAAAAACACCAATAATAAAAAAGGATTTAATTGAATCTTGTTTAAAAATACCAAACATTGATGATTGTAAATAAATATACTCGTTATAATGTCTTATTAAGAGAGAACACAATTGAGAATTAAAATGGAATCAAAGATATGTAATATTTGTAACGGTACAGAAATTCATTCAAAATATCTTAAGCATGGCATTAGTATAATGGAGTGCAAAAGATGTGAACTATGTTTTGTTTATCCTATTCCTTCTGTAGAAAAACAAAAGAAATACTATGATGAGCATTATCAAAATGGGCGATACAAAACATATCAAAATGCACATGAATTAAGAATGAAGTTAAATGAAAAAAGATTTGAAGAGATTAGAAAATATAATCCGGAAGGAAATCACCTAGATATTGGATGTGCGACTGGAATTTTTTTGGATGTGGCACACAAAAATGGGTTAACAGTGTATGGTACTGAATTATCTAAAGAAGCTGTTACAAATGCAAAAAAACATCATAAAAATATTTTTAATGGCATTGTAGAACAAGCAAATTATCCTTCAGAATTTTTTGAATTGGTAACAATTTACGATCTAATAGAACATGTATTAGATCCGGATCAAACTTTCAGAGAAGTTAATCGAATTATGAAAAAGAATGGTTTAGTAGTTATTACCACGCCAGATTTAAAATCATGGCATGCTAAAATTCTGGGCAGGCACTTTTATCAAATTGATCCTTTTCAACACTTGTTTTATTTTTCACCAAAGTCAATTAGAAAAATTATGGAAAAAAATGGATTTGAGATAATAGAGATAAAGAAGAATTTGAAGATTTTTACATTGGAAGAAATATTTAACATGTCTGCAACATATTATCCATTGATAAACAAAATATTATCAAAAATAATCCATATTCTGCCTAAAAAAATTTTAAAACGTGAAAAAGAATTCTTTTTTGGAGAAATGTTTGTAGTAGCTAAAAAAAATAAAAACGTAGAAATTTAGATACAATGAATAATATTTTTTCAAAAACATAATATTACTAATTTTTCCAAGATATTTTTTTATGAATTAAATAATTAAAGAAAAATGATATAATTATTGCCAAAGTCTCACTAACTGCATAATGTAAGTGTAGTTGTGTAGTAAAAAATACCAATATAGAGATATTAACAACAATACCAATTAGCGCCATTAAATTATATTTTATAAATCGTATTCGATTACTAGTGGTTTTTTGAATGTTATTAAATGTCCATCTGTCATGAACAAAATAACTCCAAAGTAAAGTAGACTCTAATGATATTGCTACAGAAAGTACATAAAAAATTCCAAGTATTGAAGTAAAGAAAACAGTTAAGGACAGAGTAGATATTGCAGATGCAATTCCAACAGTTAAAAATTTATAAATTTCGGGATTTCTTAGAAATTTGTAAATATTTAGAAGTATATTCAACTTGGTTAATGCACCCCACTATTGATATAAATAATTTTAAGTTTTGATTTAACATAGATCATATTTAAGAAAGGTTGATTAGAATACTAAATAATGACAAGACATGCTTATTTCATCAACTCCCCTAAGAATCTCATTAGGAGGTGGAGGAACAGATCTTCCATTCTATTATGAAAAGTTTGGAAGTTTTGTTTTAGGTGCAGCTGTAAAAAAATATGTTCATGTGATTGTATCAAATCATTTTGAAAAGATAATTAAATTAAATTATTCACAAACTGAGATTTGTAAATCTGTAAATAACATAAAGCATCCCATAATAAGAGAATCATTAAAACTATTAAAAATCAAGGATCATATTGAGATTGGTTCTATTGCCGATCTTCCAGCAAAATCAGGTCTAGGGTCCTCAGGTAGTTTTACGGTAGGATTGCTTAATGCATTATATGCATATACTGGTAAAAATATCTCTAAACACAATTTAGCTGAAAAAGCATGCCATATTGAAATGGATATTTTAAAAGAACCTGTTGGAAAACAGGATCAGTATATTGCATCATATGGTGGATTTTCATGTATTTCTATAAATAAACAGGGAAAAGTTCACGTCATTCCATTAAAAATAGCAAGTGAAACTATTTATGATTTAGAACATAATCTTTCATTTTTTTATACTGGAGTGATGAGATCGGCATCTAATGTCTTAAGTGATCAAAAAAATAATTCAAAAAAGAAAGGATATTCTTTTGAATATCTGACAAAAATTAAAGACATAGGATATAAAATTAAAAAATCTCTTGAAAAAGATGACCTTGATGAATTTGGAAGACTGATGAATGATCATTGGTATGAGAAAAAAAAGACATCAAGTAGGATCTCAAATGATGTATTTGATAAATACTATGAGTTGGCAAAAAGCAACGGTGCGCTTGGAGGCAAGATTATAGGTGCTGGTGGAGGAGGTTTTTTTATGTTTTATACCAGCAAAAGAGAAGATAAAATTAAGTTGAGAAAGGAATTTAGGAAGAAAGGATTAAACGAAATAAGTATGCCTTTTGAATTAGAGGGTTCAAAAATTAAAATGAATTTAGAGGGTAGAAAAGTATGAGTCATGAAGAAATTATAGGATATTTTAATGACATAGATACAGTGTTAAAAAAAATATCTAAAGACGACATACTCAAAGTCATTAATTTATTAGATCAGGCAAGAGAGGAAGGAAAAAGAGTTTTCATAATAGGTAATGGTGGCTCTGCATCAACTGCAACGCATTTTGCATGTGACTTGAACAAGTATGTATCAGTAAAAAATAAAAGAAGATTTCGTGCTATTTCTTTAGAAGATAATGTACCACTGGTAACAGCTTTGGTCAATGACGAAGGGTGGGATAAAGTGTATTCATATCAGCTTGAGAATTTAATGGATGACGGAGATTATCTAGTGGCAATTAGCGTGCATGGTGGTAGTGGAGCAGATAATGCGGGGTTGTGGTCACAGAATTTACTTCGAGCTTGTAAAATGGTTCAGGAAAGAGGTGGCAAGGTTATTGGTTTGGCAGGTTTTGATGGTGGTGCACTAAAAAAGATGGCAGATGCTTGTATTGTGGTTCCAATTGATTCTACACCACAAGTTGAGGGGTTCCATCTTGAACTAACTCATTTAATTTGTTCAGCAATTAGAGATAGATTATCAAAATAAAACAATGAAAGCCATTTTTTTAGATCGAGATGGCGTAATCAATGAAATGATTCACGTTCCAGAACATGATTTCGTTGATTCACCTGTAAAACCCTCACAGTTTAAACTAATAGATGGGGTAAAAAAAGCAATAAAGATTTTACAAAAATTAGATTACAAGATAATTATTATTTCAAATCAACCTGGAATTGCAAAAGGATACTACACCAAGAAAACTTTTGATAAGATACAAGAAAAAATGCATTTAGAATTCCATAGATCAAAGATTATAATTGATGATGAGTTTTATTGTCTACATCACCCAAATGCCAAGCTAAAAGAGTATAGAAAAAAATGTAAATGCAGAAAGCCCGGAATTGATCTAATTTTACAGGCAAAGAAAAAATATGAATTGGATATGAAATTATCGTATTTTATCGGGGATGGAGTTGTAGATATGCAGGCAGCAAAGATTGCAGGATGTAACAGTATTTTCATAGGAAATATTAATTCAACCATAACTAATTTGTTTAATTCCAAAAAATGCTTTCCGGATCATATTTTTCATAATTTATTGGAAGCATCTAAATTTCTTGAAAGTAAATAACCATAAAATTTGCAGAAGAATATATTATATCCAATTTTAGATGTATTTAAGAATTGAAAAACAAAAATGATGTCACAATAATTTTACCGACATTAAACGAGGAAGAACCAATTGGTCCTGTAATTGATGAGTTACGTGAATTTGGATACAACAACATCATAGTCATTGATGGGCATTCAACAGACAAGACAAGAGAAATTGCGGAAAGTAAAAAAGTTGAATTCCATCTTCAGAAGGGAAAAGGGAAAGCAGATGGAATAAAAACAGTCCTAGAATATGTAAAAACTCCTTATTTGTTAATTATGGATTGTGACTATACTTATGATGCACGTGATATTGAAAAATTTCTAGAAAAAATTAAGTATGCAAATCAGGTGATTGGAATTAGAGATCTAAGATCAAAAGAGATACCAAAGTTTAATCAATTTGGAAATTCTCTAATAACTAGAGCTTTCAATTTAGTGATGGGTGCTGACTTGAACGACATATGTTGTGGCATGTATATGTTCCAAACTGACTTTTTGAAAAGAATTGACATTAAATTAACTGGATACCAAATTGAATTAGAGCTAGCATCAAAAACTGGAGAGTATGGAAAAATTGCTGAAGTCCCAATTAATTATCGTCAGAGATTAGGTGAAACAAAAATGTCTGCAGTTAGAGAAGGGATAAACGTATTCAAGAATTTGTTTAAATTTTCTAAAGTGTATAATCCGGCATTGTTATTTTCTGTTTTTGCCGGACTGTTGATTATTCCAGGATTTGTTTTGTTAGGGTATGTAGGAATACTTTGGCTAGAAAATCCACAAAACTTTAGATCAGGAATAGTTCAGATTGCAATAGTTTTGATAATAATGGGTACAAACGCAATTGCTTTTACACTAATTAGTTCTCATTTAAGAGGAGTAGACAGAAAACTAAATGCACTAATTTGGAATCTAAATAATAAGAACTAGTTTTTGTTGCAAAAGTCATAAATTCTAAAAACTAGTTTTAAGGCTTCTAGACCATCTTGTCCAGAGCCATTAGGTTCTCTTTTATTAATAATAGAGTCCACAAATTCACTCCACTCTTCATTCCATGATTGGTCTGGATCATCAAATGTAAAGACATTTTCTTCCGGAGGCCATTTGTCAGGCGGGGCTTTCTTTCCTACTGTTACTGTTTCTTGTCCATATGCCCCTCCCAATCCATTTATAATTACATATCCATGCTCAAAGAAAACTTCTAGTGAGAAAATATTATTCCATCTAGTCCAGCTTGCATGAATTGAAGCAATTTGATTTGTACTGGTTTTTAAAATTGCAAATGCATTGTCTTCCACGTTCATTTTCCAGTATAAAGTTCCCAATGATCCTACTACATCATGGAAATCGCCTATAAACCATCTACAAAGATCAAGAATATGGATGCCTTGATCAATTAGCTCTCCTCCTCCAGAAATTTCTTTATTAGCTCTCCACTCTTTTTCGTATCCAGGTCTTCCAGTGATACCATACCTGCATGTGATGAAAAGGATTTTACCTAAAGAGTTTTGATCAATAATCGATTTTATTTTTTTAATTCCAGGATGGAATCTTAAAGTAAATCCAGTCTTAAAGACCAAATTATTTTTTTTGGCTTCAATTACTGCTTTTTCAACTTCATCAGGATTAATCCCTAGAGGTTTTTCACAGAAAACATGTTTGCCATGAGATGCTGCGTCATAGCTAATACTTGCAAGTTGGTTATTAGTGGTACTAACTATTACTGCATCAATTTGATCATTATTGATAATCCTATGCCAATCCAAATAATAATCACAGTCAAGTTCTTGTGCTAAAGATTTTGCTTTAGATTCGTCAATGTCTGCAACTGCTACTACCTTGGAGTTTTGAGTGGATTTTATAATTGCAGATCTACGTTTTCCTATTACTCCACAACCAATTATTCCTACATTGATTACCATATCATACAGTCCAGTTTAATCAATACGCTTCATAGTGAATTTGTCTGAGTTTTGAATTTTTTCTAAATTGCTTTTAATGTAATCAAGATCATCCCATTTAGCACTAATTGTTTTTCCATTTAGTCCATCAGATTCTTTTGATGCTAAAAATAAGGCTAAATTGCCAACTTTCTCCAAACTAGAGCCGCCTTCCTCAACAATTTTTTTTGCTCGAGACAGTTCTTCTCCTGCCATATCACCACTAGATACGACATCATACATAATCTTAGTCTTCATGGCACCTGGAGCAATGGCATTGACATCAATGTGGTGTTTGGATAATTCTTTGGCAACAGTTTCAGTAAATCTGACTATTGCGGCCTTTGAAGTACTATATGCACTAAAGTTCGGAAATGGATTAAAAGCTCCTCCTCCAGATAAATTAATTATTTTTCCATAATTCTGTGAAATCATATGAGAGCTAACTAGTTGTGTGCAATAAAATGTTCCAAACAGATTGATTTGAAGTGTTTTAGTCCATGCATTAGCATCAATTGTATTGATTGGACCTATTGGAGTGATCATTCCTGCATTATTAATAAGCACATCAATTTTTTGGAATGTCTGAATTGTTTGTGATATCAGATTTTTTACTTGCTCAAAATTTGAAACGTCAGTTTGAATTGCAATACCATCTCCTCCAATATTTTTGATTTCATCAAGTGTATTGTTAATTTCATTTAGGGATCTTGATGCTAAAACCACGTTGTATTCTGTGGCAAATCTTTGTGCAAGATATTTGCCAATTCCTCTTCCACCGCCGGTAATAATTACAGTTTTTTTTACCACAGCAAAGATTCAGATTTATTTTATTATTAATGTACCTTTTTGAAAAAATCAAAAAGGTTAATTGTGAATGCATAATCAAAGCATTATTGGAAATTTTTCTAGATACTGCAAATATTGACGAGATGAAGCATATTCTAAAGTGGGGAATAATAGATGGAGTAACTACAAATCAAAAGATCTTTCTTAATGAGAAAGGTGTTGACTTTAAAACAAGAATTAAGGAAATATGTAATTTGATGGGCAATAAGCCTGTAAGTGTGGAATCAAATGGCAAAACTGTTAGTGAAATTGTAAATGATGCGCGAGATTTTACAAAAATTGCAAAAAATGTAGTAGCTAAAGTCCCAATGACAAAAGATGGCCAGGGTCTAGAGGCACTACATATCCTTTCAAATGAAGGAATAAAAACAAATGTTACCGTAATGATGAATTTTAATCAATTAATGCTTGCAACAAAAGCAGGAGCAACTTATGTCAGTTTATTTTACAATAGAGCAAAAGATTCAGGAGAAAATGCGGTCAAAATTGTCAGAGAGATAACTGATTGGATTGAGCATAATAATTATGATACGAAATTAATTGTAGGGAGCATAAGAAAACCTGACGATGTTTATGAAGCAGTAGCAGCAGGGGCCCATATTATGACTATTCCATATAAAATATTAATCCAGATGCCATTTCATCCAAAAACAGAAGATACCATTGAAGAATTTGATAAAGCATGGAAAGAATTTATCTCAAATAAATAATCCAGTACGAAAAATTATTTTAATAAGACATTAGTTGAGTAATATTATGACAAAGCTTTCTCTGAAAAATAGAATTTTAGTAATTGGCGACATCATGGTTGACAGATACATCTCAGGTAAAATTCTTGGTTTATCATATGAAGCTCCAATTCCACAGATAGAAATTACCAAAACGGATGTAAAGATTGGTGGTTGTGGTACCATAGCGGAGAATTCTGCACTGCTAGGTACAAAAGTCAACATCATCAGCATTATCGGAGATGATGAAATAGGAAAAGCGGTTAAAAATAATCTCAATAGAAAAAATATTGAACCCATATTGTTTATTCAAAAAGGAAAAAATACCATAACGCGAAATAGAATAATTGTTGGGACTCATCACATTGCAAGATTTGATGATCCGACATTAAAACTAGATAAAAATACTGAGATCCAGATAATACACGCATTAAATAAAATAATTCCCCAAGTAAGATGTATCATAATTTCAGATTATAATAAAGGCGCATTAACTGATGCAATTAGAAATTGCATAAGAGAGCAGACAATTAAAAATAAAAAACAAGTCATTGTTTCATCAAATATAGACAATATTACAAAATATCAAAATTCAGATTATATCCACAGAGTTAAAAAAAGTGATGCTTTGAGATTAATTAATAGTGAAAAAGAACTTTCTGATGAGCAGATACTCGTCAAATTAAATGATATTTTAAAATCCACCAGTATTATAATGACAAAAGGATCTGAAGGAGTAGTTACTTATCATGATGGTGAAATAGAATACATTTCTGCAACACATCACAAGATAAGAGATCTAACAAGTGTAGGAGAAATACTGATAGCTGCATTTGCAACATATTTAGTCAAAGGACATTCCTTTGAAGAGTCATGTGAGATTGGCAATATTGCAGCGGGTATTGCAGTTGAGAAAATAGGAATAAAACAAATAAAAAAGAGCGAGCTAGAAAGAGAAATTAAACAATACCACTCACTTGCTGTTAGCAAGTGATTTTATATAATTAGTAAAGTCAGAAATGCCTTCGTTACTCCCAATCTCATAAAATCTAGTATTAACAATAAAAGATCGTAATTCCTTGCTCACGATTAACATCTGAATAAGAAGATCCAAGTTAACAAATTTATCAGAAGGGATAATTTCTAAAACTTGTTTTTTTAAAACTAGTAATCCATAATCAATGTATTCTAATCCTTTATTATCAGATTTATCATATTTAGTTACCAGATCCCCAGATATTGAGACATTACTCTTATCAAATTCATTTTTATTTTTGTATATAGTCATCAATGCTTTCTTATTTGAATTTTTAAATGCATCACAAACTTTAGCAAAGTCAATAGGCAAGTACGAATCTCCATACATTACAAAAAACGAATCATTAAGAAGTTCTGATGCATTTTTCAAAGCACCGCCAGTTCCTAACAAGTTATCAGGTTCTTCAAGGGAATACCTTATAGATACTCCATATTTTTTTCCATCACCATATTCATTGATTATTTGTTCTGAAAAAGTTCCCACACATAAAACAATGTCAAAAATATTATTTTTTTTTAATAGTTCAATCTGATAGGTAAAAAATGGTTTATCAAGTATGGAGACGAGACATTTGGGAATTGTTTTAGTGAGAGGATACAACCTAGTGCCTTTTCCGCCTGAAAGAATTACAACTTGCAATGTTATTCTTGGATAAAAATTTCAATGTAATAAACAATGCCAAATTAGGCAAGCAAGTACATTTAATATTTATCATATATTCAGAAAATTATATAATGGAAAGAATTTTGATTACTGGTGGTGCAGGATTTATTGGTAGTAATCTTGTAAAATATCTTTTAAAAAATAACAACGAGATAATAGTTTTTGATAAATTGTCAAAAGATGAAATTCCCAGACTAGTACCAATATTAAATAAAATTACTTACAAAAAAATTGATCTCAAAGACTTTGATTCATTAAATAATGAAATGAAAAATATAGATACAATAGCACATTTTTCAGCCAGTGCAGACATTGCATTAGGAAAAGAGAACACAAGAACAGACTTTAATGAAGGAATACTGACTACGTTTAATATTTTAGAAGCAATGAGAATTAATGGAATCAAAAAAATAATCTTTCCATCTAGCTCTACAATTTATGGCGATTTTTCAAAAATTCCTACTCCAGAAGATGCAGGAATGTTATTTCCAACTTCATTATATGGTGCTGCAAAATTATCCAGTGAGGGCTTGATTAGCGCATTTTGTCATCTTTTTAATATGAAATCATGGATTTTTAGATTTGGTAATGTTGTAGGAACAGACATGACACGTGGGGTAATCAAAGATTTTATTAAAAAATTAAAAAATGATCCAAAAAAATTACACATATTAGGTGATGGTAATCAGAAAAAAGACTTTATCCATGTAGATGACTGTGTTGAGGCCATATTGTATGCATATGAAAATTCCAATGATACTATCAATGTATTTAATTTAGGAACTGGCACTGTTACCTCTGTAAATAATATTGCAAAAATGGTAGTAGATGCAATGAATCTTAAGAATGTGAAATTTTCATATTCAGGAGGCAAAAGCGGATGGCCTGGAGATGCTCCAGTTGTGCATTATGATATTTCAAAGATTAAAAAAATAGGATGGAATCCTAGAATGAATTCTGATATGGCAGTCAAAATTTCAATTCAGGATACTATAAAAAATGAAGTGGATTAAATGAATGTGGGAATTATTGGCTTGTGGCATTTGGGATCTGTCACCAGTGCTTGTTTAGCAAATTATGGATACAACATAATTGGATATGATGTTGATAAAGAAGTTATAAAAAACCTCAACAAAGGTGTCTCTCCGATTGAAGAACCTTTTCTTGAGGATTTAATTAAAGAAAACATTAGAAAGAATAATCTTAGATTTACAAGTGATCTAAAAGAAGCAATTAAGGATTCAGATTTTGTATTTTTAACAATAGATACTCCAGTAGATGAAAATGATGATGTAGATCTATCTTCAGTTTTTTCTTCAATTGATGACATGATAGGTTTTTTAAAAGAAGACACAACAATTATCATACAAAGTCAAGTTCCTGTAGGTACATGTAATGAATTGGTAAATAGAATCAAACAGAATACAAAGTCAAAGTTTAATCTTGCATATTGTCCAGAGAATCTTCGTTTGGGAAAAGCAATAGAACTATTTCAGAATCCAGATAGAATCATCATCGGTGCAGATAGCCAAGAGACGCTTGATAAAGTAAGCGTATTTTTTGATATTATTGGTTGTCCCAAAGTTACAATGGATCTAAAATCAGCAGAGATGACAAAGCATGCAATTAATGCATTTCTAGCAACATGCATCAGTTTCATTAATTGGATTGGAAATGCATGTGGGGAGACAGGGGCTGATGCAAATAAGGTATCAGAAGGTCTCATGACAGAAAAACGTATCGGTAAGAATCTGCCTCTAAGACCGGGTTTAGGATTTGCTGGTGGTACTTTGGGTAGAGATCTTAAGATCTTGATAAATCTGGGAAGAGAGTTAAAGGTAAATCCAGAGTTATTTGAGGCAGTAGTAAATACAAATAATGCACAAAATATTATTGCAATCAAAAAATTGCAAAAGATATTTGGAAAACTAGAGAATCTCACAATTGGCATACTTGGATTAACCTACAAGCCAGGAACTAATACTCTTAGACGTTCCTCCTCAATAGAAATAATTAATGAAATAGCCAGTATGGGAGCAAATGTTAAGGCATTTGATCCTGCAATAAATGAAATCAATACTGAAATGCATAGAAATTTCAAATTAACAGATAACGCATATGCAACAGCTGAAAAATCTGATGTCTTGGTAGTAATGACTGATTGGCCAGAATTTAGAGATTTAGATTACAAAAAAATCCTAGGAATCATAAAAAAGCCAGTCATACTAGATATGAAAAACTGCTTGGATCAAAAATACTTGAGAGGTATTGGTTTTAGCTATCACAGGGTAGGATAAGAAATTAAAAAGAATATTTAGTTATTAGGCCTTTTTTAATCAGATCGTTATTTGAGACGACTTTATTGGAATTAACTTGTTTTCTTTTTTCCAAGACATATTTTGAGTTTTTTATGATCCAAGACATTCCTTGTAAAATTATTTTAAGGGAAGGCAGTGGTGGTCCCTCTTCGGGATCTTTGATAACAGAAATTCCAAAAATCTTTCTCATCATACTTACAAAAAAAAGAATAATTATGCTTTTTAAAGCAAAAGAGATTTCAAAATTGGTTAGACGTAAAATTAACGAGTTTTTTACTGCATGAAACATTATTAGAGAATCAAGTTTTTTGATTGTTTGTCCTCCAATATGATATACGATAGAATTTGGAGCTAAAGATACTTTATAGCCATACAGCCATGCTCGCCATCCAATATCCACATCTTCAAATGATGCAAAAAAATTCTTGTCGAATCCTCCTAGTTTTAAGAAAATCTCTTTTCTTACCATCATAGATGCTCCACGTGCGCTTAGAATGTATTGAGCACTAGTTGGCCTATTCTTAGAGCTGTATGCTCTACCCAAAGCATCTATAAAATCACCACTAGAATCAACATCCCCGTTTGGTCTTAGTAACATGCTTTGTAAAATAGCAATTTGAGGATCTTGATTCATCATTTTGACCAGTTCTTCTAGAAAATCGCTATTTACTATAGTATCATTGTTTAAAAACAAGAGATATTTTCCCGTAGCAGTTTTGGCTGCAATGTTATTTGGTTCAGCAAATCCATAGTTAGCATCAAGTCTTATTGTCTTGATGTGAGAGTATTTTTCTTTGATAAATTCTAAACTTCCGTCAGTAGAATGATTATCTATTACTATTATCTCTAGATTTTCATATTTGACTTTAGATAAAGACTCGAGACATTTCTCAATGTGTGATTTTCCATTATAGTTAACTATTATTATTGATACAGAATCATTTATCACTTAATAGCACCTCAAATTATCGTCTGCCCCTAATTTTGTTTAGATAAAATACTAACATTTTCTCAGAAATTGATTCAGGAAGTTTTGCAATTATTTTTAGGCCAAGATCCATAGATTTTTTGTCGATTTTTTTGTTCTTAGAGTATTTTTTTAATGATAAGTAGTACTTGTCTTGAGTTTTTTCATCTAATTCTGATAAAATTTCTTTTTTTATATTCTCAAGGTATTGCAGAGATTTGAGGATATGTTTATGAGAGGTCTGATTTTTGTGTATTCTATATTTTAAAAGACTTTTTTCCACAAGATGAAATTTTACTCCATACAGTATCCCTGCTCTAAGAAAGAAATCATAGTCTATTGCTATATTATCATCTAATGTACGCATGATACATCCTTGATTAAATAACGATGCGGTGATTAATACAGTATTAACATTGATCTGTTGTCCATCCAATAGTCTGACATTGAATTCAAAATTATCAAGATTGTTATAGTTTGACTCGTAAAAGTCACGCATCTTTTTTCCTTTTTCATTTATCATTTCCCAATTTGAGTAGATTATGGTATTTTCAGGAAGTTTTTTCGCTTCTTTAACTAAAGTTTCAATTGCATTAGGATATAGAATGTCATCAGGGGATAACCATTTCATCCATTTTCCGGACATTTTTCTAATTCCAGAATTAACTGCTTCTGATAATCCGGCATTTTTTTGATCAATTATTATTATTCTATCACTGTATTGATTCAAAATTTTAATCGAATCATCAGTAGAGCCATCATTAATAGCTATAATTTCAATATCAGGATAAGTTTGCGATAAAACAGAATCTATTGATTCTTTCAAAAATTTTTCAGAATTGTAAACAGGAATAATTACAGAAACTAGATCAGAGTCCACAAGATATGTCTAGTTTGGTTCTATATTTCTATTAGTTTATAGAATTGACATTAACAAGATTATTACAAATGGAAAAAGCATTATTTTCCAATATCAAAATTATTAGTGTTTATGGAACATTATCATTAGGATTTTCATTATTAGGTTTTTTCTTGCCATATGCATCACATATTGATAGTCCTCTTGACAGTGCCACTCCCCAACACATCTTTGGTCATATTTTATGGGGAGCAATAGCTGGAATCGCTAGCCTAAGTTTACGATATATCATACTTACAGGAATATTTGCAATAATACTTGATTCAGATCATTTGATAAATTTTGCAGGAATCGATGCAGTTAGCAGAATGGGTCACTCTATTCCGTTTGCATTCATATCATTGATTATTATGATATTGATATTTGGCAAAAAAAAGTATATGCTAGGTGCAGTTTCGTTTGCTGCCGTTTTTGTTCACATGTCATTTGATACTTTTTTAGGAGTTGGTCATTTTCCAATTTTTGTCCCATTTTCCGGTATCGAGGTCAATTTTCAAGGATTTGACTGGGTTTTGTTAGAGGCAATAGGGATTTGCGCAATATTGTTATGTAGAATATTTCTCAAGTTAAAAAAACAACCGTTATCACAATTTTGATTTAATGTAATCTATTGATTTAACAGGCATAGGGTCTATTCCATCTATTACTGCCCTGTATATTGTAGAATAGTCCAAGAAATAGATCAGATTCATCAGTTTTGATAGGATACTTCCATTAACAGAAGAGACCTCTTTGTATTCTATCTTGTTTTCATCAAAATATTGTTTAATTATCTCCCACCTTTCCTTTGTTTTGACATAATCTTCAGAACCACGAATTAAAAGAGGCTTGACATCAGATTTTCCCTCCCATGAGACCACACCATTATGACATGCCTCTATGATATCTTCAGCAATTGCATGTCGTTTCATGTTCTCCTGAATGGAATTTTTGAATCTTATAGCTGCTGCCTGAAGCCCCCACGGATAGTATATCAGAGGTATTCCATCAAGCCATCTTGCCAAATCTAAGGAAGGATTTGAATCAGAAAGATTTTGTGAGGAAATTTTTTCAGATAAAATTTTCATCTGAGATATTGAATCATCGATTGATTTTTTATCAACAGGAATTGTAGAGTTTAAGACTTTGAGAATAGAATAAACATATGCCGGAAATGAGGCTCGTGGATTTTGATGTAATGGAATTTTGTAATGTTTGATGTTGTTTTTCCTGCATAAATCTTCTAGTTTCCCTCCTGATGAGAAGCAGATAATATTACAATCAGTGTTCATTGCAGATTGCACCGTAGTTATAGTTTCAACAGTATTTCCCGATGCACTAGTTGCCACTAACAAAGTTTTAGAGTCTACTGTTTTTGGCAAAAGATATCCCTTTACAAGAGATACATGGATGTTATTCTTAGATAAAATTGATGCAAATAAGTCTCCAACAGCACCAGATCCTCCCATTCCAGCAAACACAATGTGATCAATGTCATGAAAATCTACAGGCTCTAGCTCAGAGGCATATGATTCTCGTGCAATCTCTGGCCACATGTCATAGACTTTATACATTCCTTGAGAATCATATTTATCCAAAGTTTCTTTGTTAAGCAACTGATTTGGTTTTAGAGGCTAGTCATTTAATTATTCCCAAAACATTTACCAAAGGATATACTTCTCAAAGCAGAAACATCACAAAAGATGGAAACAGGATACAAAGTACACGAAAAGTACAACCAAGAAATATTTTACCAGAAACTGATCAGCATGTACCAGACCATATTATCAGGTTAATATCCTAAAAGATTTAGGGATTTACAGCGCATTTCCTTTGTAAGAACAGTTTTCAGAATGTGAAAAATTATATAAAAATGTATATAATATATCTATTCTAAACATAGTTATTATATACAAGTATATCTATAGACATGTCACATGAATACACGACATTTCCAGAAAGCCAAACATACTAAAGATAGTAATCATGCGCCTACTTTGAATACTATTCAGATGATAGAAGGAGTCCTAGCTGATAAAAAGGAATTCAATTCTAGAAATAAGCTATCCAGAGCCTTACCAAAACAAGTACAGTCGCAAACTATTGAAGCAGTTTTACAATATTTAGAAAAATCAAACAAGGTAATGCGAGATAAAACTGGTGCAATATTATGGATATTTGCAGATAACAATCCTAAATTGATGAAACTACACAAAACATCAACAGAACTCAAATAGATCAGATCTTTGTTCATTGCCTATTGATGAGACTGTCAATGAAATAAAAGAGACTAAAAGGCTACAAAGCATTCTCCAATAAATTCACAACTGAAAGACATAGATTTTAGCGTACAGTCCAAATAACTAAACGTAAAAAGCAAAATAATCTTTTCAAATCTGTGAAAAATTTAAAATCTAGACTATCCTCACAAACATTGAAACAGTAGGAAGCATTAGTGTTCATTTGATCAAAATCAATGTGTTTAAAATTCTGAATTCCATAATAGATATAAAATTATGACGAAATTATTTTTCTTATATTGTATTTGAGAAAAGTTTAGTAACTGAAAAACTAAAGTAGTTGAATCTGGAAAAAGTAGATTACAACAAAGCAATTATTAATTTTGAAAAAGAAGCCAGTAAGAGAACTAGCTTTAGTTACGATCCAGCATCAAACAAAGTATATGATGTAAGAAAAATTGAGGAATTAAAAGAACTCTATGATGCATATGGAAATGGTAAAGATCCATTATACATTATTAGTACCACTAATAACACTGCTGGAGAATTCAACAATTACACCAAGAAAGCATATTTAGATTTACAAAATAATGAAAAGACTCCATTTTTAGGTCAATGGACAAGTCCAGTATCTAGCAAAAGATTCAAAGATGTAAGTTATCCAGATGGGAATATTGATGAAAATGAAGCCATCAGACTCAAAACGCTTTTTAACCAAGAAAGTGTATTAAGGGTATATTCAAATGGAGAATGGGAATTAATATGACACAGCAAGTATTCAAAAATACATTTGCACCTAATTCAAGAAATAAAGAGTTTACACTACCGCAGATCATATCTGGAATAAAGTACGGGGTAATTGATTTTGAAACCCTTCCTAGCAATATCAAAGAAATAGTAAGTGCTGAATTAAAAAAAAGAGATCTCCAATAGTTTAGAGACCGTCTAATCTAATTTTTAACGCTTGAATATGTTGAATAGACATAAAAGATGGAAATGTATTTGCGATAACTGAAAAAAAAGGTTGATTGTTCTAAAAAGATAAACCAACAACTAAGACGATATTAAAACACTAAAGTCAATCCATGATGCCTAGAAAGAGATAGAAAACAGCAAGGGCAAAACCACAAC